>OMDY01000004.1_pt1 | contig 322079 bp, 229 predicted proteins | sample 1645281 | NCBI WGS metagenome assembly OMDY01 (sample SAMEA103958145, study PRJEB25191) | human gut metagenome | biome: human-associated habitat [ENVO:00009003]; feature: intestine environment [ENVO:2100002]; material: feces | place: Germany | collected 2013/2015
GTTCCGGAATAGTCACATCCTTACCATAATCTTTTAATATGGCAACATAAGTAATATCCTGCACAATATTATTCTTCTTTTCCGGAGCAATATCCTCGTGCGTGTCATCTCTGCTTTCCATACCAATATCGTACTTCACTCCACACATTTTTGCCACATCCCCCAGTTCGGTGGCATCAATCATAACCTTCGCCCGAACCGTTTTCACACCTTGTCCTTCCACCTTCACTTTAGCGACCCACTCATCTCCCGTCCTTTTTACTTCTTCAAGGCAAGCCTGTTTCCAGACTTTTAGATTATTTTCCGCCGCTACCATTTCGTGAAGAATCTTATTTCCAACTGACGGTTCAAACAATACGTTACTTACCCAACCCGTCTTCAAAGAATCCAGCCCGCCATAATAATCAGACAATCTATTCTTAAATTCTCCCCAAAGTCCGGCAGGCAATCTGTAATTTCCATCCACAGCACTCACACCGGCAGAAGTCAGCATCCCACCCAACCAGGTGCTTTCTTCGAGAATCAGTGTATTGGCTCCCATACGAGCAGACTGGATGCCGGATGTTACACCACTGGCACCTCCACCTATAATAAGTACATCTACCTTATCTTCCTCTGAGTGCATACAAGAAGAGTATGATACTACCAGAAACAGCCCACAGAGTATTTGGAATAAGTTTTTCATCATAATACGATTTGGTTACGGTACATCTTAATTAATATCACGGTACAAATATAGCTATATTTATTAAATAAACAATAGATAATAAATTATTTTATTATTAAAATCTCATTATACCATACTTTTAATTAAATACAGCCATATTATTAATTAATAATAACGAGGAAAAAGAAAAGAAACGCAAACTAAAGATAAAAAAGGAATAAGGAAAAAGGAGAGTTCAGCAATTATCAACTAAATAAAAAGAAGAAATAATATTCTTTTTCACATAGAAAGGTTGATGTTAATAAAATTATTAAGTATCTTTGTTGACAATAATGAAATTAACAAAGAGTATGTATCAGCAATTCCTAAAAGAAATAGAAATGGGGTCTAAAAATGCCCTTATAAAAAAAAGGATTATCACCTATTATATATATAATGGTAGTTCTACAATTCCTGATCTCTCTAAGGAGTTAGATCTGAGTATCCCTACTGTCACTAAATTAATAGGTGAAATGTTCGATGAAGGTTATATAAATGATTATGGGAAACTGGAAACGAGCGGAGGACGCCACCCGCATCTATACGGCTTGAATCCTCAATCCGGTTACTTTATTGGAGTAGATATAAAAAAATTCTCCATCAATATCGGATTAATCAATTTCAAAGGAGATATGGTAGATCTCAAAATGGACATTCCTTATAATTTTGAGAACTCTTTGGAAGGAATGAACGAGCTTTGTAGTCTTATTCTCAATTTCATCAAGAAACTTTCAATTGACACTGAAAAGATTCTTAATATCAATGTCAATGTATCAGGTCGGGTAAACCCAGAATCCGGATATAGTTTCAGCCAGTTTAATTTTGAAGAACGTCCTCTTGCAGATGTATTAAGTGAAAGACTAGGATATACTGTCACAATCGACAATGATACACGAGCAATGACCTATGGAGAATACATGCAAGGATGCGTTAAAGGAGAAAAAGATATTATTTTCGTAAATGTCAGCTGGGGATTAGGAATCGGAATCATTATAGATGGAAAAATCTACAAAGGAAAATCAGGATTCTCAGGAGAATTTGGGCATATCAGCACATTTGATAATGAAATCATCTGCCACTGTGGAAAGAAAGGTTGTCTGGAAACAGAAGCTTCCGGCTCAGCATTACACCGTACTCTGCTGGAACGAATAAAGAAAGGAGAAAATTCTATTTTATCCGAACGGATTAACATGGAAACCCCATTAACATTAGATGAGATTATAGCAGCAGTAAACAAGGAAGATGTGCTATGCATTGAAATTGTCGAAGAAATCGGGCAAAAATTAGGTAAACAAATTGCCGGTCTTATAAATATCTTTAATCCCGAGTTAGTAATAATCGGAGGAACATTATCTCTAACCGGAGACTACATTACGCAACCTATAAAAACAGCAGTACGAAAATACTCCTTAAACCTCGTGAATAAAGACTCAGTTATCACGACATCCAAGTTAAAAGATAAGGCCGGCATTGTAGGTGCATGCATGCTGGCACGAAGCCGAATGTTTGAAGGTGCTAATTAAACCTCCAACATTCGTTTCATAAACACAGCCGCACCTTCCAAGTCGGAGGGTGCAGGCGCCCATGGCGCAATATCTTCGGGAGGAAGTGGTTTATAAGGGCCACTTTTGATTTCAAAAATCACAGTGCCTGGCTCTAAAGCAATAATACTATGCCAAGTACCGGAAGGAATCTCCACCCCATAAACTCCAGCCGACGGATTTAGGTTAACTTTTTCTATTACATTACCTAAATCATCATAAAAGAAAGTCAACAGACTTCCACGTAATACTACATAAGTCTCCTCTTTATCAGTGTGACGATGAGGAGGAAGATACGTTCCCGGCTCTAATGCGTTAAGCAAGCGATGAATAGGTGAGTCCAATGATTCATGAAAATTATAATTCATACGCAAACGAGAACTCTCTCGTGCTTCATGGGACACACTATCCAACAGTTCTTCTGAAATCAACTTCATCATTACTTCAACAATTGGGCAAACTTTCCTGGAAGGTTTGCCTTATCAGATACTATAGTAAGCTCTTTACCATCAGCATTCACTAAAAATGCCGCTTTTTGAGAAGCTACAACAGAGGTCATATCCTTAAGATCTCCCTCTACAAAAACACAACCGGAGAAAAAAGGAACAATAATTTCCTTTGTCTTTCCATTCCAGTTCACATAAATTGTTTGCATAGGACAATAAGTCTTATATCCGGCAACAGTAAGGTGTTGCATCAATTTACGTTCCAATCTTGGCGCTGTGTACAATACATACCAGCTACGCGAATTTTCATCCATCATCATATCGTTGTTTGCTTTTTCCATCCTTTTAATAAATCCTTTATAAACAATATCCATCCAACACTACCAACACCAGCCAAAAATACGAAACCTATCAGAATCATGGGCTTGCTAGGCTTAGACGGACGCAAAGGAACCGTCGCTGGCTGAACAACAGTATATACCGGAGTAATTTCTTGTACTTTAGCTTTTGCCATCTGTAACTGTTGGGCAACTTGAGTATATACATTATATGCTAAACTCATCTCATTTTGCAAACGCTCCTGCTCAGCACGATAACTTAACAAAATAATATTTTGATTGGCATCTACAAAAGATGCATACTTACTTTGGGCATCCGTATAGTTAGCTTTTGCTTCTGTATATAATTTCTCGGTAAAAGCCAAATCATGACGAGCTTTATTAGTTCGATATTCAGTTATATAATTCTGAAGGCGGTGCATTACTGTATCGGTTAATGAAGCAGAAATTAAAGGATCCTGCATTGTTACCGTCAAGGTAGTAACACCTGTCTTCTTATCAACAGAGACAGCAATACGTTTACTTAGCGCTTCGGCAATGTCTGCTTCATCTTTTGTTAATCTAAAAGGATCCAGTGTACCAGTTCCTTCTACTTCATCATCCTTAAATAAAGAGATGGTCCAACCCAAAACTTTAAAAGGAGCAGAAATAATAGCACCCCACCAAGGAGCACGCTGATGTTCGTCCAAGTAAACATACAGTGTAGTATCTACCTTTTCTTTATCATCTTTGACCTTTACATCAAACAACTCAGTCAGAAACGGAGTAGAACTTACGATATCCGGATAAAGATCCGGATAAAGAGCATCTTCTCCAACAGAAGAGCCCATATTGATTCCAGCCATAGCAGCCAACGCTCCCATGCTACCTCCTGAAGTTTTCCCAGTGCTTTCTGGTGCTAACGTTACGCTAGTGGAATATTCTCTGGGAATGCTAAATGCAACAACCAGTCCTATTAACGCAGCATATCCACACGCTTTAAAAACCAATTTTCGCTCTGCCCAAACTTTCTTGGCAAGTTCAATCAAGTCTATTTCCTGTTCCTCTGGTTGTTGAGGAAGTGTATTCAGTTTTTTTTCTTCACCCATAATCCAAATTACTTAAAAGCGTTAGCCATAGTTGCTACCATTGCTGCAATTGTAGCAGTTGTACTACTAATACCCAAAATTTCAGCCATCGCCATATGCTTCTTTTCAGCCTTGCTGGGAACGATAATTTCACATCCCGGTTCTATAGCACTGGCATTTCTTGCCTTCAGACGAGATACCGTACCATTCATGTAAACCACATAAACTTTCTTCTTCTTTGCCATATTGCCATAACCACCCGCCTGATTAATATAGAATTTCAGATTCTTTCCCTTCTGATACACTACGGTATTAGGATACATGACCGAACCACTGATTTTCACAGTATTCACATATTCCGGAATATACAGTACATCTCCCTCACGCAAAACCAAATCAAAATCAGACTTTGGATTGGCTAAAGCTTTCTCCAGATCAATACCTACAGTATAGGTCTCTGACAGATTTAATTTCTGTATAGATATGGAGTCCTTTCCCTCACCATTCTGAGCCATACGGATAGCGTCATTCTGACGACGTCTTTCCTCATCGGACAATTTACGGATTAAACGAGCTCCTTTTACATAAGCATCCGGAGTTACACCACCAGCCTTGCTAACCAAGTCAGACAAGCGCTCATTCTTCTTCAATAAAGAATAGCTACCAGAGAAAAGTACTTCACCAGCAACAACCACATTCTGTTGCCTACGATAAGCAGGACTTCTACGAATATAAACAGCATCAAAGGGCTCTAAATAGAAGTTCTCCGCATTTCCTCCAACAATAAAACCATCTTTTATATCAAAAGTAAATGTTTTACCTAAAACACTACTGAATGAAGTGCTCTTAGGATCTTTAATACGACGAGTTACCTCAACCCTTGTTGTAGCAGCTTCTTCCAACAAACCACCTGCCTGAACAAGTAAATCTTCAATAGTCATATTCTTAGAAAAAAGGAAAGTACCCGGATTAGCAACTTCACCATAAATTGCAACCGTTTCTTCTTCTTTCAGGTCAGTAATACTTGGGATATACAGAATATCATTTTTCTGCAAAGGAATATCAGCAATTGTCCCATTTAATAGTCCTCCTAAATCAATAGCAATGATTTCATGAGACAGGTCTTCATGCTCTCTATCTATAATTACTCTATTCAGGAAAGCATCTCCACGCAATCCTTCAGCTTTCTTTATTAATTGTTTCACCGTATTTACTGTACCGTCTAGTTGATATAAACCGGCACGATAAACAGCACCACGAACTTCTACACGATTTTCAAAACGATCCAGTACAGCATCTATCGTAATCATATCTCCATCATCCAAACGGAAAACAGAGTAATCCATTTCATCTACATTAAAGACCTGATGTTCACGTCCACTCTTACGCACAAGACGAATGGCTTTTTTATAAGCATCACCAGTAAAACCACCTGCATAATTTAATATGGTAGCAACAGTCTCTGTAGGTTTCATCTCATAAAACATCGGTCTTTTGACTTTACCCACAATCTCAACCAGAGACTGATAAGGATCTACAATGATCACGTCACCTTCCTGAAGGCGTATATCATCCTTCATTTTACCTTTCATTATAAAGTCGTAAACATCCAGATCAGCAAAGGTTTTACCATCACGTACCACTTTAATACTACGTAAACTACCGATACGGTTTACACCACCAGCACGATATAAAGCATGAAATACAGTGGAAAATGCAGATAAGGTATAAGTTCCCGGTACAGAAACCTCACCCATAATATTAATTTGTATCGTACGAATGTCACCCAATGTCAATTTTATCTCAGAGTTGGGCTCAGTACCTGAAATTCCAGAATAGATTTTAGAAAACTCACGTTGCAAAAAAGAGTTCGCCTCTTTTACAGTCATACCACTAAGATGAACGGGACCTAAACCACGGACTAAAATAGTTCCTTCGGGAGAAATCGTCTGACGAATTGTATTTTCTGAAGCTCCCCAGATATCTATAATAACTTCATCACCCGGGCCTAAACGGTAATTTACCGGAGTAGCCAGATTTGCACTCGGCTCAAAAGAAAGGTTTCTATTAGAAAATAAACTATGACCAAAAATATTGCTTCCTGGTGCTTCAGGAGTAGCTTTCGCATCACGTTTTAAATCAATTATTTCTTTCTGTTCTTCTAATTCTGCTTCTTCATAAGAAGTACCTCTAATAGCTTTCCCGTCTGTCATTAAAGAAGTACGTTCACGAAGTTGAGAGGGTTTGTTTTCTACTCCATCTGCAGCAGTACTATGCTCGGCATATTTTTTTTGTATACGAGCAACCTGTTCTTTGGTTACTCCTCTACGCAATAGCTCAGTAGTCATTTGCTTTTGCGATTTGCCAGTTCTCTGTGCTTCTTTCACATATTGAACCACCTGATCATCCGACATTTGCTGGGCCATAACGCCCCCTACAAGGATGAAGATTGAAAAGAATAGTGCTATTAATCTACGCATAAGATATTTGATTAATCTTTAAAATTCCTACAGTTAAATATAAATCGGGCACAAAGGTAGCACATTATTTCAGAACGCCCATTTATTTTACATCGAAATTTCGGAAAAAGAATTAAAAACTCCATTCAGCCGTTCAGGCATCCGCACAAGACTCAGAAAAATATGAGATTATTTTTTTCATTTTGTTAATTATTACCGCTGAATCCTGCATGCAATTATTTTCCGTTAAAGTATTAATCTGCTCGCAAATCATAGTATAATCAATGAAATATCCTTTGCTTTTCCTTATTTTTTCATAGCTGGTGGGCAGTGTATCTTCTACTGCATCATCTTCAAACACATAGATTTCACCATTCTCACCCAAATTCCCCGTTTCCAATATCAACTGACAAGCTTCCGATACAGTCATTAAACTGCGAGGGGCATCAGGATATACATCACTGAAGCGAACTACAAATAATTTAGTAAGACTATTTTCCTGCACTACTTTGCGAGATAATCCCTGTACATACATTTCAGCCAAACATTTACTATACCCCATAGCATGCACCGGACAGAAAGCATGATCTGTAGAAATTATCATACATTTTTTAACTTTGTATTTTACAGACAAATCCGCAACAGTCTTTGTTCCTAAAATATTCACCTGTATAGCTTCAGAAGCATAATCTTCAAGCATGGCAACGTGTTTATATGCTGCAGCATGAAAGACTAACTGCGGCATACACTCTCTGAAAATAGCCTCCATACGAGTATAATTTGTAACATCTGCTACTAATACCCGTACTTCGAGATTCTTCCACTGGTCAGACAATTCCAATTGAATATCGTACAAAGGAGATTCAGCCTGATCAACCAATATCAACTGATATGGATTTAGCGCCGCCAACTGGCGAACGATTTCCTGCCCTACAGTACCAGCAGCACCGGTTATCAATATTCGATGTCCCTCAACATAAGCCGCTATCTTACGGATATCAACCTGAATTGGTTCACGACGAAGCCAATCTTCTATATGGATATCTTTTATAATTCCATCATCCAAACAATCGCTCAAGGGAGGCACTGTCATCACATGGATATCCTGAGCTAACATTTGTGCTACTATACCAGACTGTTCCAAATCCACCAATTTATCAGGTGAAGCAATAATCGTACGTACATTCTTCCTTTTTAAGTGTTCAAATAACATCTTATCATTAGCATATACCCTACATCCCATAGTGTGTTTGCCTATCATCCACGGCTCATCAGAAATAAAACCACACACACGATAATGATTATTCCTACTTACACGCATAGATTTTGCTATATTCACTCCAGTTCCACGAAAACCATAAATAAACACATTCACACAATGCCGAATATCAAAAGACAAGGCTTCATGTAACATTTTCACCAAAATGCGCAGACATGCCATGAATATGAAGTTAAGAATATATGCTATAAAAATTATTCCACTGGGTAATGTTTCTCCCAAACCAAAAGCTGACCAGCAAAAATTTCCTATCCCCAGTACTCCATAGCTTAATGTAAGAGATATAAACACTCTATAGATATCCACAAACGAAGAAAAACGAATAACTCCAACATATGTATGAAAGACAGAAAAGAAACACAGATTACAAAACAAAGAGAAAAAAATCATCCATACATACAATGACATCTTATATATTATAGAAGACACCCCGAGTTGAAGGATGCATGCTAAAAGCATGGAAATCATTATCAAACAAATATCAATTGCCAATATAGTCCACTTGGAGGCAATACGGGATGAAAGATTCTTATAATATATCTTCAAATTCATATTTATTGTCAGATTTTAGGTTGACAGTAAGATTTGCAAAGATGTATTTTTTATATTGATAAAACAATTATTTTAGAAGGAAAAATGACAGAGCAAATATAGAAAACCATTTTAAGAAAGATTTTTTCAAAAAAAAACCTTTTTCTTTTCGTAATTTCAAAGAAAGGTGTAATTTTGCACCCCGTAAATGAAAAGTCACTGCCGCTATAGCTCAGTTGGTAGAGCAACGCATTCGTAACGCGTAGGTCGCCAGTTCAAGTCTGGCTAGCGGCTCAAAGGAAAGGAGATGCTTATGCATCTCCTTTTTTTATTTCATAGATTCTTCTTACCTTTGCCTGACTAAAGAAAACTGTAGAAACCGATGAAAAAGAAGACAAAAAGAATTCTCATAGGAGGATTGACAGCCCTGTTCCTTATTGGTGCAGCTTGTGCCGGAACATTCTATTATTATTTATTCTATCCACAGTTTCATCCCTCCAAAACAGCTTATATTTATATCGACAAAGACGATACACCGGATTCCATATATAACAAGGTAAAAAAACAGGGACATCCGAAAAGTTTTTCAGGCTTTCTCTGGATGGCTAAATGGCGTGACTACAATTCAAACATCCACACTGGATGCTATGCCATCCGTCCAGAAGAGAGTGTTTACCATGTCTTTAGTCGTTTATATAGAGGATATCAAGAACCTATAAATCTGACCATTAGCAATGTACGTACTTTAGATAGACTTGCTCGCAGCGTAGGTAAACAACTTATGATTGATTCTACTGAAATTGCAGCAATAATGAACGACTCGCTATTTCAAAAGAAAATGGGATATACAAAGGAAACAATGGCCAGCCTGTTCATTCCCGAAACTTATCAAGTATATTGGAATATGAGCGTACAGGATTTCTTTGACCGTATGAAGAAAGAACATGAGAAATTCTGGAATCAGGAACGACTAGCCAAGGCCACAAGCATAGGCATGACCCCGGAAGAAGTATCGACGCTCGCCTCTATTGTAGAAGAAGAAACAAATAACAATGAAGAAAAGCCCATGGTTGCAGGTCTCTACATAAATCGTTTAAATAAGGGTATGCCCTTACAGGCCGATCCCACCATAAAATTCGCACTTCAAGATTTCGCTCTAAGAAGAATTACGAATGAGCACCTGAATGTAAAGTCACCCTACAATACTTATCTAAATGCCGGATTACCACCGGGACCGATACGTATTCCTTCAACCATCAGCATTGATGCTGTTCTGAATTATGCAAAGCACAATTATATTTATATGTGTGCCAAAGAGGACTTTTCAGGTACCCATAACTTTGCTTCCAATTACACTGATCATATGAAAAATGCTAGAAAATATTGGAATGCTTTAAACGAAAGAAAGATTTTCAAGTAAAATCGTAATAAAATAAAAGCAAAAGGCTATATTTGCGAGTGAAAAACGCAGATTATTTTCTTAATTAATAATCCATGACTAACATTAAAACAATCAGATATGAGCAAGCAACTCTTACTTGGCGATGAAGCCATTGCACAAGCTGCATTAGATGCCGGACTCTCAGGCGTTTACGCCTATCCCGGCACTCCTTCCACGGAAATAACAGAATACATCCAAATGGCACCCATTACGGCTGAGCAAAATATTCACAGTCGTTGGTCTTCTAACGAAAAGACCGCAATGGAAGCCGCTTTGGGTATGTCATTTGTTGGTAAGCGAGCATTAGTCTGTATGAAACATGTAGGTATGAATGTAGCTGCCGACTGTTTTATCAATTCAGCCGTTACCGGTGTAAAAGGTGGATTAATCGTAATAGCAGCGGATGATCCCAGCATGCACTCTTCACAAAATGAACAAGACAGCCGTTTTTACGGTGATTTCTCACTTATTCCCATGTACGAACCAAGTAATCAGCAAGAAGCGTACGACATGGTTTATAACGGCTTTGCATTCTCTGAAAAAATCGGCGAACCGATATTATTGCGTATGGTCACTCGTCTCGCCCACTCTCGTTCAGGTGTAGAGCAAAAGGCTCAACAAGTCCAGAATGAAATATCTTTCAGTGAAGACCCACGCCAATTTATCCTATTACCAGGTAATGCACGCAAACGTTACAAAGTTTTGTTGGAACGTCAGGCTGAATTCATAGAAGCCTCTGAAAGTTCTCCATATAATAAGTATATAGATGGTCCTAACAAAAAAATGGGTATCATAGCTTGCGGTATCGGCTACAACTATCTGATGGAAAACTATCCTGACGGCTGTGAATATCCTGTATTAAAGATTGGGCAATACCCATTGCCCAAGAAACAACTTCTACAGCTGGTAGAAGCCTGCGATGAGATTCTGGTATTGGAAGATGGACAACCTTTCGTTGAGAAACAGTTGAAAGGTTATCTCGGCATTGGCGTTAAAGTAAAAGGACGTCTGGATGGCACATTGCCACAGGACGGTGAATTAAATCCGGACAAGGTAGCGCGCACCGTAGGAAAAGAAAACAAATCAGAGTTTGGAGTGCCTTCTCTTGTAGAAATGCGCCCACCTGCACTTTGCGAAGGTTGTGGACATCGTGATATGTATACTGTACTGACGCAAGTACTAAAAGAAGAATATCCAACTCATAAGGTATTCAGTGATATCGGTTGTTATACTTTAGGAGCCAATGCGCCATTCAATGCCATCAATTCATGTGTAGACATGGGGGCATCCATTACAATGGCAAAAGGCGCCTCTGATGGCGGTCTTCACCCCGCAGTGGCAGTCATCGGAGACTCAACTTTTACCCATTCCGGCATGACAGGACTTCTAGACTGTGTCAATGAAAATGCTAATGTTACCATTGTCATCTCAGACAATGAAACTACCGCTATGACAGGCGGTCAGGATTCCGCCGGCACAGGACGTATCGAAGCAATCTGCGCTGGTATCGGCGTAGCTCCTGAACACATTCGCGTAGTAGTTCCCCTTAAAAAGAATTATGAAGAAATGAAACAGATTATCCGTGAAGAAATCGAATATCGTGGTGTATCTGTTATTATACCACGCAGAGAATGCATTCAAACTTTAGCACGTAAAAAACGAAACAAGTAAAACCATGAAAAAAGATATCATACTTTCCGGCGTTGGTGGACAAGGCATCCTCTCTATCGCCACAGTAATTGGTAAAGCCGCCCTTAAAGACGGATTATATATGAAACAAGCGGAAGTACATGGCATGAGCCAACGTGGCGGTGACGTACAATCCAATTTACGTATCAGTGATCAACCTATTGCCTCTGATCTTATTCCTTCAGGCAAATGCGATTTGATCATCTCACTTGAACCCATGGAAGGATTACGCTATCTCCCCTATTTAAGTTCTGAAGGCTGGCTGGTAACTAACGAAACTCCGTTCGTTAATATCCCCAACTATCCGGCAGAAGCTGATGTGCGGGCAGAGTTGGATAAATTGCCCCATAAAATCGTTCTGAATGTGGATAAGGTAGCTAAAGAAATTGGTTCTATTCGCGTAGCAAATATTGTTTTGCTTGGGGCTACCATTCCCTTTCTAGGAATTGACTATGAGAAAATACAAACCAGCATCCGCGAAATCTTCGAACGCAAAGGCGAGGCTATTGTAGAGATGAACCTCAAAGCACTGGCTGCCGGAAAAGAAATTGCCGAAAAATTAATGTAAAGACCCTCCAAAACAAACTACCATGAATAACAAATACTGGGAAGAAGACATAGAGACCATGAGCCGTGAGAAGTTGCAGGAATTGCAACTTCAGCGGCTTAAAAAGACGATAAGTATTGCAGCTAATTCACCGTATTACAAAAAAGTGTTCCAAGAACATAATATCACAGCTGATAGCATTCAAAGCCTTAAAGATATTCGAAAAATCCCATTTACTACTAAAGCTGATATGCGTGCCACCTACCCTTTTGGTCTAGTTTCAGGTAATATGCAGGAAGATGGGGTACGTATTCATTCTTCAAGTGGAACAACCGGTACTCCGACTCTGATTGTTCATTCTCAGCACGATCTGGACTCTTGGGCAAACCTGGTAGCACGCTGTCTCTATATGGTAGGCATACGCAAAACGGATGTTTTCCAGAATAGTTCCGGATATGGTATGTTCACCGGAGGATTAGGTTTCCAATATGGAGCAGAACGTTTGGGAGCACTGACAGTTCCTGCTGCTGCCGGAAACAGTAAGCGACAGATTAAATTCATTACTGATTTCAAAACAACTGCGCTTCATGCTATTCCCAGCTATGCTATTCGCCTGGCAGAAGTCATTCAAGAAGAAGGTATAGATCCGACAAGCACCAGCTTAAAAACACTTGTCATTGGTGCTGAGCCTCATACAGATGAACAACGGAAAAAGATCGAACGTATGTTAGGTGTTAAAGCTTATAACAGCTTTGGTATGACGGAAATGAACGGCCCTGGAGTTGCTTTTGAATGTCAGGAACAAAACGGCATGCACTTCTGGGAGGATTGCTATCTGGTTGAAATTATTGATCCTGAAACAGGAGAACCTGTTCCAGATGGAGAAATTGGTGAGTTAGTATTGACCACTCTCGACCGCGAGATGATGCCGCTTCTACGGTATCGCACCCGAGATCTCACCCGTATTCTTCCCGGAGAATGTCCATGTGGACGCACCCACCTACGTATTGACCGTATTAAAGGACGTAGCGATGATATGTTCATCATTAAGGGAGTTAACATCTTCCCAATGCAAGTAGAAAAGATATTGGTACAATTCCCACAATTAGGCAGCAATTATCTAATCACACTGGAAACAGTAAACAACCAGGATGAAATGATTGTGGAAGTAGAACTCAGCGATCTTTCTACTGATAATTACATTGAATTGGAAAAGATACGCAAAGAGATCACACGTCAATTGAAAGACGAGATATTAGTGACTCCCAAACTGAAACTAGTGAAAAAAGGCTCCTTGCCACAAAGCGAAGGAAAAGCAGTCAGAGTAAAAGACCTACGTCAAAATCACTAATTCTTTCAAGAGATCACTCTCTCTACATAAAAAAACATCCCATGAAGCGAAATAAATTCATGGGATGTTTTTTATGTAATAACTCCAAAGATGACGAAGTGGCATTAAAAGAAAAAAAGGAACGGTAATCAACCAAGATTACCGTTCCCCTTTATAAAAAAGCCGCACCGATGATGTGATGAAACTCCGAATGACATGATTTGAGCGCTCGTCCTCTTTGTAATCCACTGACTCAAAGGTTACCCCGAAGGGCGTGGCCCGCCATTGAGAAGCGAAGCTTGTCTCGGTATTTCATAATAGTTTGATGAGTTTCCCGATCCAATCAATGCGGCTATATTTTCTACAACAAATGTAGTAAGTTTCCGTCAAAGAAACAAGGAAAAACATGATTTTGTTTCCTTCAAACAAGACATTTTATATAATATCTCCCCCACTATAAGCAAAAAGTGCCGATTACTCATTCGTAATCAGCACTTTGTCAATTATTTGCTAAATAAACTTAAGCAGCTTTTGCTTTAGCTACGATAGCCTTGAAAGCTTCCGGATGGTTCATCGCTAAATCAGCCAAAACTTTACGGTTGATTTCGATTCCTGCTTTGTGCAAAGCACCCATCAGCTTAGAATAAGACATACCTTCCAAACGAGCTGCAGCATTAATACGCTGAATCCACAAAGCGCGGAAGTTTCTTTTCTTGTTCTTACGGTCACGGAACGCATAAGTCAGACCTTTCTCCCAAGTATTCTTGGCAACGGTCCATACGTTCTTTCTTGCACCAAAGTAGCCTCTGGTTAATTTCAAAATTTTCTTTCTTCTTGCTCTTGAAGCAACGTGATTTACTGATCTTGGCATAGTTTTACTAATTTTTGAATGTTAGCGCCATTACTTCACGCAACGGACTTAAAGCTAATGCATTCGGTTAATACTTTAAAATACTTTGTACGCTTTTTACTTCATTGCTAAGAGTTCCTTAACTTGGCTTACGTTTGTCACGTCAACTGTAGTTGAATGGCACAAGTTTCTTTTTTGCTTCTTAGTTTTCTTAGTCAAGATATGACTGTGAAAAGCGTGCTTTCTTTTGATTTTACCTGTTCCGGTAAGAGTAAATCTCTTTTTAGAACCGGAGTTAGTCTTCATCTTTGGCATCTTACTTATTTTTAAATTATTTAAATTATATGGCAACGCACTATACCTGTGGCGTTACTCATTTCTTTTTTATTCTTCTGTTTCAGCCAGAGCCGCTTTCGATACTTCTGCGGATTTCGGTGCTGCAGGCTTCTTTGGTGCCTCTTTCTTTTTTGGAGAAAGCTGAATGGTCATTCTTTTCCCTTCCAATATCGGCATTTGGTCTACTTTCGCATAGTCTTCCAAATCATTGGCAAATCGCAGCAACAATACCTCCCCTTGTTCTTTAAACAAGATTGAACGACCTTTAAAGAATACATAGGCTTTCACCTTATCACCATCTTCCAAGAATCCTCTGGCATGTTTCAACTTGAAGTTGTAATCGTGATCATCGGTTTGTGGACCGAAACGAATCTCCTTCACATTTACTTTAACCTGCTTTGCCTTCTGTTCCTTCTGACGCTTCTTCAGCTGATAAAGAAATTTAGAGTAATCAACGATTCGACAAACAGGGGGTTGCGCGTTTGGAGAGATTTCCACGAGATCCACCTCACGCTCTTCGGCAAGCTTTAATGCCTGAGCTATCGGATATACGTTTGGTTCTACTTCATCGCCCACTATGCGGACTTCTTTGGCACGGATTTGCTCATTAATCCGATATTGCCCTTTTAAGCTGTCATTTTTCATTAAATAACCTCTATTTCCAGTTTGTTTCTTATTTATTACTCCCAAATTATTATTTTTTAAGTTAGATAAAAGCTATCTTCAAAACATCACTATATGCTATGCTTTTATAAGTGGGCGCAAAGTTACCATTTATTTATCATATTCTGAACTTCTTCGTTCAAAATTTTAGCAAATTCTTCAAATTTCATGGTACCCTTATCGCCTTCCCCTTGCTTGCGGACGGAAACTTCTCTATTTTCAGCTTCTTTTTCACCCACAATCAACATGTAAGGAATACGCTTCAATTCGTTATCGCGAATCTTACGTCCTATCTTCTCGTTACGCTCATCCACAATTGCACGAATATCGTATTGTTTCAAGAACTTCTTCACTTCTTGTGCGTAGTCATTGAATTTTTCGCTGATGGGCAGAATAGCCACCTGTTCAGGAGTCAGCCACAATGGGAATTTACCAGCCGTATGCTCAATAAGCACAGCAACAAAACGCTCCATAGAACCAAACGGCGCACGGTGTATCATTACCGGACGATGTTTCTGATTATCAGCGCCTGTATATTCCAATTCAAAACGCTCCGGCAAGTTATAGTCCACCTGAATGGTACCCAACTGCCAACGGCGGCCGATAGCATCTTTCACCATAAAATCCAACTTCGGACCATAGAAAGCAGCTTCACCATACTCAATTCTGGCACTCAAGCCCTTTTCTTCACAAGCCTCAATGATAGATTGTTCAGCTCTTTCCCAGTTTTCATCGCTACCAATATATTTTTCACGATTCACTTTGTCACGCAAGGAAATCTGAGCCTCCACATTGGCAAAGTCCATGGAACGGAATACGATTGAAATAATATCCATCACGCGCAAGAATTCATCCTTCACCTGATCGGGACGGCAGAAGATATGTGCATCATCCTGCGTAAAACTACGTACACGCGTTAATCCATGTAATTCACCACTTTGCTCATAACGACAAACCGTACCAAACTCAGCCAGGCGCAAAGGCAGATCTTTATATGAACGCGGAGAATTCTTATAAATCATACAGTGATGAGGACAATTCATCGGTTTCAAGAAGTACTCCTCTCCTTCTTCGGGCGTATGAATAGGCTGGAACGAATCTTTACCATATTTTGCATAGTGGCCGGAAGTGATATACAACAACTTGTTACCGATCGGGGGAGTGATAACCTCCTGATAATCGTAACGTGCCTGGATACGACGCAAGAATTCCTGCAGACGCAAGCGCAACGCAGTCCCCTTCGGCAACCACATCGGCAGTCCTTTACCCACTGTGTCGGAGAACATAAATAAATCCATTTCCTTACCGATCTTACGATGATCACGCTTCTTGGCTTCTTCCAGCATAGCCAGATATTCATCCAACATTTTCTTTTTCGGGAATGTGATACCATAAATACGCGTCATCATCTTACGATCCTCATGTCCACGCCAATATGCACCAGCCACCGACATCAACTTAATAGCCTTGATCGGCGCGGTAGTCATCAAATGTGGACCACGGCATAAATCCGTGAAAGCACCTTGTGTATAAGTTGTTATGCGACCATCCTCCAATTCGGAGATCAACTCACACTTATAGTTCTCACCACGGTCACCAAATTTCTTCAATGCATCCGTTTTTGAAATACTTTCTCTTACAACAGCTTCCTTCTTCGCCACTAATTCTGCCATCTTGGCTTCAATAGCCGGAAGATCAGATTCTTTAATGACAGCTTCACCCGGATCCACATCATAATAGAAACCGTTTTCGATAGCAGGACCAATACCGAACTGAATACCCGGATACAATTCCTGTAAAGCTTCGGCCAGCAAGTGAGCACTGGTATGCCAGAAAGCGTGTTTACCCTGCTCATCTTCCCATTTATAGAGAACAAACTCAGCATCCTCATTGATAGGACGTCCCAAATCATAAATCTCACCATTCACGCCACATGCCAGCACTTCCTGTGCTAGGCGTGAACTGATACTTTCTGCAATCTGCAGTCCCGTTACTCCTTCGTTATACTCACGTACGGAGCCGTCTGGAAATGTTATCTTTATCATAATGTTGTGTATATTTCAATTTTCAGAACGCAAAAATAGCTAATTCTTTTTTGATATTTTATTTTTTAGCAAAAAAATGTTATTCACGCGTATCGGTAAATCTCTTTATAATATTATAAGCTGATACGATACCCAATTCACCCGCCTTACTCAGATCTGTAATTCCCTGCTTGTTGTTACCCAAGAAGATATGAGTCAAACCACGGTTGAAATAAGCTTCAGCAAAGTCTTTGTTCAATTCAATAGCCTTATTATAATCCTCTAATGCCCCACGGTAATCTTTCAACATTGATAATACATTGGCGCGGTTATAATAGCCATAAACAAAATCAGGAGCCAATTGGATGACATGATCCAAATCATTTTTCACAATATCATAATCTATTGACGTTACTTCTGGTTGTTTCTTACTATCGGAAGAAGCTCCGGGAACACCTTCAGTTAATTCAGCTTCCGCTTTTTTATATTCCAGCTGTTTGTAGCGCACCAATGCTCGCATGAAATAAGCCGGGAAGAATTTATCATCCAGCAAAATCGCCTGCGTAAAGTCATCAATGGAGCTGGCAAAGTCTTGGACCAAATAGAAGTCAAGCCCACGTAAGAAACGTTTCTTGGCATCTTTGTCATCTGCAACAATATCCGAGGTATGCGAGTCGACCAAAGCAAAATGGAATCTCACTTGTTCTTCCGTCAACGGAGCTTCCATATTGGTGATACGCAAAGGCTTCGGGAACAATTTAGAATGATTCAACTCCTCGATATACTTATGGAAATGGACGATACGTTTTACCTCGCTTAATTTCTCATAATAGGTCAGCGCATACATCGGCTCCATCTTGATAGATACATTCCGGTCCTGTACACGTCCGCGGTAATCACTCTTATACTTCTCATCCTGCTCAGAGTCGTCAGCAATCACAATCTTCCGGTAATTGTCCATATTCTTATCGGACTTTTTACGCGTCTTGCTCTTATCCTCACCATCCTGAGCATTATCCGCGACATCCTTATTATCTGCTGTAACTCCGTTACGTTTGTCAATCTGCATCTTCATGAGTTTGAATTCATCCTGTTCAGCCCCCTTACGATCACCGATCTTCTTACGAGCTTCAGCACGATGATAATATCCTGCCATAAAGTTGGGGTATTCATCAATCACTTTCGAATAATCACTGATTGCACCACGATAATTTCCGGTCTGTGCACGTAGCAAACCACGGTTGAAGGTTGCCATCATATTATCCGGCTCTATCTGCAGAACGAAATCAAAGTCTTCTATTGCACGGTTATCATCACCCACCTGAGCACGGAGCAAACCACGGTTATAGTGTCCGAGGAAGTTATTCGGATCAATATCCAATGCCAGATCATAATCACTCATGGCACCTCTCAAATTATTCTGATGAAAACGAGCCAATGCACGATTAATATAATTACCTGCATTCTTTGCACTCAAATGAATAGAATGATCCAAGTCAGCTTCAGCATCCGCATACTTTCCTTGCTGCAGACGGACAATAGCGCGTGCTCCCCACCCGTCAGGATCATAGCGATCCATTTCAATCGCCTTTTCAAAATCATTCAAGGCCTGTATCGTATCTTTCTGCTTCAGTGATACTTCACCACGCATCAGATAAGCACGAGTGTATCTGGGCGCTATTTTCAACAATTTCCCCAAATCCTCTTTAGCTGCTCCATAGTCCTCCTTCTGCATGTGGCAAAGAGAAAGATTATGCCACAAGACAAGATTTTCCGGATCATATTTCAAGGCTGTCTTATAATCCTCTATGGCTCCGTCATAATTATTCTGCCGAATACGAGCCAACCCACGTATTTGATAAGCGCCTACCACAAAAGGATTACGTTGGATAGCAGCATTACAGTCCGCTTCCGCACCTTGAAAATCATCCAGATTAATCTTTGCCAAACCACGAAAGAAGTAAGGCTCATATAAATAAGGCTTAGCGTTAATTACCTGGTTGAAATACTGGATAGAAAGCACATAGTCTTCAAAATACAATGCATTGCGCGCGATTGTCATCACCCGCTCCGTATTGATCTGCGCACACAGCAACGTTGGAAGCAACAGGAAAGCCGTCAGTATCTTTTTTATCATCTTGTCTTATAAATGCTTGTAAACGAAACAAATTTAATGCTTTTCATTTACCTAGCAGGATTAGCGGAAGACTTTTTATATTTTTTGAGCCTTTTATACCATATTATAAGATTGGCTTATTTCACAGTTTTCACTTTATACGTGCAATGAGCTTTGCCCTTCAACATCGCATTCAGTTTTCCCTTAATCATTTGTTTACGTAGGGGAGACAAGTGATCAATAAACATCTTTCCCTCCAAATGATCAAATTCATGTTGCATCACACGCGCCAGATAACCTTCAACAACCTCATCATGTTCTACCATATCTTCATCCATATATGTAACATGAATTCTATTACCACGTTTCACAGACTCATGGATACCAGGAAGACTCAAACACCCTTCTTCCATAGATATTTCTTCACCAGATACTTCAAGGATATGAGGATTGATATATGCTTTCCGAAAATTCTTATATTCCGGATAATCTTCAGACAGTACATCCAAATCTACCACTACAACACGAATAGGAAGTCCAATTTGTGGAGCAGCAAGTCCCACACCTTCTGCATGGTCCATCGTTTCGAACATATTCGCTATTAACTCTTTCAAACCAGGATAGTCGGGAGTAATATCTTCCGCCACTTTTCTCAATACGGGCTGCCCGTACACGTAAATGGGTAAAATCATTGTTTATCTAATTACAAATTATTAAATCACTATTATATATAAGTATATATACCTTATTATTATAAGGCAAAACGTTTATTCTCCAAATAACTTTGTAGGATAATAGTCGCACTGATTTCATCTACCAAAGCTTTATTCTGTCGATCTTTTTTCTTCAGCCCAGCCTCCAGCATAGTACGATGTGCCAAAACAGAAGTAAAACGCTCGTCAACATACTCAACAGGCATTGCCGGCAATTTTTTCTTCAACAAACGAACAAAAGGCTCTATTCGCTTCATATTTTCCGAAGCTTCATTGTTCATTTGTTTAGGAAGCCCTACAAGAATGCGTTCCACCGGTTCTTTTCCTACATAATCAAGGATGAACGTCAACAGTTCATGTGTAGGTACAGTTGTCAACCCGTTAGCAATCATTTGCAACGTATCGCTGACGGCTATCCCCGTACGCTTTTTACCGTAATCAATCGCTAATATTCTACTCATAATGGGCTACAAAATTACGATTAAAATTTGATATTTGACGCATCTGCTGTCATAATAACAAAAAAGGAGGCCTAACTCATGTTAAGCCCCCTCTCTTGTTTAGAGTTTACAACTCTTTGTCCCTATATCTTATTCCAGAATTACTACTCGGTTCAAATAGTTCTTACCGAACATGTTAGCAGTACCACCGAATCCAACGAGTTCGAGCTGATCCTTATCAACGCCTTCCTTAATCAATGCGTCGTAAACAGCCTGAGCACGTTTTTCAGACAACTTCTGGTTCCAAGAAGCGCTACCCGTAGCCTTGTCAGCATAACCGGCAACTTTGTACTTCTTATCCGGGTTAGCCTTCAGAATCTTAGCAGCCAACTGGATGTTAACCATACCGTAATCATCGATGCGAGCGCTACCAATCTTGAAGAAGATGGCACGAGGACCGGCAACTTCAATTTCCTTCACTACTTCCTTAGTTACAGGCTTAGCGTTAGCCAAAGCATTCTTAGCGTTAGCCAGATCAGCCTGAGCCTGAGCCAGTTCGCTTCTGTACTTATTGATTTCGTTGTTGATAGCATTCTGATCAACTTTCGCGCCACAAGCTACGAACTTCTTGCCACCGAAAGTATAGGTTGCACCTACAGTTAAGCCTAAAATACCTTCAGTTTTAGCATCGCTTACAGAACCGAAAACAGAAGGAGATACTGTACCACGAGCTTCGAGGTCGATAGCCCATTTCTGGTCAATGTTGTATTTAGCACCCAAACCTAAGCTTGCGCCAACCAACAGACGTACCTTATCATCTTTAGGATAACTCTTAGAAGGATCCAGTTCTTGCTTATAAGTCAAAGAACCATCAGCGTTAGTAACCTCAGTGGTCTTTGTTGCAAGATTCCAAGTACTATAAGAATTTGAGATATTCAATGTAGGACCTACAAAGAACATAAACTCAAACTTACGGCCTTCTTTGTAACCGCAGAAGAGGTTAGTCAGGTTCAACATTGCATCAGCATTCAATGCAACGAACTTCTTCTTATAGTTATACCAATTCTCGTCTTTGCCTACGTTTTCAAAAGGGTATTGAGTATGAAGTTTACCAGACCATCCGGCAACCTGACCACGGATACCCCATACCGGGCTGAAGAATTTTCCCAGTGATATATTCACCAGAGGTGTTATGGATTCACCGAATCCATAATCAAAGTTGCTGGGGTTGGTCACAACTTGTCCACCCACGCCTACACTGATAAAGAAATTGTCCTTCCAGCTTTCACTGTAGTACTTTTCTTTAGTCTGTGCATTGGCAATGGTTGCCCCTGACAACAGTAAAGATAATATTACTAATTTACTTTTCATTGTTTTTTAGTTTTTAATAGATTTAACTCTTTATTACTTATTCATTCTTCACCATTTCTCTTATTTCAGGTTGAACCTGAACATCAATCCACCAGTGAAATATTGCATTCGTTGTAATTCCACCTGTAAATGCAAATGGTTGAACAACAAATAGGTGGCACCCAACGCAAAATCTTTCGAATCATATTCCGCTATCACCCTCAAATCCGGTGCGAAACTGGGATTGTAAGTGATACCCGCCGCTATTCCGTTCAGTTTGTACTCCTTTCTCTGATTATATAAATAAGAGAGGTGTACTCCGATTTCTTCTGTTCCTATCGGCAGATGCTTGGTTGCAGCTATATAGAAACGGCTGAAATATCCGTTTCCGCTTGATGAACCAATTACGCCACCTCCGGAAGAAGTAAACGGGTCTGATGTTCCCAGAACCACAGCCGGCATATACTTCCAGAATTGCCCTTCTTTCAAAGCTCGCAGTCGGACAGAGAAATATCTGTCCTGATTCGTAAAACCCGAGTAACCGTAAGGCTTTAAGCCCAGTGCTTCCGCTTTAAAAAGTGTGCATGTGTACGCCACTTCCAACCAGGGGAAAAAGGTCACATTCAGGTAATAGTTGTACGTATGATAGTACCACGTAGGAGGAGTTATCTCCTTGTTCATAAAGTTGGCACCCAGCATTATTGTCTTATCTTTCTGCATCTCTGCGGAAGGGGCATGCAACAAACCTGTAGTACCGTAAGTTAATTGAGCCGAAAGTACAAACGCACAGCATAAAAACAAGTACGTAACTATTATTCGCTTCATCTGCATCTGCCTTTCTCTATACACTTTATACTTTCGGGTCAATTATGATCTATTGTTCTTAACAATCAGAATTATTCAGCTTCGATGATACCACCACCAGCGTTGCCTGTACCATGACCGTGGTCATGACCATGATCGTGAGAAACCTTAATGATTTCCATATCGTCATAGTTAACGGTAGCTGTACCTGCAGCTTGGTATTTTGCATATACTCCAGACAGATCCATGTTTACATCTGTAGTTGTTTCAACCGGTTCTTCATCTCCTGAAGTAATAATAGTAGTAGAAGTTACCTTTGTTACTCCTATAGTGAAATCAACGAATTCTTGTTTAGAAGTGATACTCTTAACAGCAGTGTAAGGTGCTAATTCGAATTTGTATCCCTTTTCTATAAGTTCGTTTTTGTATCCATCAGCAACGATTGTATCAGTAGCTGCCTTCATAGCTTGAGCAACTGCTACACCTAATGCAGTTTCGCTGCCAAGGTTACCTCCCTGTATGTCAATAGTCTTCATACCTACTAATACTGGAATATCATAAGTATATTGCTTAACTCTATCAGTTCCATTTACAATCATAGGATCGAAAGTATCTACTGTCGGTACAAAAGTAGGAGCTGCATTAGTTCTTGTAACTTCAACATTGAATGAGAAGTCAATCTTCACTTCAACATTCGGTTCTTCTCCACCCGGTTCTGTGCTAGCTGTAGGTTTAGCAATCTTCTGAACTAAAGTCATTTCAATACCATTCTCATCAACGATCTTGAAAGTAGCACTAAAGAATTTAGAAGAAATAGCTCTGGTTGTAGTTTCTTCTACGAATTCAGTTTCAGGAACATTAAACTTATACGCATAAGTATTGGAGTTACCTTCACCGTAGAATTGAGTACCCTTGTCATTGTACAAGCGTACAACCTTAGCCAACATCCATCTGTTACCGAACTTCAGGTCACCTGCAAGAACTACTGTTCCTGTAGCAGTTTTAACCAAAACGATTTCAGTTGCATATTCTTCAGTAGCGAACGGATCTGCGAAGTCAATAGCTACTTCTTTCTTAGCATTCGGTAAAGAGATGTATTGGATAGTAGATACAAATCCGTCTTTGCTTGCTTTAATCTTATATGCACCGGCAGTCAGAGGAGTAGTTTCATAATCTACTTCTTCGGCACCTTTACCATATACAGTTACGTCAGCATCGTCGATTACATTCATGTCTTCATCCAAAACTGTTACTTTGAGGTCATATCTCAATTCAACTTCTTTGGTTGTAGCTGTTTTGCCTAACACGAAATTAACAGGATAAACGGCAGCTTGTCCCGGTTTCAATTCAGCAATGTTCACAGTAGTTTCTTGTTTGTCGAAACCTGTGCAAGTAGCTGTAACTTTTACAGCACCGTGTGACAAGCCTGAAATAGTGAAAGAACCGCTGTTTTGAGTAACAGTACCTTTATCTGATGCGACTGTTGCATTAGTCAAGATAGTACCTTCAGCACTGTAAATTGTACCTGTAATTGTGTACTGGGCGGCTGGCAATGTTACACTCTGATCGGGATCGATGATATCCAATCCTTCATCTTTGTAACATCCAGTGAGTAATGACCCTGTTAAGGCCACTACGGCTAATGCTAATTTAGCATTGTAGCCGTTAAAGAAACTTTTCTTTTTCATCTCAATAAAATTAAAAATTTAGTAATTCTGATTTAATAAAATATGGATTAAAACTATTATTACTCATTATGTTCTCGCTTGCGTTAGCCCGGAATCCCTTATAATAATAGCGTTCATTGCCTGCATTATAAGCTATCCCCATATTCTTTGAGGGCGTCACCCGCGGTATATATCCTTTTCTCTTATATTTATAAGGTGGGAGCGCTATTTGAAATCTAAAACCGCCATTTGACTTTGCCCCTTGCGCTTTCATTGCATAAAAGCCAATCGAGCAATAGCGGAAGTGCCGAATCAAATCAAATCTTACGCCTTTTTCACCCAATAGATATTGTTCACCTTTCAAACTTGCCTGAACATTGTATTCGGGCCAATAAAAATTAGCTCCTAAACTCCATGTCAAGCGTGTCTTTGTTCCATAGTAAAATTCAAATCCATCCCATTCATACGCAGCGGTTAATCCTATGCGTCCTTCAAACGAAAAACGTTCATCGGCTTTTAACACATGAAGCAATTTCAAATCACCTCCATACCGGCTTGCATTAAATGTTCCGACAGTTCCTGTAAGCCATGTATTATAAGGTAAACGAACAGTTTGTTGCAATGTCAGAAATCCAGGATGTACCTTATCAGCTAAATCACCATACCCGTCATTATAAACCGGGAAAATAACCTGTGCGGTCAACTTCATTCCCTTCCAAAATGAAACTTCAACTGCCGGTGACAAGTTAAAAAGCACTTGGTATACCTGCGTAATCACCAGATTCTTTAATGAAACTTCCGGATACACAACTACATCTACCTTAAACAAAGAACTATTTTTTCTCTTTTCTTTCCGAACCAGCTTCCATGAGTCACCTAAATTGTAACTAACGTCCCAATCCGCACGACTTGCTTCAGGGACGCTGTCACCGATTATCGGTTTATAGTAAAGAGAAATTTGAGGTATATTATTATCTAGAACAATTATTCTGCATGGCTTTTTATCCGGAAACTGAGAGAGGTATTGATAAGAATGTATTTATTTGATTAATGCTTGATAATCAATCAATAGTGTATTGTTTACGAAAAGTGAAATATTGAGATATTTATCGTTTTTCATGTTATGCAAAGCTTTATTGTTACCTGTTTGTTTCCCTATTCATTTGGTGTATCTAATAATTATTTAATTATATATTTATCAAAAAGAATCATTAAAGAGGTTTCTGATGTCAATAATTGATATTTCCTAATTCAATTCTAATATTGCCACATAAATAATTTCATTACCAACCGGAAATTACTTGATTTCTTTATAACAAAAAAGGTGTCTATCAATAGCTAGACACCTTTTCTCTTTTATAGAATTTCTATTATAAGAAATCTTATTTTATTCCAGAATTACTACTCGGTTCAAATAGTTCTTACCGAACATGTTAGCAGTACCACCGAATCCAACGAGTTCGAGCTGATCCTTATCAACGCCTTCCTTAATCAATGCGTCGTAAACAGTCTGAGCACGTTTTTCAGACAACTTCTGGTTCCATGAAGCGCTACCCGTAGCCTTATCAGCATACCCGGCAACTTTGTACTTCTTATCAGGATTAGCCTTCAGAATCTTAGCAGCCAACTGGATGTTAACCATACCGTAATCATCAATGCGAGCGCTACCAATCTTAAAGAAGATGGCACGAGGGCCGGCAACTTCAATCTCCTTCACTACTTCCTTAGTTACAGGTTTAGAGTTAGCCATGGCATTTTTAGCACTTGCCAGGTCAGCCTGAGCCTGAGCCAATTCGCTTCTGTATTTATTGATTTCATTGTTGATAGCATTCTGATCAACTTTCGCGCCACAAGATATAAAATTCTTGCCGCCAAAAGTATAAGTAACACCAGCAGTCAGAGACACCGCACCATCTGTATAGGCACTACTCTTATTCCCAAACATAGAAGGAGATACTTCACCTCTTGCCTCAATGTTGATATCCAAATACTTGCTCACATTGAACTGTCCCATCAAACCTACAGAACCGTTAATCAAAGCATTTAATTTATCTTGCTCACCATAAGCCTTTGCAAAAGTCAATCCGGGACCTGCGAACACAGATAAAGTAAATAAGCGTTCCGGATTATATCCGCAAACAGAGTTAGACAGGTTATACATAGCATCTGCACGCAGAGTGAAATACTTCTTGTTCTTAACCTCAGCATAAGTGCCTTTTATTTGTCCGCGCTCTGTATACAGTGTCGACCATAATCCGGCAACTTGTCCGCGAACTCCCCAGATAGGATTGAACAGTTTACCCACTGATACGTGGATCAATGGCGTGATGGCATGTCCAAAGCCATAATCAAAGTTATCAGGATTAACACATGCCTGAGCTCCTACACCAGCGCTTATAAAGATATTATCTTTAAATTTTTCGCTGTAGTATTTCTCTTTAGTCTGTGCAGTAGCTGTAAGAGCTAATCCCGCCAACATGATAGATACTATACCAAATTTACATTTCATTGTTTTTTCTATTTTAAAATGATTAACTCTATGCTTTTTCTGCCAGTTTCTTTATTTCAACCGGAACTGGAAACACAATCCACCCGTGAAATATTTCATCTTTTGCAGTTCCACCTGTATATGCAGATGTTTTAAAAGCAAGTAAGTGGCTCCCAGTGCAAAATCTTTTGAATCATACTCTGCAATCATTCTTAATTCAGGCGCAAAAGTTGGATTATAACTAATACCTGCCGCTATTCCATTCAGCTTGTACTCTTTTCTTTTATTATATAAATAAGAAAAGTGTACCCCTATTTCTTCTTTTCCTATAGAGATATGCTTGGTGGCCGCTGCATAGAAACGACTATAATATCCGTTTCCTTCTGTAGAACCAATCGAGCCTCCTCCGGATGAAGTAAATGGATCTGATGTTCCGAAAACAACAGCTGGCATATACCTCCAGAATTGTCCTTCTTTCAAAGCCCGTAACCGGATAGAAAAATATCTATCCTGATTCGTGAATCCTGAATAGCCATAAGGCTTTAACCCCAAAGCTTCTGCCTTAAACAGGGTGCAAGTATAAGCAACTTCCATCCACGGCAAAATGGTAACATTCAAAAAATAATTGTACGTATGGTAATACCACGTAGGAGGAGTTATCTCCTTATTCATAAAGTTCCCTCCCAGCATCACTGTTTTGTCCTTTTGCATCTCTGCCGAAGGAGCATGCAGTAAACCGGTAGTTCCATAAGTCAATTGAGCCGAAAGCATGGATGATACACTGATAAGCAGTGTCGCAATAAACATTCGCTTTATTCTCATTATGTATAATCTCATGCTTTAGGTTCAATTGCATTATTTAAAAACAGGCCTATTCAAAATCGATAATACCACCACCTGCGTTCAAATCTTCACCATTGCCATGTCCATGAGTGTGACCAATAGCATAATTTGCAGTCAGAGTTGTAGAGATAATCTTTTTAACTACCACTGTTACGTCTGTAGTTTTTTTGTTCTTATCAATTACATGAACAGTATATGATCTTCTTACTTGTTTTCTGACCATACTGAAGTTATCAATTTGCTTGTATGCAGGAACTGATATATCTACAGACAGAGCAGTTTTTGAGTAGCTGTTCTTCGGTGCAATATTAGCATTGTCTTTTAGAATCATATTTTTCAGTAACATTGTTACGTAAGATTTCGTTTCTGCATTCATACCAGACAAGGCAGTTTCAACAGCCAAAGCAGGAGTGTTTCCATCATAAGCGGTTCCACCCATGTAGTTTCCTTTTACAGTAACTACAGCGGCTGCAGAGCCTGTATAGCAAGGTTTATTGATGATTTCGGCATCCAACTTAACACTGTCTACTGGAACGATGGCTGACTCAAAACCGAAACGGAATTTGGAGAAGTGATTGATTTTACCAACGAAAGTACCTGAAGTCATATCGTATTCAGCATAATTATTAGCATCAGCTGACCATACACCGGTTTTTTCGTTTTGATAAAGAACACCTAATACATAGTCAGGCTCTACAGTAACAGTAACCGGAGCCTGGAACTTAACTTCCAGCGGTTGAGAGAATACAGTACCGCTGGGTTGTCCTTCGTAAGTACGTACAGCAGCAGTTGCCTTTTCAGTTTGTATATCACGAGTTAGTTTGATTGCTTGAGCTTGGCCACCTACATAATAAACTTGTGTGTTAGCAGGCAATGTGATCTGGTCGGCAACAGTTTTAGTCTCTTGAGTTGTTTCACCTGTTGTTTCATCAATAACAGCTTCTGTAGATACAAGTTCTACTACGAGAGCCTCTTCTACTTTTACCACTGGAATATCAATTTTAGTAATATCTTCAATACCTAATTCTTCGGCAACTTTCTCGATGTCTGCTTTAACTTCAGGTTCTTTAATATCTTCAACTTTCGTTGGCTCTGCTTTATCTACAGGCACTTCGATAGTTTGTTCACCACCCTTACTCGGATCTTCATCAGGGATATCACTGCTTTCAGCTTTCAATACAACTTCAATGGAAGTCACAGAAGTAGCACCGGTCTCAACCAGTTTCACAACTGTGGCTTTTGCTTGTGCAACATAACCAGCTTTTGAAACTGTAATAATAGCCAATGTTGTAGGAGTGATATGTTCAGCTGCCACTTCTATATTGAAATAACCACGATTGTCAGTAGTAAGATCAGCTTTGAATTCACCAACTTCAACTTTTACAGTAGCGTCGGGCACAGCAGCATCTTTTTCATTGGTAACGAAGCCGCACACATAGTATTTAGACACCTTTGCAGTTTCTTCCTTTTGCATCAATACGGCAACTGTAGAGGTTACAATTTGGTCGCCTTCACCTTCTTCAGCAGCAACAGGAGCTACAGCGATGGTAGCGTAAGCGTTTTTGTAACCTTCAGCTTTAAGAACGGCATAGTAAGTGCCCGGCTGTACCCCTTCTACTGTGAATGTGTTATTAACAACTGCAATTGTACATCCAGGTATAACTACTGACGACAATTTTACAGCAGCGCTACTTTCATCTGTTGCAGTACCTTTTATGGTATATTTTACAGTTTTGTATGTCGGAGTATCATATCCCGGATACATAGCTGCATTTACTGTGTAGACAGCAGTTTTGCCATTTTCAATCTTTTCTACATACACAGAAGTTGTGACAGTTTTGTAATCATCTTTAGTAACAGTCAGAACATTCAGCCCTTCTGTTGCATCTAAAGCATAAGTTCCATCGGTAGCAGTTGTAGCACCATTAACCTTGGCACCAGACAACGGTTCTCCGGTAGAAGCATTAGAAACGACACCTGTAATTTTGTATACCGGTTTCACTGTACTAGGTGCCTCTGTCGTTAATTCTTCTTTTTCGTAGCAGCTGGCGAACATGCCGCAGATTGCTACTAACATTAACGCTAACTTCACGTTAATACCAAACAAACTTTTCTTTTTCATCTCAATAAAATTAAAATTAATAAACTAATAATTCTGATTTAATAAAATATGGGTTAAAACTATTTGATTGCATTATATTGTCACCGGGTGATGAGCGATAGTTCTTGTAATAATATTGCTCGTTTCCTGCATTATACGCCAGCCCCATGTTTCTGGAGGGGGTAAACCGAGGAATATATCCTCTTCTTCTATATTTATAAGGTGGCAAGGCAATCTGAAAACGAAAGCCACCATTGGACTTCGCTCTTTGCGCTTTCATTGCATAAAAACCTATTGAAGCATAGCGGAAATGCCGGATAATATCTATCCGCACCCCTTTTTCACCCAATAAATACTGTTCAAGTTTCATAGTCGTTTCTACATTATATTGTGGCCAATAGAAATAACCTCCAACTGACCATGTCATTTTTTTCTGTGTTCCAAAGTGGCAAGTAAATCCATCCCAGTATGCCGCCCCTGTATATCCAACACGTCCTTCGATTCCAAATCTATTATCACGGATGAAACGATGGCTAATTTTCATATCTATCCCATAACGTTCGCTACTGAAATGCCCTACTGTAAGTGTTCCCCAGATATTATAGGGTAGTCTTACCGTTTGTGACACGCCAATAAAACCAGGATGTATTTTATTATACATATCTGGATATCCGTCATTATAAATAGGTACTTCCAGTTGTGCTGTCAGTCTCATCCCTTTCCAGAAAGAAACTTCTATTGCCGGTGCCAGATTGAACAGAACTTGATATATCTGCGTAATTACTAAGTTCTTTAATGACAATTCCGGATATATTACCACGTCCACTTTGAACAAAGAACTATTCTTTTTTTTTACTTTACCAGCCTTTTTCCAGTTACTGCCCAAACTATAGCTTACATCCCAATCCCGTCGAGCTACCCCTGGTACACTGTCGCCTATAATTGGTTTATAAAATAATGAAATTTGGGGTATGTTATTATCCAGAACAACAATCCGACATGGCTTTTTATCCGGAAATCAGGATAAAGAAATCTTAGATAAATTAAACATACAATTAGCTAGTATTTAGCGAATTGCATAATACTAAACAATATCATTACTTTCCTTTATTGTTTCTTTTTTAGACATTAATATTATATATTTGTTGCTGGTTTGTTACTATTTATACATTATTGGAGCAAATGGACCTTCCTTTTATTTTTCTAGTACTCAATAAATTAAATTCAAATAGAAGTAGCAGAACAGAATAAAACTCAAATGCGAAATCATTTGGAACCGGTTTTTGTTACCATGTTGTTACCGTATAAATAAATGTGTATATTATTTTTAATAAACAGGAGATTCTAAACAGAGATATGAAAGAAGAACTAAGAATAAAAGAGCCAATAAAGCTAAGAGTCAAACATCTGGCTAATGGCAATAAGTCGATATATCTTGATATGTATATGAATGGGAAACGAAAATACGAGTTTCTGAAATTATATATTATACCTGAATATAATAAGTCAGACAGGGTGCGTAATAGTGAAACGCTAAAATTGGCAAATGCCATTAAGGCTCAAAGAATTATTGAATTACAAAATCAGAGCCACGGTTTTAAGATCAATAAGACATCTCACATTAGACTAACCGATTATATACAAAGTGTAGCTGAAAAGAAATCGGAGAATGAAGTTCGCAAAACGGTACTACACGCTGTAGTCTATCATCTTAGACGTTACAACCCTAATGATATCCAATTAAGCAGGATAGATAAAGATTATATTTTGGGATTTCTGGATTACCTAAAGACAGCAAAACAAACTCATACCAAGAAAGAGAAATTGCTGCATGTCAATACCCAGGTCTATTATTACAAAATGCTGAGATATTGCCTGAATTATGCAGTATCAGAAGAACTGATATCAGCTAATCCTATGAATAAAATAAAAAATGAAGAAAAACCACATAAACACCGTACGGAAAGAGAATATCTCACTATTGACGAATTGCGAAAGCTGGCTCAAACCCCTTTTTATAATGGTTTACTAAAGAAAGCTTTTCTCTTCAGTTGTTTTTGCGGGTTGAGGCATTCCGATATCATAGCGCTTACGTGGGGAGACATAGAAATGGATGATGATGGCAATGCCCGGTTGTATATCATACAAAAGAAAACCAAGGAAGCCATTTCTTTGCCTTTAAGTCAGGAAGCTATAAAACAGTTACCGAAGCGAGAAGATGCTAAGGAGGACGATATAATATTCAAAAAGTTAATAACATTGGGAAGAACTAATGAAATTTTACCTAAATGGGCTGAACAGGCCGGAATTAAGAAGCATATCACATTTCATACTGCCAGACATACCCACGCAACTATGTTGTTAACTTTAGGCGTCGATCTGTATACTGTCTCCAAACTGCTTGGGCATACCAACATACAGACTACACAGATTTATGCCAAACTTGTTGATGAGAGTAAGAAAAAGGCAATTGACCTCATACCCAATATAACATAATTGTGAACTCAGCGACTCAATAATAAGTTGGCTCAAGTTACTCTCACTACCCTCACTTTTAGTACGAATCGTTGATAACTAATATATTAAGTGTGAGTGAGAGTAAAATCCGGGAGTGAGAGTAAGTGGGCTACTCTCACTCTGTCTCGTCCTTTCTCACGCCCTAACTCATTCTATTACATCATGTTAACTTACATTTAACGAATATATCGAACAAGTCTGTAATCCTATATTTTTCAGCTTTTTTCCCCGCATAAACGGTGAATATGCCCGTCGCAGCCGATTTATCACGCTGCATACCCTTTGCAAGTGCTTTTTGTCACCGTATAGCGCTTTACAAACAAGTCGCGTTATTCAACACTGTCCGGGCTGACAAGTTCCCGGCATCGGCTATCCCTACTCGGAAATTGTGATGATGCGATAAAGCGAGAGATTTCATTTCTTTCTGAAAATATAGTCTCTATTGTTGTTCTTCTTTTACATCTTATTTTGTTTACTATCCGCCGTTTGCATCGGATAACTTTAGCATCACTGTTCTTGATACGTACAGATTGCCTGTTTGATGCTCTGGTTTCTCCATTTGGAATTGTGAGTTTCATGCCGTGAAACTCCCGGTTTCAATAGGTGAAACTAACGGTTTCATGCCTTGAAACTATCGGTTTCACGGTATGAAACAAAATGGTATCACCCCATGGTGAGTGATTTTATTCATGACTTTACCTTGCTCTCACTTCGTTCCCTGCTTAGGATTCATAATTCAATTGAGCAAGAAACAAGAAATAACTGATATTATCCTAATTTCCCTCCTTCTGGGAGGCTGCGACATACACTTAATAGCCTGCATTTCGCTACTCTTTAGTTCTTTCTTTTCATCATCACAACTGTCGGGTCAAAATAACGGATTCACAGCTAACTAAAAGTACAGAATGTCAAAATGATTACCAACTTGTTTTTTGAAGCTCTGCATATTGAAAGCTAGACCTCCCGAACTTAAAAAATCCATATCGTATGTTTATAGAAGAGGTTATAAATTATCATTATATACACGTAGAACAAGCTTGCGGAACCCTTAAATAAATAATAATTCGTTTTTTATGAAAGGTATATATAATCAAAATTACGTTTGAGGGTATATTTTTCATATAAATGTCGTATTTATTAGTCATTTATTAACCTCTTTATCACGCATTATAAGCTCATAGACAAAGAATATTAGCTTTATGAGAACAATTATGCAGAAAAAGCTACATTATTTTATTTTTTCATGTAAAATTCTTTGGTATTATTAAAAATGTGTCTATTTTTGCACCATATTTTATGTCGTAAAGATATGAAAATTGAATAAATAAAATGAGGTATAGAAACTCTAACATGAGAAAGTGTCTAGCTACTAAAACAATAGCACGATGTGCGGCGCTCTTTTTATTCTGTTTGCTTCCTTTAAAAGGAATTTGCCAAACAGGAGAAAGTACGGTGAACACTTTAGTAGAAATGGGATTTGAAAATGTGGGGTGGACAGAAGATGGCAAAGAACGTGTATACGTCTTGCAAAATTCTGCATATCGTCTGAATGGAGTCGGCATTGGCAAGGCGGTAGACATTATTCAAAAAATGGGTTTACCGGATAAAAAGCCATGTCGGGTAATTGTTTTGGACAATAATGTACCTCAGATTTCTCTCTACTATAAACCGATAATCGGTGATAGCGTTCCTGAAGCAAGCCGTGCGGACTGGAATGTCAGTTATGATTTAGGTGGAGCATGGAAGAAAGCGAAAACAGTGAAGAAAAAGAATAGTTCTTTGTTTAAGGTGGACATTTTAGTGTATCCACAACTTTATTTTAAGAATCTTATCATAACGCAAATCTATCAAGCGTGTCTGGAAGTAAGTCCGGCAATTGAGATTTCGTTATGGAAAGGAAGCCGACTGACCGCGCAAGTTATATTTCCGGTATATAATGACGGATATAACGGTGCCATGAAAAACATACGGTGGGGGTATCTGACTTTAGACCAAAGTGTACGATTGCCGTACAATGTATGGCTTAAAACAGTAGTTGGAGTATTTGACACCAATTGTTATGGAGCGGAGGCAAGCGTATTCCATCCTTTGAAAGATGAACGCTTCTCTTTAGAAGGGAAATTCGGATTAGTAGGGATTGGATATTTCAATAATTTCAGTTCTTTCCGATATAACGGAGAAACGAGATGGTATTGGTCCGTAGGCAGTAATTTTTATTGGAGTAAGTATAATACAGAATTCAAACTTCGAGCAGAGCAATATCTATTAAAAGATGTAGGAGTGGCAATAGAGATGACAAGATATTTCAGATATGCAGCAGTGGGCTTTTATGCGGAGAAGTCGGATAAAGCTAGATTAAACGGAGGATTCAGAATATCCGTAGCACTTCCCCCTTATCGGTATAAACGACGCGGACATATGCCGAGAATATCTACAGGTTTTGGTACTGGTATAAGCTATAATGCCGGAAACGAATCGAAATATTATCTGATGCCTCATACAAGGGCTGATGACAATGTACTGAAAAGAAATCAATATAACCCATATTTTATTAAATCGGAATTACTAAATTTTTAATTTTATTTGAGATGAAAAAGAAAAGTTTTTTGAATGGCCTTTATGCTAAAGGAGCATTGGCTTTAACTATTGTAGCTGGTTTCACACTGGCTGGTTGCGAAAAGGAAGATTTCAACGTAAATGTTCCTGATATTAATATTACTGTACCGGAAGTAGATCTGGGAGAAGGAGTATTTGTTGTAACTTTGAGTGCTACATCAGCAAGTGGAAATACTTTGGAGGGTGTAACTTTCACGGATGCAAGTGGAAATGTCCTTAACAAAACTATCGAATATAAAACTGCTGCAGATATTACAGTAACTGCTAAAAAGGATGGATATAATACAGTAGTAAAGACTGTAAATATACCTGCTCCTGTAAAGGGTGCTTATAATATCATACCAGTTAGTTTTGTTTTGTCAGCAGTAGAAGATCCCGTCCAAATACCTGAACAAGGTAATCCTGTAGAAGGAAAAGATCCTGTTAAAGGCGAAGAAACAAAAACTTACGCAGATGAGTTTAAAGCTAATACACCTTATACTCTTGATGTAGAAGTTCCTTTTGGTGAATTCTATACAGCTGAACAAAAAACAAAACTTCTGAAAGCTGTTGAAGAATTAACAAGTCCTACAACTCGTGCAGGTGAGGATGAAGAAGCAAAAGCAAACCTATTGATAGCTAAGAAAAATCTTCGTGCTACAATTGATGCCCTTCCCACTAGCGCAAAGAAAGAGTTGAGACCGGTTACTTTTACTTTAACAGAAGCTGCTAAATCCGTTACTTTCTCTATTCAAACGACATCTGAGGTTTGTAGTGTGAAATTCAGCACTAAAGTTGCCGGTGAAACATACGAAGTGGAAGGTGAACAATTAGTAGTAGCTAACAACGAAATTAAAGCAACTGCCGAAGGTGTAGAAATTGGTCATGGTCATGGTCACGGTCATGGTGACGATGCAAACGCTGGCGGTGGTATCGGTAATAAATAAATAAAATGAATAGGCATTTAGTAACCTATTTTACAAAATGTATTATTTACCCTGAAAAAAAGAAAATGAAATATAGATTTTTAATATTATCTCTTCTCTTGGCGGGCGCAAATGTAGCCACTGTTGATGCACAAGAGAAGCAGAAAGCAAGCGATAATATATTTATCGGTGGCGGTGTGGGGGCAATGACGGTCTTCAATGACGGTCTTAACTCACCTACTCTCAACATCAACGTTCAGGTTGGTAAATATCTGACTCCGACTTGGGGTATCCGTGGTGTGGCAAGCGCTGCATGGCAAAGCCTGGAGAAACAAAATACCGGCTATAGTAACTATTGCAAAAAGTTTGGAGAAATCAATCTGGATGCAATGCTGAACCTGAACAGCCTCTTTGGCAACAAGAACGTAAATCGTGCAGTAGATGTATACTTGTTTGGTGGTCCTACCATGAACATCGCTACGGCAGTAGATGGTGTAGTTGTTTATAACGGTGGTGGAGATATTGACTTAACTCCCGGAACTACAACAGATATTACGTTAACTCCCGAATCATATTTCAATTCACATGGCGTTAAAGCTCGCTTTGGTGCAACTGTCGGATTGGGATTGGGGTATAACGTATCTAATAAGCTGGCTATCACACTAGAAGGTCGTTTCGGTGTAACTCCCTCCATCTTCGGTAATGGAAGCGACTGTCGTAAAGCTGAATCCACTGGTCGCTTAAATATCGGTGCTATCTACACATTTGGCGGTAAGAAATTTGTTTCTAATGCAACAGTTGACCAAGATGCTATCAACAGAGAAGTAAATAGGTACAGAAGCGAACTGGCACAAGCTCAGGCTGACTTGGCTAACGCTAAGAACGCTTTGGCTAACGCTAAGCCTGTAACTAAGGAAGTAGTGAAGGAAATTGAAGTTGCCGGTCCTCGTGCCATCTTCTTCAAGATTGGTAGCGCTCGCATCGATGATTACGGTATGGTTAACATCCAGTTGGCTGCTAAGATTCTGAAGGCTAACCCGGATAAGAAGTACAAAGTTGCCGGTTATGCTGACAAGGCTACGGGTAGCGCTTCCTGGAACCAGAAGTTGTCTGAAAAACGTGCTCAGGCTGTATACGACGCATTGATTAAGGAAGGCGTAAGCAAAGATCAGCTTGAACTCGTTGGATTCGGTGGTACTGCAAATATGTTCGGTAAGAACTATTTAAACCGTGTCGTAATTTTGGAATAAAACAATAATCCAACTCAGGAAACTGAGAAACCTCTAAAGATGAAGGCGTCTGAGAATTCCGGACGCCTTCTTTTTTAAAATACAAATCCACACACATGTGTTAATCATAATACCCGAAACTGTTTTTCAATTATGAAATTCAAACTGTTCCTTATCGTTTGGTTTGCTTTTTTTCCTTTCATGCTTTCTGCGCAATTGACATACGGCACAACCGGATTGTTGCATGCCCCTTCTGCGGAAATGCAACGTGACAAGACTTTCATGATTGGCGGAAACTTCATGAATAAAGAGTTGACACCTTCCACCTGGTACTATCATACCTATAACTATTATTTAAATATAACCTTTTTTCCCTGGTTGGAAGTAGCATATACATGTACGCTTTTCAAAGCAGAGGCACTAGGATTAAAGCCGTATGGTTATTCAGGATTTACCAATCAAGACAGATATTTTTCCGTCCGGCTACGAGCTTTGAAAGAAGGACAATTTTGGAAACACATGCCTGCTGTGGTTTTAGGTACCTCCGATCCTTTCACTTCTTCCGGTGGTGGTGTAATAAGCTCAACAGAAGGAAACGGATACTACAGCCGATTTTATATTGCCGCAACCAAACATCTACCGATAGGGAAAGAAGAAATCGGAATACACCTTTCTTATTTATATAATAAACGAAAGGAATATAAGTTAAACGGAATAGCGGCCGGTATCACTTACTCTCCGTCTTTCCACCCACAATTGAGGGCCATTGCGGAATATGATTCTAAAGATTTTGCCTTAGGCATCACTTACCTGCTGTTCAACCATGTACACATGCAGATAGAAATGCAAAAAATGAAATATTTCAGCGGTGGATTAACCTACAAAGTTTATCTGAAATAGAATATTCATTGGAAAAAGTTCCCCCTGTCACAAGTTCGTGTAACAAGGGGATTTTTTGAATGAAATAATATAAATCAATATACCAGTTTCACATTATCGATCCAGAGTGAATTACCGGGAGAACCTATGTATGCTCCTCCATGGCTGGAAGTAAACTGCAATAATAAATGTGTAGGCGCATCTTCTTCTGTTCCCCATGCCACTTCTTTAACCGGAACACTTTCACCTTTACTGTTAATAGCGTAACGTTCTTCTACCTGCAAACGCATCATATGGGGCTTATAAGCAGGATCACCAGTGATATCTCCATACATGATTGAATAGGTAGCATTATTACGCCAATCAGTGGTATTATAATAGCGAACTACCATAGTCCCTACCCGCTTAGCAAAAATATTGCCATCCTTATCTTCCCAACGCTTCTGCAAAAACAAATTCACCTCCGGGAAGTCTTTACCTTCTACGTCTGTTATCCGGCTAAAACCGGTAGCACGAATCCGCTTTTCCCTATCAGACATATTAACTTTATAGTCAAACTGCACAGCGATAGGTTTCTTGGTAAAGGGGATACCGGAATTCAGCATCTTTTGCGGATTCTTTGTGCCCTTAATCGGCTCATGCACTTCCCCCAAAAACATAGAACCTGCGGCAAGTACTGTGATATCAACAATACCCAATACTTTTACACTTTCCATACGGGTATCCATACGGGCACAGTAGCCATCACCACGCTTCTCGGGAAACACTGAAGTATTGGTTTTAGTAATACCCGCCACGCGCGCCATCACATTCGAAGTAGCCCATGGCGAACCACCCATGTTCTTATAGGCCTTATTCTCACGAATAGTCGCAGTCGGTCCAATAGCATATACATTCTTCAACGCACCACCGATAATGCCTGACTCTTTAATCTGACGGTCTATCCATTGATCCATGTCTCCGAACGGAATCACTTCCACAGTATGCTGTTGCTGCTGTGCAAGTGCCGTTCCGCAACATAAAAAAGCGGATAGCAAGCCGTACATACAAATTTTCTTCTGCATCATCTCATTAGCTTTTTTTTAATTAAAGTTCATATTTCCACTGCTCCAATGCAAAGTTCCAGTTATCCTGAACCAATTGCACGGTGCGATCATCATATTTATATTTATTCTTCTTATATCCCTTCTTTCCACCTACATACTTTTCTATATCATTGCGTGCTTCAGCAAATCCGGGAATAGACAAGCCACGATAAATCTGCTCAGTCATCCCCATAGCATCCGCTTCGAAGTCTTCGAACTTTACTTCCATCAGATTACCGGCAGGAATACAAGATTTATCAGCCTCGTATTTATGATACAGTTTGGCATAAATAGAAAGAATATTCTTTTCAATTTCGTCATTACTGATATCCTGCAACTTCAACGGCTGGATTGTATTCGTGAAGAAACTTCGGGTACTCTCGAACACCGTATAAGGATTACGCATCAGATAGATAAATTTAGCATTAGGGAACATTTTGACCAGTTCTTTCACACGTCCCGTATGGGGTGGATTCTTACTCAAGAACTGTGTTCCGTTAGTATTCCACAATGATATCTTAATCAGCTTGATAAACACTTCTTCAAAAACCTTCAGTTCCTTTTCCGATATATCATCGAACAGCAAATATTTATCTGCATATTCTTGCTGATACTTTGGGAGGAACCAGAAGTTATAATAGGTATAAGGCATCATATTGGCAAGTGCAAACTCTTCTTCCTGTGGCAGATCTACAGCAAGTTCCATGTTATCTGTAGGACGCTTATCAGGCATCAGCCAGCTCATGTTCTTCTTGAAGAAAGGCTGTCCCCACATCATCAGATGCGGAAATACAGTTTGGTAAGTAGTATTATAGCCAAAATGCTTGTCACATGAGAAGACATTATGCACAAAGGTCGTCCCGCTGCGCCAATGGCCAAGAATGAATACCGGATCATGCTCTAACGGTTGGGATGCCAACCGTTTCTCATAACGTCCGTTCTGCAAAGGAGCCAGTATAGAAAGCAGACGACATACCGCCTTAGTCAAACGGTATTTGCCTTTGTATGCCGCATCAATTTCCCGCCCTTTCGTAATAGCATTAAATGTTTTCCAATCGGCTCCCACCAAAGTATTAATAGGGAGTTTGTTAAATTCCAGTAAACCCATAATTATGGTACATTATTTGATTATTTTCACTTCAATACCTTGGCGCTTCAAATCTTTCACCGCTTTTTCTATAGCTTCATAGTGCTCGGGAGCAATACCTAACTTCGGTAAGTTCAAAACCGGAAGATCTTCAGAAAGATGCATATCCTTATCCTCTACCCTATCGATAATCATACCGACAGCACTGGTATTATTGGTAATCGGATCAATCAGAATGAATGCACCTGTTGCCTTATTTTTTTGATAAGGATCAAAGAATAATTCCTTGGCAGTAGTAAGAACAACACGGGCTATCTGATTTAACTGCATAGGCAGATCATCAGGCGTCAATCGTCCATTATCAACGGACAACTGATCCATCGTATTAACATCTACTTTATATTTAATGTTACTGATACGTGAACGACTCAAATTAGTAGTCTGCTTGATGAAGAAGGATTTATTGAGATCCATCGGCTCTTCATCCATCCACACCAGCATAGCCTCAAAATTGCGATCTACAACCGGTAAATTATCAGGATGTACCAACATCTCTCCTCTCGATACGTCAATCTCATCTTCCAGCGTTAAAGTTACAGATTGGGGCGGAAAAGCATAATCCAGTTCGCCGTCATACGTAACAATGCTCTTGACACGTGATTTTTTGCCTGAAGGTAACGCTATCACTTCATCCCCTTTACGTACTACCCCTGATGCAACTTTACCGCAAAAACCACGGAAATCAAGATTAGGGCGCAATACATACTGTACCGGGAAACGGAAGTCCGACAGGTTATGATCGTTATCAATATGGACAGTCTCCAAGAAATCGAGCAAAGAAATGCCATTGTACCATGGAGTGCGTTCAGACCTCTCCACTACATTATCGCCATCCAAAGCGGAGAGCGGAATACAAGTCACATCAGGAATACCCAATGGTGCAATAAACTGTTTATACTCTTTAACGATTTCATTAAAGCGCTCCTCAGAGAAGCCTACCAAGTCCATTTTATTAACAGCAAGCACCACGTGCTTAATGCCCAACAAAGACACCAGAAAAGAATGACGACGCGTCTGTGTAATGACACCGGTACGGGCATCTACAAGAATGATAGCCAGATTAGCCGTTGAACCGCCGGTAATCATATTACGCGTATATTGCTCGTGCCCCGGAGTATCAGCAATGATGAATTTACGATTATTAGTAGAGAAATATCGATATGCCACATCAATCGTAATACCTTGTTCACGTTCTGCTTTCAGACCATCCAGCAGCAATGCGTAATCAATGTGATCACCGGCATTTCCCATACGCTTACTATCACGTTCCAATGCATCTAACTGGTCTTCATACAATTTCTTGCTATCAAACAACAAACGCCCGATCAACGTAGATTTTCCATCATCCACCGAACCGGCAGTCAGAAAGCGGAGTAAGTCTTTCTGTTCGTCTTTATCCAGAAACTCCTTGATATTTAGTTTAGAGTTATTCTCCATCACTTTTTACTTTTTAATTGTCACCTTTATCTTCTTAAACCTAAGCATTAAAGTTCTAAAGGTCAGGTTTAAGATTTCAATCCTCAGGTTTTAATTTTTAATTCTTAATTCTTAAAAGTATCCCTCACGCTTTTTCTGCTCCATACTGGCATCCTGATCAAAGTCGATTACACGGGTGGTACGCTCACTCTTGGTGGTAGTCATCATCTCCTCTACAATTGTCTCAATCGTATCCGCATTGCTCTCTACCGCACCGGTCAACGGCCAACAGCCCAATGTACGGAAACGTACCATTTTCATCTTTATCTGATCACGATATTTTTCAGGCAGGCGGTCATCATCTGCCATAATCAAATTACCATCAATTTCTACGCACGGACGCTCCTTGGCATAATACAACGGAACAATAGGAATATTTTCCAAACGAATGTATTGCCAGATATCCAGCTCCGTCCAGTTACTCAACGGGAACACACGAATGCTTTCTCCCTTATGCACACGGGCATTGTAGATATCCCACAATTCCGGACGCTGGTTCTTCGGGTCCCATTGGTGGAACTTATCACGAAAAGAAAAAATACGTTCTTTCGCACGTGATTTCTCTTCGTCACGACGAGCACCCCCAAAAGCTGCGTCAAATTTATATTTATCCAAAGCACTCAGAAGAGCCTTGGTTTTCATCAAGTCTGTGTGTACTTTACTCCCATGAGTAAACGGTCCTACACCTGCATGAAAAGCCTCCATATTGCTTTCTACTATCAGATTCCAGCCATGTTTTTTGGCATACTCATCGCGGAATTGAATCATTTCCTTAAATTTCCACTTCGAATCGATATGCATCAACGGGAAGGGTACTTTACCCGGATAAAAGGCTTTTTCGGCAAGGCGAACCATTACCGAAGAGTCTTTTCCAATACTATAAAGCATCACCGGATTTTCAAATTCCGCTGCCACTTCACGGATGATATGAATAGACTCTGCTTCGAGTTCTTTCAGATGGCTCAATTTATATTCTTCCATTTTTTATATAATCACTTTTTAATCTGTATTTTCGGTAAAATGAGGTCGAGCAGTTGGTTGACTGACTCTTCCAGGCTGAGTTTTGAGGTATCTAACATCAATGCCGGATGAAGGGGTGCTTCAAACGGAGCGGAAATCCCCGTAAAATTTTTAATCTCTCCCCGGCGTGCCTTTGCGTACAGCCCCTTTACATCCCTACGCTCACACTCAGTCAAAGGGGTACTTACATACACTTCATAGAAGTCCTCCTGCCCGATGATATTAGCCGCCATTTCTCGGATATCATTGTTAGGACTGATAAAAGCAGCAATAGTTATAATGCCTGAATCAATAAAAAGTTTGGAAACTTCTGCAATACGGCGGATATTTTCTACACGATCAGCTTCAGTAAAGCCCAAATTATTATTGATGCCGCTACGGATATTATCTCCGTCCAGAATGCGGCAAAGTAAACCTCGCTTATGCAATTCGCGCTCCAAAGCAATAGCTATCGTACTTTTACCGGAACCGCTCAATCCGGTAAACCATATCATCACACTATGCTGACCGAGAAGTTCTTCTTTATCCTCTCTCGACAACATCCTATCAAAAATCGGATATATATTATTGTCTGTCATAATCTAATTATTAAAAGGGCCAAATTAATGGAATAAGGAATATGGATATCAAGAAAGCTATAATATTCAGCGGCAATCCGATACGGACAAAATCAGTGAACTTATAGTTTCCAATACCTTGCACAATCAAATTTGTCTGATAACCGATAGGTGTAGAGAAACTGGCAGAGGCAGCCATACAGATCACTACAAAGAAAGGCATAGGGCTGACACCCATCTGCGAAGAAATGGAGAGCGCCAATGGGAAAGCTAATGCAGCAGCGGCATTATTGGTTATCAATTCGGTAAACAAATTCGTAATGATAAATACAGCTGCCAGTAACACCTGAGGACCGTAATGTTCAGTCATACCGATGATATAACTTGCCACTACATCTGCCACACCGGAATTAACCATTGCTTTACTGATGGCAAAAGCACACGCAATTGTTATCAGGATATCCCATGAAATGTATTTAGTGTACTTACGGGCCGGAAAAATTTTAGTCCACGCCATAACGATAGTAGTCACAGAAACAAAGAAAAACATATCCAACTTGATATTCGGGAATGCCTCTTTCACAACCGGCAGCTCGCCTACCGTAGCCCCGGTAATCATCAATATCAGTAATAAAAGGGCAAACCAACGTTTCCCCTTTCCGGGAACCGGTTCGTTATCTTTGCCATTGGCCAACAAAACGAACACGGAAGACTCTCCCCAAGTTTGAACAAAAGAATCATCCGCCATCACCACTAATGTATCACCCTCACGCAAAACCTCATTATCCAGATTCGTAGTAATACTTTGTCCGCTCCGCTTTATTTCCTTAACAGCTGCTCCATAGTGACGCTGAAAATTAAACTCTCCCAACTTCTTGTTAATACCAGGAAAACGAGGACCAAGTACAGCCTCAACCCGATGCAAACCAACATCTTCTTCCGGTTCGTCATCTTGCTTCACAGCATCCGTACGAACATCCGGCAAGAGTTTAGAAGAAAATAGAAATAAATAAATAATTCCTGCTATAGCTATGAAAATACCCACTTTGCCTAATTCAAACATAGTAAATCCTTCATAACCTGCCTCTAATATCATGCCGTGTACTACCAGGTTAGTAGAAGTTCCGATAAGAGTACATATACCCCCCAAAATAGTCACATAAGAAAGAGGTATCAAAAACTTGGTAGCAGGTAATTTTACCGACTCCGCCCAACGCTTGATTATCGGAGCAAATATTACAACAACAGGGGTATTATTAAGAAAAGCAGAAATAAAAGAGATAGTGGGAAGCATACGAAATTGGGCTTTAAACACAGTCGTCTTGCCCTGAGGAAGCAACTTTTTGATAACCTGGCCCAATGCTCCGGACTGACGAATACCCTCACTGACCAAAAATAGCATAGCTACGGTAATCATTCCTTTATTACTAAAACCTTCCAGCATCTCTTTGGGTGTCAGGATGCCGGCACATAAGAACAAAACTACAACGGAAAATAGCACCATACCGGGACGCATTTTATCCAATGCCAATGCCACCACCATGCCCAAAAGTGCCAATAGCACAAATATTATCTCAAATGTCATACATTATACTGTATCTTGTTACTATTTCATTTGCTTAGGTTCCACCACAAACCACGGATTCAGTAAATTCTCTTTATTGTAACAAAGCGGCTCTTCTTTTCCAGCCTGATAAACTTCCAATCCGGCAGCACGTGCTATAGCATGTCCTGCTGCCGTATCCCATTCCATGGTAGGTGCAAAACGAGGATATACATCCGCCTTTCCTTCGGCTACAAGGCAGATTTTAATGGAACTACCACTAGATATAAGTTCTACTTCCGAGTGTTGACGCTTCATTCCTTCGATATAAGCCTCCGTCTCCGGAGTTAGATGCGAACGGGAAGCCACGATTACAAATTTACCTCTTTCGGTAACAGAAGGCAGACGGGTAGCGGATGCAATCAATTCATCCAGTGAAGCATTTCCGCGAGAAGTTACATTGGAGAGTTTGTATGCCCCAATGCTTTCTTCTGCAAAATAAAGTTCCTGTTTCACAGGAAGATAAATAACTCCCATTACGGGTACTGAATGATTAACCCATGCGATATTTACAGTAAACTCTCCATTTCGTTTAATAAACTCCTTGGTACCGTCCAGAGGGTCTACAATCCACAAAGCATCCCATCCACAGCGTTCTGCATAGGGTAAATGTTTCCCTTCTTCACTCAGAATGGGAAAAGGAGTATCGCACAGAAAACCGGTAATCGTTTCATGTGCCTTGCGATCCGCAATGGTTAAAGGGGAGTTATCCGCTTTTTTTTCTATTTCAAAGTCCGATGCCGGGTCATTATAGATGGAAAGAATGTCTGCACCGGCTTGCAGAGCAGCATCTATTGCGCTTAATATATATTTTTGTTCCATATATGGTATCTATACTTACACATAGTGTGCAAAATTAAAAACTTTTTCATCCTCAAAAGTTTCCGAGCTTCGTTTTATAACTTCTTTTAAACTACCTAATACATTTATAAGCACTTTTCACAATCAATAAATCAAAAAAGGAACTCCAAACGTTGAAGTTCCTTTTTCGTCTACTTTTACCTAATCTCTACTTACATCTACTTTTTATTTTCCACAGCTTCACCCGCCCATTCTACGGCACCTTTTTCTTTCAGCTTTGCCGTGATTTTTTTAGCTTTCTCCATAGCAACACTTTCATCTTCAGGGGAAGCATAAGCATGCTTATACCCCTTCACTTTATTCCATTCGCCACGGGTAAAGTCCGGGAAAGCAACGGCTGCACAATTGTTATCCATAGACAATTCGCCTAACTCAGCCAGACAACACCATTCTGCCAAATCATAGACATCCATATCTAAAGGAAGTCCATTTTGCAGGCAATATACCAAACGGCTATCCATGATAAAGTCCATACCACCATGACCACCAACTTCTTTTGCCATTTCACCATATTTCTTCAGGATGGGATGCTGGTATTTCTGCACTAGAGCTTCCATATCTTTTTTAGGCATAAAACTATGGGAATTCAAGTTATCTACCTCAGGTGCAACTCCCGATGCATTCAGTTGTTTTGCATCCAATGCATAACCTGCTATCGGATATTTATTTGCGAACCCCTTGGTACCGGTCAACTGATATAGACGGTTATAGGGTTGCGGAGTCATCACATCATGTTGTATCTCAATCACCTTTCCATTTTCCGTACGAATCAACGTAGTTGTATGGTCACCGTTACGGAAATTCTCACAAGGCTGTCCCGTTCTTTCCTCCACCAACGACTTACCTACTACCGATTTGGTGTCCATAGCAACGAGTGTCTTCATACGGTCACCACGATGTATATCCAACGCTTGCGCTACAGGGCCAAGACCATGAGTGGCATATACATCTCCCCGATGCTTCATATTATATTCCAGACGCCAACCCAGTTTGTCATTTTCACCATTCTTCCAGTAATGATCCCAGAAAGGTTCCAGATTATGAATATAAGCTCCCTGGGCACGAACGACCTCCCCAAACACACCCTGTTGCGCCATATTCAGAGTATTCATTTCAAACCAGTCATAACAGCAGTTCTCAAGGATCATACAATGTTTGCGAGTCTTCTCGCTCATATTTACCAATGCCCAACACTCTTTCAAGTCCATAGCAGAAGGAACTTCGATGGCAACATTTTTATTATTCTCCATCGCACACATAGCGACAGGGAAATGATGCAGCCAATCTGTTGCGATATACACCAGATCTATATCATCCCGTTTACACAATTCTTCGTATCCTTTTTCACCTGAATATATAGCTGCTTTAGGCATAGAAGCTCTCTGTAAATACTTCTGACATTTCTCTGCCCGTTCCTTTTCATAGTCACATAAAGCAACGATTTCTACACCCGGAATATACGTAAAACGTTCTACGGCTCCGGGACCACGCATTCCCAAACCTACAAATCCCACACGAACCACTTCCATTTTAGGTATCGTCAGCCCTATTACACTTGTTTGTTCGGCCGGACGCTCGGGAGTTTCTACAACAATCGTTCCCTTGTCCCAACTCCATTTTGTCCCTTTGTCTGAAACTTGTTGTTCAGACGATGTTTTAGTTGTGCACGCAGCTAGCGCGATACACGCGCTCAGCAATAAAAATTTAAATTTCTTCATACATAAATTATTATTGTATTCCCTTAATAAGAGGAATATGTTATTCATAACATTACAAAATTAATAATTATAACGTAGTGACTTGTCTACATCGCCTTTTGCCCTCACTGGTACAAATGTAAATCCCCATTCATAATTTTGATTAGCGGGTATCGTATAGCCAGGCTGCACTTTTGCTCCCCAACTGTCATAACCAGCCACTCCTTGCTGTCTCATATCCACACAAACCTCCACAAAATTTCGAGGAACAATATCATTAATATGAGTCATTTTCCGTATCAGATTTCTGGCTTCATCCACATTATGCTGATTAATTTCCTCCGGAGAACGATTCCTCCATTGATATGGACGCGATGATTCTTCCGAATCAAAATCCTCCACTGTATTTCTCAAAACATTAAAGCCTATAGTCTGTTTAGCCTGAACCAACAGGCCCCGACCATTTTTATCAGTCAAAGCTACCCAGCGTGTATCCGTACGATGACCGTTTTCTTGTGGACGAACATAATCTACATACATGAAATCAGCAGTAGTCTTGTAACGTCCTACCATACTTCCTGCATTACGGTCAATGTAATTTTCTTCGGGACCACGCCCAAAGTATTCTACTACATTCAGACTTTGCGGTATACGGAAACGCACACCAATACGAGGTACTTCGAGCTGATCTTTATTCTCTTTCTTTTTACCGGGAGTATAAGTGGCAAGATGAGTATCTTCCTGAACTTCAGTCCGTATAGCTTCCTGATCAGTTGCAGTAAATTTCACATTCACATTTATTATTCCATCCGGATATATTCTATAATCCATCAAGTATTGGTTGCCAGCCGGTAAATTATATACTACACTCAGAACTGCATTTTGTCCTTCCATACTTATGGAAGCATTACTAATATTAAAATTATGACTTGAAGTTTTCCAAATCAACAAACGTTTCGGATTTGTATTCCCATAATCATTATCATTAGGTGCCCGCCAGAAGTTGGGTTGTACTCCAAATCCCCGGTCAAAATACTCAGTTCCATCCACTTTATATGAAGTAACCAGACCTGAATCACGATTAAACTCAAAATAAACCTTAGATGAAGAAACAATCAGATTATTACCTTCTTCTTTAAAGTTCAAGGCAGGTCCCGCAGCTTTATATGCCGCTTTATCAACTGTTACCGGAAGTCTGAATTGTTCATATGCTATTTCGTGTCCAACCGGTATCAGAAGTTCCGGCTGAGTAGTGACTACACTGAAATGCACAAAATACTCTACTCCAGCTTTTCCCTGCACATTCTTCACCGGAATAGTAAATTCCTTTTCTGCCTGAGGAGCGACATCCAATAATAACTTCCCTTTTTTCAGCACCATACCATTAGCACGTAATTCATATTGGATGGTATACTTTCTCAAATTAGTAAAATAAAATCGGTTGAACACTCGATACTTACCGGAAGTCACATCAACAACACTAAACATCACATTCTGATGCACATATTTCACTTCCGCCATGGCAGGATGCGGTTTGCGGTCAGGACCGACAAGTCCATTACAGCAGAAATTACCATCACTCGGCATATTTACACCATAATCGCCCCCATACGTCCAATACTTACGTCCATTCTCATCTGTTCTCAATAATCCCTGATCTACCCAGTCCCATATATATCCACCTTGAAGATTAGGATATTTATAAATCTCTTTCCATTGATCCCATAGATTACCATTTGAATTTCCCATTGCATGAGAATACTCCGACGGAACCACCGGCCGATCAGAACCAGTTTCACCAATATACCTCAGCCATTCTGCGCTGGGATATTGGGGCACATACATATCCGTATTCCATTCCCACTGTGCACGTTCATAATTCACTGGCCTGTTCATGAGTTCCTTATCCTGTCCTTTTATCCATAAATATGTCTGATAGAAATTGTAACCATTACCAGCCTCATTTCCCAAAGACCAGAATGTAACAGAAGGATAATTCTTGTTCCGTTCGTACATATTTGCAGTACGATACAGATGTGGCTTCAACCATTCCGGATTATTACCCAATGATCCACCTTTGCGCAAATCGTAATACATTCCATGTGATTCAACATTGGCTTCATCATATACATAGAGCCCAAACTCATCGCACAATTCATAAAACCGACGGTCTTGCGGATAATGGCAAAGACGAACCGTGTTCAAATTATTACGTTTCATCAATTCAAAGTCCTTGCGCATCAATTCTTCCGTTACATAATGCCCTGTTTCTTCATTATGCTCATGAATATTGACACCTTTCAACTTCAAAGGCTGACCATTGATAAGTAATACAACATACGGTTTCCCATTTTTAGCAATTTGATCAATCGCTTTGATTTCAATACGCCGAAAACCAACATTAAAAGGAATAATCTCCGTCACTTCATTTCCTTCTTTCAACGTAATCAACAACTTATAGAGATTAGGAGCTTCTGAAGTCCAGGTTTTTACTCCAGGCAAACTTGCATTAAAAGTAACCGTTTGAGTTTCTGAGCTCTTTACCTCACAATCACTTACACCATTAACTGCAACCTTACCGGAAACTTTATCTATCAATTCATAAAACACTTGCATCTTTTTACCGGCAAGAGCATGATTACGAACATCAACAGCCAACTTGAAAATGCCATCCGTATAACTGTCATCCAATGTAGAGATCACCCTGAAGTCTTTTACAGCTACTTTTGGCTGAGAATAGAGAAACACATCGCGCTCAATTCCACTCAGACGCCAAAAATCCTGACACTCCAGATAGGAGCCCGTACTCCAGCGAAAAATCTTCAAGACCAATGTATTCTTACCATTCCGGAGATATTTATTTATCAAAAACTCCGCAGGATTTTTAGAATCTTCATTATAGCCAACTTCATTTCCATTCAGATACACATAAACCCCGGATTTAGCGCCCGCAATATGCAAATAGATATCTCGTGACATCCAGTCTTCCGGCACAGTTATTTCCCGACGATAAATACCTACGGGTATATCTTCCGGCAATTGTGGCGGTTGCGGATTAAGCGCTTTGAATTCATATCCGTGATTCGTATAAATAGGTGTACCGTATCCTTGCGCTTCCCAATTTCCCGGAACCTGGATATCACTCCAACCATTCATATCGGCTACAGCCTGAACAGCATCTCCCGGCAAACTACGATGCGAGTCCGAGTAATAGAACTTCCATGTTCCATTCAGCAATTTATAGTATTTACTATTCTCATATTCCCCGCTAAGTGCAGACTGACGGCTATCATACGTCATAAAAGCTGTGCGCGGTTCTTCCCTGTTCACCGAAACTGTCTGTATATCCTGCCAATACGGAGTTTTAATAGCTTTCACTTCACCTGCCATTACCGTAAATAAAGCACCTAACAGACATACTGCAACTAAACTTATTATATTTTTTTTCATACTATCAGATTATTAAATTTCATCGCATACAAGGTGAACACATTTCAGATATGTTTCAAACGTGTCCCAAATATAGATATTATTTTTTTTCTCCAAAACTTTCCTGTTGTAATTCTACTTCACGCAATTCATATTTAGAAATCCTTCTTTTCAATCGTAAAATTTCCTCTTTCATTGAATTAAGTTCCAAATCGTCTGTCCCGTGAATTTCAACTTTTTTTTCGGTACTGCTCCGAACCTCAGCCGGGTTATAAATAAAGCGCATCACAGGCTTCACAGACTTATATTCAAACTCACAAGGAGCAATAGCATGTACTCCTTCTCCCAATACTTCTGCCCGGATATTTATCTTTCCTGCATTTGTTGTCGCACGAATCAAGACAGGGGCACTTCCCCAATGGGCCGGTACAGGATTGCATGCAATATCGCAATCCCCTAACAATGTAGCCTCACCCGTAACCGTAAAACGTACAGAAGTATTATTCAGTCTCTTTACCGTACCTTCCTCATCCACAATCTCTGCTATTACCGTAACAACATCTGAACCATCAGCACGCAAAGGCAAACCATCATCATCTACACGAAGGCGCAGACTCACTGGCCGCCATGAAGGATACTTTTTATTGGTTGCTACAATCTTACCGTTTATCAACCCTTCTGCCAATATATATGCTTCTTTTCGTTTTCCAGAACGAGCCAAAGCCTTCAATTCCATAAAATGAAAAGCATCTTCGAAAGTAATTATAGGAGAAGGCATTTTGCACTTATCGGTAGAACGTTGGTAAACGTATTTTTTACCATTCTCAAAAACAGTCAAACGCACTTCTTCACAATTAGAATAAACTGTAACGTCTTCGGGTGAGAAAGGTGTCATCTCGTTCGCTATATAAACCATAGGACCACTCTCTGCCGGAAGTTTGTCCAATTTGTCAAAAGGCCTCTGTGCCATGAACATATAATAAGACATTTTGGGCTGGCGAAAAGCATCCATTATTCCACCATAGAACGGTTGAGGATGATATCCGCGTTGATGATCAAAGGCATGCCACAAAGTTCCACCTACATGTGCAAGTTGCGAAGCGTAGAGTGTCTCTAAGCACGTATAAGGATAAGCGGGAGAAGCATAATGTACAGCTTGTTGTAACATAGGACTTTCTCCCCACGAACGATGTACCCTACTGTTTGAATTATGGGAATTCCAATCATCTACATTATCCCCGAACTCCCGAGTAAAGTACATGATTTCTTCTTTCAATGTACCGGCATTATAAACCGATTTCTTACCACCGGACACAGATGTAGGATGAGTGTAAATCACAGGAAAACAATCACTTCCCAATGATCCCGGATCACAGGCAGAAAGAGCTTGTTCATACGGGTATTCTTCATCGACAGTTTTCTTCGCATTATGAGCATATTCCTCAGGGAAATGCGTTTCATTCAAAACCGGTTCCCATATAAAAGTAGAAGGATGATTACGATCACGACGTACCAAACCACGAATATCTGAGTAGGCTCTTTCTGAAAAAACCGGTTCATCATTCCAGAATTGCCATCCGGCAACAGCCAATACTGTTAAAATACCGAATTCGTCACAGGCATCCAGAAAAGCAGGATCATGAGGATACTGAGTACAACGTATGATACGTACTCCTGCATCACGCAATTTTTTTGCATCACGCCAATGTAATGAATTAGGCAACGCGTTACCGATAATGGCAAATTCCTGATGACGATTAACTCCTATCAGCTTATCCCGATAAGGTTTATTATTCAGGTACAGACCATCTCTCCCTCTGTATTCTATTTTGCGAATTCCTACTTTCTGTAACATTCCATCAATGAGGATACCATTCCCATCTACCAGCTTAATCTCTAACTGATGCAAAATAGGAGAATCAGGTGTCCAAAGCTTCGGACACTCCACATACAGATTCACATCATAATAATTTGCCTTGTCCTTTCGTAGCGAGAGATTTCTTACTCCTCTGCTTATCTCTTTGCCCGAGATATCCCGTAACGTCAGCATAAGTTTTCCTTTAAACAAACCTGACGACTCATTACGCAAATGAATTTTCACACCTATTTCAGCTTTATCTTCCGAAACAAAAGGGTAATGGATAAAAACACCGCCCCCTGCAATTTCATCTTCATAATTAGCATCCGTAATATGTACTTGATTATGAGCTATCAAGAAGCAATCCCTATAAATTCCTCCAAAATAAGTAAAGTCCAAAGCTTGCTGGGGTTTACCAGGCAGAAATGAGGGATCATCACTATTATCCGCACATATGCTCAATGTATTCTCCATTTCAAAATTTAGATCTTCCGTTACATCTGCTATGATTGGCAAATAACCATTGAAATGTTCTTTAAGTAACTTTCCGTTAAGCCAGATCCGAGATTTACCCATTATACCTTCAAAGTGCAGATATACTTTCTTATCTTTCAGATTTGCAGGTACAGAAAAGTTTTTTCGGTACCACGCCCTTCCCTGATAATTAATGTTACCACTTGCTTCTTCAGGAAGCAACTCGAGACCATGCGGTATACTCACAACTTCCCATGAAGAATCGTCAAACTCTCTCTGCCATGCATCCGGACAACTTCCTTTATAAAATCGCCATCCTACATTCATATTATATACTTCACGACCACTGTTAGCAAGTTCATAAAAACCTGCCGTCGAAAAATGTGATTCGCTGGCCTGTATACCTGAAGTAAAAATCACCAATAAAAAAAATATTATTACACACATCAGTCTATAAATTCTGGTTACTTACTCTTTTCTATCTCTAAAATTCTCTGAAAAGCCTTTATCGTCTCCAGCTATCTATCGCCAGCTAGACTATTTTTGCTTCTTACTATACCTTAATAATGCCTCCAGATAATAATAATCAGCATATACTAAAGGAACATCTATCTCACTTCCATGAGGAATGCTCCCTACACTATGCATCAAGATAAAATTACAGTTCGTCCCTGGCTCTGCCAAATAGAGCGGAGAAGACAAACTCTTCAATATATGTTCAGCTGCCTGTTCATACTTTTCTCCATCATCCACATAATCCGTCAATTCCAGAAAAGCAGAAGCTGCAATTGCCGCCGCTGAAGCATCACGTGGCACTTCTTTAAACATCTGAGGGTCATAATTCCAATCCGGAACAAATCCCTCCTGCCCCGCATTGAAATCCCAATATGGTACCCCGTCTTCCGGCAGATTTGGATGATTCAGCCAGAAGTCGGCTGTATGGATCGCCATATCCAAGAAATCCTTTCTTTTTGTTTCACGATAAGCCATCGTATAGCCGTAAATAGCCCATGCCTGTCCACGTGCCCAAGCAGAGTTATCCGAAAATCCCTGACATGTAGCTTTATGAAGTACTTTTCCCGTCTCTTCGTCATAATTCACTACGTGATAATTACTGTAATCTGCACGGAACTGATTCTTCGCAGTAGTTTCCGCATGTGCATTAGCGATATTTGCATAAACAGAATCTCCTGTTACTTTCGTAGCAAAATACAGAAGTTCCAGATTCATCATATTATCAATGATTACAGGATAAAACCATTCATCTATTCCGTTCCACGCTTTTCGGTAATTCCATGACTCTATACAACCCGTTTTTTGATTAAAGCGTGTACATAGTGAACGGGCTGACTCTACCAGAATATCTTTATAGGTTTCGTTACCGGTCAAACGATATGCATTACCAAAGCTACAGTACATCAGAAAACCGATATCATGATGGTTTGTCAGTTTTTTCAATGGTTCGAGAGCTTCAGTCCATTTTATTGCAGACTCTTTCCAGTTTTCATTGTGATTATGTTCATATACATACCACAGACATCCCGGATAGAACCCTTCGGTCCAATCATTCTTTTTCGTAGTTTTCAATTTCCCGTCTTTTATGGTACGCGGATACTCATTAGGTTCCGGTACCACTTTCAACTGAGCAGAAAGTTGCAGTTCAGCTCTCTCAAAACCACGAGACACAATATCTTCCTCATTTTTTGTGCTGCACGAACAAAGAATAAGCAAACACAATATCCAAAGTTTATTTATTTTCATCCTTAATCCTTTTTACCTAAATACTTATTATTATGTCTATAGCCCATAGTGGATAATTAGTAGAAAGGCCGTTCTGACTTTTTAATGTAACAACGGCCTTCCTTTGTTTATATTTACCACATTTGCTAATCCCAACCCGGATTCTGCTTCAATTTGTCATTCTTGAAAAGTTCCGTATTGGCAATCGGATAAAAGTATAACTTATCATCGACCAAACGTGTATCCAACAATTGCCTTGTATAATTTATACCTGATTCTTCCTTCGTTATCTTCACTCCATAAATATCTTTTAAGGCGTCCAGCTCTTTCCAGCGACGAAGATCCCAAAAGCGATGTCCCTCAAAGGCAAGTTCAACTCTACGTTCATTCTTCAGACGTTTCAGGAAAACTGCAGGGGATAAAGTTTCGGACAATGCGGGCATCTTTACCCCATCTCTGCCGCGAACTTGATTTACAGCTTGTAATGCGGACATGCCACATTTTTCATTTGTAAATGTAATGTCATCATAAGCATTGACCATAGCTTCAGCATAGTTTAGCAATACTTCTGCATATCTGAATAATATCCAGTTGTGATGAGCTTTTGTAGTTGGTGCACCTGCCTCAAAACTTATACTACTGTTGACATACTTGCGCAAGTAGTACCCTGTCGTCGTAGCATTAGTCAATGGCAGCCCGTTGCTTCCTCCTTCCCATATTTCCACTTCCTTATCTGCCGGCCACTTCATACTGTTATGAACGATGGTCAGATAAAAACGAGGATCTCTCTGAGCATAAGGATTCTCACGCATAGCTTCATTAGTCCAATCAAAAGGCTCACCGTTATTCATTTCAAATGCGCTTGCCAGATTTTCCGTCGGACAAGTAGACGTTTTCCCACCTGTCACTCCCATAGGAAAGTTAGAAGCCTCAAAACCATTATTCTCTCCGTTAGGACGTGCCCAAATAACCTCTTGACTTCTATTATTCTGTGTTCCGAACAGATTTGCAAAATTCTTATCCAAAGTATACCCCAAAGCAGATTGGTTACCAATGATCTCATAGGCAGCTTCTGCGGCAGCAATCCATTTACTTTTATCGTTATCCGGATTGAACAAAGGACTTGCAGCATACAGTGCGGCACGAGCTTTCAACGCCAGGGCGACTCCCTTCGTCACACGTCCGGTCTCCTGCTCTTTTCCAAAGTTCGTATAACTCACCGGAAGCAGTTGCGCCATTTCCGTACATTCGGAAATTATAAAATCTAAGATCACACCGGCTGCCACAGGCTCAGCATTATTCGCCTCTTCTTTAGTAACAACTTTTGTTATTAAAGGAATATTCTTATAGCGCTTCACCAACTCAAAATAGAAAAATGCCCGCAAGAAACGAATCTCATACTCATAATTCGGATATTCTTTCATCCAATCTTCATACTCGTCTCCATACTTCCAGTCTTCAAAAGTCAGTCCTACCATATTTTCCAAATAGAAATTAGCGTCGTGAATCCCTGAATAGTAGTTAGAGAATTTGTCATCAATCGTAGTATTGGCAGACCAAGTTCCATTAACAAATCTCTGCACGTTTGATGTTTTGTAAACATGTATGGCATCATCTGTAGCTGCATCTTGCATTGCACCGTCAATACTGCAAAAGTCTTGAGGCAAATAGCTATAGACATTCGTTACAAACTGCTTGACGCGTGCATAACTCCCTTGAATCTGTTCTTTCGAATAATAATCCGATTCGTTACAATCCATAAAATCACAGGCTGCAAATAAGAACAGTGATAGAAATATTATTAAATACTTATTTATTGGCTTCATATTATTCCACTTTTTTAGAAAGATAAATTAAATCCAAATGCATATTGAGTCATAGTAGGATGTGATGCACCAATAGCCTCTGGATCACGAATGTCAATCCCGTCAATACAGAACAAATCATGCGCACGGGCAAAGATTTTAGCTCCACCCAGAAAACCGGTTTTCTTCAATAGCTTTTCCGGAAGCCTGTAATACATTTCCAATGTCCTCAACTTCAAGAAGGACGCATCAGCCACCCACAATGAATTATTGTTGTAGTTATTATCTGATCCTGAATAAGTCAGACGCGGGAGGGTACCGTTTGGATTCGTTTCACTCCAACGATTTTCGTAATAATAAGTAGAGATCGTATTATTGCCTACTATAGGCCGATAAATACTTCTTGTATCCAATAACTTGCTGTAATTACCTGTTCCCTGGAACAAAGCATAGACACCCCAACCTTTATATTCCGCTCCTAGATCAAAAGAATAATATATTTCGGGACATGTAGAGTTATATCCCAATGCTACCTGGTCATAAGCATCTATCCGGTTATCTCCGTTTTGATCCTTAAACATCAGATCTCCAGGACGCACATCGCCCAGATATTGCTTAACCTCACGATTATCGATTTCTTCCTGAGACTGATAAATACCCATCACTTCATAACCGAAAATCTGATTTAAAGAACCTCCTGTACGCTTTTGATAATCATAGGGGCGATACTCTTCATTTTGATTTACAATTTTATTGCGTACAAATGAAAACTGCCCACCCAGGTGGTATGTGAAGTTTGATATTTTATCGTCCCAGTTCAAAGCTATTTCAATACCCTTATTGTCAACAACCCCGTCATTGGCATTCGGTACCGACATACCCAATATACCTGAGACTGCATTTCCGCCAGCAACAAGGATGTCTGTACGATGATCATAGAAAGCATCAACAGCCAATGACAATTTATTCCATGCCTTGAAATCAACCCCGACATTCAGCTTATGAGATTTTTCATATGTAAGTCCCTCAACTCCTAATTGAGTCAACTTCATGCCACTCATAGAAGTAGGAGTATTCTTAAAAAAGTATGAGCCTCCGCTGCCATAGATATCCTGAAATAAGTTCACAGCGTAATCAGCACGTCCGGAAACACCATACGAAGCTCTTAATTTCAAGAAATTCAGCCAGTCGTTCTTCAGGAAACTTTCTTCTGAAAGAATCCAGCCGGCACCAATAGCCGGGAATATTCCCCAACGATCATCGGGATCCAATATACTGGATGCAGAACCGGACAATGACAAATCCACTAAATAGCGATTATTATATGCGTAATGTGCCTGACCTATTACATCCATGAAAGCCCGTCCTGTATTGCGTCCCTTTGACTTTATCTTATCCATGGAGTACATGAAGGTAGCATTCAAATCATGCTTACCCCACTGTCTGGACAGGTTAGCATAAGCCTCAAAGTTGAAGTGAGTGGTAACAGAACCTACACTTTTAGAATAAGAGAGTGTACCTTCATTGGCATGAGTATTAAATTCTTTCTCCCCTGTCTCCAAATTCAAAACCGCCGATTCGTAACCAAAATTCTTCGTATTGCTATCCCAATAGGCAGCAGTGTTGTCCAAAGCAACTTTAATACCACCGGTTAAACCCGGTAATAGAGCTGCCAGATCCTGTTTCAAATGTATATCGGCAAACAAGGCACGAGTCTGAGAACGCGCATATCCTTTACCCGAAATATTAGCAACCGGATTATTGCCATAGGTCGTAGTACCTCCCCAAATACCTCTTTCCGTCTTAATGGGAAACGCAGCGGCAGGAACCTGATATAAGGCTGTAAAAATATCACTAACCCCTGTTCCCGGACGATTATGTTCAGAGAAGTTGCCCAATAAGTTCAATTGTACAGTTGTAGTAGGTGAAGCCGCAATATCTAAATTTGTACGAACATTCAGCTTGGAATACTTAAGTTGAGTAGAGTAGCCATCGTTATCTCCGGTAGGCTGCAAGATTCCACGGTTATCCAGAAAGTTTAACATCGTATAGTAGCTTACAAACTTACCGCCGCCACGTGCCGAAAAGGTTATATTATCACCATAACTGGCTCCTCTCAGTGTCTCGTCTACCCAATCTACATTAGGATAAAACAACGGATTGGTCTGGTTTTTAAAAGCATCCAGTTCTGCCACCGAATAGCGTGGCATCAAACCATCGTTCTTCATTGCCTCATTCAACGCAGATGCATAAGTATATCCATCTACAAAATCGGGTAAACGCTTCGGAGTAGCCATATTGAACTCATAAGAAAAATTAATCTGAGGAGAAGTCAGACTACCTCGTTTCGTTTTAACCAGAATTACACCATTAGCACCACGAATACCGTATAAGCTGGTAGCTACCGCATCTTTCAGTACACTGACCGATTCTATTTCTTCTGAACTCAATTCCTTAAGAGAGCGTTCGAAACCATCGACCAATATAAGCGGGCTTTTGGAATTCAAAGTCCCCATTCCACGCACATACAAAGTGGCTCCGTCTTCCCAAACCGCACCGGCATTTTGCAACACCTGCAATCCCGGAAGCATACCAAACAATTGATTCGTAGCATTAATGCTATTCTTATGCGAAAGTTTATCGCTGGTAGCCGTAGAAACGGCACCGGTAACCTCTCTTGCATCATGAGTAATATTGCGGCCGTAATCTATCACCACTTTATCCTTATGAATCGTCAATGTGTCTACTTGTGCCATCAGGTTGAATGAACACAGCACACTTGCCAATATGATATTTATCTTTTTATTCATACTCTTTTTTATCTATGTTTTTCAGATGTATTATTCCCAACCGGGGTTTTGTACCAACCCATATCCTTTATTTATTTCATTCTGGGGGAAAGCACTCAGATACCATTTCTCCGAAAATCCACCGGGATTCCACCAAGAACGACTTTGTTCTCCTCCCAGAAGTGGAAACTCTTCACAAATATAACTGCCGTCATTCTTGTTTTTATAGATATTCAATCCATGCAAAGGAGTAGAGAATTTTTCTTTCATCTTCCAACGGATTAAATCGAAAAAGCGTACTTCTTCATAACCAAATTCGCAAGCACGCTCACGAAGAAGCTCTTTTCTGAATTCTTCCTTACTCAATCCTTTCTTCAATCCTTTCATACCGACACGAGCACGTACTTTATCGACATAATGATAAGCCAGCTCATTCGGCCCATTATTGTACTCATTCAAAGCTTCCGCATAACTCAAATATATTTCTGCAATACGCAGATGAGGCCACTGAATAATATGACCATTATATTCCCCTGCACGGTCCAATCCCCATTTTCTGCAAGATAATCCTGTTAATAAAGACTTAGCAGTCACTTGTCCTACATTCCAGTCTCTTCCTGCCGGATAGTTTTCCTTATCATCAGGCTTTTCTTGTGTAACACCAGCCGTTCTGTTCTGGAAAAGATCTCCGTCCAATATGAATGTTTCAGATAAACGAGGGTCTCTGTTCATGAATGGATTCTTTGTATGTTCCGGATTACTCCAATCAAAATTCTCTCCATCGGCAGTCGGAAACATATCAAAATATTCTTTTGTCGGGCAGATTGCTCCCCAGCGAATAGACTGGTTGGTATAGGGCTGCTGATTGGCCTTATAATAATTCTCTCTACGGACAGATATTAAGGTTTCGGTAGTACCACGATCAAAATAAGCTGCACGGAAGGCATAGCGGTATCCACTGGGATTAACATCTTCTTTTTCGACCAATTTATAGAAACCATTGCTGTCAACAGCTTTAAAGAAAGCTTCACAAGCATCCATTGCATGTTTCCAACGTTCACGGTCATAGTTGCCGAACCAAGTCATCAGCGCTTCGGAAGCAGCTCCCTGAAAGTAAGGCTCATCATTATTAAACAGCGGACTGGCGACAAAAAGTAATACTCTTGCTTTCAACCCCATTGCACCGGCTTTTGTCAAACGTCCGTCCCAATTAGACATCTCCGCTTCTGATATATGCCAAGGGAACTCCGGACAATCAATAGCTTCGTTCAACAGTCTTACTATAAAATCGACTGTCTGCTGCAAAGTGGCCCGGGTAGGCATCGATGCTTCATCGGGTGAAATGACTTTATCTATAATGGGCAAACCACCGTAATGACGCAACATGTGCGCATAATATACAGCTACCATCGCCTTAGCTTCCGCTTTCAAACGTTCTTTCTCTGCCCTATCCATATCGGGCACTCTGTCTATGTTGGCTACAATCAGCCAGGCGTTGCGAATAGCCGACCACATATGGGTTTCATTCTCATTGAAACGAATCTTGGTAGCCATGTAGGTGCCTCTTGGTGAATTTTCCGTACCGGCATTATAATTACCGGCATAATAAACCTTATTAACGCCCGAATACCCCAGATAATCCTGATTCAAATCCGTCAGGCCTTCAATATTTCCCAGCCACATCGTATTCCAATAACTATTCGATGTTTCCAGTCCCATCGGCAAATATCGATAACTGTACCACAGAACTCTGCGAGCATACTCAGCCGTAGAAAAGACCGTGTCAATCGTAACATCCGTACTGGGGGGCTTTTGCAAGAATTTATCTCCGAAAGCTAAATCCTCGCATGCGTTGGTGGAAATCAGCAATCCCAACAACAGCACAATAGCATGAAAATGTTTCTTTATATTTTTCATATCATTTCTTTTATTTAAGCGTTAAAATCCAACCTTTAATCCAAAGTTTATAACTTTCACCAACGGATAGGTATCTCCACTGGGATTACTTTCGGGGTCACTGAAACCCAATGCATCAAATGTCAATAAGTTATAACCGGAAAGAGAAATGCGTAAAGAACTCAGATGCATCTTACTCAAAAGACCTTGAGGGAAAGAATATCCCACTTCCAGATTCTTCAGACGAACATAGGAAGCGTCACGCAACCATAAATCAGAATCTTTATAATTGTTCGGTTTACTGTTTGTCAACGAAATAGCCGGCGCCTTTGCGGAATTTCCTTTTTCCGGCGTCCAGGCATCATCGATCATATACTTCAGCAAAGAGCGATTATTGGTACTTCCAAACGGATAACGATAAAAGTCTGCAACCAGACGGGAAGTTTTGAATGCGCCCGCCCACGTCATACTGAAATCCAAACCTTTCCAGGAGAAGCCCATTGACAAATTACCTGTAAGCAATGGATAAATAGGATTACCAATAGCCGAAACATCATTATTGTCAATCTTATGATCTCCGTTCAGATCCTTATATTTCACATCACCGGCCAAAGGAGTAAATCCCTCACCATGATCCGGAATGCCACCTTCTTTTCCTTTCAGCGAAGCATAATTGGCAGCCTCTTCTTCGGTAAAGAAACCATCGTACATATATCCGAACTGTTGCCCGACAGGACGACCTGTCCGACGCATCCATTCATAAGGCTGAGGAATTTCATCGTTGAACACAATCTCATTCTTGGCATATCCCCAATTGGTTCCAATATGATATCTTACATTCTGAATCTGGTCTTCCCAGCGAGCCGTCACTTCGAAACCTTTATTATTAACTTTACCCATATTTACGATAGGCAAACTTACGGCGAGATAGCCTGGATTGATATTACGGGAGATCAGAATGTCTTTACGGTGTTCAATGAAGTAATCGAAAGACGTTTTCAGGCGACTGTCAAAAAAGTGTAGATCAATACCATAATTCTGTTTGGCCGCTGTTTCCCAAGTTACGTTCGGATTACCAATTCTCGATTCTTTCGCTCCAGCCAATACATTATTGACAATTGAACCAAAACCGTATTTTTCAGTACTGATTGTATATGCATCGGGAAGATACAGGAATCTGGAACCATCAGATACAATATCATTACCCACAATACCATACGAGCCACGTAGTTTCAGATAACTGATATATGGTTTTAAAGATTTCATGAAAGGTTCTTCCGAAATTATCCATCCGATGGATCCGGCAGGGAAGAAACCAAAACGACTGCCTTCCGCAAAATTCTCAGAACCGTTATATCCAATGCTGAAATCTGCCAGATAGCGGGTTTTATAGTCATAAGTAGCGCGTCCTACGAGACCTACATAACTACGTGGAATACCGGGAAACGACTTATCAGAATAGTAATATTTCATATTTTGATTATACATAAACAAAGCAGACACGTTATGAGAGCCGAACTTCCTCTGATAATTCACGGCAGCTTCTAAATACCAGTCGCGGGATTGACCGTATTTTTCATCACTATATCCCAGCGTTTGCATCTCCTGGTTTTTCTTCAGCAAGACTTCATCTCCTTCTCCCAGAAAAGCTTCATAACGATCTGCACGCCCTTCACGACGCTTAGTTATACTCACACCACTATTATAAGCACCTTTCACGTGAGCTTTCAATCCTTTTGTAAGAAAGTCAAGCTTCTGATCAAGTACAAAGTCAAAGTTCACTACATTATTATCATACGTATTGAAACCTTTTCCATAATAGGAGTTCAATGCATCATATACAGTACCGAATTTTCCAAATGTTTGTGCATTTACCGTAACCCACTTTCCATCTACAATACCCGGTCCTGCAAAAGGAGGTGTCCAATATATATCCCTGAACAAGCTTTTAACATTTGTAGCTGTACCGTTATTATAGTTAGGTTCACGTTTGTCAGTCAGGCGCCCTCCCAGATTGATTTTCATGGAAGTAGTTTTGGTTACATCCACATCCATGTTCACACGGTAGTTGTAACGGTTATATTTAAAACCTGTCTTATGTCCGTGCGTATCGAAGGTTTTAAAAAGTCCGTCTTGAGTAAATACACCCAGCGAGGCAAAATAGCGAACACGCTTTGAGCCACCTGAAATATTAAAGTTATGTTGGGTCTGTACTGCTGTCTTTCTTATCAGCATATCAGTCCAGTCAGTATCTGAATAAATCAACGGATTACTATGGGTGCGGAATGCTTCCAGCATTTCCGGTGAAAACGCCAGGTTTTCTTCTGCCACTCCATCACGCAACTGAGCATTATTGTAAGTTGTTGCATAATCATAACTATTGGCAAACTCCGGTATACGGGTAGGCAACTGAAGTGCCATACTGGTGGAAAAACTGATTTTAGCTTTGCCTTCCTGTCCGCGCTTAGTAGTAACCAGAACGACACCATTGGCACCACGCACACCAAACACGGCAGTTGCCGAAGCGTCTTTCAATACCGTGATGTCTTCAATTTCGTTCGGGTCCAACTGGTAAAACGAACGCTCTACCCCATCTACCAGCATCAAAGGGGCAGATAGTCCTTCTGTCAACGACCCCACACCACGTACATAGATCGTAGCGTCATCTGCACCTGGTTGTCCACTGGATTGTACACTGGATAATCCGGGGATTTTTCCACTCAAGGCATTAGCAATACTGCCTACAGGAGATTTCATGATTTCATCTGATTTCATCGAAGAAAGTGCTCCTGTGACTGTTACTTTCTTAGTAGTACCGTAAGCGATAACCTGCACTTCTTCCAGAGTAGTGACATTTTCTGTTAGCGTGATTTTCAACTCCGGCTCTCCTTTATAAACAACCTCTTTGTCCTCGTAACCTATAAATGAAACTACAATAGTAGCTCCGACCGGAACTGTCAATGAAAATTCTCCATCCAGATTAGTTGCCATACCATTCTGGGTCCCTTTCACAAATACAGTAGCACCAATAACCGGACCCATATCGTCCAGCACAACACCTTTCACTACTTTTGTTTTAGCTTGCTGTGTAATAGCTGTTGACCGGGAATGATTTTCATCCCCCCAAGCCCTGCCTGAGTGCACGACCAATAAAGCCAACGCAAGTAACCATACTTTGTTTCTCATAAAATAGATTTTGATTGATATTAATTAACTCTGTGCTTACGATGAAAAGAGTTCAATAAGCACAGTGCAAACTAAGTCTAATTCCCTCACATGCACTTTCCCTGCATATATGATACATGTGCACTAATTGTATATCGGACAATCTGTGCTACACTACGGACATTTTTACCCCTGGCACTTCTACGAAATTAGCACAATAAGCCACTTTCCTTGCCTGAAGAAATCATAAGAGCGAAAGGAGTTGTAATACGGGATACCTTCCATAACTCTACAGGGGGAATGCCGTAACCCCACAGGGGAACGCTCGTTACACGCCGAGGTAAAAGCCGTTACATACCGAGGTAAAGACCATTACAATAGGCGGTAAAGGCCGTTACATACTGAAGTAAATGCTTTTACATCCTCAAGTAAACGGCAGGTAAATATAAGACATTGATTATTAGCCTATTTATTAATTCTACTTCGATTCCGCCTCGTTAGAGGTTTCCTTCCGATAAGATAATGGAGACACTCCATAAAAGTCCTTGAAGCAACGACTGAAATACCGGGGAGAAGCAAATCCCAGTTGATAGGAAATCTCCGATATATTATATTGAGGTGCTTCCTGCAACATTCGCAATGCCTCTTCCAATTTCAGTTTTAGGGTAAATTCATTAGGAGTAAGTCCAACCACCTCCTTTAGGCGGGTAAACATCTTACTACGCCCCATATTCAGTTCGGCAGCCAGCATGTTCATGTCAAAGTCCGGATTATCAAAGTTACGCCTTATAACGGTTGTTGCCTTATCCAGCAGTTCCTGGTCCATTACATTCAAGATTCCGGTTTCCGGGGTAGTCATCTTTTCTGTTTGAGCTATCTTACCGAGCAGTTTCTTTCTGTTTTTCAACAGATTGCCGCAACGGGTCAAGAGCAATTTCACATTAAACGGTTTCGTTATATAATCATCCGCTCCAAACATGTATCCTTCTATCGTGCAGTCTTCCGAAGTCTGAGCCGTGAGTAATACCACTGGCATATATGCCAATTCCAGGCAGTTCTTTATCTTATAGCACATTTCCTTACCAGACATCACTGGCATCATCACGTCACTGACCACAATATCCGGATGCCACTGTTGCGCCATTTCAAAGCCCACCTGTCCATTGGTAGCCTTATACACCGTGTATGTGGGCGAAAAGATGTTCACCAGCATTTCCAACACCTCTTCATCATCTTCCACAAGCAGCACGCGAGGCATTCCTGTCTTATCTTCCGCAATTTCCGGCTCATCTTTTTCCATCGCATCATTCAGCAATGCTATTTCATCCATAAGCATGTTCCTATGATCAGAGTAAGACTTCACAACTTTTTCATACTCCAGTTCCTCTTGCGTAAACTGTACATTTCCAATGGGCAGGTATATCCTGAAAACACTACCCTCTCCCAATGTACTGTCCACTTTAATCTCTCCTTTATGGGCATCTACTATCCCTTTAATCAATGCCAACCCGATGCCACTCCCCAACAGCCCTTTTCTGGAGTATTCGTCTCCTACCTGATAAAAGCGCTCGAATATCTTCTGCTGGACATCCCGGGGAATTCCACAACCGCTGTCAGCTACCGCTATTTCAATCATCCGCTGCTGTCTCCTGACAGTAACCTTTATATCCTTTCCTTCCGGTGTATACTTAAAAGCATTCGACAGTAAATTAAAGATCACCTTCTGCATCTGCACCGGATCAAACCACAAATCCACTTCCTCTTCCACATGCTCGAATGTATATTCCATATTCCTCTTGCGGGCAAAGTCGACAAACAGCTGATAAATGTCCTTCACGAAAGAAATTACATCTACGCGCTCCACTTTCAACTTCATGAATCCCTGTTCCTGCTTCCTGAAGTCCAGCAATTCCGTTATCAGGAGGCGCAAATTTACCGCATTTTTATGTATTCCTCGCAAACGCTTGTTTACGACAGGAGCCAGTTTCTCCATTTGCAACAACATCTCTACCTGCCCTATTATTAAAGTCAACGGAGTGCGGAACTCATGTGATATGTTCGTAAAGAAACGCAGTTTCATTTTGTTCACTTCTTCTATACGCTCTTTCTCGTTCTTTTCTTCTGCCAAAGATAATGCCAACATCCTGCGAGCCATCTTTACCCTCCAGAAACTATAAACAATGCTCGCAACCACAAGAAAATATACCAGAAATGCCCAAACCGTGGCAAACCAAGGACTGTGTATCGTGATGCCAAGCATTATTTCCTTAGGCTCCCCATTTTCCACTTTATTTCCAAAATCACGGACTTTCAATATATAATTGCCCGGAGCCAGGTTTGTGTAATTCACTCTTAACTGGTTCGTCAGTACCCAATCTTCATCAAAACCTTCCAGTTTATACTGGTATTCATCTTTTCCTTCCAACTCCACATAATTGGAATTGGAAAAATTAATCATTATATTGTTCTGTTCCGAAGATAAATCTAAGTGCCTTGTAAATGCCAGTGCCTGGGATAATACTCCCGACCCGTCATCGGGAGAAACCTTCATGTTATTGACATAAAGACCGGAAAAATAGAATTCAGACGACCTACTTTCACTCGCCTGATACAAGTCTTTCTCTCTGAATGCAATCAGCCCGTCTACCCCTCCTATATAAATCAGGTCATCATCAGCCATTAAAATGCCACCGCCTTCAGCTACTGCCGAAATGCCTCCTTTAAGTCCCAATTCTATAGAATGAATGGAGTCACTAAAAGGAGAATAAATGGAAAAGCCTTCATCGCCGGTTATCAGTATATTGTTCATGTGCGTTTCTGCCAGGTTATAGCAAAAATCACTCAGCAAATGGCTGCTTTCTTTTGTATAATGTTCCCAGTTTCCCGTATCATGATTATAAGAATATACACCGTCCCCCAAAGTAGCTACATAAACCGTTCCATCAGAAGCCTCCATGATGCGAGTTATTCGGGCATTAGTAATAGCACTCCCTTTCAGTTCGATACATTCCAACTGGTTCCAGTCACCTATTTTTATCCTGTAAAGTTTAAAATCCGCAGCCAACCAGACGTATCCTCGCGAGTCAATCTCAAACGTCAAAAAAAGAGACCTCTTACTGAGCAACTGAAATTCATTCTTCTCCGGATCAATTCTCCAAAAGCCATTACGAGCAGTTACATACAACCATCCATCTTTAAATATAGAGTGATAAATAATATGGTTTGGACCCTCTCCCGTCCGCTTGTAATGGTCCAAATAATGATAAAAACGGTCCTGCTTTCTGCTATATCGGCTTATTCCACCAGTATATGTGCCTATATATACCTGGTCATTTTTTTTATCATAACTAATCGTTTTTATGTTATTATGGTAAATAGAGTTCTTCCCGGAAGACGTGTAATAAGTAAAGATTCCACTCGCCCTATGCAGCCTATTCACACCTCCCCCATCTGTGCCAATCCACAAATTATGGTCTTTATCTTCGACCATCTGCCCCACAATAGGAAAGTTTAAGCAATGATTGTTAGTGTTGTCATAAGGATAATATAGAAATACATCCTTCGACTGATTGAAATAATTAACGCCACCGTAATAAGTGCCCACCCATATAGTACCTTGCCTGTCTTTATAAAGAGAGAAAACAGATTGATGTTCCAAAGATCCCGGATGATAATCTGGACGATAGACACGATATGTATCCGCATAAGGATTATAAACCTGCAATCCCTCAAAAGTCCCAAACCAGACATTCTGCCATTCATCTTCCACAAACCCTCTTATCTGTTGACTTACAACACGTTCCGGAGAGTATTCTTCCTTCGTGATCTTCCCATCTCTGCCCACCTTATACAACCCTTGCATACGCGAAGCAATCCATAGCTCTTTCCGGCTACTCACAAACAATTTGTATATCTCAATATCAGGAAGTACACATTTTACTTCTTCCCCCTCCATTACATATAGCCCACTTGCCGTCCCTATCCAGATCTTCCTGTCCGACATTTCCATACACATGACAGAAGCCACATCCAACTTTCGGTAAAAGCATAATGAGTCCGTATCGGTATCATACCTGAATAAAGTGTCGCGCACAGTGCACCATATCTCTCCATCTAAGGCCGCCAGAGCCCCGACACCAACCGGAACCAACTCCTTAAACCTTTCCTTGCGAATGTCATATTTAATTAGAGCTCCGCTATTCAACATCAGAATATCACCATTTGAATCGCCTATAATCTGGTTAACCACTCCGTTGATGAGGTTCTTTCTTCGATGTTGATAATCTATGATATCATAAGATTTATATTTGGAAATCTGTTTACTATCGTAAACATTCACTCCTTCATTTGTGCCAAACCACATACGTCCTAAAGTATCCTGATAGATAGCCAATACCGAAGGGCTGGAAAGTCCGTCCTTCATTGTCAGTTTTTTAAAGTATTGCCCGTAAAATTTGGCAGGCGACAGCATTAGAAAAAGTAACAATATGTATTTAAGTCGGTTCATAGTAATGTAATTCTCAAGGTTATATAATATAAACACAGATTGTGTTTGCAAAAATATCTAAAAGAGTTCAAATTCCAATAGACTCTTCCATTCTATTTGTGCCTCAACATGTCAAATCCGTCCGTTTTTACAGCACATATTGTCCATCTACCTCTATATGGAAAATACTGTCCGAAAGTAGTTCAAAAAACATATATCTTTGCTCCAGTCTCAAATATACGTAAAGCGAAAAGAAGATTATGAAAAGATACTTATTCTTAGCACTATTGATTCTACCCGCTTTAAATGTATCAAATAAAGAATTCAATAGGAAGATTAACAAATCAATTATTTTACTAACATTATGAAGAAACATTATCCGGCAATAAATATCGTGAAGTACTCACCTAAAAAAAGTAAAAATGAAACGTTTAATTATCTATTCCATCCTGTCCGTTGTAACCTTGTGTTCCTATGGACAAAGTAATTTTAATAAGACGGAAATAAAATCTATCATGAAACGTGTGGCGGACTGGCAAATAGCCAATCCGGCAACAGGTGCGGAACATGACGACCTGAACTGGACCTATGCCGCACTGTACATGGGAATGATAGACTGGGCCGAATTGACCGAAAAAGAAGATGGTGACAGCCAATATTACAATTGGCTCCTGAAAATAGGCCGGCGGAATGCCTGGCAAATGGGAAAATACATGTATCATGCAGACTTCATCGCCGTAGGACAAGTCTTCCTGGAAATGTATCAGAAATACAACGACCGCAATATGATGTTTCCCACCCTGGCACGCACCGAATTCGTCATCAACCATCCTTCGGCCAGCACGCTGGAACTGGATTATAGAAATATGGCAAGCCTGGAACGCTGGTCATGGTGTGACGCCCTGTTCATGGCTCCTCCCGTATATGCCAAAATGTATATGCTGACGAATGACTGGAAATATATTGAATTCATGAATCGGGAATACAAGGCAACCTACGATTACCTTTTTGACAAAGAAGAAGAGCTTTTCTACAGAGATCACCGCTACTTTAAGCAGAAAGAGGCCAATGGCAAGAAAGTTTTCTGGGGACGCGGTAATGGCTGGGTATTAGGTGGACTTTGTGAAATCCTCCAGACACTACCCCGAAATAACATGCACCGCCAATTCTACCAGGATCTCTTCATCACCCTGTCCAACCGTATCGTCCGGTTGCAGGGCAAGGACGGATATTGGCATGCAAGTCTGCTGGACCCAGACTCTTATCCTTCACCCGAAACAAGTGCCACTGGCTTCATTGTCTATGCACTGGCCTATGGTGTCAATGAAGGATTGCTGGATAAAACCGTCATGATGCCCGCCATTGAGAAAGGTTGGAAAGCCCTCGTCAAAGCTGTGGAGAAAGACGGCAAGCTGGGCTATGTACAACCCATTGGGGCAGATCCCAAGAAAGTGACTCGTGAAATGACGGAGGTCTATGGCGCAGGAGCGTTCCTGTTGGCCGGCAACCAGATTTATAAAATGGTTCCATAAAAACTTAAATAATACATTAAACTGAAAATAATATGAAGATCACTATCCGGCTTATAGCATTAGTTATCATAGGCAGTCTGATGTCGACAGGAGTATCTGCTCAGAACATCCCGAACGCTGATAACGAGTATGAAGCGTTAATGCAGAAAATCAGGCTTGACTTCGCCAAAAATCCTTCCATTGATAAAGATTTAAAGACCTACAATGAGGTGGACGGTTCATTCACAGATGTGGATTACGCCAGTATTGAACGAACCAACTGGCCACCAATGAAACATATTGACCGTCTCTCCGACTTTGCTTTCGCCTATACCAATCCCCAAAACAAGTATTATAAAGACGAAAACCTGTTTGCCAAAATACAAAAAGGTCTGGAGTACTGGCACGAACGCAACCCGTGGTGCCACAATTGGTGGTACAATCAAATAGCGGAACCTCAACGTCTAGGCATATTACTGATACAAATGCGTACAGGCGAGAAACAGCTCCCGACAGAACTTGAGAAGAAGATTTTGGAACGAATAGAGAAGGACGGTGGGCATCCTGCCAAATGGACCGGCGCCAACCGTACCGACATTGCACTACACTGGATCTACCGGGCATGTCTTTCTGAAAATGAAACCGACCTGAAAATTGCACTCGAAAACGCATACAGTCCTGTAGTATATACCACCAAAGAAGGTTTTCAGCACGACAACAGCTATTTTCAGCACGGTGCACAACTCTATATCGGTGGATATGGAGACGAAATTCTGAAAGGTGTCACCCAAATAGCCATGTATACCAAAGGTACCCAATATGCAATTCCTCAAGATAAACTGGCATTACTGAGCAAGTTCATGCGTGAAACTTATTATGCCACCATGCGCGGACAATACATGCTATTCGATGTATTGGGAAGAGGTGTAAGTCGTCCTGAAGTCACTAAAAAGTCTCATACAGCCTTGTTCGCCAAACGCATGATTGAACTTGATCCAGCTCACATCAATGAATACAAAGATATCATCTCGCGCCTAAGTGGAAAGCATCCTGCCGACTATGCTTTGTCACCCAAGCATACCCACTATTTTCGCGGAGATTATACCTTGCATATACGTCCTGCCTACACTTTTGATGTCCGGATGGTATCTACACGCACAGCCCGTTGCGAATATGGCAATGGAGAGAATCTGAAAACTTACTTTATGTCCGACGGATGCACCAACATAGTAACCGAAGGAAATGAATATGCCAATATCTTCCCTGTCTGGAACTGGACTCGCATCCCAGGAGTAACAGCTCCGCAAGTTCCCCAAATACCTTTAGCAGCCAGCGACTGGCAAACACTCGGCACTTCTACTTTTGCCGGAGGAGTATCCGACAGCATTTATGGAGCATCTGTCTATTCATACACTGATTCATACGCCGACATTAATACCAGTGCACGGAAAGCATGGTTTTTCTTCGATGAGGAGGTAGTATGTCTGGGGGCAGGCATCCACTCTACATCTCAATATCCTGTGTATACAACGGTAAACCAGTGCTTATCCACTTCCGAAAAAGCGATAATACGCCACAAAAATAAACAGACTGAAATAGTCCGGGGGAGTTTCAACTACACTTCTCCCGAGTGGATCCTTCATAATAAAATAGGGTACTTATTCCCCAATGGAGGAAATGTATTCGTAGCCAACCAGCAGCAGACAGGAAGCTGGTATGATATCAATCATACTGCTCCCAAAGATAGTGTGCAGAAAGATGCCTTCACTATATGCCTTGACCACGGCAAACAGCCATCAGATGCAATTTATGCTTACATTATCGTTCCTGGCATGCAGACCACCGATGAGGTAAAAAAGTATCAGAAGAAAAAGAACATTGAAATTCTATCCAACACAGAAAACCTGCAAGCAGTCAGAAGTAATAAATCAGATATATTGCAAATGATATTTTACTGCGCAGGAGAGTTCACATACAAAGATCTAACAGTAAAGGCAGATAAGGCCTGTGCATTAATGGTAAAAATAAAGGGTCAGAATGAAATGAAACTTCATATAGCAGATCCGGGACAGACGCAATCCAATATAACCATAGACATTCGGATGCGAAAACAATCAAAAACAATCAATTGTGATTACCGGAACAGTGGCATTTATGCCGGATCTACCAAAGCCTTTGATATCGTCCTTTAATCATATCACAATCAATTGGCCTAACACAATATCTACCTTCCCCCTAAAGTCTCAATCAGTTGAATAATCAATCTTGATTGAGACTTTTTTCATCTCACAAAAAAGAAGAGTGTATTAAAATTTCTTTTAATACACTCTCATCTTGAAAGGGAAGTTTTCCTTTCTATCAATTCTATCAATCAAATATCAAATAAAATCTAATGTTATTTGAGACGATACAGCAACCAGGCACTCTGGAAATCTTTACGATTAGAGTATTTAGACTTGAAAGCGTCACGTGCGTCAGCTGCAGAAGCTCTGTCGGCAAAAGTGCTCACAATTACACGATACATTGCTGCATCCGGATTAAAGGCAATCACAGCACTATAACCTTCCTTATCCAGAAAATCTTTCAGGCTTTCGGCATTAGCCTTCACACTAAAGCTACCACAAACCACACTGTAATCTTTCAAACCACCCACACCAGAAATTATGTCCACTTTTTCCTGACGTACACCGGCAGTTGCAACAGGCACACTTTCCACAACCTTTGCTTCAACCGGAGCACTCACTACCGGAGAAACTTCTACCGGTTCTGTAACCTGAGGTTCTGCCAGTTCTTGCTGTTTTGCTTTTTCATATGCTTTTTTATAAGCGCTTTCACTCGATTTACAAGAAGAGAATGCCAATGCAATGCACAATCCCATTCCTAAAAATGCTAATTTTTTCATAATCATATTGTTTTTGTTAGTAATTTCTACAATCTATCTATACTCAATATCTGCGGAATATATAACGAACTCCTTCATATTCCAGATGAAGGGATGAAGAAGTCAATTCTTCCATTGTAAATGTCCGTTCTCCATTTTCCCACCCCATATAGAATGAATAGTTTTCGTCTTCCATACTTTGAGGCAGCAAAATAATAGAAATTTTATCTCCTTTCAAAGAATAATTTCCAAAAAACGTTTGATAGCTACCATTTTTCAACAAACAAATGGCAGAAAAGCTACCTTTCTGGAAATTATAAAAGATGCTATCTTGCCGTTCAATTGAACCGTCGGCATATTGATATTGCCTCAACTGCCACTTATCATCCAAATCGCCGTCAACATTACTACAAGCTGCCAGCACAAGCACTATCAACCCGATAATCAGAAATATCTTTCTCTTTCCTATCTTCATGTAGCTAATATTCCGAATAATAAGACAAATGTACGTGGAACAATCAATCCAAAGGGCAGCATTATAGTTAAATTAAATTAATCACGTATCTTTTCCTAACAGACAAAACCAGGTTCGAACCGTACACGGGCATTACCTGAGCCGTACCCGCTCCGTATCTATACGCTTAGAGTAGCTACGGACCCGATACGGAGTAGCTACGGACCTAATACGGAGCAGAACGGAGCTAGTGCGGAACAGATACGGAGCCAGTACATCCCGGACAGCCCTCGGATTAGTACCGAGCCCGGAACAGAAAAATAAATATTTCGAAAAAAAAGAAGTTAAGCGAACAACTTACTAAAGAAATATGTTAACTTTGTAATATTAACCCTCATTAAAACAGAAAGGAGAACATTATGAAAGGATTAAATGTACTTGTAGCTTTCCTGGGCGGCGCGGCAGTAGGCGCAGCAGTTGGTATCTTATTTGCTCCCGAAAAAGGAGAAGACACCCGTCATAAAATTGCAGAGATACTCCGCAAAAAAGGGATTCGTCTGAATCGCAGCGAAATGGAAAACCTGGTGGACGAGATCGCAGCCGAAATCAAAGGCGAAGGAGCTGAATAAAACAAAACCTACAAAAAAAACAGAGCCACTATGATGTTTGCAGATGACAGAAGCATTGAAAACCTCCAGCAACTATTCGTTGAGTTTAAGAAATATCTGAAACTACAGAAGGAGTATACTAAGCTGGAAATAACCGAAAAACTCTCAATCCTGCTTTCCGCCTTGGTCCTCTTGTCGGTAGTCATCATTCTTGGCATGGTGGCACTGTTTTATTTGTCATTTGCATTAGCTTATATACTAGACCCGCTTGTAGGCGGACTTATGGTAAGCTTCAGCATCATCGCCGGCTTCCACCTTCTACTCGTTTTATTAGTAATCACTTTCCGCAAGAAACTCATCATCAATCCAATGGTGAACTTCATTGCCGGACTGTTCTTTGAGAATGATAATGAAAAATGATACCATCATGAACAATATGCCTGACTCCTCTTCCATGACTCTGGAAAGTATCGCGCTACGAAAAAAAGAATTACGGAAGAAATTGCATGTACAGAAAGAAATCATGACGGATACGGCAAGAGAACTGTTTGCACCCCTTGCACCCGCTGCCGACAAGGGCAACGCCATTATGCGCGCTTTCAACACGGGCATGGCTGTCTTCGACGGACTAATGCTTGGAGTAAAGATGATGAGAAAGGTCAGAAGCATGTTCGGAGCCAGAAGATAAACAGGCGCCATAAAGCAAAAAAAACCGCGTTCTTCCATTGAGGGACGCGGCTCTTTTTATTGATTCAATTCCAATGATTACAGATACGTTTCGAGCAACTTCACGCCACCGTCTTCCGGAACAATCGTAACTTCTTGCGTAATCGCAGGCAGCAATATCGTTTCACCTGCACGCACAGCAATCTCATTCTGGCTGTCGTCCGTGATACGGCATGCGCCTTCCACACAAATAAAAATCACAAATGAATCCAATTCAGAATAGTCACATGTAATTTCTTCTGTCATGTCATAGAGAGAAGTAGTGAAGTAAGGACTGGCAACCAATTCCACCGGTTCGTTCTTCAGATGATCATATTCTGTACGGAAGTCATCCTGTACATCAGCAAAATTAATAGCCTCAGTAGCCTGAGTAGTGTGCAACTCGCGAGATTTACCCTCTTTGTCTTTCCGATTGTAATCGAAAATACGATAAGTGATATCCGAAGTCTGCTGAATTTCAGCAACAAAAGCACCGGCACCAATACCATGCACACGACCGGCAGGCACATAGAACACATCCCCCGGTTTTACATCGCACGTTTGCAGCACTTCAGCAAAGGTTCCATTATAAACTCTTTCCTTGTATTCTTTCGGAGTTATCTGCTCAGAAAAGCCGGAAATCAGTTTTGCCCCCTTATCTGCCGATACCACATACCACATTTCATTCTTGCCGAAAGAATTGTGACGTTTTCTCGCCAACTCATCTCCCGGATGTACCTGAATGGATAAATCCAACTTGGCATCAATGAATTTTATCAACAAGGGAAACTTTGTGCCAAAACGAGAGTAATTCGCTTCACCGACAAGTTCATGACGGTATTTTCCCACCATCTCAGGGAGCGTAAGGCCTTTGTCAGGCCCATTAGCGACGACAGACTCGTTGTCTTCTACAGCCGAGATTTCCCAGCTTTCGCCTACTCCGGATAGCGTTTCATTCAATTGCTTAAAAGCAATAATCTTGTCGCCTCCCCAAAGCGTCTGCTTCAGAATAGGCTCAAATTTCAAAGGATACATTCGTAGTTTTTGTTAGAGCTTTAAATAAAAATGTTACATTTTTTTAGATTAACGCGACAAACTTACAAAAAATATCAATTCGCCTCGTAAATGTTAAACGCTAAACTTTCCTAAAATGTTCTTCACATTTCAAGATAAACCCTTGGGAGTACGGAAGAATTTCTTTTTATTTGCAAGAAATTTAATTTTATACCATGGATATGATAAACACCGTGTCAACGGAAAGTAACTTGTCGGGTTTGAACAAGGAAGACTTTCAAAAAGATATAAATAACAAGAAGACTGATTTATTTATTCTTAAAAATGCTCAGGGAATGGAAGTTGCAGTAACTAACTACGGATGCGCTATCCTTTCCATTATGGTCCCCGACAAAAACGGGAAGTATGCTAACGTAATTTTGGGGCATGACAGTATAGACCATGTAGTCAACAGCCCCGAACCTTTCCTCAACACCACTATCGGACGCTACGGAAACCGTATAGCCAAAGGAAAATTCACTCTTTATGGCGAAGAGCACAATCTGACAATCAACAATGGACCAAATTCTTTGCACGGTGGCCCCACAGGTTTCCACGCCAGAGTGTGGGATGCAGTCCAACCGGATCCGACGACTGTTGTATTCAACTATACATCCGCAGATGGCGAAGAGGGCTTTCCCGGTAATCTGGAAGTAGAAATGACCTATCGTCTGGAAGATGAAACCAATGCACTGGTTATTGAATATCGGGCTACCACAGACAAGGCAACTGTTGTCAACCTCACCAACCACGGCTTCTTCAATTTGGCAGGTATTGCCAATCCCACCCCTACGGTTCTGAACCACATCATTACTATCAACGCTGATCATTATACTCCCATTGACGAAGTGTCCATTCCGACAGGAGAAATCTTGAAGGTAGAAGGTACTCCTATGGATTTCCGTACACCGCATACCATCGGTGAACGTATTGATGATAAGTTCCAGCAATTGGTGAATGGTACAGGTTACGATCACTGCTACGTACTGAATAAAACAGAGAGTGGTGAATTAAGCCTTGCCGCTACTTATACGGAACCCGAAAGCGGACGTACAATGGAAGTATATACCACAGAGAATGGTGTACAACTCTATACCGGAAACTGGCTAGGCGGCTTTGCAGGTGCTCACGGAGCTACTTTCCCGGCACGCAGTGCTGTTTGCTTTGAAGCACAATGTTTCCCCGACACACCCAACAAACCACATTTCCCATCGGCCGTATTGCTCCCGGACGATGAATACCAACAAGTAACCATTTACAAGTTTGGTGTACAAGAATGAATATAACTAACCTAATTTTATAACTAATTTAATTAATTAAAAACCATGACACAACAAAAACAGAACGGTAATCTTGTCGCTATTATTACCATGTTCTTCATTTTTGCGATGATTTCCTTCGTTACCAATCTTGCCGCACCGTTCGGTACGATTTGGAGAAACGAATATGCGGGTTCGAACACTTTAGGTATGATGGGAAATATGATGAACTTCCTGGCATATCTGTTTATGGGAATTCCTGCCGGTAACATGCTCGTTAAGATCGGTTACAAAAAGACTGCATTGATTGCAATGGCAGTAGGTTTCCTCGGTTTGTTCACGCAATACCTTTCCAGTTTATTCGGAGCAAATGCCGAAGTTTTCGCATTCGGCGAATATGTTATCAAATTAAATTTCGTTATCTATCTGCTTGGTGCATTCATCTGCGGTTTCTGTGTTTGTATGCTTAACACAGTGGTGAACCCGATGCTGAACCTCCTTGGTGGTGGTGGTAACAAAGGTAACCAGTTGATCCAAACAGGTGGAGCCCTTAATTCTTTGTCCGGTACATTGACTCCTCTTTTCGTAGGTGCTTTGATTGGTACGGTAACTTCCAAGACAGCCATGTCTGATGTTGCTCCTCTCCTCTTCGTTGCTATGGGTGTATTCGTAGCTGCATTTATTATCATTTCATTTGTAGCTATCCCTGAGCCACATCTTCAGAAAAGTGGAGCAAAGAAAGAAAAATTCTCTCATAGTCCATGGAGCTTCCGCCACACTGTATTAGGTGTAGTTGGTATCTTCATCTATGTAGGTATCGAAATCGGTATCCCGGGTACACTGAACTTCTATCTTGCCGACGCAAGCGATAAGGGTGCCGGAATTATGATGAACGGTGCTGCTATCGGTGGTGCTATTGCTGCCATCTACTGGTTGCTGATGCTTGTAGGACGTACTGCAAGTAGCGCTATCAGCGGTAAAGTTTCCAGCCGTACACAGTTAATCGTTGTATCTGCTACCGCTATTGTTTTTGTATTGATTGCTATCTTCACTCCGAAAGATGTAACAGTTTCAATGCCCGGTTACACTGTAGGTGAAGGATTTATGATGGCACAAGTACCTGTCAGCGCATTGTTCCTCGTACTTTGCGGTCTTTGTACTTCTGTAATGTGGGGTGGTATCTTCAACCTTGCAGTAGAAGGATTAGGAAAATATACAGCACAAGCATCCGGTATCTTCATGATGATGGTTGTTGGTGGTGGTGTATTGCCGTTGATCCAACAAAGCATCTCTGACTCTGTAGGTTATATGGCCAGCTACTGGCTGATTATCGCAGCTCTTGCTTATCTGCTGTTCTACGGCTTGGTAGGTTGCAAAAATGTAAATAAAGATATCCCAGTAGAGGATTAACGCAATTAAAAGGTATAGGTAATTAATTTATTCACTTATAAATTTGAAAAGATTATGGATATAGAACACGTAAGAAGCCGTTTCATCAAGCATTTTGACGGAACAACAGGAGCAGTTTACGCTTCTCCGGGACGCATCAACCTCATTGGTGAGCATACAGACTATAACGGTGGTTTTGTATTCCCTGGAGCAATCGATAAAGGTATGATCGCTGAAATTAAACCGAATGGTACAGACATTGTGAAAGCTTATTCCATCGACCTGAAAGATTATGTGGAATTCGGTTTGAAGGAAGAAGATGCTCCCCGTGCAAGCTGGGCAAGATATATCTTCGGTGTATGCCGTGAGATGATTAAGCGTGGCGTTGATGTAAAGGGCTTCGATACAGCTTTCTCCGGTGATGTGCCTTTAGGTGCAGGTATGTCTTCATCTGCCGCTTTGGAGAGTACATATGCGTATGCATTGAACGATCTGTTCGGTGACAACAAGATAGACAAGTTCGAACTGGCTAAAGTAGGTCAGGCAACTGAACATAACTATTGCGGTGTAAACTGTGGTATTATGGACCAGTTCGCTTCCGTATTTGGCAAGCAAGGTAGTCTTATCCGTCTGGACTGCCGCTCACTGGAATATCAATACTTTCCATTCGATCCGAAAGGCTATCGTCTGGTATTGGTAGATTCTGTAGTTAAACATGAATTGGCTTCTTCAGCATACAACAAGCGTCGTCAAAGCTGCGAAGCTGCCGTTGCTGCTATCCAGAAGAAACATCCGCATGTAGAGTTCCTGCGCGATTGTACCATGGACATGCTACAAGAGTCAAAAGCTGAAATCAGCGAAGAAGACTACATGCGTGCAGAATACGTAATCGAAGAAATCCAGCGCGTACTTGATGTTTGCGATGCACTGGAAAAAGGTGATTACGAAACTGTAGGTCAGAAGATGTACGAAACACATCATGGTATGAGCAAGCTTTACGAAGTTAGCTGCGAAGAGCTCGACTTCCTGAATGATCTTGCATTCGACTGCGGTGTAACAGGTTCACGCGTAATGGGCGGTGGTTTCGGTGGTTGTACTATCAACTTGGTGAAAGATGAGTTGTATGATACATTCATCCAGAATGCAAAGGATAAGTTCAAAGAGAAATTTGGCAGAAGCCCTAAAATTTATGATGTAGTCATCGGTGACGGTGCTCGCAGATTAGTTTAAAATAAAAACAACTCAATCTTAAAAGGGCGTCTTCCCATCACGGGGAGACGCCCTTATCTTTTTAGCCTTTTTCAAATAAACTAATTAACTAACCTAATCTAACCTTCAATATATTCTAATATCTAAACCTATTGTACTCCTTCTGTTGTCATCTGAATACGCTTCATGGTTCCATCTTCATTATAGTACAGGCGATCAATGCACACAGAGCGCCTATAGCTTCCCCCTGCGGGATTAATTCCGCCATTGTGATAGACAAAGTACCAGTCGCCTTTAAATTCGATGATGGCCTGATGATTGGTGTTGGAGTTACCGGCTATTTCATTCAGTATTCCTTTATATTCCCAAGGTCCGGTAATACTCCGGCTCATTGCATAGCAAATCTTCTCGGGAAACTCAGAAGCGTAAGAAAGATAATACCAGTCTCCGCGCTTATGTATCCAGGGAGCTTCCGTAAAACGAGGCAAATCTACGTAAACAATCGGGCCATCCAGTTCAATCATATTCTTCTTCAATCTGGCATAATAGCACTGGGTATTTCCCCAATACAGATAAGCTTGTCCGTCATCGTCTATAAAGACTGTCGGGTCTATATCGTCCCAATAGATTTTAGTTCGCTCTGTGGTCATATCATTGGTAATTAAAGCAGAGCCACGGGCATCTATAAAAGGGCCGAGCGGTGAATCGGCAACAGCCACACCGATAGACTTTCCGGGAACATCCTTATGCTCCACAGTGACATACCAATAGAACTTACCATCGCGCTCAATGACCTGACTTGCCCATGCTTCCCCCTTCGCCCAGGAGAAATCTTTTGCTTTCAAGGGTACAGGATGTTCTGTCCATGTCTTCATGTCGGATGAAGAAAAGACACACCAGTCATTCAGGAGATAATGCTCAGCCGGTGGCGGACATTCATCATGTCCGGCATAAATATACACCTTACCATCATGCACCATCGCACCAGGATCAGCCGTATATTTATATTTGATGATTGGATTTCCATTAGCAACAAAAGTGGTATCTTTTTGCGCTGATAGCCCTTGCGAGGCTACCAGAACAAAAGAAATCAACCAAAATCTAACCTTATTAACTCTAAATCTATCCATTAGTTTTATCCTTTTTTGAAAATATAAACAGCAAATGTCTTCGGTTCCAACTCTACACTCAACACTTGGCTATCAATTGATACCGAAGTTTCCTGAGGCTGAATAGCAGACGGCTGCTCAATCGTATTGTCTTTGTCAGGATCAGCCGAACGAAGCTTGATGCAACATCCACCGGACAGTACATCCTGTTTCTTCAATCCTTCAAACTTCAATGACAAAGGCTGGGCCCTATCAGAAGTATTGGCGACCTTTACTATAATTTCATTCTTATTCTTATCATAGACTGCACTTGCAAACAGTCCGTTCTGGCCTTCGGCACCTGTTACAGGCTTCTTGTTCATCATCAAAGAAAGCACATTAGTGCCCTTGTGATGCCCATAGAGTTGCTGCACATAGTAACTTACGGTACGGACAGAGTTGAGATTATCAAACCAAATCATATCCGGACGCCATTGCCAGCCTTCCACATGAGCAAACAAAGGAGCATAAGTGGCCATGTGTACAATATCCGCATTGCGCTCCAATCCGGTCATAAATGCGGCTTCAAGCAGAGCGGCATTGAAATGGTTCCATTTCTTACCCTTACCATGACAAGCATATTCTCCTGCAAACACTTTCGGACCTTTACGGTCATAGTTATCATAGCGTGCTCCCTCATTCAGGAACCAGTTTTCGGGACGATAGAAATGTTCATCCACCAAGTCAACTTTCAGACGTTTCATTTCCGGCCATAGATATTCGAACTGTTTTCCTTCAGAGTCCGGACCGGAACTTCCAATAATCTTGATATCCGGATAGGCTTTACGAATAGCCTTGATAAACGGTTCGAGGTGCTCCGGATATTCCGGTCCCCACTGCTCATTGCCTATACCAATGAATTTCAGGTTGAACGATGCAGGATGTCCCATATCGGCACGCAGTTTTCCCCATTTCGTGGTCACATCCCCATTGGCAAATTCTATCAGATCAAGAGCATCCTGCACATAGCTATCCAAATCGCAAACAGCCACGTGTGCCTCTGCATCTGAATTCTGAAACTGACAAGCCAGACCGCAACTCAATACAGGAAGCGGCTCTGCTCCTATTTCTTCCGAAAGTTGGAAGAACTCAAAAAAGCCTAATCCATAGCTCTGAAAATAATCGGGATAGAAACGATGCGGGAAAGTATATTCCCAACGATTCTCATTCAGGGGACGATTTTCTACAGGGCCTACTGATTTTTTCCAATCATAACGCGTAGCCAAATCTGTTCCTTCAACGATACATCCGCCGGGGAAACGGAAAACACCCGGTTTGATATCTGCTAAAGCTTGCGCAAGATCTTTACGCAAACCATTCTCATGTCCTTTCCACGTATCGACTGGAAAAAGGGAAACGTGTTCCAAATCGACTGTTCCCCCTGAAGCAAGGAAAATACGTAATGTTGACTTTGGATCTGTTATGCTGGGCTTCAGAATAACATGATACTTTTTCCATTCTTTCGAATCAATAGTCAATGTTGCTGTAGCGAAAGCATGATGTTCGCCCATAGATTGGGTATCTACCAACTCTATACGGATTTTTTCTGCTGTTCCTCCTTGAGGCAAACGTGCCCATACGGAAAAGCGATACTCTTCTCCGGCTTTTACACCGATGCCAAAGAATCCTTCATTGTCAAGTCCGGTGTGCTTATGCGGGTGTCCCGGATCAGACAAACGAACATAATGAGGATTCTTCTCAAAAGGTCCGTCATCCTGCAAAGTCACATTACCAAAAGTTTTCCATCCCATCAAATTTTGAGGGAATTCAAACGAACGGTTCTTCACTAACTCGGCATATAGTCCGCCATCAGCGGCATAGTTGATATCCTCAAAGAACAACCCATACATAGTAGGCTGAATCTCTGCACCTAATTTCTTGGTTTGTATCACAAACTCATTGGTTTGTGCCTGAAGCGCCATACCCGCAGTAAGGGTCAGCGCTGTTAATAATCCAGTGTATCTTTTCATGGTTTCAAAATAAAAATTATAATTGATTACTTAGTTCTTTTTCCCCAGACGGAACGTCCCCGGCTATCCAGACCAGTGAAAAGAACGGTTTCCGTTTCATTTTCCCAATCATGTCCGGCAAATACTATCAAGTCTTTTATATCTTCTCCATCAAATGTCAACCGCAGAGATTGCTTTACATCTGCAAAATCCCAGGTTCCTTTATTCTCTCCCAGTTTTCCATCTTTCTCCAAATGTAGCAGACGAGACATGTTCCATTCTTCATCTTGCAGTTCACCCTCACCCCACAATATTTGTCCCGCTTCTAACTGGCGTTCATACAAAGGTTCCTGCACACGGATAACCTCCCACTCACCAGCCAAATCTGCTGCGGAGAACTTCCGGGATTTACTACCAGCATAACGCTCAGGAGATACTACAGGCCAACCCTCTTCCGTAAAGAACACCTGACGTATATGAAGATCCATCATTTGATTCTGTGGAGACAAACGCCCCTGATGAGCCATAAAGTACTGTCCATCATCTGAAGTAAACACCGCGCAATGCGCTGTTCCGGCCCAACCCGGATGATTTTTGAAACGGTAAGGCGCCGTTAGTATCGGAAAGTTATTGGTAGTATCTTTCAATTCCTTACCAAAGTAATCCATAAAAGGACCTTCTGCTTTATCTGAACGTCCGACACGCACATTATAAGTCGTCATCAGCGGATCGTAGGAAACAAATAGGAAATATTCTTTTAATTCAGGATTATAAATAATCTCAGGCGCTTCCAGATTATCCTTCTTGTAATTAGCACGACGAGCTACCAAGTGTCCTCTATCTCCTTCTGCCAAAGGAAGTCCGGTTTCAGGATTCAGTTCCACGCAGTACAAACCACCAAAGAACGAACCGTAGTGCATCCACCACTTCCCATTTGAAGGGTCTACAGTGATACTGGGATCAATGGCATTCATGGCTGTCGTATCATCTGTTTTAACAACACAGCCTGCCAATGTCCAAGGACCTTCAGGCGAATCAGATTCAGCTAATCCGATATAGGATGTCTTCCGCCCGAAAGCCGATACGCAATAATACAATCTATACTTATTGTTATAAGGAATAATATAAGGAGCCCATATATTTGTCGCCCCATGTCCATCAGCATGGGTACGCACCCACTCTACCGCTTCTTGCGGAATTTCAGGAAACGCCCAGCCAAGGAATTCCCAATTCACCAGATCTTTAGAACGCCGCATCTGAATAAACCCCAAAGGGACTCCTTTCTCTTTAGCTTCTTTACGGTTTTCACGGAATATTGCATCTGTAGAATACATATAGTAATACTCACCCATCTTCCGGCATGACGGATCATGTACATTATAAGTTCCCCACGATTGATAATTCTCCATAGAAGACAGTGAAGAATAATCATCCGTCCACGGATTAGGAGAAGAGACAGGCGTAAATACAGAGGAAGTACAACCAGCAAACAGGCTGCTCATCAACACAACAGCTATACATAATAAGTTTCTCATACTATCAGTAGATTATAAATTCTATTGCAAAAATACGCCCGGGGTAAGCATGGTAAGGTGGACAAATGAACATTTGAGGTGGACAATTCAGCAATTTAAATTAAAAACAGCTATTCTGATTTTAAACATTATAAATATTCTTCTAACTTTGCCTTTAATAATACAAATTATATGAAAAGACACAACCTTTTATACCTTATTATATATATCAGTTTCATTATACCGTGTGCTCTGCAAGCACAAGAGCGTTTCACCGACCAGTACAATGTCTCATACATCACCATGGATGATGGACTCCCACATAATTTTATTGATGATATTTATAAAGATACCCGGGGATTTCTTTGGATTTCTACGGCCGGAGGAGGGCTTTCCCGATATGATGGTTATGAATTCATTCATTTCAATCCCAATACCTCCCATTGTAAGCTAAAAAGTAACTTTATACTAAATGTACATGAAGATACCTTTCAACGCCTTTGGATTGTATCTGAAGGAGGAACTGACATTATTGATTTATTGACTTTGCAACCTATCATCCCGAATGATCCCAAAGGACTGCTAACTACCTTATTAAACCAACCGGCATATACTATAATGCGCGACTCACAGAATTCTATATGGTTGCAATGCGGAAATGCACTTCACCGGATTACCTTTAATATAAAGGGAGACGTGGAAAGCCTGTCTACATTAACATTGCCGCAATTAAACGAACCGGATCTCGTATTAAAGGATATTGATGAAGACGGGAAAATATGGACTGCAATAAATGGTACAATCTATAAAATCATTCCGAATAATCAGGGAGGATTAGAAGAAAGCCATATATCAGAGAAACTAACGTTCTTACCTGATACCTATCTGAAAGATATGTTGGCAAAAGAAAATGAGGTATGGATAGCCACGCATGCAGGATTGTACCGCTATAATAAAAACAGTAACGCAATAAAGATTTACGAAAATATTCCTAATGACCCACATTCCATTTCGCAAAATTATCTGACCAGTCTTGCTATCACCAACGATAAACAATTGATTGCAGGTACACTCCGTGGTGCGAATATTTATAATCCAATTACAGACAGTTTCGAACATCTCGCCCATAATTCTACTGGCAACAGCCTATTGAATAGTAACTTTATCAATTGTATAAAAGTAGACGGAAAACATATATGGATCGGCACTGAAAGCGGAGGAATCAACAAACTCGCACCTAAACGCTTATCTATACATAACTACATACATGATAAAGAAATTCCCTCAAGCCTGTCTGACAACCCGGTAAATGCCATTTATGAAGATAAAGAAAAAAACTTATGGGTAGGCACTGTGGAAGGAGGTTTGAATTTGAAGAGACAAGGGACTGAACAGTTTCTCCATTACAGATGGGAACGTGGTGAGATAAGCCATAATTCTGTCAGTAGCCTTGCCAGTGACAACCAAGGTCGGTTATGGGTAGGTACTTGGGGCGGTGGAATCAATATTATGAATCCCAAAGCACTGAATCGTCCCCTTCAAGTCATATATACACATCCTGAAACAGGATTTCCATTATTCTTCATAGCAGTACTTGTTTATGACCCTATCAATAACGGAATGTGGGTAGGTGCCAATCGGGGGCTCTTTTTTTACGATATGGCAACTCAGAAATTCATTTCCCCCTTTGCTAACCATATGGCAGAAAATGTACGTGGTTGCCTCGGTGCCCTCATCGATAAAGAAGATAAATTATGGATAGGCAGTACAGAAGGAGTATATATTATAGACCTTCATTCCCACTCCGCTAAATCAGAGAAAGGAGAGTTCCAGTACCGACATCTCAATTATAAGCTGGACAATCCTCAATCAAAGTTAATAGAGAAGATTAGTTGCTTCTGTGAAACGACAGATGGAACACTGTGGCTGGGTAGCAACGGATATGGTATTTATAAAAGAGTTGTTGATGGCCAAGGCAAAGAAAAATTCATTTCTTATAATACCACCCAAGACCTAATCAACAATAATGTCCGGAGCATGCAAGAAGGCATAGACGGCAATATCTGGATAGGAACAAATAATGGACTTTCCTGTTATCACCCGACAGAGAACCGTTTTACGAATTACACGAAACAAGATGGGCTACCCGATACTCAATTTTACTGGAACGCCTCATGTCATTCGTCAGACGGAACCCTCTATTTTGGTACTGTTGCAGGACTCACAGCCATTGAAAGCAATTTTCCGCCTAGTATAATCCAGCCAGCCAATGTAAGATTCACTAAACTAAGAATCGGGAATCAAGATATTCTTCCCGGTAACATATATCTATCCCAAGATATTGCTGTCACTCAGGAAATAAAATTTCATGAAAAAGAAAAATCATTTTCTTTGGAATTCTCAGCCCTAAATTTTGAACCGGACAATACGGCCACATATAGTTATCGTCTTCTCGGATTTGAAGATAAATGGGTACAAGTACCCGGAAACCGACGATTTGCAAGTTACACAAACCTGCCTCCGGGAACTTATACCCTGCAAGTAAAATATACGCCCGACGGAGAAGATGGAGCAGAGAACATCACACAACTAAAGATCATTATCCAACCCTACTTCTATAAGACCACTTGGTTTATCTTATTGCTTATAGGTTTCGCTTTATTAATCACCTGGCAAATTTATCAATGGCGTATACGGAACTTCAAGCAACAAAGAGAACTGTTGCATCGTACAGTGGAAGAACGTACATACCAGCTGGAACAACAAAAACAACTATTGGAGAATCAAACGGAAGAACTCTCCAGGCAAAACAATACACTAAAACAACAAAACGAAAAAATCACCCGGCAGAAAGCTCAATTAAGCCGTATGGCACGCAAAGTTCAAGAGTTGACATTAGATAAGATTGCCTTCTTTACTAATATTACACATGAATTCCGTACCCCGATAACCTTGATTATCGGCCCCATCGAACGTGCTCTTAAACTGAGTTATAATCCGCAGGTAATAGAACAATTAAACTTTGTAGAACGTAACTCCAAATATTTATTATCCCTTGTCAATCAGTTAATGGACTTCCGAAAGGTAGAATCCGGTAAACTGAATATAGTAAAGACTAAAGGAAACTTTCTGAATTTTATAAACTCATTACTCACTCCTTTTGAAGTGTTTGCCGGAGAGCGGAATATCGCGATCAAGCACTTTTTCCATATGAAAGATCCTGAAATCCGTTACGATGAGGAAGCCATGCATAAAGTAATTACCAATCTGCTAAGCAATGCTATTAAATTCACTCCCGATAATGGGGAAATATCCGTATATATAGCTACATTACCGACAAAAGAAAGTAAGGAAGTACTCTACCTCTGCGTCAGTGATAGTGGAACAGGCATTCCGGAGCAAGATATAGAGCAGATATTCAACCGCTTCTACCAATCAAAGAAACAAGTGAAGTATCCTGTATATGGACAAACCGGTACTGGCATAGGGTTATATCTCTGTAAACGTATCGTACTGATGCACGACGGAGATATAAGTGTCCGCAATAACCCCGGTTCCGGCTGCTCTTTCCGCATCTTGCTTCCATTACCCAAGGAAGACATAAACGATCAGCTTATCATTGAAAATAACATTCCACCTACAACACCCGCAACAGCAGACGACGAGTTACCCAAAGAAAAAGTGGCTTTGAATATTCTGGTTGTAGAAGACAATGCTGACATGAGAGGATATATCCGTTCTATCCTCCGCGATTATTATAATGTACTCGAAGCTTGTAACGGTGCAGAAGCCATTGAAATACTAAACAGGCAATCGATAGATTTCATTGTAAGTGACCTGATGATGCCAGTAATGGATGGCATAGAGCTGTCACGTCGAGTAAAAGAGACTTTTGCAAACTCACACATCCCTTTCCTAATGCTTACTGTCAAGACATCACCTGAAGCCCGTCTGGAAAGCTACCGTACAGGAGTAGACGAATATCTTCTAAAACCTTTTGATGAGACTCTCCTATTAACCCGTATTGAAAATATTCTGGAGAATCGTAGACGCTACCAGAGACAATTCAGGGCGAATATGGATGTTGAAGTACTAAATATAGAAGAAGAATCAGGAGACAAGAAGTTCATCAACCAAGTGATGGAAGTAGTGAAAGAACACTATAAAAACCCCTACTTTGAGGTCAGTGATTTCAGCGAAGCCGTTGGGGTAAGTAAAAGTTTGCTAAACAAGAAGCTTCAAAACCTCATCGGACAGTCTGCCGGGCAATTCATCCGTAACTACAGACTGAACACTGCCCGGGAGCTGATTCTCAAAAACCGGGAAACAAAACAGATGAATATCGCTGAAATAGCATATGAGGTAGGTTTCAATGACCCCAAGTACTTTGCCCGTTGCTTCAGTAAACAATTCAATATGAAGCCCAGTGATCTGATGAATGAAGAGGGTAATAACTGAAAAATTACGAAAACAACGTACAGTAGATAAAATTTATAGTCACTATTTTCTGCTAATAATCAACCTTTTACAAAAAGTAAGTCTCTTGTCTACAAGGAATTAACTTTCTGTCAACAAAAAGTTAACTTCTTGTTGACAAACTCTTAACTTCTTGCATACAGAAACATTGTTATTTTCATGTTTTTTTACAAGGAGAGGTAACTATGCCCATTTACGGCATTGATCGGGTGATTAAATAATCATTCATAAGAGCTCTCTTATATATCAACTACAATAATAATTGTAGTTTTTACACTCAAATACTCGTTTGTCCACCTCTAATATTCGTTTGTCCACCCCTAAAAGCATGTTTGGGCGTACTTTTGCATCACTACTTAATGTATCAGATAAGTAGAATAACTAATTGTTAAACCAATAATATCTGTATTATGAAGACAAGAAAATGGCCGGCCATATGCCTGGCAATTCTTACAATGTGTATGGGGTCTTGTCAGGATTGGGGGCAAATGGACCCAATCCCTGGAAATCAAGTTTTACCTAAACTTGAGCTGGTTGCCAATCTGACATTCGATGATGAAGAATTGAACCCCGAAGAGATTCAGACTTTCGCCTACCCTGATGGCGACATTCCTATTTTAGTTACTGATGAAGCATTAGGACAAGTACTGGAACTATCCGGTGGCTATGCACGCATCTTTAATCCATTAAATAAGGTGAAAGTGCAAGACGGAGTTTCACTCACTTTCTGGATGAAACAAGCTGTCCCTGAAGAAGATGAAGATGCATCCGCTTTTGAACAGGATGTAACTGGTGCTATTTTTTCATTTGAAAATGCAAATTCTACTCAACGTATGTTTTTTACAGCCAACGGTTGGTTAAACTATGAAGGTGTAGATGGTAGTTACGAAGACAATAATCCAGCGGATGCCAAAACCGGATTGATGAGTGCTGGTGAATGGCATTATGTAGCAATATCTGTTAAGAATAACGGATATTTTGTGTATGTAGACGGATTAAAGAAAATAGAGAAAACTGTCTCTGACTTCGATTGCTCAAAAATCGTTCAGTTTATGGCGTCCGTACCTTATCTATATATAGGATACGGTTCGAACACCGAGAATCAGAAGTGGCAACTCGACGACCTGTCCGTTTATCGGAATACGATAACAAGCACAGAAATTGCAGTGCCGAAGAAAGGTGGAGACAGCAGTGTTGAAGGTGGCGAGCTTTATCCCGGCCAAGTTTTCTTCAGCGATTTTGAAAGAGAAAACGATGGCACAACTATTTATGGTAAGGGTAACTTCACTGATTTCGGAGGTAATTTTGGTCGCGTATTCCAAAATGTGAGTGGCGCTCAACGCTCCAATTATTTAATACTGCCCGAAGATGTCCTTTCTCATTCAGCAGAAACCAAAGAATTGAGCATCGGTGTATGGGTGAATGCTGCCAATGCAGGTGCTTCTTCCGACTATATGTGGGCCCCACTATTTTCAGCCTATGCCTCTGGTCCTGCTACAGATAATGGTACTCCCATGTTTGTCTGCCAATATAGAGGTATTCTGCAAGTGAACTGCAATGGTTGGTGTGACTTTACAGATGCACAAAATACAAACCAGGTCAATGGAGTCTATCACGATGCAACAGACTGGTTAGCCGATAAAGGTTGGCACTATTATACAGTTACGCTGACTGAGACCAATGCCAAAGTATACTTTGATGGAGTACTAAAAAATGAATGGAATGTTAGCGGTTCCGGTGACGGAAATGTCATTGGCGGCTTATTCTCCAACGGAAGTGATTTAAAATATATCTGTCTGGGAGGTAACCAAGCATGGAATTGGGGAGATAATGACGCAGGATTCATGTTCGACGATATTGCCATTTATAATAAAGCGTTGACTAAAGCAGAAATCGATAATATCATTGCCTATAAAAAACTACCGACTCCAACGTATTTCAACGACTTTGAAAAAGGTGTAGGCAATGCCACAATCTACGGTGCAGGAACTATCGAACGTCCTGGCGGCGCATGGGGGAATGTATTCCAGAATGTAGGAGGCGCACTACGCTCCAATTATTTAGTGTTGCCCGAAGATGCCCTCTCTCATACTGCTGATACAAAACAATTAACTGTAGCCGTTTGGGTAAATTCTGAAAATGCAGGGACTTCTGCTGATTACATGTGGGCTCCGTTGTTTATGGCATACGGTTCAGGACCAGCCACTGATAATGGTGCACCGATGTTGGCCTGCCAATACAGAGGGGTACTGCAAGTTAACTGTAGTGGTTGGTGCGACTTTACAGATGCACAGAATACAGCAGGTGCCAATGTGGCTTATCATGATGCTACAGATTGGCTTGCCGATAAAGATTGGCATTTGTACACTGCCGTGTTCACTGAAACCAACGCTAAAGTTTACTTCGACGGTGTGCTGAAGAATGAATGGAATGTTTCAGGCTCAGGTGACGGAAATGTTATTGCAGGTTTGTTCTCTAACGGAAGCGACTTGAAATATATCTGCCTGGGAGGTAACCAAGCATGGAACTGGGGAGACAATGATCCGGGCTTTGCTTTCGACCACATTTCTATTTACAACGTAGCTTTAACTCAGGAACAAATTAAAGTTCTGGTTAATCGTAAGAAATAACCTTTATTCTAATATAAATTAACGCAATATGAAAGAAAAGAAACATCAAACAACACCAAGATTCAAGTGTATTGGCATGTTGTTGACGCTTGCCCTGATACTGATAGGCCAGGTAGCCCAGGCTCAATCAAAGCAAGTAACAGGCGTCGTGAAGGATGCCACAGGAGAGACTGTCATAGGCGCCAGCGTACTTGAAAAAGGTACACCAAGCAATGGTACTATTACCGATATGGACGGTAACTTCAAGTTAACTGTCAGCAGTGGCAATGCCACACTACAGATTTCGTTTGTTGGTTATCAGACACAAGAAATCAGCCTGAACGGAAAAAGTTCCATTGCTGTAACATTGAAAGAAGACTCAGAAATGCTGGAAGAAGTTGTGGTAGTAGGTTATGGCGCACAGAAAAAAGAGAGTGTTATTGGTGCCATCTCTCAGGTATCATCCAAAGACTTATTGTCTACTCCCGCCGCCAACGTATCACAAGCCATTGCCGGTAAGATTCCCGGTGTAATCACTTCACAGACTTCCGGTGCTCCGGGTGCTGATGATGCCCAAATCTTTATCCGTGGCCGTGCCACCTTTGCAGGCGATGCGCAACCGCTTATCTTAGTAGACGGTGTGGAACGTGCTTTTTCGCAAATAGCTCCCGATGACATTGAAACCATCTCTGTACTGAAAGATGCTTCAGCAACAGCTGTTTACGGTGTGCGGGGTGCAAACGGTGTAATGTTGATTACTACTAAGCGTGGTAAGGAACAGAAACCGGAAGTGAGCTTGACTGCTAACTGGCAGATTCAAAGTCCTACACGTGGAGATACTTACCTGAACTCATATCAGTCTGTTGTACTGCTTGAAGAAGCTTTGCGTAACGATGGAATAAACTCATGGTACAGCGACAATGATATTGAGATGTATCGCAAATCAGTAGCCGGACAACTGAGCGGAGTAGACGCCATGCTCTATCCTAACGTAAATTGGTATGATGAGGTACTTAACAGTACAGCTCCTGCACAACGCTACAACGTAAGTATTCGTGGAGGTACGAAACGTATGCGGTACTATGCTTCCGGAGAATTCTACGATCAGACTTCTATGTATAAAAACCTGAGTAACGATGCGTATGGAAACAAATCAAGCCTGAACTTCCGCCGTTACGCTTTCCGTGCCAATACTGATTTCTTCTTGACGAAAGATTTGACTTTCTCAGTAAACTTCGGTACACGCTTTGAGGAACGCAGAGGCCCCAAGACTACAGAAAGAGGCGACTACAGTGAAGTGTTTTATGAAATCAATCATACTCCGGGCTGGATATTTCCTGTAGCTTATGAAGTACAAAGTGGTGAAACTACCCGCTCACTCTATGGCGGTAGTTCACAGTATCAGAATAACATAGTAGCTGCATTGGCAGAAGGAGGTTATTATCGTTCAGTAAACACTATTAATGAAACAAACTTCATTGTAGATTATAAATTGGATTGGCTCACTGAAGGTTTAAGTGTGAAAGGCATGTTGTCGTTCGACTATGAAAACGAACATCGCAGAAATTATACCAAAAATTTCGCCACCTATGAATTAAACAATCGTGATAATTATAATTCTATTGATGCTTACAATAAATTCAACACTGATACCGAATTAGCTTATGGTTCTTCTTTCACCTCTATCTATAAACTCTATATGGAGGCTCAGGTGAATTATGCACGTAAGTTCGGTAAACATGATGTAACCGGTATGATGCTATATATGCAGAATGATTATCGTAACAAAGTTGAACTGGCAGAACGTTATCAAGGTATCGTGGGTCGTGTTACTTATGGTTATGATGACCGTTATTTGTTTGAGTTCAATGCCGGTTATAACGGTTCCGAGAACTTTATGAAAGGTAAACGTTTCGGTTTCTTTCCTTCCGTATCTGTGGGCTGGCGTATCACCAATGAAGAATTCATGAAAGGTACACAAGATTGGTTGAACAACCTGAAGCTTCGTGCTTCTTACGGCCAGGTAGGTAATGATATTTATAAAATAGGTGGTGCCAAGCAACGCTTCCTGTATGAACAGAAATGGAACCAGATTGGTAATGACTACCGATATGGAGAAACCTGGCAATCCGGTATTTATGAATCTCAATATCCTAACTATGGTGTTACATGGGAACGTGCCCATAAATATAACCTAGGTTTGGAATTTGGATTGTGGAACGGTCTGCTGAGTGGTAATCTTGACCTCTTCTACGAGAAGCGTAACGACATTCTGACACAGTATCTCACTCGTCCGCAATGGGTTGGAGTGGCCATGGCAGCTGCCAACCTGGGAAAAACGAAGAACAGCGGTTACGAAATCGAACTGAAACATGCCAACCACATCGGTAAGGATTTCAACTACACAGTGGGACTGACTTACTCTCACGCCAAAAACGAAATCCTCATGATGGACGAACCAGACTTGAAAACAGATTATCGCAAGCGTGAAGGTCATCCTATCAATCAGTACTTTGGTCTGGTATGTGACGGATTCATCACACAAGCCGACATTGATGGTGGAAAGCTTCCCGTGTCCAAACTTGGTGAAAACGTAGGAATAGGAGATTTGAAGTATCGTGATATGAATGGTGACGGACTGATTGATGAACGTGACGAAACCTTCATCGGTTACAGTGATATTCCGGAAAACACGTACGCACTGTCATTAGGAGCTAACTACAAGAACTGGGGATTCAGCGTTATGTTTCAGGGCGTGAATCACGTAAGCCGCTATTATGACGCTGAAGCAATGTTCGCTTTTGTAAATGGAGGTAAGGTGAAAGAACATCATCTGGACCGTTGGAATCCTTCCAAGAGTGAAGCTGAAAACTTAGCAAATGCCAAATATCCTCGTCTTCACTATGACAGCTACGGCAATCATAACCAACGCGGAAACTCATTCTTCCTGAAAAACGGTGCATTCATGCGACTGAAAAATATAGAACTGAGCTACACCTTGCCTACTTTGTGGGCCAAGAAAGTAGGGATGAGCGACTGCCGCCTCTATGTAAATGCCAACAACCTGATTACCTGGGATGACTTGGATGGTCTGACCGATCCGGAAAGCAACGGTTCAAACCGCTATCCGATTATGAAAACCGTAAACTTTGGTGTAAACATTAAATTCTGATAGAAATATGAAGAAAGCATTATTATACAGTATATTCGCTCTTGGTATTGCCTCCACTACCCTAACCTCCTGCGAGGATATATTCGGTGGCTTCCTTGACAAACAACCCAGCAATGAGTTGACCGGCGAACAAGTGTTCAGCGATTGGAATCTGACTGTACAGTTCCACCTCGACACTTACAATTTCCTGCGCCACGGTGCAGGCCGCATCAGTACTACTTGGCTAGATGCAGCAACCGATTTGGCCGAGGCTTCCTATGGGAATGGTGTAAGAACCTCTTTCAATATCGGCAACTTCTATGGAGGTTCGGGTGCATCCGAACTGGTTGATACTTGGGAACACTACTATCGCGGCATCCGCAAATGCAATATGCTTCTCACCCGCATAGAAGAAGTGCCCCAAAACCCTGCCGACAGCGAAGACAAATATAATAGAGACAAAAAGAACTATATAGCAGAAGCCCGTTTCCTGCGCGCATACTTCTACTGGGAACTATTTCTGCGCTACGGTCCTATCCCCATTGTAACAGAAGTGCTCGACCCTAATGGCGATTTGATGAGTAAATATACGACTCGTCCCACGACAAAAGAGTATGTAGTAGACTTTATTTTAGAGGAACTCAAAAGCTGTGAAGGCAATTTATTGGATTATGAAACAGCATGGAAATCAAGTTCCGCAGGACGCATCGGTCAGCCTATGGCATGCGCACTCCGGTCACGCATTATGCTTTTCATGGCAAGTCCACGCTATAGTAGCGAATCTGGTATCACCTGGCAACAGGCTGCTGATGTTGCCAAAGAATTCATTGACACCTATGGAACAAACTTTGCATTGTTTAATGCTAAAGATGCTACTGGTGCCACTTTAGGAATAGAGAACTATACCAATGCACTGTTGAGAACCGCCTATCAAGGTAGCAACAAGGAAGTTATCTTCTACCGAAATGATGACAAGCAGAATTGGGGCAATATAAAAAATGACACACCGGTAGGTGAGGGAGGCAACGGTGGCCTTTGTCCGTCACAGAATCTGGTGGATATGTATGACATGGCGGACGGCTCTTCTCCCTTTAGCGAGTATGATGCTACCGGCGCCCCGGTATATACCGGCAATTCAATGATTCCCGCCATCAATCCTGCAAGCGGCTATAATGATGCCCAACCGTGGAGTAATCGCGATCCGCGTCTGGCTGCCACAGTTCTCTATCAAGGAGCTGAATGGGGTAACGGAAGCATTGACGTAAGATTTGGAATGCGTGACAACCCAAGAGGTAATGCAAACTCTACTCCTACAGGATACTATGTACGCAAGTATATTCCCGAATCAATTCTTAGCGTTGAACATTCCGGAACAGCCTATCGCCTGTGGACTATCATTCGCTATGCTGAAATCATGATGAACTATGCAGAAGCTATGAATGAAGTGAACGGCCCTTGCAGTGAAGTGTATTCCATGCTCGACCAAATACGCCAACGCGCAGGCATTTCGGGTAGTGTGACCGACCGCACCGACTTGAGTACTAAAGACAAGATGCGCAACTTCATCCATAAAGAACGCACCATCGAATTTGCATTCGAAGAGCATCGCGCATGGGATGTTCGGCGCTGGAATGTAGCAACTGAAGCATTATCACGTGACATCTACGGAGTGAATGTGACTGAAAATGGAACCATCACACGTAAAGTAGCCCAAAAACGCGTATTCGAAGATAAAATGTATCTCTATCCGATACCTGAGGGAGAATACTGGAAGACGAACATTGAAAATAATCCAGGCTGGTAATCTTAAATCGAATATATTATGCATAACAATATGAATCATATAATGAACAAACTGGCAGGAATCAGCAAATTCCTGTTGTGGGGAGTCCTGATTATCCTATCCGGTACAGTCCGGGCGCAGGACGAACAGACATTAAAAGGGCGTATCTTAGATACTGACGGTACCCCAATTCCGGGAGCTATTGTGAACGTTACCGAGCAGAGCCGCATAGCTCTGTCTGATGATAACGGTTTCTTCAGTTTGAAGAATGTAAAAGCAGGCGATGAACTCTGCGTAAGTAGCATAGGCTACAAAAATACTACGGCTACAGCCGAATTTAATGATAACTTCAAAATTGTGATGGAACCTGACGTAGACGAATATCTACACACAATGCCAATAGCTTTCACACGCAAACCAAAGAAGTTTATGACTGAATCCACCTCGGCAGTAGCTGGTGAAAAGTTACAAAAGTATCCCATTACGGTGCTCCAGAATGCATTTTCTTCTACTGTTACCGGTATGGAAACTTATGAGTGGTCCAGCGAACCGGGATGGACGGAAACAGCCATGTATATCCGCGGTATACGTACCATGAACTCCGGTGCCCGCAATCCGCTAATAATTGTAGACAATGTAGAACGCGACCTTTCATTTCTCGACGCTTTCCCCATTGAGAATATTACTATTCTGAAAGATGCAGCCGCAACAGCCATCTATGGTATGCGCGGTGCCAACGGTGCCATTCTGGTAACCACGAAACGCGGTGAAACAGGAAAGACGAAGATAGACTTCACGCAAGAAGTAGGTTTCCAGATGTTGAGCAACAAAATGGAAAATCAGAATGCATATAACAAAGCACTGACAACCAACCGGGTACTCTATCTGGACGGAAGCGATCCACAATACTCGGATGAACAAATTGAAATGTATCGTCGTGTCACTGCCGGTGAAGAACTGGAAGGTATAGACCGATACCGGTATTTCAATACGAACTGGTTTGATGAGTTGTATCGCGACATGGCTCCTACCTACAAAACAAATATGCAGATCAGTGGCGGAAGCAGCCGTGCACGTTACTATGTATCATTCTCATATCTCCGCCAGGAAGGTATGTGGAATTCCAAATGGACGGAATATAATGACAAATTCAGCACCCAGCACGTTTTGAACCGCTATAACCTGCGCTCCAATCTGGACATCGACGTAAACAAATATCTGAATGTATCATTGGATTTGGGTGGACGTATCGATAATATCTCTCAGCCTCGTACCGGTGTATTCTCATTGGTAACATTCGGTGCAGTAGAAGCCGACCCGATGGCTCCTGTTTACACCCCCAACGGAGAATTGTACTCCAAGAGCACAGCTCAGAATCCTGCACGTTTGTTAGGTTCATCCGGACAGGACAAAAACCGTCGTCGTAACTTGTATTCTACCGTTAATGTGACGGGCGACCTGTCCGAACTGGTGAAAGGACTGAAAGCAAACGTAACAGTTAGTTTTGATGCCTTTGATGTATTTCAATCGACTCAAGATAACAGTGTGAACTCTTACGAGTACGATTACATGAATATGAACGTAAAAGATCCGTCACAGTTTGAATACAAACAAACTACCAAGTATTCTGCTTTGACCAATCCATCTGCCAATGAACGTGCCAACTACTACAATTTTAATTTCAATGCCGGTTTCAGCTATAACCGGTCATTTGGAAAACATGCTGTAGATGCCCGCGCCTTCATACGTACATATCAGAATATGGAAAACGTACGCGACGCTAACAACCATGATGTAGGCAAGCTTTCGTCCAACCGTTTCTTGTCATACAACGGACAGGCAACTTATGTATATGATAACAAGTATATCCTTTCTGGAAACTTTTCGCGGATGGCCAGTGATAACTACGCACCGGAAGACCGCTGGGGTAATTTCTATGGAGCCTCTCTTGGTTGGGTAGCTTCAGAAGAGGCATGGTTGAAAAACAAGAATATCAGCCTGCTGAAACTACGTGCTTCATTTGGTCACGTTGGACAATCTTCTACGGGCAGTAATCGTTACCCCTACCAAAGTACTTTTGGAACAAGTACCGGTTATAGCTTCGGAACTTCCAATACAGGCGTAGGAGGTGTTGCAGAAACCCTCTCCGGCAACCACAACAATAAATGGGAACTCTCTGATATGCTTAATGTTGGCGTAGATTTCGACTTCTGGCATAAGAGGCTCTACGGCTCATTCGACGCGTTCAAAGAATGGCGTTCCAATATTCTGGTAACCCGTTCCAATACTCCCAGCCTTTTAGGTATCGGTGTAGCACAAGATGCCTATGGAAAAGCCGAAACCAAAGGTATGGAGTTAACAATCGGACATCGTAACCGCATTGGTAAAGTGACTTATTTCTTGGAAGGCATGCTGACCTGGAATACCAATAAGATTACCGAAATGGACGAAACAGAACCGAATGTAGAGTGGCAACGCAAGACCGGTAAACGGATATTCGAATACACTTCTGTAGCCGGACTTTATGAAAATGTATTTAACGGAACAGTAGGCGGTTGGAATATTTACAAATTCCAACAATGGGCAAGCGATCCTAATCTGATTGCTACTAGTCAACAAGACGCTATCGATCATCCGGAAAAGTATCCATATAATACGGCTGCAGGTAGTGCAAAAAGGCAAGATCTCGGTACAGCCGTTTTCAAAGATTTGAACGGTGACCGTCAAATTGATGAAAATGATATGATTCCAAGTGGTTATACCATTATCCCCGAAATGACTCCTTCTTTGTCTTTCGGTGTTGAATATGCAGGTTTTGATTTACAGGCAACGCTTACGGCATATCTGAATCGTTCAGTATTCATCTCACCTGCCATGACTTGGTCTCCTTGGGGACATCAGGCAACTCATGAAATCACCAAAGCATGGGGATACTACACGGATGATCCGAATGACCCTCGAAACGTAAATGCAACCTATCCGCGTCCCACGTATGCTGGGTTCAATCCTATTGACAGCGAAAGAAGTACTAACACTTATATGAATGATATCTGGATAGTAAATGGAAATTATCTGTCACTACGCAACATTGAACTTGGATACTCTTTACCCAAAAGGCTGATTGCAAAAGCCGGTATGACCAAATGTCGTATCTACTTTAATGGATACAATTTATTCAATTGGAGTCACTTGCCTGATAATCTGGATCCGGAAAAGCCTATGAGTTACACATGGTGGTATCCTAAGACCCGCACATTCTCTTTTGGTATAAACGTTGGTTTCTAACCTTTCAATAAACAAGATTATGAATACGAAAAAGATTATAAAATATATAGCAGTAGCGCTGTTAGCATACGGAACTTCTTCCTGTAGCGACTTCCTGGAAAAGGAAGTGGACTTGACCCTCTCCGAGGAGCAAGTTTTCAGAAGCTACGAAAACACCCGTGGTTTCTTAGCCAATATTTACACTTATTTACCAGACGCTTTTGTTGGCTACACAGATGGACAATTCCGAAGCGCATCCCGCGATTGCATGACCGATAACGCTTTAGGTTGGTGGTCAGTATTGTATTATGGCAGTGTACTTACAGATGGTTATTCAGCTATTAACCACCCATTCGCCAATGACTTTTGGCCCAAAAACAGCAGAGCTATCCGGGCATCGAACCTATTCCTAAAGAATGTTCGTGAAGAAGTTGTTGGTAACTATGATAAGACCGGTGACGATAATCATTTGTATGATCGCTATGTAGCCGAAGCCAAATTGCTTCGTGCCATCTTCCACTTCGACATGTCTTCTTGGTTTGGCGACATCATTATTGCAGGTGATGATGAAGAGGGTGTACCCATCGTTTTTCAGCAGAATGACCCACGCATGAATGTACCGCGCAATAAATGTGCAGACGTTATGAAATGGGTTGCCGACCAATGCGACTTGGTGAAAGATGTATTGCCGTTCCGCTACAGCAACGAAAATGAGAATTGGGGGCGCGTGAATGGTGCTGCCGCTTATGCTTTAAAGGCAAGAGCCCTGCTTTACAGAGCTTCCCCACTAAACAATCCGACCAATAACATTGAATGGTGGAAAGAAGCCGCTGAAGCAGCACGTGCATTCATAACCAAAAACAATCAGCAAACGAAGCCATACAAGCTATACAGAACATCTGATAATGACCCTACACAGAACTATTATCAATGTTTCGTAACAACCCCATATTTCAACGACGAATATATCTTGACTCGTTCTGTATGGACCACTCATACAGTGGAGGATTATCTAGCTCCTGCCGGCTTTACCAATTCAAGCGGTCGAACGAATCCAACCCAGAATTTAGTTGATTCTTATGAAACAATCAATGGTTTGCCTATTGACCAAGACTCAAGTTACGATCCTCAAAATCCGTATGCCAACCGAGATCCGCGCCTTGAACAGACAATCCTGCATCAGGGCTCCATCTGGGGAGACAAACTGAATGAAGAGGAACGCGCCATTGACGTATCTTATCCAAGCGGAGCAGACTATGAGACACAAAACGGTGGTACCTTAACAGGTTACTATACAAAAAAGTACTTGAACAATATGTCATTCAAGAGTCCGTCAAACTATAATCATGTGTGTCCCATTTTCCGTTTTGGAGAGGTTTTATTGAACGCAGCTGAAGCCGTAAACGAAGCCTATGGACCATCCGAAGCTTATCAATATATCAACGAATTACGCGATCGCGTAGGTATGCCTGCTTATAGCGGCATGAATCAGGAACAACTCCGTGAACGCATTCGCAACGAACGACGTATTGAATTGTGCTTTGAAGACCACCGTTTCTTCGATGAACGCCGCTGGAAACTTTTTGAGAATCAAACACCAACCAGCGAAAAAAATCTGCCATACTACAAGCAAGTCTATAATCTTTATGGTGTCACTGTTACAAATCCGGAAAATGCAGTGTACACATACGGCTCTGCCAGAAATTATCCCTCACGCACATTCAATACGCCTAAGAATTACTATTTCCCGATACCCGATGCGGAAACTAAGAGACTGCCAAGACTGGGACAAAATCAAGGTTGGGAACTCAATACTTCTACAGGTGGAAGCGAAAACGATTCGAATGAAGAAGAAACTCCGGCTGAATAAAGGGAAAATGTTATAGAACAAAACATCTAAAGAATTAAGTTATGAAACAATATAAATGTCTGATTACCTTGTTTGCAGCTGCTCTCTTTATGGGAGCGTGCAGCGACGATGACAACGACTATGGTACCGAGGGAATTGCCATAGAAACGCCTGCCATAACCGATGAAACAAGCACTTCGTCTGCCTCACTTAGTGTGGCAGTCAACATGCGCGATGATGTACGCTATAGTGGTGCCGGCTTTTGTTACAGCTTGCAATCGTCTCCTACCATCCATAGTTCCACAGTCAAAGCGCTCGTCAGTAATGGAACATTATCTGCTACACTGACAGATTTAGCTCCTAAGCGTACTTATTATGTACGAGCATTCGTATGTATTTATCAAGGTGACGTAGTCTATTCGCCCGAATTCACCTTCAATACAGCAAACGGAACATTGGCAGAACAGTTGGCTACTTACCAAGCTCCTACCTACCCTGACAATTATACTGCAATTGCTAACTGGAATATGCGCGACCAATGGAATCTTTCTAATGTACACGACCCATCAGTAGTCCTAGCAGAAGATGGTTATTACTATATGTACCAGACTGATGCTTCTTATGGAAATGCACATGGAGGACACGGACATTTCCATGCACGCCGTTCCAAAAATCTGGTTGATTGGGAATATATGGGTAGAAGTATGAAAGAACTTCCCGGCTGGGTAGTCCCCAAATTAAATGAAATCCGTCAAGGAATGGGATTACAACCAGTTGCTACCGCTGCTGAAATCTCCTATGGTTTCTGGGCTCCTTGTGTACGCAAAGTTAGAAACGGTTTGTATCGTATGTACTATTCTATCACTTGTCCAGGATTACTCAACGGTGAAGGTACCTGGAGTGAACGTGCATTTATCGGAATGATGGAAAATACCAATCTTTCTAATAATGATGGATGGGTAGATAAAGGGTATATAGTGACAAATGCTTCAGACAAAGGACTTGAGTTTAATGTTACAGCTGGAGACTGGGCAAACTGTTACTACAAATGGAATGCTATCGATCCTTCCTACATCATCACTCCTGAAGGTGCACATTGGTTAATTTATGGTTCTTGGCATAGTGGCATCGTTGCCATGGAACTAAATGGAATAACTGGTATGCCCAAACAAAATCTGAGTATCCCTTGGGCAGAAGGTAATGCGCCTGCCGAATATGGGCAGTTAATTGCCACCCGCCAAGCTGGTAATCGTTGGCAAGCAAGTGAAGGTCCTGAAATCATTTACAATCCTCAAACAGAATATTATTATCTGTTTATGGCTTACGATGCTTTGGAAATACCTTATAACACACGTGTTGCCCGTTCAAAAAGTATCACTGGTCCCTATTTAGGCATTGACGGTGCCAATGTTACCGAAGGAGCTGATATGTATCCAGTTGTTACTCATCCATATAAATTTGCCAATAGCGATGGATGGGTGGGGATCTCACATTGTGCTATATTCGATGATGGCAATGGCAATTGGTATTATGCTTCACAAGGACGTTTACCTGAGAGTGTAGACAATGCTATCATGCTGGGACATGTACGCAGTATTCGCTGGACCAAAGACGGATGGCCTTTGGTGATGCCTGAACGTTATGGTGCCGTACCTCAAGCAGCTATCACTGAAGAAGAATTAATTGGTGATTGGGAACATATTGACTTATCATATGCAATCGGTCAACAAAAGGAATCTTCAATAATGACATTAACTGATGATCATAAAGTATCAGAAGGTAATTGGAGAGATGCTTCCTGGAGCTACGATGCAACTACCCAAATTCTAACCATCAATGACATTGATTTATATCTGCAACGTGAAACAGACTGGGAAGCTAAACCCAGAATGCATACTATCGTTTATGCAGCTTATGGGAACAATAAAACTTATTGGGGTAAAAAAGCAAATAAATGAAGCAACAAGCAGTAACTATCCTTGTGGCCCCAGTTTCACCAATGTTTCAGCAAAAGTAGTTTCTTGTAGCCTAGCAGAAATAGAAGGATACAACATTAATTGCACATGCTATCTTGGTGAAGTAGTTATTAAGTAAATGTATAATAATCGCTCATTCTCATTCTGAAAAACTGCCTTGAATATCACTATATTCAGGCAGTTTTTTTACTTTTATGTTACATAACATATACAAGTGTTACTAATACACTCAATTAAAGTGTTACTTTTACACCCAAAATCGGATAATTATCTCATTTACATTAAAAATAGAACCATGAAAAACAGTTTTCTACTTGCAGGAATTGCCGCACTGATGTTATCTGCGTGCAATAATAAGCCAGCTCAGGAGTTGACTTTGTCCGGTCTGAATCCGGTGAATTTCCAAACAGAAGTGAACAATGCCAAAACAGGTCTTTACACCTTGAAGAACAAGTCGGGCATGGAAGTGTGTATTACTAACTTCGGTGGCCGTATTGTTTCCATTATGGTTCCCGACAAAAACGGGAATATGCAGGACGTTGTTCTGGGTTTCGACAGCATTGCTGACTATGTAAACATCCCGAGCGACTTCGGCGCTTCTATCGGCCGTTATGCAAACCGCATCAACCAGGGAAGAATTGTATTGGACGGAGAGACGATCCAATTACCGCAAAACAACTTCGGACACTGCTTGCATGGCGGTCCTAAAGGCTGGCAATACCAAGTATATGAAGCCAATCCGATTGATGAAACTACACTGGAACTGACTCGTATCTCACCGGACGGTGACTCTAACTTTCCCGGCAACGTAACTGCTAAAGTTCTTTTCAAACTGACAGATGACAACGCTATAGATATAAAGTATAGCGCTACTACAGATAAGAAAACAGTCATCAACATGACTAACCACTCTTACTTCAACTTATCCGGTAATCCTTCAAAAGCTGCAACAGATCATATCTTATATGTAAATGCAGACAATTACACTCCGGTAGACAGTACTTTCATGACCACTGGAGAAATCGTAACAGTGAAAGATACTCCGATGGACTTTACTACTCCCAAAACAATAGGACAAGACATCACAAACTTCGACTTTGTTCAGTTGAAAAACGGAAATGGCTATGACCACAACTGGGTACTGAATACGAATGGAGACATTGCTCAATTAGCTGCAAAACTGACTTCACCTGAAAGCGGCATCACTCTGGAAGTATATACCAACGAACCGGGTATACAAGTTTATACCGGCAACTTCCTGGACGGAACTGTAACAGGCAAAAAAGGTATTACTTATAATCAACGTGCTTCCGTATGCCTGGAAACACAACACTATCCCGACAGTCCTAATAAGCCGGAATGGCCTAGCGTGGTATTGGAGCCGGGACAAACATACAACAGCGAATGTATTTTCAAATTCTCAGTAGAGAAATAATAGTTAACTTTTAAATATTAGAATTGTGGAAGCATTAGATTGGATCGTAATTGGAGTCTTCGCTTTAGCTCTGATTGGTATTATTGTTTGGGTTGTCAAACAGAAACAAAATGACTCAGCGGATTATTTCCTGGGTGGACGTGACGCTACGTGGATTGCTATTGGTGCATCTATTTTTGCATCAAACATTGGTTCGGAACACTTGATCGGACTGGCTGGTGCCGGGGCATCCAGTGGTATGGCTATGGCACACTGGGAAATCCAGGGATGGATGATTCTTATTTTGGGATGGGTATTCGTACCGTTCTATTCAAGAAGTATGGTATATACGATGCCGGAATTCCTGGAACGTCGTTATAACCCGCAATCCCGTACTATATTGTCTGTAATCTCCTTGATCAGTTATGTACTGACTAAGGTAGCGGTTACGGTATATGCCGGTGGTCTGGTATTCCAACAGGTATTCGGCATTGAAGAACTCTGGGGAATCGATTTCTTCTGGATTGCAGCTATCGGTCTGGTTTTGATCACTGCATTATATACGATCTTCGGTGGTATGAAGTCAGTACTTTATACTTCAGTATTGCAAACACCTATTTTATTGTTAGGTTCACTGATTATCCTTGTACTCGGTTTCAGAGAACTGGGTGGATGGGACGAAATGATGAGAATTTGTGGTGCGGTAACTGTTAATGATCAAGGCAACACCATGACGGAATTAATTCGTAGCAATAGTGACCCGAACTTCCCTTGGTTGGGAGCATTAATCGGATCAGCTATCATCGGTTTCTGGTACTGGTGTACTGACCAGTTCATCGTACAACGTGTTCTTTCAGGTAAGAACCAGAAAGAAGCACGCCGCGGTACTATCTTCGGAGCTTATCTGAAATTGTTACCTGTATTCTTGTTCTTGATTCCGGGTATGATTGCTTTTGCACTTCATCAGAAATACCTCGGTGCAGGTGGTGAAGGTTTCTTGCCGATGCTGGCTAATGGCAGCGCCAATGCCGATGCAGCTTTCCCGACACTGGTAGCCAAGTTGTTGCCGGCTGGTGTGAAAGGTCTGGTGGTTTGCGGTATCCTTGCAGCTTTGATGAGTTCGTTGGCATCTTTGTTCAACTCATCTGCCATGCTGTTTACAATTGACTTCTACAAACGCTTCAAACCGAAAACTTCTGAAAAGAAACTGGTAGTTATCGGTCAGATGGCAACTGTAGTGATTGTAATTCTGGGTATTTTGTGGATACCTATCATGCGTAGCGTAGGCGATGTACTTTATACTTATTTGCAAGACGTACAGTCTGTATTGGCACCGGGTATCGCCGCAGCCTTCCTGTTGGGTATCTGCTGGAAACGTACTTCTGCACAAGGTGGTATGTGGGGATTGATTGCCGGTATGGTAATCGGCCTGACACGTCTGGGAGCAAAAGTATATTACAGTAATGCAGGAGATGTAGCCGGTGGTACATTCAAATACCTATTCTATGATATGAACTGGTTGTTCTTCTGCGGATGGATGTTCCTGTTCTGTATCATTGTAGTGATAGTAGTCAGTCTGGCAACGAAAGCACCGTCTGAAGAAAAGATACAAGGATTGGTATTCGGTACCTCTACCCCGGCACAATTGGCTGAGACACGTGCCAGCTGGAATCATTGGGATATTATCCATACGATTATTATCCTGGGTATCACTGCCGCATTCTATATCTATTTCTGGTAAAATAGCTACGAGCTACAAGCTACAGGCGACGAGTGCCATCCGGCATGATAGCGTAACTTACTTGTAGCTTGTAGCCTGTAGCTCGTAACTAAACATATATGATGAATAACTATTATAGTTCAAATCCGACCTTTTACGTTGGTATCGACTGCATCATCTTCGGTTTCAACGAAGGAGAACTGAGTCTGTTATTGCTGAAACGAAACTTTCAGCCGGCAATGGGTGAATGGTCTCTGATGGGTGGATTCGTGCAACAAGGTGAAAGTGTGGATAATGCTGCCAAACGTGTACTGGCGGAACTCACCGGTTTGGAAAATGTATATATGGAGCAAGTAGGGTCGTTCGGCGAAGTGGAACGTGATCCGGGAGAACGGGTTATCTCTGTTGCTTACTATGCATTGATCAATATCAACGAGTACGACCGCGAACTGGTGCACCAGCATAATGCCTACTGGGTAAACATCAATGAATTACCGCCTTTGATCTTCGACCATCCGCAAATGGTGAAACAAGCACGGGAATTGATGCAACAGAAAGCATCCACAGAGCCTATCGGCTTCAACCTGTTACCGAAGTTATTCACGCTGTCTCAACTGCAAAGCCTCTACGAAGCTATTTACGGTGAACAGATAGACAAGCGTAACTTCCGTAAACGGATAGCCGAAATGGACTACATTGAAAAAACAGATAAGATTGATAAAACAGGTTCCAAACGCGGAGCTGCCTTATACAAATTCAATGAAAAGGCATATCGCAAGGCACCGAATTTTAAATTATAAATTATGCTGGAAGAACTGAAAGAAAAGGTATTCCATGCCAACCTTGAACTGGTGAAGCATGGACTGGTTATCTTCACCTGGGGAAATGTATCGGCTATCGACCGTGAAACGGGACTGGTAGTCATCAAACCCAGTGGTGTAAGTTATGACGATATGAAGGCGGAAGACATGGTGGTGGTGGACCTCGATGGCAAGGTAGTGGAAGGACGATTGAAACCGTCTTCAGACACTCCAACCCACGTGGTACTCTACAAGGCTTTCCCAGAAATCGGCGGTGTGGTACACACCCACTCTACTTACGCTACTGCCTGGGCACAAGCCGGATGTGACATTCCGAATATTGGAACGACACATGCAGATTACTTCCACGATGCCATACCTTGCACGGCAGATATGACAAAGGAAGAAGTGGAAGGAGCGTATGAAATGGAAACCGGAAATGTAATCGTGAAGCGCTTTGAAGGGCTGAACCCTGTACACACACCGGGAGTACTGGTAAAAAATCATGGCCCCTTCTCTTGGGGAAAAGATGCGCATGATGCTGTACACAACGCAGTGGTAATGGAACAAGTAGCTAAGATGGCAAGCATTGCTTATGCCGTCAATCCGAAACTGACCATGAATCCGCTGTTGGTAGAAAAGCATTTCAACCGCAAGCATGGGCCTAACGCTTATTATGGGCAATGAACAACTGTCAATTAAAAATTAACAATTAAAAATTAAAACATTATGAACGCATTTGATCAATATGAAGTATGGTTCGTAACCGGAGCACAGCTCCTGTACGGAGGTGACGCAGTTATCGCAGTAGACGCACACAGTAATGAAATGGTAGCCGGATTGAACGCCAGCGGTAAATTGCCGGTAAAGGTGGTTTATAAAGGTACAGTAAACTCTTCTAAAGAAGTAACTGAAGCTTTCAAAGCTGCTAACAATGATGAGAAATGTATCGGCGTTATCACCTGGATGCACACTTTCTCTCCTGCCAAGATGTGGATTCACGGTTTGCAGGAACTGAAGAAGCCGTTGCTGCATTTCCATACTCAATTCAATAAAGAAATTCCTTGGGATACCATGGATATGGACTTCATGAACTTGAACCAGTCTGCTCACGGTGACCGTGAATTCGGCCACATTGTAACCCGTATGCGTAAAAACCGTAAGGTAGTGGTAGGACACTGGCAAGATGAAAAAGCACAGGGTCAGATTGCAACATGGATGCGTGTTTGCGCTGGATGGGCTGATGCACAAGATATGCTGATTATCCGTTTCGGTGACCAGATGAACAACGTTGCTGTTACTGATGGTGACAAGGTATCCGCTGAACAAGTTTTGGGTTACCACGTAGACTACTGTCCGGTAAACGACCTGATGAAGTACTACAATGCAGTGGAAGACAAAGATGTACAGGCAATAGTAGATACTTACTTCAAAGAATATGACCATGCTCCTGAACTGGAAAAAGCCGGAACAGAAGCTTATGCCAAAGTGTGGAACTCTGCAAAAGCAGAAATCGCTCTCCGTCGTATCCTGAAAGATACAGGTGCCAAAGCATTTACTACCAACTTCAACGACCTCGGTGACTTTGACCAGATTCCGGGATTGGCTTCTCAACGTCTGATGGAAGAAGGTTATGGTTTCGGTGCAGAAGGTGACTGGAAAACTGCCGCTTTGTACCGTACCACATGGTTCATGAGCCAGGGTATGCCGAAAGGTTGTTCTTTCCTGGAAGACTACACTTTGCATTTCGACGGTGAAAAGAGCGCTATCCTCCAGGCTCACATGCTGGAAGTTTGCCCGCTGATTGCTGAAGCAAAACCGAAACTGGAAGTACATCGCCTGAGCATTGGTATCGACAGCGAAACCGCACGTCTTGTATTCACCAGCAAGCAAGGTGAAGGCGTAGCTGCTACTATTGTTGACCTGGGTAACCGTTTCCGCCTCATCGTAAACAAAGTAGAATGTATCAAGAGCAAACCGCTGCCCAAACTTCCTGTTGCCAGCGCATTGTGGATTCCGATGCCGAACCTCGAAGTAGGTGCTGCTGCATGGATTCTGGCAGGTGGTACTCACCACACCAGCTTCTCTTACGATCTGACTGTAGAATATTGGGAAGATTATGCAGAAATGGCAGGTATCGAAATGGTAGTTATCGATGAAAATACAACTATCAGCGAGTTCAAGAAAGAACTGCGCATGAATGAAGTATATTACATGTTGAACAAAGCGCTTTGTTAATTATGAAACTAGACGCAAAATCAACCATCGAAGCAGGCAAGGCCATTCTTGGTATAGAATTCGGTTCCACTCGAATCAAGGCTGTTTTGATTGACCAGGAAAACAAGCCCATCGCTCAAGGAAGTCACACCTGGGAGAACCAGTTGGTTGACGGACTTTGGACATATAGCGTTGAGGCCATCTGGTATGGACTGCAAGATTGTTACGCCGACCTTCGCTCAAACGTGAAGAAGCTCTATGACATAGAAATAGAAGCTTTGGCGGCAATTGGCGTCAGCGCCATGATGCATGGTTATATGGCATTCAATGATAAAAAAGAGATTCTCGTGCCCTTCCGTACTTGGAGAAACACCAATACAGGTCAGGCTGCGGCTGCTTTATCAGAACTGTTCGTTTATAATATTCCTCTGCGTTGGAGCATTTCTCATTTGTATCAGGCTATTCTGGACAACGAAGAACACGTGAAAGATATCAATTATCTGACAACGCTCGCAGGTTTTATCCATTGGCAGATAACCGGTAAAAAGGTATTAGGCATAGGCGATGCATCAGGTATGCTCCCTATAGACCCGGTTACCAAGAACTACTCCGCTGAAATGGTGGCCAAGTTCGACGGGTTAATCGCTCCGAAGGGATATAACTGGAAATTGCTAGAAATTCTTCCCAAGGTATTGCCGGCTGGTGAAAATGCTGGTTTCCTGACACCAGAAGGTGCTAAGATGCTCGACGTATCCGGCCATTTGAAAGCTGGAATACCGGTTTGCCCGCCCGAAGGAGATGCAGGTACCGGTATGGTTGCAACCAATGCCGTTAAGCAGCGTACAGGAAACGTATCGGCAGGTACATCTTCATTCTCCATGATTGTATTGGAGAAAGATCTGTCAAAGCCCTACGAAATGATCGATATGGTTACTACTCCCGATGGAAGTCCCGTAGCCATGGTACATTGCAACAACTGTACGTCCGACCTCAATGCATGGATCAATCTGTTCAAGGAATACCAGGAACTGCTGGGTATACCTGTAGATATGAACGAAGTATATGGAAAACTCTACAACCATGCCCTGACAGGCAATGCGGATTGTGGCGGTCTCATTTCATTCAATTACATCTCAGGCGAACCTGTAACAGGTTTTGCAGATGGAAGACCGATGTTTGTACGTTCGGCCAATGACAAGTTCAGCCTTGCGAACTTCATGAGAACGCACTTGTATGCTTCTGTCGGTGTCCTCAAGATTGGTAATGACATTCTTTTCAAAGAAGAAAAGGTGAAAGTTGACAGAATCACAGGACACGGAGGTTTGTTCAAGACTAAGAATGTGGGTCAGAGAGTACTTGCAGCAGCATTAAATTCACCGATTTCCGTAATGGAAACTGCCGGTGAAGGTGGTGCCTGGGGTATTGCGTTGCTGGGGGCATTCCTTGTGAACAACGAGAAGAAGCAGCCTCTCGACGCTTTCCTGGATGAGCAGGTGTTTGGTGGAGATGCAGGTATTGAGATAGCGCCTACAGCTGAAGATGTAGCAGGCTTTAACGCATACATCGAAAACTACAAGGCAGCACTGCCCATCGAAGAAGCCGCAGTGAAATTCAAAAAGTAATTCCTACTTCAAGGAATAAACGAATGTAATAGTATAGGGAAAAGCTTCGGCTGCCACGTGGGTGCTGTTGGCACCGGAGCAACTCCCTATACATTCGTTCTACAAGCTCGGACAATTCATTGAATCCGGCAAAGCATCGTTACCAGCTCAAAAGAAGTACTCTCACCCGCTTAGGTGAAGCACCTTCGTCAGTAAGCAAATAATCTCTATACCTCAAATATAATATAATATGAAAACGATCCTTATTACTTACCTGTTCCTTTTTTGTTTTCTCCTGACCGGGAAAGCTCAAACCCAACAAGAAGTTTCCTATTTCCCTTTGCAAGATGTTAAGCTGCTGGAAAGCCCCTTCCTGCAAGCTCAACGGACTGACTTACATTACATCATGGCCATGGAGCCCGACCGCCTGCTCGCCCCTTTCCTGCGCGAAGCCGGACTGACGCCCAAAGCGCCAAGTTATACCAACTGGGAAAACACCGGACTGGACGGACACATCGGCGGACATTACATTTCCGCACTCTCCATGATGTATGCCGCTACCGGAGATACAGCCATATACAATCGTCTGAACTATATGCTGAACGAACTACATCGTGCACAGCAAGCCGTAGGCACCGGATTCATCGGAGGAACTCCCGGAAGCCTGCAACTTTGGAAAGAAATTAAAGCCGGGAATATCCGTGCCGGAGGTTTCGACCTCAATGGCAAATGGGTACCCCTATACAATATACACAAGACTTATGCCGGACTGCGCGACGCTTACCTCTATGCCGGAAGCGACCTTGCCCGCCAGATGTTGGTAGCCCTCACCGACTGGATGATAGACATCACCGCAGGACTCACCGACCAACAAATGCAAGACATGCTCCGCAGCGAACACGGAGGACTGAACGAAACTTTCGCTGATGTTGCCGAAATCACAGGTGACAAGAAATACCTGGAACTGGCACGCCGTTTCTCCCATAAAGTAATTCTGGACCCTCTTGTGAAGGATGAAGACCGCCTGACAGGCATGCATGCCAACACACAGATACCGAAGGTTATCGGCTACAAACGTATCGCCGACCTTGCACAAGACCAGAATTGGGATCACGCCGCCCGCTTCTTCTGGAACACAGTGGTAAATCATCGTTCCGTCTGCATTGGTGGCAACAGTGTACGCGAACATTTTCATCCGGCAGACAATTTCACATCCATGCTCAATGATGTGCAAGGTCCGGAGACTTGTAATACTTACAACATGCTTCGCCTGACGAAGATGCTTTACCAGACTTCTCCCGACATTCGTTTTGCCGATTATTACGAACGTGCTTTATATAATCATATCCTTGCCTCACAACAGCCTACAAAGGGTGGATTTGTTTACTTCACCCCTATGCGTCCGGGACACTACCGCGTTTATTCGCAGCCGGAAACATCCATGTGGTGTTGCGTCGGTTCCGGATTGGAGAATCACACCAAATACGGAGAGTTTATTTACGCCCATGCAAAGGATACGCTGTATGTAAACCTCTTCATCCCCTCCCGTCTGACTTGGAAAGATAAAAAGATAACCCTGGTACAGGAAACCCGTTTCCCCGACGAAGAGCAAATCAGATTCCGCGTGGAAAAGAGCAAGAAAAAAGCATTCAGCCTCAAACTCCGTTACCCCTCCTGGGCTAAAGGCGCCAGCGTTTCCGTTAATGGAAAAGTACAGGAAACGAATGCCCAACCGGGAGAGTACCTGACCATTCACCGCAAATGGAAAGCCGGAGATGAAATCACACTGAATATGCCCATGCAGGTTGCCTTAGAGCAAATACCGGATCGGGAAAATTTCTATGCATTCATGTATGGCCCTATCGTACTTGCCAGCCCCACAGGGACAGAGAATATGGACGGGCTTTATGCAGATGACAGCCGTGGCGGACACATTGCCCATGGCAAACAGATTTCCATGCAAGAAATACCGATGCTGGTAGGTTCCGCCGCATCTCTGCCCCAATCACTCCGGAAGATAAACGATGACTTGGTTGCATTTACTTATACCGGTAGTGTCTATCCGGCACAGAAAGAAGCGCTGAAATTGATTCCTTTCTTCCGTCTTCACGATTCCCGTTATGCTGTTTATTTCCATCAGGTAACCGAAGCTGAAGTAGAAAGTATCCGCAAAGAAGTGGCATTGAGCGAACGTAAAGCAATGGAACTTGCCAACCAAACTGTAGATCTCATTTTCCCCGGTGAACAACAGCCTGAATCGGATCATGGCATTCTATATGAACAGGCAGAAACCGGAATCAATAAAGACCGTCACTTCCGACGTGCCAAAGGTTGGTTCAGTTATAACCTCAAAGTAAAAGAGGAAGCCAGCCAGCTGATGATCACTGTACGGAAAGAGGATTATACCAAGGTAGCCATCCTTCTTAACAATGAAAAACTGACCGTTAGTCCTACGATCAGCAAACCTGATAAAGAGGGTTTTATAACGATCTGTTATTCTTTACCCCAAAAGTTAAGTACAGGCAGCTATCCGATACGCTTCAGTCCCGACGGAACAGAGTGGACACCTGCTATTTATGAGGTCCGCTTACTCAAATAATAACATTACGAACATCATATAACTAATAACCATTATGAGAAACAAACTATTATTCAGCAGCGTTCTTTTAGCTGCATCCGTATCGCTGTCCGCACAAAAGAGTGCAACGATCACGCTTCATGCCGACCAAGGCACACAAGTTATTCCCAAAGAAATTTACGGCCAGTTTGCCGAACATCTGGGTACCTGTATCTATGGTGGACTTTGGGTAGGAGAAAATTCGGATATTCCCAATATCAAAGGTTATCGTACCGACGTATTCAATGCATTGAAAGAACTCCAGGTTCCCGTACTTCGTTGGCCGGGTGGCTGTTTTGCCGATGAATATCACTGGATGGACGGTATCGGTCCGAAAGAGAACCGCCCCAAAATGGTAAACAATAACTGGGGAGGTACAATTGAAGACAACAGTTTCGGTACACATGAGTTCCTCAACCTCTGCGAAATGCTGGGTACTGAACCTTATATCAGCGGAAACGTAGGTAGTGGTACTGTAGAAGAACTGGCAAAATGGGTAGAATACATGACTTCCGAAGGAGATTCTCCGATGGCAAGACTTCGCCGCCAGAACGGTCGTGACAAAGCATGGAAAGTGAAATACCTCGGTGTAGGCAACGAAAGCTGGGGCTGCGGCGGAAGCATGCGTCCTGAATATTATGCTGATTTGTATCGCCGTTACTCCACTTACTGCCGCAACTACGACGGCAACCACCTGTTTAAGATTGCCAGTGGTGCCAGCGATTACGATTATAACTGGACTAAAGTCCTGATGGATCGCGTAGGCGGACGTATGAACGGACTCTCTCTCCATTATTACACCGTAACCGGCTGGAGCGGAAGTAAAGGAGCAGCCACTAAGTTCGACAAAGACGATTATTACTGGACAATGGGCAAGTGCCGTGAGATAGAAGACGTTATCAAAAAGCATTGTGCCATCATGGACGAATATGATCCTAAAAAGCACGTAGCCCTCATGCTCGATGAGTGGGGTACCTGGTGGGATGAAGAACCCGGCACTATCCCAGGGCACCTTTACCAGCAGAATACCTTGCGTGACGCTTTCGTTGCCTCTCTTAGCTTCGACATCTTCCACAAATACACCGACCGTCTGAAAATGGCAAATATTGCCCAAATAGTAAATGTATTGCAATCCATGATCCTGACAAAAGGTAAAGACATGGTGCTGACTCCCACTTATTATGTATTCAAGATGTACAATGTACACCAGGATGCCACTTACCTCCCACTCGATCTGAACTGCGAGGTCATGGATGTACGCGATAATCGTAAAGTACCTATGGTAAGTGCCACAGCTTCTAAAGACAAGGACGGCAAGATCCACATCTCAATGTCTAATATCGATGCCGACAATGCACAGGAAATTACTATCAACCTGCCGGATGTAAAGGCTAAGAAAGCCGTTGGTGAAATCTTAACTTCTGCCAACCTGACAGATTACAACTCTTTTGAGAACCCTAATAATATAAAATTAGCTCCGTTCAAAGAGGTAAAAATCAATAAAGGCGTACTGAAGATAAAACTACCAGCCAAGTCTATTGTTACTATAGAGTTACAGTAAATCAGTCGAAAAGACTTATTGTATTTTAAACAAGAAGCTAGCGGAAGTACAGCAAAAAAAGAGGCTCTTTCTTTGTTGCGAATTACGCATAAAGAGTTATCTTTGTCGCTGTTAAAATTAACAAGTGACACTTCAACCTGCTTTATTATAGTATTCAAATCAAATAAATATCAATATGAACGACAACAAACTTATGAACCGTGCAGCGGATAATATCCGTATCCTCGCTGCCTCTATGGTTGAGAAAGCTAATTCCGGTCATCCGGGCGGTGCCATGGGCGGTGCCGATTTTGTGAATGTACTCTTCTCTGAGTTTCTGGTGTATGATCCCGAAAATCCTGCATGGGAAGGTCGTGATCGCTTCTTCCTGGACCCGGGTCACATGTCACCGATGCTCTACTCTCAGTTGGCATTGGCAGGTAAATTCACACTGGATGAACTGAAGGAATTCCGCCAATGGGACAGCCCCACTCCGGGACACCCTGAACGCGACATCATGCGTGGTATTGAAAATACTTCCGGCCCGCTCGGCCAAGGCCATACTTTCGCAGTGGGTGCAGCTATCGCAGCTAAATTCATGAAAGCCCGTTTCGAAGAAGTGATGCAGCAAACCATCTACGCTTATATTTCGGACGGTGGTGTACAGGAAGAAATTTCTCAGGGTGCAGGCCGTATCGCAGGTGCACTGGGACTGGATAACCTCATCATGTTCTATGATGCCAATGACATCCAGCTTTCTACTGAAACCAAAGACGTAACTATCGAAGATACTGCCAAGAAATACGAAGCTTGGGGCTGGAAGGTGATCAAGATCAACGGTAATGATCCCGACGCTATCCGTGGCGCTTTGAACGAAGCGAAAGCAGAAAACGAACGTCCTACCCTGATTATCGGTCATACCGTAATGGGTAAAGGTGCACGCAAGGCAGATGGCAGCAGCTACGAAGCTAACTGTGCTACTCACGGTGCTCCTCTGGGTGGTGACGCTTACGTAAATACCATCAAGAACCTGGGTGGTGATCCGACAAATCCATTCGTAATCTTCCCCGAAGTGAAGGAACTGTACGCAAAGCGTGCTGCCGAACTGAAGGAAATTATGGCTAAGAAATATGCTGCAAAATCAGAATGGGCAAAGGCTAATCCTGAAAAGGCTGCCAAACTCGACCTGTTCTTCTCTGGTAAAGTTCCTGAAGTAAACTGGGCAGCTATCGAGCAAAAAGCAGGTGCTGCTACACGTGCTGCATCAGCTACCGTATTGGGCGCTCTTGCTACTCAGGTAGAAAACATGATCGTTGCTTCCGCCGACCTTTCAAACTCTGATAAGACAGACGGCTTCCTGAAAAAGACGCATGCTTTCAAGAAAGGTGATTTCAGCGGTGCATTCTTCCAGGCTGGTGTTGCCGAACTGACTATGGCTTGCTGCTGTATCGGTATGGCACTGCATGGTGGTGTAATCCCTGCTTGCGGAACATTCTTCGTATTCTCTGACTATATGAAACCTGCCGTACGTATGGCTGCACTGATGGAAGTTCCCGTGAAGTTCATTTGGACACACGACGCATTCCGTGTAGGTGAAGACGGTCCTACTCATGAACCGGTAGAACAAGAAGCTCAGATCCGTCTGATGGAAAAACTGAAAAACCACAAAGGACACAACTCTATGTTGGTTCTCCGTCCGGCAGATGCAGAAGAAACAACAATTGCATGGAAACTGGCTATGGAGAATACTACCACTCCGACCGGTTTGATCTTCTCTCGCCAAGATATCGCTATGTTGCCCGCTGGAAACGACTACTCTCAGGCAGCCAAGGGTGCTTACATTGTAGCAGGTTCTGATGAAAACCCGGATGTGATATTGGTAGCTTCGGGCTCAGAAGTATCTACACTGGTGGCAGGAACCGAATTATTGCGCAAAGATGGCGTGAAAGTACGTATCGTATCTGCTCCTTCCGAAGGGTTGTTCCGCAGCCAGGCTCCGGGATATCAGGAAGGTGTTATCCCTGCTGACGCAAAAGTCTTCGGTCTGACAGCCGGTCTGCCTGTAAACCTGCAAGGTTTGGTAGGTGCTCACGGTAAAATTTGGGGATTGGAATCTTTCGGTTTCTCAGCTCCTTACAAAGTACTGGATCAGAAGTTAGGTTTTACTGCTGATAACGTTTATAAGCAAGTAAAAGCAATGTTATAAAAAGCCCTGGTGCATACCGGGCGAATGATTATTCGCCCCTACAGGTTGTAACAGGCTTGTAGGGGCGAAATATTTTTCACCTGATATCCATTATAGAGCCTCTAAATCAATCATACTACAACAGAAAATGAAAACAATTGGAATTTGTTCCGACCACGCCGGATTTGAATTGAAACAATACGTCAAGGGGTGGTTGGAAACTAAAGGATGGGAATACAAAGACTTCGGCACCTACACAACGGAGAGCTGCGACTATGCAGATTTTGCTCATCCCCTGGCATTGGCCGTTGAAGCCGGAGAGTGTTACCCGGGTATTGCTATCTGCGGAAGTGGTGAAGGTATCAGCATGACACTGAACAAACATCAGGGTATTCGTGCTGCACTTTGCTGGACTGCGGAAATTGCTCATCTGGCTCGCCAGCATAATGATGCCAACGTACTCGTCATGCCGGGACGTTTTATCAGCACAGAAGAAGCTGATATGATTATGAGAGAATTCTTCAGCACACAATTTGAGGGTGGACGCCATCAGAAGCGTATTGATAAAATACCGGTGAGATAATCATCCCAACTTGAAATTACACTTGCAGGTGCGGGAACTGGTACTTGCAGTAGTGTAAGGTGACGCTTGCGGATGTGTAAGGCAACACTTGCAGTAGTGAAGGCTTACACACCCGCAAGTGTTTTTTAGTTTAGTTTATACACCTTCCTCAGAGCTAAGAAGTATAAACACATCAATTTTTACACCTTTTATGCCAAAAACTCTTCCCTATAATAGAGTCACTTTCCGTACTTTTGCCTGCATATCTAATAACCATTTAAAGTAAAACTGGAAACGCATGAAAAAAGTACTCGGAATTATTTCCCTGCTTCTCTCGGCCACATTGGCAACTGCCAACTCGATAGATTTCGATAAGGCTTTCAAGGAGAGTACAAAGATTGAAAAGCAAATCAAGAAAACATCTTTCCCCAAACAAACGTATCTCATTACGGACTTCGGCGCCAAGCCCGACACCCCGGATGCTCCCTGCCATGAAGCAATCAACCAGGCTATCGTTACATGTTGCCTAAATGGTGGTGGTACGGTTGTAGTTCCCAAAGGTACATTCTACACAGGTCCCATCACACTGAAAAGCAACGTCAACTTTCATGTAGAAGAAGGAGCCGTATTGAAATTTTCAACCGATCAGAGCCTCTACTTTCCCGGAGTTATCACCCGTTGGGAAGGAATAGACTGCTATAATGCCCGCCCGTTGATTTATGCATACGGTGAGACAAATATCGCCATCACCGGTAAAGGGACTATCGACGGACAAGGCTCCAACGAAACCTGGTGGCCTATGTGTGGCGCTCCCCGTTATGGCTGGAAAGAGGGCATGGTGGCACAACGCAACGGAGGACGGGAACGCCTGCTGATGTACGGTGAAACCTCCACTCCTATTTATAAGCGTGTAATGACACCTGAAGACGGATTACGTCCGCAACTCATCAACCTGTACTCATGCAATACAGTGCTGATAGAAGATGTAACTTTATTGAATTCCCCTTTCTGGGTTATTCACCCGCTATTCTGCGAAAGTCTCACTGTACGCGGTGTATACGTTTATAATCGCGGTCCCAATGGCGATGGCTGCGACCCCGAATCTTGCAAAAATGTATTGATAGAGAACTGTACCTTCGATACCGGAGATGACTGTATTGCTATCAAGTCCGGACGTAACCAGGACGGACGTAAATGGGGTGTTCCCAGCGAAAACATCATTGTACGCGGTTGCTATATGAAGAAAGGACATGGAGGTGTAGTCATCGGTAGCGAAATCTCCGGCGGATACCGCAACCTGTATGTAGAAAACTGTAAGATGGATAGCCCAGACCTCGACCGTGTGATCCGCATCAAGACCAGCACCTGCCGCGGCGGACTGATTGAAAATGTGTTCGTGCGTAACGTCACCGTAGGACAGTGTCGCGAAGCCGTACTGCGCATCAACCTGCAATACGAAAACCGTGAGAACTGCAACCGCGGTTTTACTCCTACTGTCCGCAACGTTCACCTAAAGAATGTAACCTGCGAAAAGAGCAAACTTGGTGTCCTTATTATCGGTCTCGACGACGATGATCATGTGTACAATATCAGCGTTGAAGACTCCCACTTTAATAATGTTGCCAAAGATGGAAATGACATAAAAGGAGCAAAAGACGTTACGTTCAAAAATCTCTATATAAATGGAAAACTTGTAAAGTAGCAAAACCTATTTTACATCATATACGCCCGAAGTTGTGACATTCTGACAGAATTTCATTCAACTTCGGGCTTCATATTTCCCCATTTTTCTTATTTTTCACAGAATACTTGTTCGTTGTCTCTAAATAAAAACTATCTTTGTATTCCAATAATCCGGAACTCAATACGATATGGAGCAACTGAAAACTATCAAAGAGCTTATCAATCAAGGAGATGTAGCAGAAGCTATCCGGCGGCTCGATGAATATCTGATCACCGACTCTACCGACCGGGACGAAGCTTTCTATCTCCTGGGAAATGCCTACCGTAAACAAGGCAACTGGCAACTGGCTTTGAACAACTACCAGTATGCTATCGACCTCAATCCCGACAGCCCTGCCCGTGAAGCCTATCGTATGGCAATGGATATCCTGAATTTCTTCAATAAGGATATGTACAATCAATAACATATAAAAGTAACGTAAATTATGGCAAAGATTAAAGGAGCAATCGTAGTGGACACCGAACGGTGTAAAGGCTGCAATCTATGCGTGGTAGCCTGTCCTCTGCATGTAATAGCCCTCACCAAAGAGGTGAACGTAAAAGGGTATAACTATGCCCACCAAATATTGGAAGATACCTGCAACGGCTGTGCGTCGTGCGCCCAGGTTTGCCCGGACGGATGTATCTCTGTTTTTAAAGTAAAAGTTGAATAAATCTGTAAATCAGTAGAATATGGCAGAAGAAGTTGTATTAATGAAAGGAAACGAAGCCATCGCCCACGCCGCTATCCGTTGCGGTGCTGATGGATACTTCGGTTATCCTATTACTCCGCAATCGGAAGTATTGGAAACTCTTGCCGAACTGAAGCCCTGGGAAACTACCGGTATGGTAGTGCTACAGGCAGAAAGTGAAGTGGCAGCTATTAATATGGTGTACGGCGGTGCCGGAAGTGGAAAGATGGTATTAACCTCATCGTCCAGCCCCGGTGTCAGCCTGAAACAAGAAGGTATCTCCTACCTGGCAGGTGCCGAATTACCCTGTTTGATTGTAAACGTAATGCGCGGCGGCCCCGGATTGGGAACCATCCAACCCAGTCAGGCAGACTACTTCCAGACTGTCAAGGGTGGAGGTCACGGTGACTACCGTCTGATCACTTTGGCTCCCGCTTCCGTACAGGAAATGGCTGATTTCGTTGGATTGGCCTTTGATCTTGCCTTCAAATATCGCAACCCGGCTATCATTCTTGCCGACGGTGTTATCGGTCAGATGATGGAAAAGGTTGTATTGCCTCCGCAAAAGCCCCGCCGTACAGATGCAGAAGTTATCGAGCAATGCCCATGGGCTACTACCGGTAGAGTAAACGGACGCAAGCCTAATATCATTACTTCTCTGGAATTGAAACCGGAAGAGATGGAAAAGAATAACATCCGCTTCCAGGCTAAATACAAACTGATTGAAGAAAACGAAGTACGTTTCGAAGAAATCAATTGTGAAGATGCCGATTACCTGATTATCGCCTTCGGTTCTATGGCCCGTATCGGACAGAAAGCAATGGAACTTGCACGCGAAGAAGGTATCAAAGTCGGTATACTGCGCCCCATTACCCTTTGGCCCTTCCCCACAAAAGCCATTGCAGCCTATGCTGAAAAAGTGAAAGGCATGCTGGTTACCGAATTGAATGCGGGACAGATGGTTGAAGATGTACGCCTCTCTGTGAATGGTAAAGTAAAAGTAGAACACTTCGGGCGTCTCGGCGGTATCGTACCCGATCCGGAAGAGATTGTAAGTGCACTGAAAGAAAAATTAATCGAGAAATGAACCCTGATAAAATAAGAAGCGTATTGAATATACTCTTTATGATACTTGCCTTGGCAGCTATCATCGTATATTTCGTTGCAAAGGATGACTTCAAACTGTTCATCTACGTTTGTGGCGCAGCAATATTCGTTAAGCTGATGGAGTTTTTTATACGGTTCACCAACAGATAAGGAGAAGTGATTATGACAAAAGAAGATATTATCAAGCCTGAGAATCTGGTTTATAAGAAACCGACTCTGATGAACGATAATCCCATGCACTACTGTCCGGGATGCAGCCACGGTGTGGTCCACAAGCTGATAGCCGAAGTAATCGAAGAAATGGGCATGGAAGACAAAGCAGTAGGTATCTCCCCCGTGGGATGTGCCGTGTTCATCTATAACTATCTGGATATTGACTGGCAGGAAGCCGCACACGGACGTGCACCCGCTCTTGCCACTGCGATCAAGCGCCTGTGGCCGGACAGACTGGTATTCACTTACCAGGGAGACGGTGACCTGGCATGTATCGGTACGGCAGAAACAATCCATGCACTGAACCGCGGTGAGAATATCACCATCATCTTCATCAACAACGCCATTTATGGTATGACGGGTGGACAGATGGCTCCTACTACCCTGGTCGGCATGAAGACTTCTACCAGTCCTTACGGACGTGATGTTCATTTGCACGGTTATCCACTGAAGATGGCAGATATCGCCGCACAACTGGAAGGAACCGCTTACGTTACCCGCCAGAGTGTACAAACAGTCGGTGCTATCCGCAAAGCAAAGAAAGCCATCCGCAAAGCATTCGAGAACTCCATGGCAGGCAAAGGCTCCAACCTGGTAGAAATCGTTTCTACTTGTAACTCCGGTTGGAAACAGACACCTGCGCAATCTAACAAATGGATGGAAGAGCACATGTTCCCGTTCTATCCGCTGGGTGACTTGAAAGACAGATAAATCAGTTAACAAGGAAACGAGGGAACAAGTTAACAAGGAGGAGATGCTTCCTCGTCAACTTGTCAACTGCAACCTCGTCAACTAAAAGAAAAGAACAATGAAAGAAGAAATCATTATAGCAGGCTTCGGTGGACAAGGTGTATTGTCCATGGGAAAGATTTTGGCATACTCGGGACTGATGGAAGATAAGGAAGTGAGCTGGATGCCCGCTTACGGACCGGAACAACGTGGTGGTACAGCCAACGTTACGGTGATTGTAAGCGATGAGAAAATCTCTTCTCCTATTCTGAGCAAGTATGACGCTGCCATTATTCTGAACCAGCCCTCACTGGAGAAATTCGAAAGTAAGGTAAAGACGGGCGGTATCCTGATTTACGACGGATATGGCATCATCAACCCACCGACGCGTAAGGATATCAAAGTGTATCGCATCGACGCAATGGATGCAGCCAATGAAATGAATAATGCCAAAGCATTCAACATGATCGTACTGGGTGGATTGCTGAAACTGAAACCGATGGTTACGCTGGATAGCGTACTCAGAGGCTTGAAGAAGACCTTGCCCGAACGTCATCATCACTTGATACCGATGAATGAAGAAGCGATTAAAAAAGGAATGGAATTGATTAAAGAGGTATAATTCCATTGACTCTTACGATAAATCAATAAGCCCTTGCAATAGTTTCTTTTTGCAAGGGCTTATTTTATAAGTTACCATATTTATATCAAAGAAATAAAAAGTACGTTTGTAAAAATAGGCAAAAAAGGCTGAATTCCGCAAGCGAATAATTTTTTATTGTATCTTTGCGCCTAATTATGAGACGCATTCTACTGACATATATACTTCTATTCGTATTGGGATTGCTGGCAGCACAGGCACAGCGGCCACTCAATACATTGGATAATCGTGACCGCTATGGGAATCAGGTTGACCCGTCAACACAACCAGATAGCCTGGATACCAGCACTGACGTTCAAAGTATTCCGCCTAAACTCTATATGTGGCAATTAAGCGAGACTCTGGGTAACCGGACCATCGTTCCTGCCGACACTCTTTCCTTGAATTTCCAGAATACAAACCTGGTAGACGGTATGACGGGACAATATAATTTCCTGGGTAATCTCGGTTCTCCCCGTCTTTCACGTATATTCTTTGATCGTGAAAGCACCGAACCGACTATTTTTATGACACCATTCTCCAGTTTCTTTGTTCGTCCCGATCAGGTATTCTTCACCAACAGTAATGTTCCTTATACAAATCTGACTTATTATAAAGCGGGTAATAAGGTAAACGGTGAAGAGCGATTCAAATCTTATTTTTCTGTCAATGTAAACAAACGGTTGGCATTTGGCTTCAATTTCGATTACCTGTACGGACGTGGATACTACTCCAATCAGTCTACTTCGCACTTCAATGCCGGCATATTCGGAAGTTATATTGGCGAACGCTACCAACTGCAAGCTGTCTACAACAACTTCTTCATGAAGATGAATGAAAACGGCGGTATAGCAAATGACGGTTACATTACCCGCCCCGATACAATGGCTGACGGTAAGAAAGAATACGAATCCACCACTATTCCTGTGAAGCTGGAGCAAACTTCCAACCGTAACAAAGACTTCTATATTTACCTTACGCAACGCTATCGGTTAGGATTCAAGCGGAGAGTATTGAAAGAAGTAGCCCAAAACAATAGCGTTAAACAGAACTTTGCTCCCACGGCAGCATCTACTGCCATTACAGACAGCTTAGATATGGATCGTTTAGGTGCTGACAGTTTAGGCACCGACAGTCTTTCAGCAGAAAGGTTTGCAATGAGAAAAAGCCTGAGTCTGGATAGCCTTAACAACGCCACTGCCTTGGCAGAAGATACCAATTATGTTGAAGAATTCGTCCCTGTCACAAGTTTCATTCATACTTTTAAAGTGGAGCGCTCACGCCATCGTTTCCAATCATACAGCGAACCGGAGGGTATGTATGAAAACACTTACTTCAACAAAAACGGAAGTGTCAGTCGGGACTCCACCACAGCATTCAGCATAAAGAACATCTTTGGCATAGCCCTGTTGGAAGGTTTCAACAAATATGCTAAAGCAGGATTAACCGCTTATATCTCTCATAAGTTCAGCCGTTATGACCTGATGAATGCAGATTCCATGACGGTAGACCGCTTTACAGAACAAGAAATATTTGTAGGCGGTGAACTTGCCAAGCGACAAGGTAAAGTCCTTCACTATTCCATAGATGGTGAAATAGGTATTATGGACAAAGCGCTGGGGCAATTCCGTGTACATGGTAATATGGATTTGAATTTCCGATTGGGAAAAGATACGGTAAACCTTATCGCACGAGGTTTTGTGACGAATACACTCCCATCTTTCTATATGCGGCATTATCACTCCAACCATTTCTTCTGGGACAATGATAATATGGAGAAAGAATTCCGTACCCGTGTAGAAGGCGAATTAAACATTGACCGCTGGGGTACTAATCTTCGTGCCGGTGTAGAAAACGTCAAGAACTATACTTATTTCAACCAGAAAGCTGTACCCGAGCAGTATAGCGGTAATATACAAATGCTTTCAGCAACTCTGAAACAGAACTTCCGTGCAGGTATTTTCCATTTGGATAACGAAGTAACCTGGCAAAAGTCAAGCAATGAAACAATTCTCCCATTGCCACAACTTTCACTATACTCCAATTTATACATCCTGACCAAGTTAGCGAAGAAAGTTCTTACGGTGCAATTGGGAGCCGATGTGCGCTATTTCACCAAATATAACGCACCGGCCTATACGCCTGCCGTTCAGCAATTCCACCTGCAACCGGAAAACGATCAGGTAGAGATAGGTGGTTATCCTATAGTGAACATTTATGCAAACCTGCAACTGAAGCGTACACGGCTATTCGCTATGTACTCTCACGTAAATCAAGGCATGGGTACACGTAACTCTTTCCTCGTACCGCATTACCCCATCAACCCGAGCCTGCTAAAGATAGGTGTTTCATGGAACTTCTACGATTAAAACTCTTTCCACATGAGAATCCCGAAAGCCAGAATACTGAAATACGCAGCTATGGGTATAATAGCCGCTTTCATTGCTACCTTTTTTTTTAAGAAGGAAAAGCAGCAAGGGCATCCGCGTGACTATGCAGAAATCGCAGCCGAGAAAATAATCCGCGCTGCCACAGAATACAACTCTATCAGCTTCTATGTTGACGGAGATACCTTATCGGGCTTTCATTATGAACTGATAGAAGCGTTTGCCCGTGACCATGGCTGGAAGGCTGCCATCACTCCCGAAATGAGTTTTGACAAACGGCTGGAAGGACTTGCAACAGGCGAGTTCGATGTTATCGCTTATGGTATTCTAGCCACCAGTGAACTGAAAGACTCTTTGCTCCTTACTACTCCGATTGTACTTAATAAACAGGTTCTCGTACAACGCAAAGCCACATCTCCCACTGACTCTTTATTCGTTAAAAGTCAGTTAGACCTGGCAGGCAAAACCCTGCACGTAGTGAAAGGATCACCTTCCATCCTCCGTATTCGTAATCTGGGAAACGAAATTGGTGACACTATATATATTAAGGAAATAGATAAATACGGTTCGGAACAGCTGATATCACTTGTAGCTCATGGGGATATAGATTATGCCGTATGCGATGAAAGCATCGCCCGTGCCGTAACGGACAGTATTCCACAGATAGATATCAATACCGATATCAGTTTTACCCAGTTCTATTCCTGGGGAGTCAGCAAACAATCACCTGTTCTATTGGACAGCCTTAACAGCTGGCTTCAGACTTTTCGGAACAGTGATGAGTTTAAATCTATCTACCGTAAATATTACCGGACTTCGAACCAGAGATAAGTTCCTCTCAAACAAGCTTATACAATAAAACCGGAAGTTTCGCACAGGGAACTTCCGGTTTTATTCTTTTCCATTCTTAGTTTCATGCCTTGGAACTGTCTGTTTCATTGCTTGGAACTGCTAGTTTCATCCGGTGAAACTACCGGTTTCATTGCTTGGAACTGTCAGTTTCATCCGGTGAAACTACCGGTTTCATTGCTTGAAACTATTAGTTTCATACCTTGAAACTAATTGCATCAAGCAAGGCTCTCTACTTCCCGAAGCCACATCTCTGATGATGCATCGCTTGGCATACGCCAATCCCCCCGCGGACTGATGGAAATACTACCTACTTTAGGTCCGTCCGGCAGACAAGAGCGCTTAAATTGTTGATTGAAGAAGCGGCGGAAGAATGTCTGCAACCATTTTTTGATTGTCGCTTCATCATACACGTCCTTAAATGTACGCACTGCAAGGAAGAATATCTTGGAAGGACGGAAGCCACAACGAAGGAAATAATACAGGAAGAAATCATGCAGCTCATAAGGACCTACCAGATCTTCCGTTATCTGTTTGATATTGCCGTTTTCATCTGCCGGAATCAATTCAGGACTAATCGGAGTATCCACAATATCCAGCAGCGTCATGCGCGAAGCTTCGTCCATATCATTCTCGGCTACCCATTTCACCAGATACTTAACCAAAGTCTTAGGCACACTTCCATTCACACCATACATGGACATATGATCTCCATTATAAGTAGCCCAGCCCAATGCCAGTTCCGAAAGATCGCCCGTACCAATTACCATTCCCAAAGTCTGGTTGGCAATATCCATCAGTATCTGCGTACGCTCGCGTGCCTGAGCATTTTCATAAACTACATCATGCACATCAATATCATGGTCTATATCTTTGAAATGCTGAATACAGGCTTCCTTGATGCTGACCTCACGAACGGTGATTCCTAAAGAATTCATCAAATCCAGAGCATTCGTATACGTGCGGTCTGTTGTTCCAAACCCCGGCATTGTTACACCGATAATATCTTTACGAGACCATCCCAATTTATCGAAAGTTTTGACACACACCAGTAATGCCAATGTAGAATCCAACCCACCGGAAATGCCGACTACCGCACTCTTGGCAGCAGTGTGTACCAGACGCTGAGCCAAACCGGAAACTTGTATGGAGAATATTTCCTCGCAACGCTCGTTCAACTCAACTCCTTGCGGCACAAAAGGATGAGGGTCAAAACAACGCGTCAGGTTCAGTTCTTTGCTATTTACATATTCTGTGGAAACACGTACCGCCTCTCCCGGTGCGCAATGCGCCCGACAAGCGGAAAAAGTTGTATTAACTCGACGTTCCGTGCGCAAATGTTCCACATCTATTTCACTGATAATCACCTGTCCCTCGAAAGAGAAACGCTTGCTGCGAGCTATCAGGCTGCCATTTTCGAAAATCAGTCCGTTCCCTGCAAACACCACATCCGTAGTAGACTCACCGAACCCACACGAACAGAAAACATAACCGGCAATGCAACGAGCCGACTGCTGGCTGATCAAAGAACACAAATAGTTATGCTTACCAATCCCTTCATTATCCGCTGACAGATTAAACAGAATTTCCGCACCTTGCAAGGCCAGTGAAGAACTGGGAGGAATAGGTGCCCATAAATCCTCACAAATTTCAATGCCGAACGTCGTATCCGCAGTTTCGAACAATAAGTCAGTTCCCATTGGAACCACCTGCCCGCAAAGGCGCACGCTCCTTTCACTTACATCCACAGCAGATGTAAACCAGCGTTTCTCATAAAATTCCTTGTAGTTGGGGAGGTAAGTCTTGGGCACTACTCCCAACACCTTTCCTTTTTGAATTACGACTGCGGCATTCAGCAATACTCCGTTCATCGCTATCGGCATGCCAAGTATGGCTATGATATCCAACTGCCTTGTATTACTTACAATCTGTATCAATCCCATTTCCGCTTCTTCAAGCAATAATTGCTGGGCAAACAGATCACCGCATGTATATCCCGTCACACACAACTCCGGAAAAGCAATGATCTGCACACCTTTCCCCTCGGCTATGATTATTTCCTTTTCAATTTCCCTGGCATTGAACTTACAGTCCGCTACCTTCACACGGGGCACAGCCGCCGCTACCTTTACATATCCGTAATTCATAAGGACGTTATTTATAATATTGTGACGGCAAAAATACGCTTATTTCTTCACAAACACAAAATAATCATTTCATTCGCTGCCTATATCCCGGATTATTTGTACTTTTATCGACATTTCCAAACACGCTATACAAAACTCATGAAAACCCACAGTACACTCCATAAATGGTTGCTATCCCTCCTGCTTGTAGCCGGATGCCTATCCGGCTCCGCCAAAGAAAAAGAATACATATTATTCCTCAGTTCCGTCAATGCGGAAGAAGCATGGGTGCATGGTTTCCAGAATGAACTTCGGACGCGCTTTCCTTATGAAAAAGATATTGAACTGCACAGCTACTTTCTGGCAGTCCCGATACTTAAAAATGAAGAGGAAGTCAAACAGGCCCAGGCAAATATCCTGCAAATATATCCGGAACCACCTAAAGCTGTTATAATCGTTGGTGATCCGGGATGGTTGGTCAGTGCACCTATCTTCGACGGCCCCTGGAAAGGAGTCCCCGTCATACTCTGCTACTCCCGCGGACATATTCCGTCTACTCTGCAAACCTTACTGGCCAGAGTTCCCCTTACAAAAGAAAACAGCATGCCCATCGAGGAATTCAACAAGAAATACAACATTACCGTATTAAAGCAACCTTATTTTATAGACAAAACCCTGCAACTCATCCGTCAGCTTCAACCGGAAGTCCGCCGGATCGCTTTCATTTCCGACGACCGCTATATCAGTATTGTCACCCGCCAGTCCCTGCAAGAAATTATAGAAAAAGATTTCCCGAATCTGGAACTGGAACTTTTGTCCTCAGAAGAAATAAGCACTGAAGAATTACTGGATACACTTACCACCTACAATAAAACCACCGGTGTTATTTATTATTCCTGGCTCCGGCAATATGGAGGCAACAAAAACTATTATCTGTCTGACCATCTAAAAAAAATACTTCCCAGCTTCCTGGAAGTTCCGGTTTTTACATTAGCGGACCTCAATCTGCAGGAAAACTTATATGCAGGTGGATATTACATCTCTATCCATGATTTCACCGATACGGTAATGTCCATAATCAACCGCATCTTCTCGGGCGAACCCGCATCATCCATCCCTTACCAAAATGGCGGGACTCCACAAACTTATCTGAATTTTGCCGATCTGAAGTGGTGTAACATATCGGAAAAGTTATATCCGGAAGATGCCATTTATTACTTCCAGCCTCCTACTTTCTACCAACAGTATAAGATGTACATCTGGATGGCAGTCCTGTTCATCATCTTATGCATCACTCTCTATATCTTTTATTCTATTCATTCCCGGAAAAATAAAAAAGAACTCATTCTGGCCAAAGAACGCGCCGAAGAATCCGACAGATTAAAATCCGCCTTCCTTGCCAATATGAGCCATGAGATACGCACTCCCCTCAATGCTATCGTCGGTTTCTCCAGCATCCTTGCCGAAACGGCAAATACTCCGGAAAACCGTGAATATATCCGGATCATCGAAGATAACAATTATCTGTTGCTGCAACTTATAAATGACATCCTCGATTTGTCCAGAATAGAAGCCGGATTACTGAACTTCTGTTATACTGATATAGATATCAACAGTTGCATCCGTAAACTTGAAGATACGTCTCGCCTGAGAATGCCTGCCAATGTGAAATGTATTGCAGAGTTCGGCATGAAAAGATGCTATATCCATACCGAGCAGAACCGTTTGATGCAAGTACTCGGAAACTACGTATCCAATGCCATCAAATATACGTACAAAGGAAGTATCACCATCGGCTATTATCCACCGGAAGATGGAAAAATACGTTTTTACGTCCGGGACACGGGGTGTGGTATTTCCCAAGACAAACAGCAAGCCATTTTCCAACGTTTTGTAAAGCTGGATAACTTCAAGCAAGGCACAGGCCTCGGTTTATCTATCTGTCAAATGATTGCCGAAAAGATGCATGCTACCGTCGGAGTATCTTCCGAACTCAGTAAAGGTTCCGAGTTCTGGATAGAAATACCTTACCAGCCAATTCGCACTATTTATTAAAAAGGAAGAAAAAAGAATGGAAATCTTTTGGTAAAATCGAATAAGTCTTTATCTTTGCAAGCGAAATAAAAATGTAATTATTACAAGTTTGAATTAAACGAATATGGAAGTAGTAGTAGAACGATTGCAAGGACATAACATTAAACCCTCGGTACAGCGTATTGCTATCATGAAATATCTTATGGAGCACCGCACACATCCGACGGTAGATGAGATTTATACGGCATTATCTCCTACTATACCGACACTCTCAAAAACTACAGTCTACAACACGCTGAAGATTTTGAGCGAACAAGGAGCCGCACAAACGCTTACCATCGATGAGCGTAACACATGCTATGATGCCGACACCACTCCACATTCACATTTCTTGTGCAAGCGTTGCGGAAGAATCTATGACTTGCCGTGTGACGATGCAATAAAAAAAGTGGTAGATACGGATATGGATGGACACGAAGTGCAGGAAATCCATTATTATTACAAAGGAATCTGTAAACAATGTAAAGAAGACTAACGTTTTTTATAAAACGAACGAATGACTAATTCAATTAAATCAAAAAGAAAATGAAAAAATTTAGATGTACTGTATGCGGTTACGTATATGAAGGTGATGCCGCTCCTGAAAAATGCCCGTTGTGTAAAGCTCCTGCCAGCAAGTTCGTAGAAGTTGTAGAAACCACAGAAGACGGTCCTCTGTCTTTTGCTGACGAACACGTGATCGGTGTAGCTAAAGGTTGTGATGATGAAATGATTAAAGACCTGAACAACCACTTCATGGGTGAATGTACAGAAGTAGGTATGTATCTGGCTATGAGCCGTCAGGCTGACCGTGAAGGTTATCCCGAAGTAGCTGAAGCTTTCAAGCGTTATGCTTGGGAAGAAGCAGAACATGCTTCTAAGTTCGCTGAACTGTTGGGTGACTGTGTATGGGATACCAAAACTAACCTCGAAAAGAGAATGAACGCTGAGTCAGGCGCTTGCGAAGACAAGAAACGTATTGCCACTCGTGCAAAAGCTCTGAATCTGGATGCTATCCATGACACTGTTCATGAAATGGCAAAAGATGAAGCTCGTCACGGTAAAGGCTTTGAAGGTCTGTACAACCGTTACTTCAAGAAATAATCCTTTATTAGTATTTTTAAGGAAAGAGGTTGCCATTCTGGTAACCTCTTTTTCTATAATACAATTCATTCTCTCTCTCAAGTTATCCCACGAAATGTAACACATCATTTGCTATACGTTACATCCCGTTCTATAAAGGGTTTTTCCCCCATGTTATGTTTGCTAAAACATCTGTTTTCGATTACTTTTGCATCACAATTGCTAACCCCAACGTAATTATGAAAACACTATTATCCATCTTATTCCTTTTCTTTGCAACCTACGGATACAGTCAATCAGAGAAACTATTTACGGTAGACCGTGAATTATCAAACAGCAATATCAATCAGATCTATCAAGCTAAAGACGGAGTCATCTGGATAGCCACCGAAGACGGACTTAATCGTTACGACGGCGCCAAGTTCAGTGTATACAAACACAAAGAAGGAAACGACAGCTCATTGGTAGATAACAATGTACGGATACTCTTCGAAGACAGCAAAGGTAACTTCCTGATAGGCACTCAACGTGGACTACAACTTTACGACCCGGCAACAGATCTCTTTAAAGAAATACCCATCCTGTACGAAACTGGAATAAACATGAGCGCACATATCAGTACGATCCTGGAGCGTAAGAATGGAGAGTTATTAATAGGAACGTCCGGCCATGCCGTTTATTCACTAACATTAGGAGGAACAGAACCTCTTATCAAAGAGGCGCAACTGCCGGTTCCCAGTTTTTTCATCACCTATCTATTCGAAGACCAAAACGAAAATCTATGGGTTTCTACAGAAGGAAAGGGGTTATACCGCATTGACACGTCAGGTCAAATATATCACTATTTCATCGGAAAAGAGAATGCCTGGAATATAGTCACTTCTATTTGCCTGGATGAAAAAGGGAATATCTATGCCAGTAACATAAACAAAGGAATATTTGTCTACGACCAGCAGAAAGATACTTTTATCCCTATCTCCTGTCCGATACTTCCTAGCCTGCCTATCAATACAATATATGCTGCCGGGCAAGGAAAAATCTATATCGGAACCATAGGGTACGGCATAAAAGTATATGACATACATACACAGAAGATAAAGGAAAGCGAGTTCAGTTTCAGTACTTTCGATTTCAGCAAAGCCGATGTACATGCCATCACAAAGGATCGGGCAGGCAACTTATGGCTGGGTATCAACGGCAAAGGAGTCATGCTTCTTCCGGCTACAACAAACCAATTCAAGTACATGGGCTACAAATCTGTAACAACCAATAAAATAGGTTCTAACAGTATAAAAGCAGTATGTAAAGACAAGGAAGGAACCTTATGGCTCGGAACAGCCAATGACGGTATATATGGTATAAAAGGAAAGAATAAGCCTTCCCTGCACTTTGAGCACAAAGAAACATCTAATTCCGTGCCGTCCACAATCAACCATATCCACCAGACAGCAGACGGCAGATTGTGGCTGGCCTCACCTTTGGAAGGACTGGCAGAAATGGACCCCAAGACCGGCCTGTGCCGATACTATAAATTACAGGACCATTATCAGAATGAAGTAAAAAACATATCGTATCTGACTTCAGACAAGAACGGTGAACGATTATGGGTAGCCGTTATGGGCGGAGGCGTGTTTTACATCGATCTAAAAACCGGGAAAGTCAACAGATGCGATACTTTTGAAAGCGGAAAAGAATATCAGGAGAATTACAATGTACTCCACAACCGTTGGGTAGCCTCATTGCTGTACACCAGCAACAATAAGTTATATATCGGCACCTACGATGGCTTAGGATGTCTGGACGTACCCACAATGAACTTCGCCTCAACCTATGGGAAAAACAGGATATTCAGCGGCAGTATCATACTGACCCTCTTTGAGGATGAACAAGGTGACATCTGGGCAGGTACCACCAAAGGACTCATTCATATAGACGGAAAAAATGGAAGCTCTAAAACTTATACTACACACGATGGATTGCCCAATAATACCATTTGTGCCATTCAAGGCGACAAACAACATGGATTATGGATAAGTACCAATTACGGTATCACAAACATGGACCCGGAAACAGGTACCTTTATCAACTACTATGCAGGCAATGGGTTACAAGGAAATGAATTCAGCAAAAATGCAGCCTGTACAGATAAAGATGGATATCTCATCTTTGGAGGTATCAATGGTATCACCTTTTTCCGACCAGCAGAAATCACTACAGAAGTCAAAAACCCCGAGGTTAGAATTGCCGACTTCTACATCCATAATAAAGCTGTAAAGAAAGGTACACGTTCCGGTAACCACGAAGTTATAGAAACAGCAGTACAGGAAGCCAGCCGGTTCCGTTTATGTCATAGAGACAACTCATTCAGCATCGAATTCTCAGCTATGGAATTCTATAATCCGGAACGGATCACCTATCTTTATTCCATGAATGGGGCAACCTGGGTGGCATTAGCACCGGGCGTCAACAGAGTTTCTTTCAGTGATCTGGCACCGGGTACTTATCACTTCAGGATGAAAGCCAAAGACTATACAGCCTACTCGGAAGAGAAAGAAATCATCATCCAGATAGATCCGGCATGGTGGGCATCGGGTTGGGCTAAATTAATATACGTCCTATTGATGTTATCAATCATCGGATTCATTGTGATGCAGGTGCATCATCGTTACCGTATGCATCAAAAGATGTTGCAACACATCCATGCCGAGCAAATTAACGAAGCAAAGTTACAGTTCTTCATTAATATCTCTCACGAAATACGAACTCCGATGTCGCTTATCATCAGTCCCTTGCAACAACTGATGGCAAAAGATAAGGATGCAGAATGTAGAAAGCTCTACAGTACTATACAACGGAATGCCGAGCGCATCCTGCAATTGGTAAACCAATTAATGGATATCCGAAAAATAGACAAAGGACAAATGTCCCTCATGTTTAAAAAGGCTGAAATAGTTAGTTTCACCCGTGACTTGTTAGAAACCTTCGAACAACAGACAAGGGTAAAGAAACTCGACTTAAAATTCCACACCTCTGCTCCTGAAATAGAAATGTGGATAGATCCTAAGAACTTTGACAAGATCATCCTGAACCTACTGTCGAATGCTTGTAAGTTCACACCTGAAAACGGACAAGTGGAAATCAGCCTCAGCACAGGTGAGGATACCCACCTTCCTCAAAATGCACCCCTGCGCCGATATGTTGAGCTTACAGTTGCGGACAGTGGTATCGGCATTGCTTCCACTGAACGGGAGCATATATTCGAACGATTCTACCAGATACGCAACAGTCAGAACAACTCAAATATAGGAACAGGTATCGGGCTTCACCTCACGCGCTCTTTAGTGGAGCTGCATTACGGAAATATTCACGTAGAGGACAATGGCGAAGGCAGACCGGGCTCCCGGTTTATCATACGGCTACCGCTGGGAAACGGGCATTTGAAAAAGGAAGAAATAGAAGAAGCAACAACCGCCGGCACCCTAATAAATATCCCGGCGGCAGAACCGGCTACCATAGCTTCCCCGCTGCCTTATGATGACGATGAAGAAGCCAGCGGTAAAGTCCGTGCCCGCAGTCGTCGCCATGTGCTTGTGGTAGAAGACGATGAAGAGATTCGCCACTACATTTGCCGCGAACTGAGCAATGACTTTTACATGACCGAATGCAGTAACGGAAAAGAAGCATTAGCATCGATATTATCCCATACGCCCGATCTGATAATCAGCGATGTGATGATGCCTGAAATGGATGGCTTGACACTCTGCCGCAAGATACGACAGAATGTGAACATCAACTATCTACCCATCATCCTGCTTACCGCCCGTACCAGCGAGGAGGACAATCTGGAAGGGTTGGATACCGGTGCCGATGCTTATCTGATGAAACCATTCAGCATTGAGTTGCTGAGAAAAACTGTCTTAAACCTCATCCGCCGCCGGGAACAATTGCGTAATGCTTTCAGTGGCCGTCAGAATCAGGAGGAACAAATCTCAATCCCAGAAGTAAAATCTCCCGATGACCGGCTTATGGAACGTGTCATGCGCGTTATCAATGAGAATTTAGGCAATCCGGCATTAACTGTCGAAATGATCAGTACGGAAGTAGGTATCAGCCGTGTACATCTGCATCGCAAGCTCAAAGAACTCACGAATCAGACTACACAACAACTCATTCGTAACTTGCGTCTGAAGCAGGCAGCTACCCTGCTGGCCGACAAGCGGCATAGCATAACAGAAGTAGCCACATTAACCGGTTTTACGCATCCCACGTACTTCGCCACGGCATTCCGCGAAATGTATGGCATATCACCATCAGAGTATATGGAACGCCATATAGGGCAAGATAAAACGAAAGATGGCATCTTTTGATGTGAAAGATGCCATCTTTTACATAGCTATTTTAAAGTTCTTGTCCGAGGGCTTTCCGTTAGGTTAAGCCTGCCAAGCATATCGCCTCCGCAATCTACTATGATCTTATGCAATACTATCGCCGGACTGAGAGGGCGAATAGTCAGAGTATGTACCCCGGCCTCCAGAGTGACATCAGGAAAAGTTACTTTTGATTCTATTACCCGTGCCGCCCCCGCAGGATACATTTTTGAATAACAGTTGGCCCAAGTTAGGTCTGAATTGTAATTCACGATTTGTTCCTCACCGTCATCTAAACGAATGGCATAACTATGCCCTCCTTTAATAAAAGGCAAAGTACTATCCAATATCAGGCGTACACGCACACCGGACAAGTCAGACTTTAATCGCATTTGATAGGTCAACGAAGCACCGGATACCGGCTTGGTATATGGCATCAAAGAAAGTCCGGAGAGTGTACGTCCCAAGTCCGGTATAACAGTCCATTGTGTACCGGGTTCCTGCACGGATGTAGCAAAACGTTCTGCTTCCATTACCACTACCCCACTGCTCTCTTCGTATTCATAACCACCCATTACCATATTTCCGTTCCGGGAAGCATCCACACGGGTTACTTTCGGCATTATATTTCCTCCTTTCGGTTCATCCCATGAAGTATAGCCTATATGGGTCTGATCCATCATGTGTTTCCATTTGCCACCGGCAATATTATTATTATAATCGGCGCATAGTTCCGCATCTCTCCGGAAGCAATACTCTACGCGATCCGCCCAGGCATTGGCACGTACATCATTTTCAGCAGCCAACTGCCGGTTCATGGCGGTAGCACAGTACATTTCATAAAGATTGGCCATAGCTTGCACAGGGAATAATATCAGCTCCTTATAAGCATCGCGCCTATTCTCCGGTAGCAAAGCAAACTGACGGACAGCATGTGCTTCCAATGCCAGAAACTCATCGGCCACAGCTTTAAATTCACCACTTTGCAAATTATAGGTTTTGTGATCTAATATCTCTGCCGTCACACGAGCGCAATACTTACAATAAAGATTTAAAATTCGTGCAGCTTCGTCAGCATATTCATTACCAAATTGCTGGCGGCAAAATTCTCTTGTATAATCCATCAGATTACCCGCATTAAAAGCATCAGGATTCCATGCCATTTTCAAGAAGAAATCCGTAGGAAACTCATTCGGTTTCAAATCACCTACATTCAATATCCACATCTTATCCACACCATAAGCATACGTCAGATAAAGCTGTTCCCACATATGCTGGATTTGAGTCATATTCAACCACTGATAAGCACGCGGAGCACCATGCAAATCCACATGATAGTACATGCCATAACCACCGGGATGACGTTTAACACCCGGTTCGGGCAGACGGCGAACATCTCCCCAATTGTCATCACATAACAGAATCATTACATCATCCGGTATCTGCATACCTTGATCGTAATATTCCAGTACCTCACTATAAAGCGCCCATAATTGTGGAGTCTTAGAAGCAGATTTTCCCGTAACCTCGGCTATGATACGACGCTGTTCTTTCACTATATTTTCCAACAGTTTTGTATCCGTATCAGGTCCCATCGGCGCATCACCGTCACCACGCATCGCAATGGTCACCACTTCTTCTTTACCCCGCATGCGCTCTATACCTTCACGGAAAAAGCGGTCGATACCATCTTTGTTTGTCTGATAGTTCCAGTCTCCATACACTTTACGATTGCGAGCATACTCCTGATGGTTACGCGCCATAGGCTCATGGTGGGAAGTACCGATTATGATCCCCATCTCATCAGCCAATGGACTGTTCATGGGATCATCCGCATAGAAAGCAGCACTCCACATAGCAGGCCATAGGAAGTTGGCTTTCAGGCGAAGCAACAATTCATACACATGCACGTACATTTTACTATTGAAGCCACCATAACGTTCCGTGGTCCAACCTCCCATGCAAGGCCATTCATCATTAATAAAAATACCACGATACTTCACTGCCGGTTCTCCATCGGTATATACACCTTTTTTTATATAGAGTTCCTCATGCCGTTCCGCCGGAACATCCGCCCACCAATACCAGGGAGATACCCCTATCTGACGGGATAACTCATAAACTCCATAGATAGTTCCACGCTTATCGCTACCAGCAATTAACAACACTTCACCCGGTATTCCTTCCACCGGATCTTTTACTGTGGTGATTATAAACTTCTCATTCTTGCCTTTCAACTCGCGGGCATCCAGTTTCTTCGATTTCACCAATTGCTTTATGAATGGAGACTCATCAAAAGAACCAATAAGAATACGTACATTTTGCCCATCCGCACTTCCCTTCTGTTTTGCATCGGCCACTAATGCAGGACGTATATCGGCCACTTTATAAAAATCCTCCTGTAAATTATGTACAGCCGTTAATACTCCTTTATGTTCCTCATCAGCACATAAAATACTGAAACTCCTTTGTTGAGATGTTACAAGCTCCAACGTACCTTCTTCCCGAATGAAAGAGACAAACTTATCCGCCGCTTGCAGTGTCGAAGCCAGAGTGAGACAAAGTTGCAGGCAGACAATCCGTGTTTTTAATGATATTCTCATCATGTAGAAATAAATTAGATTAATAATACTATGAAACAAAGGTACACGGCTTCCAGAAGCCTGCCAAAGATCACTGTTACAGATACTTTCGAGCATATTACGAGTTAAAAGAATAAGGTTGTGTTACATCAATTAAAGTCTATGATACACCCCTAATATAGAATGCAACATCAGTTAATCTTTCTGCAATAGCAACATATTTATTACTATTATTATACTTCCTACTTTTGCTTCGGGAACAAAAAGGTTCTTTATCATTATTTATTAATCTTAAAACTAAAAGAATTATGGAAAGCATGTATGACAACAGTTAATCCTGGCTTTATGACATCAGAGAAAACATAGTTATTAACTATCTTAAACTAATGGTAATGAAAAATGTAAAAAAGAAAATTCAAAGGATTCCTTACTTGTTTCTTTTGATGCTTTTTAGCTGCCTGACAGCTTCGGCACAACAAGGAATAACAGTGAAAGGAACAGTCGTGGACGACAATGGCGAGACTATAATTGGAGCCTCGGTAGTTGTAAAAGGAAATAATTCAATAGGTACGATCTCAGATATAGACGGTAATTTTGTATTGACCGTGCCCAATGAAAAGTCAGTTCTTGTCGTTTCGTTTGTAGGTATGGAGCCTCAGGAAGTGAAGGCTTCTTCAAAAGGGACAATCAAAGTAGTTCTGAAAGATGATACACAGCTACTGGACGAAGTTGTAGTAGTAGGTTACGGACAGCAAAAGAAAGCGTCGGTGGTAGGAGCCATTACACAGACTTCCGGAAAAACACTGGAGCGGTCTGGGGTAAGCAATTTAGGAGCTGCCTTAACGGGTAACCTTCCGGGAGTCATTACTTCCAGTTCTACCGGTATGCCCGGTGCCGAAGATCCGAAGATTATTATCCGCACACAGAGCTCGTGGAATAATAGCGAACCCCTGGTGCTGGTAGACGGTATCGAACGTGAAATGAGTTCAGTAGACATCTCCTCAGTGGAGAACATTTCTGTATTGAAAGATGCATCCGCTACTGCTGTATATGGTGTGAAAGGTGCCAACGGAGTAATCCTTATTACTACCAAACGCGGTAAGGAAGGAAAAGCCAACGTACAGATCAAGGCCAATATGACCGCTAAAGTAGTATCAAAACTCCCTGAAAAGTATGATGCTTATGACACATTCTACTTGATGAATAACTCCATTGAGCGCGAAGCTTGTCTCAATCCTGCCGGATGGGCAAACTACACACCGGCAGCCATCATCGATAAGTATCGTCATCCGGCCAATGCCGAAGAGTGGGACCGCTATCCTAATGTGGATTGGGAGGATGAACTTTTCAAGAAAGTCGCTATGTCCTATAATACCAGCGTCAACGTATCAGGTGGTACTAAAGTTGTAAATTACTTCGCAGCTGTAGATTTCGTAAACGAAGGTGACTTGTTCAAGAGCTTTGAAAACGGACGTGGTTACAACTCCGGCTTTGGCTATAACCGCATCAACGTACGCAGTAACCTAGACTTCCATCTGACAAAAACGACCAAATTCTCTACCAACCTGTTTGGTTCGAATGCACAACGTCAGCTGCCTTGGGATATGAGCGACAATGACACCGGTTTTTGGAACTCAGCCTATAAATCCGCTCCCGACGCCATGCGTCCCGTCTACTCCAATGGTATGTGGGGATGGTATGCGCCGCGTGATGCCGATGTGCCCAACTCAGCCTATTTCCTGGCTGTAGGCGGTAAAGAGAAACGCACCACCACCAAAATGACCACTGACTTCATTTTGGAGCAGGACCTGGCTATGCTGACCAAAGGACTGAGATTCAAGGCGAACTTCTCTATGGACTATACTTTTGCGGAGAACAAACGTGGCCTCAGTGACCAGTACAACGATGCACAACGCATCTGGGTGGATCCGGATACAGGTAATATCTCTTATAAGTTTGACCCTGATACAGGAACCGGACTCGACAAAGTCACCAATCCTATCTATTGGTTACAACAATCCGGTAGTGCAAACATTGGTGCCACTTATCGTAAACTATACTACTCTATGCAATTCGACTATGCCCGTACCTTCGGCAAACATGAAGTGACCGGCCTTGGCCTTTTCAGCCGATTAAAAGAGGCACAGGGAAGTGTGTTCCCCATCTATCGGGAAGACTGGGTATTCCGTTTTACCTATAACTACGCCATGCGCTATTTCTTCGAGGCCAATGGTGCTTATAATGGTTCCGAAAAGTTCGGTCCTGATTATCGCTTCGCCTTCTTCCCCTCCCTCTCACTGGGTTGGATGATCAGTGAAGAGAGTTTCATGAAAAAACTGAAGTTCGTCGATATGTTAAAGCTTCGCGCTTCTTGGGGACGAGTAGGTGATGATGCCGTGGTCGCTCCGTGGCAGAGATTTACAGCAGGTCGTTTCTTATACAAAGATCAGTTGAGTTATGGTGGTAACACTGTCATGGGTAGCATCAATCCGGACAACTCTCCTTATACCCACTGGAAAATCTCTTCTCTGGGTAACCCGGATGTCTCTTGGGAAACTGTAGAAAAGCGCAACATTGGTTTAGATTATGCTTTCTTTAATGGACTGATAGCAGGTTCAGTAGATGTATTCAACGATACCCGTACGGACATTATAATTAGCGGTGACAGCCGTGCCATTCCGTCTTATTTTGGAACAACGGCTCCCCGAACCAATTTAGGTAAAGTCAACAGCCACGGTTATGAACTGGAATTACGTTTGAACCATGTATTCAACAATGGTCTACGCGCCTGGCTGAACACCAGTATGACTCACGCCATCAATGAAATCAAGTTCAGAGATGACGCTCCTTTGCTACCTGCTTATCAGAAGGGAGCCGGACATACAATTAACCAAGTATATTCATACATCGACCATGGAAACCTGGCTACCTGGGACGATGTGATAGGTAGTAGTAATTGGACAACCGGAAATGACATGAAGTTACCGGGCGACTACAATATTATAGACTTCAACGGTGACGGTATAGTTGACAATGACGACCGTGCTCCTTATCAGTATGCCAGTACACCGCAGAACACCTATAATGCCTCTCTCGGTTTTGAGTGGAAAGGCTTCAGTTGCTTTGCCCAATTCTATGGAGTAACCAATGTAACCCGTGAAGTCAATTTCCCGACATTCCGTTCTACAGCCCACGTAGCTTATGCAGAAGGTTCATACTGGACACCGGGAGGTAATGCCACCCTACCCACTCCACGCTGGGGAACTACTGTAGACGCAGCTGCTACCGGAACACGTTACTGGTATGATGGTGCTTACCTTCGTCTGAAGAATGTTGAATTATCCTATACATTCAAGAACAATTGGCTGAAGAAAATGGGCATCAATTCCTGCCGTCTCTACTTGAACGGCGATAATCTCTACATGTGGACCGACATGCCGGATGACCGTGAAGCCAACTACGGTACAGGCTCTTCGGACGGTGCCTACCCTACGGTACGCCGCTTCAATTTTGGTATCGACATAACCTTATAATAACGAAGAGATAATTATGAATAAATATATAAATAAACTATTTATGATGTCGGCTATTGCAATGGCTGGCATAATGGGGATGACCTCATGTACAGACTATCTGAATAAAGCTCCGGAAAGTGACTACCAGGATAATGACCCTTATAAGAATTTTATGAACTTTCAGGGTTTCACTGAAGAACTCTATAATTGTATCCCGGTAGTTTCAAACAATAAAGATGCCGGACATACTTGCTTCAACTATGGTGAAGATGAATACTGGGAACCACAGGAAATGCGTATGCAAGCCCGTAGTGTGGACAACGGAGACTTCTGGGCCTGGACGACTGTTTACTATGGTTACCCGAACAATCAAGGTTCGGCAGGTTCAAACAACCGAACTGATAAAGGTCACTTATGGGCCAACTCCTGGTATGCCATCCGTAAAGCCAATATCGGTATCGCCAACCTCGGCAATCTGATAAGTGCCACCGAGGAAGAACGCAATCTCATAGAAGGACAACTTTACTTCTTCCGCGCATGGTACCACTTTATGCTAATGGAATGGTGGGGCGGCATGCCGTATATTGATACAGTGTTGTCTTCGGATGTAGCTCCCACGTTAGCCCGTCTTACATGGCAAGAATGTGCGGAAAAATGCGTATCCGACTTTGAACATGCAGCCAGTCTACTTCCTGTTGATTGGGATGCAACCACCGCCGGTAAAGTGACTTTAGGCAAAAACAATATGCGTATCAACCGTATTATGGCTTTAGCTTATAAAGGCAAGACCTTGCTTTGGGCAGGCAGTCCGTTGATGAACTGGGCTTCCGGAGGTGCAAAGGAATACAATGCAGAGTTGTGCAAACGAGGTGCCGATGCTCTCGGACAAGCCCTTGCCCTCACCGAGTCGACCAACCGTTATGAACTGGCCGACTTCTCCGAATATAACGACATCTTCCTGTTGCATAACTCAAGCGGCAAGCTGAACGGAGTAAAAGAGTCCATCTTTATGGAGAATATCAAGGATTATAGTGGACGCTGGCGCTGGAATATGGTTAACGACTTCCGACCTCAATCCATTGAGTATTCCGGTATTAAATGCTATCCTACCGCCAACTACGTAAACTACTATGGCATGCAAAACGGTTACCCTATTAATGACATGACAAAGGCAGATGCCGAATCAGGCTATGATCCCACACATCCCTGGAAAAACCGCGACCCACGCTTCTATAAAACCATCATGTTCGACGGTGTGAAGTGGAAAAGTACCGGTGGTGCAGGTGGAACGGCAGAGCTTTTCACCGGAGGTAGAGAGAGTGAAGAAGCAAATGAAAAGAAAGGCTGCTTCACAGCCTATATGAACAGCAAACTCTGTCCGCAATTGATGAATACGGTTGACGGTTATAAAGAAAATAATATAATGATCCTCAGCCTTATGCGCCTGGCAGATGTATATCTGATGTATGCTGAAGCTACGGCTGTAGGCTACAACGGTCCGAAGAGTAAAGCTGCTACCTACTCACTCACAGCCGAAGAGGCATTGAACAAGATCCGCGAACGTGCCGGGGTAGCTCCCGTACTCGACAAGTTCCTGGGTAGTACTGCTGACTTCCTGAGCGAATTACGCCGTGAACGCGCTGTGGAACTGTCCTTCGAAGGTTTCCGTTTTATAGATCTTCGCCGCTGGATGCTTCTCACCCAATATCCTTACACATTGAAGACCAAGATTGAGTTCGACCGTGCCGATCCTAGTGACTATAATTATGACGAACCGGAAGAAAATGCTATCAAGAACTTGCGTGAAGTAGTATTGCTTGAGCGTAAATATACCGACAGACACTATTGGTATCCGCTCCCTAAAAAGGATGTTAGCATGTATGAAGGGTTCTATCAGAATCCCGGATGGTAATCTTGACGTATTAACTAATAATGACGCAAAAAATGAATAGAAAGTTTATATATATTGGCTGTACTGTTTTCGCCATGTCTCTGTTTCATGCAGGAGGTATCCAGGCGCAAGAAGAAAACAAAGATAGCCTGGTGAATGTGGCTTTCGGTACGGTTGCCCAGGAAGACTTGACGCATGCCATTTCTACGGTCAACACGTCCGAACTGACCAAAAAAGTAAATAGTTCCAGTAGCTTAGTTGGACTGGAAAGTCTGATAGGTGGATACACCGGCAACGTATGGGGGCAAGGAGCACTTGTCCTCGTGGATGGAGTGCCCCGCAGTGCAAGTAATGTACGCGCTTCGGAAATAGAGAGTGTTTCGGTAATGAAAGATGCTGCTGCTGTGGTACTTTATGGTAGCCGTGCGGCAAAAGGTGTTATCCTGATCACTACCAAACGCGGTAAAAATGAACCGATGCGCATCGACGTACGGGGCAATGCAGGCATAAATATTCCCAAATCTTATCCAAAATATTTGGATTCAGACTGCTACATGACCCTTTACAATGAAGCTTGCCGTAATGACGGGCTGTCCCCAAAATACAGCGCATCAGATATCTACAACACTGCCATGGGAACCAATCCTTATCGTTATCCGAATATTGATTTCTATAGTTCGGACTATCTGAAAAAGGCATATTATAATGCAGATGTGACAGGTGAAGTATATGGAGGTAATGATCGCACACACTATTACCTGAATTTCGGTATGGATTATAGTAACGACCTGCTGAAATATGGTGAATCAAAGAATGCCTACAATATGCGTTTCAATGTACGCGGTAACGTAGACATGACACTTGCCTCATGGCTAAAGGCTACTACCAATGCGGCAGTTGTCTTTACCAATCAGTATGCAGGCCGCGGAAACTTTTGGGGAACCGCATCCACCTTGCGTCCCAACTGGTTTGCTCCGTTATTACCCATCGACATGATGGATACCAGCGTCGCTCAAATACAGGAATATATTACCAACAGTAATCACCTGATTGACGGCAAATATCTGCTTGGAGGAACTTCTTCCGACATGACCAATCCTTTTGCTGATCTTCTGGCTGCCGGATATGTTAAGGAAAAGGCACGTATGTTTATGTTCGATGTCAGCCTTGCCGCTGATCTGGGTTCATTCTTGAAAGGCCTGACGTTTAAGACTTCTTATAGTGTGGACTATACTTCTTACTATTCTGAAGCTTTCAGCGAGACCTACGCCGTTTATGAACCTACATGGTCTCAGGTGAACGGCAAGGATATGATTATTGCCTTGAAGAAGCACAATGAAGACAAAAAAGATCCCAATGAATATGTCGGCAAGTCCACTTACGATCAGACCATGACGTTCAGTGCACAGTTTGACTATGCCCGCACTTTCGCAAAATACCACAACGTAGCAGCCACATTCATAGGTTGGGGTTATCAAACGCAGAATTCTGCTGACGAAAACCATGAAAGCAGTGATTATCACCGTACCAGTAATGTGAACTTAGGCTTACGGGCATCCTACAATTACAATCATAAGTATTATGCCGATTTCAGTGGTGCTGTGATCCATTCGGCCAAATTACCCGAAGGCAAGCGTAACGCTTTCTCTCCGTCAGTCACTTTGGGCTGGAGGATCAGCAAAGAGAAGTTTATGGAGAATGTAAAGTTTATAGACGATCTGAAAATCACAGCTTCTTATGCCAACCTGCATCAGGATCTCGATATCACCGACTATTATCTGTATAAAGGCACTTTCTCCAAAAGAACAAACGAGGGCTTCTATGTACAATGGCATGATGGAACAGCCGGCGGATGGACTCCGGCTTCCAAACGCGGTGATAACCCCAATCTGGGTTTCATCACACGTGAAGAGTTCCGTGCCGGCATTGATGCCACACTGTTCAACCGTCTGCTGAAAATAAATGCGAATTACTTCAGACAAGATACGAAAGGCTTGCTCACCCAAGGTTCATCTTCTATCTATCCTTCCTATTTTGCTTTAAGCAGCAATTCCACTTTCATGCCCTGGATCAATTATAACGAGGACAGACGCAGTGGTTTTGACTTCTCGCTGAGTGCCAACAAGAAATTCGGCGACTTTGACGTAACACTCGGTTTCAATGGTATGGTGTACTCCTCCGAAGCTCTGAAACGTGACGAACTTTACGACGAAGATTACCAGTATCGCAAAGGTCGTGCACTCGATGCTTCCTACGGTTATGTATGCGAAGGTTTCTTCCAGGATCAGACTGACATAGACAATCATGCCCGTCAAACATTTGGTACGGTAAAACCCGGTGACCTGAAGTACAAAGATATTAACGAGGATGGTGTAATCGACAGCAAGGACCAAATTGAATTAGGTAAGAACGGTTGGTCAGCTCCTCCTTTCTCCTTCGGATTGAACTTAACTGTGAAGTGGAAAAATTTCTCGCTATTTGCCATGGGATCAGGTCAGACCGGTTCTGTAGACTTTAAAAGCAGTTCCTACTACTGGAACCGCGGTACGAGCAAATTCTCAGAAGTGGTATGGGGACGTTGGACCGAAGATACAAAGGATGTGGCCACCTACCCACGTCTGACCACCACCAATGGTGACAATAACTACCGCAATTCCACTTTCTGGATGTATAAGCGTAACTATTTCCGCCTGAACCAAGTGCAGTTGACGTATGACTTCCCTGAAAATACTTTCAAAGGAACGTTTGTTCGTGGTTTAAGTGTTTATTGCGGAGGTAGCAATCTGCTTACCATCTCTAAAGAGCGGAAGCATATGGAGCTGAGTACCGGTTCCCCTCAATGCCGTAACTTCTATGCAGGTTTCAAGGCTGCATTCTGATTTTATTGATTAATAAAGAAGAAGATTATGAAAAAGAAAATTATACCTTTTATAATAGGTGCCCTGATGCTCACCGGTTGTGATGATTTGTTTTCACCAGCCATCGAAAACTTCCAAGGCGTGGAAAACATGTACAACGATGCGGAATACGCACGGGGAATATTGCACAATGTATACAGTCTGATTCCGGGCTATTACGATAACAGCGAGTATGGCACGGATGACGCCGTAACCAATCAGCCAAGTAATGTGTATCTGCAAATGGCCACCGGTGCCTGGACCACAAGTTCATATAATCCACAGAATCAGTGGACCAATTCCTACGGTGCCATTCAATACATCAACCTCTTTCTGGAGAATGTGGGAGGCGTAAAATGGTCGAATGATGAAGAACTGAACAAATTGTTTGCGCAACGCCTCACTGGCGAAGCTTACGGACTCCGTGGGATGTTCTATTTTTATCTGCTTCGTGCCCATGCCGGTTTTGGTGCAAATGGCGAACTGCTCGGTGTACCCATATTTACAGAACCTCAGACAATAGAGTCGGATTTCAATCAACCGCGTGCTTCGTTTCAGGCTTGTGTAGAACAAATCTACAATGATCTTTCCGAAGCAGAGAAAAGACTTCCTTATGAGTATGAAGATGTTTCAGGAAGCGTTCCTGCAGATTTCCAGAGTCTCACACAAGACGTCGGTAAATACAACACCGTTATGGGTGCCAAAGCACGTCAGTTGTATAACGGAATCATAGCCCGTGCCTTCCGTACACGCACAGCCGTACTGGCTGCCAGTCCCTTCTTTGAAGATGCTTCCAACGCTGCCACATGGGCGGATGCCGCTAATGCCGCAGCTGCTGTAATAGACTATAAAGGAGGCCTATCAGGATTAGCATCCGACGGAGTGGAATATTACTCACCTACTATTATAAATACAATTAAGGATGGTGCCAATCCAAATGAAATCTTATGGAGAGGAAACAAAGGAAGTGGTGATAACGACCAGGAATCACAAAATTTCCCACCGAGTTTGTACGGTAATGGTTATATGAATCCGTCGCAGAATCTGGTCGATATATTCCCTATGGCCAATGGATACCCCATCAATGACGCAGCCAGCGGATACGATGCCAACAATCCTTATGCTGGACGCGATCCCCGCTTGGGCAAATACATCTTTTACAATGGAAGTACAATCAGTGAGAAGAGTATAACAATCAACATCAATGAGGGAAATCAAGACGGTGTTAACGTGACCGAAAACCGCTCGACCCGAACAGGCTATTACATGAGAAAACGCCTGCGTATGGATGTGAACTGTAATCCGGCATCCATTTCCAAACAGCCGCATTACACACCCCGTATCCGTTATACTGAAATGTACCTGAATTATGCTGAGGCAGCCAATGAAGCTTGGGGACCGAAAAACGCCAACGGCAAAGATTACTCCGCTTACGATGTAATCAAAGCCATCCGGAAACGTGCCGGCGTAGGTGGTACCAATGATGCCTATCTGGAAGCATGCGCTGCCAGCAAAGACAAAATGCGTGAACTGATTCGCAACGAGCGTCGACTGGAACTCTGCTTCGAAGGATTCCGTTTTTGGGATCTCCGTCGCTGGAAAGCCGACCTGAACGAACCGGTATATGGCATTAGCTGGAATGGTAACAGTTATCAGAAGATAACCGTAGAAGAACGTTCGTATGAAGATTATATGTACTGTTGCCCTATCCCCAATTCTGAGATACTGAAGTACAGCAACCTCATCCAGAATAAAGGATGGAAATAAACAAAATTGTGAACACTATTAATAAAATAGCATGATATGAAAAAGAAATTAGCATATATCGGACTGGCTTCATTACTCTTATCTTTCACCGCGTGCGAAAGCTCTGACAATGAATTCTCCGACTTCGATTATCAAACTGTATATTTTGCCAACCAATATGGTTTACGTACCATTGAATTGGGAGAAGACGAATTCCTCGATAACTCTTTGGATAATCAGCACAAAGTATCCATTAAAGCAGCTTGGGGTGGTGGTTATACCAACCGCAAGAATGTAATTATTGATACTCAGATAGATGAATCGCTTTGCGAAAACCTCTATTTCAAAGGAAGTAACACTCCTGTTACCCCTATGCCCACCTCCTACTACACCCTGGCCGCCAACCAGATCAATATTCCCAAGGGTGAAGTTATAGGTGGTGTGGAGGTACAGTTTACCGATGCATTCTTTGCCGATAAAAAGACTCTTGATAATTATTACGTGATTCCTCTGAAGATGACAGGCGTACAGGGTGCAGACTCCATCCTTCAGGGTAAGGCAGTCGTAGCAAACCCCATGTTGACAAATAGTGGCGACTGGAGTGTACAACCCAAGAATTTTGTACTTTATGCTGTAAAGTATGTCAATCCCTGGCATGGTGAGTACCTGCGTCGTGGAGTGGATCAAGCTGTAATAAACGGCGTTTCTTCGCAATTGGTACGCCATCAGCAATATGTAGAGAAGGATGAGAAAGTAAATATTACAACTGAAAGCCTGAAAGACAATATTCTATCCTTATCAACCAAGGATGCGCAAGGTAATCTTTTCAATTACAACCTCAGCTTGACTTTTACCGAAGATGGTAATTGCACAGTAGGTAGTACTTCCGATGATCTTATCATTTCCGGTACCGGTAAATTTGTGAAGAAGGGCGAAAAGAACAGCCTTGGCGGTAAAGATCGTAATGCTATCTATCTGGACTATACAATTGACTTTAAAACCAAAAACATGCAGTACGCCACCAAAGATACGTTGGTGTTAAGCAGTCGTGCCGTACAAGGTGGCAAGTCATTCGAGATAGAAATAAGATAGTATTATCTGGTATAAACGTTTAAACAAAGAAAACATGAAATACTTTAATCATAAGATAATCGGTATTGCCATGATGTGTGCAACGGTTATGGCATGCACCGATAAGTATGACTGCAACCTTCAAGTAGAAAAGCCTGAAGAAGTGGCCAATAGCGAATACCTGGCCAGCTTTGATTTGCTGAAATCGTACATTACCCGCGATGCCAGTTCTCCGTTCAAGTTTACGGCAAACTTGTCTTCAACAGACTTTTTAAAGAAAGACATTGCTTACAGCACCATACTTAGCAATTTTGATGGCATAGATATTGGCGGTTCTATCACTCCCGTCAATTCATTGAAAGAGGATGGTTCCTTCGATTTTGGCGGAATGCAATTAGTAGCTGATGCTGTCAAAGGAACGGACATAACGCTTTATGGTGGTACGCTCTGTTCCAATCAGGGACAACGCACCGCTTATTATAATGAACTGATACAGCCCATCATTATTCCCTTCGTACCCGAGAAAGGTAAAACTGTGATTTGTGACTTCGAGAATGATGAACTAGGCAAAGCTTACGGTATGACCGGAGGAAGTCAGGCTGTGGTAGAAAACGACCCGGATGGGAAGAGTGGTAAAGCACTGCATGTAGGTACCGACGATAACAAAGCTGCCTATTCACATCCTAAGTTCAACGTCAAGTTACCGGAAGGTCGAAAACTGGGCGATTACGTCAATCTGACCATTGATATGCGTATTGTAAACGAAGACGGTATATATGGAGCAGGTATGAGAGTCTTTATTAATGGAAAAGAGTTCAACGTTGGTATGAATGCTAAAACTTTTGGTTGTAATCCCAACACTTGGAATCGTGGAGCGGTCATCAGCTTAAATAGCGTTACAGCTCCAGGCTTCATATTGCCGGATGAAATGAAAGGACTTACTGAATTTGAGCTTGCCGTTGGTTCCGCTTCTGGAGGAGCACAATATTTTCTCGATAACATCGTGATGAATTATGAGCTTCCCGGAACAGGTGTTACTAAAATTGACTTTGAAAAAGATGAACTTGGAACGTCTTATCCGATGACTAACGGAAACTCTTCCGTTGTAGAAAATGATCCTGAAGGCAGTGGTAAAGTATTACACGTAGGTACAGCAGCTACTCCCAGCAATAGATCTTATCCCAAATTCAATATTAAATTGCCAAATGGAAAAACTTTGGCCGATTATATAGCACTGTCTCTTGATATGCATTTAATTGATGGTAAAGGCAAATATGGTTCTGGGATGAAAGTGGTGATCAACGGTGTTGAACTTGACTCACAAAAAGGACCTAACGGCTTCGGATGCCCAGACAATGCCTGGGCGCGCGATGCCATTTATATCAAATTTGTGAAGAAGAGCGAAAAGGAAGACGGAGACGGTTGTATAGTAATTCCCGAGAATTTGAAAAGTCTCACAGAATTTGAACTGGCCGTAGGTTCAGGCTCGGGCGAGTGGCATGCTTACATCGATAATATCAGCCTCCACTGGAAAGCCGATGATACCATCATCGAGAAAACTCCCGAAGAGAAAAAGAACATCTTCACGGAAGAGATGAATAAATGGATCGGTGGTATAGTAAATGCTGGTGGTGAATCTGTAAAAGTATGGAATATTGTAGGCGAACCACTTGACAAAACCATGGATGCCAACACCTTCAACTGGGGTGAATATTTGGGCGAAGTAGAATATGCACGTACAGCCGTGAAACAAGCACGTGACACAGCAAAAATTGATCTCAACCTCTTCGTCAGCAATACTTTCAATCAATCTGATGAGATGGGACAGAAAGCTGATGAATTGATCGCATTGGTAAAATCCTGGGAAGCAGATGATGTAACCCGTATTGACGGATACAACATCCTTCTTCATGCGGTTTATTCCAAAGATGCCACTTCTCAGAAAGCCAATGAAGAGATGATTTCCGAATTGTTCGACAAGTTGGCACAGACCGGTAAACTGATACGTGTATCCGACCTCAGCATGATGGTGGAAGATACAGAGGGTAAATTCATCCAGACCAGTAAACTGACCGCCGATGAACGGAGTGCCGCAGCCAACTACATAGCTTTCATCATGAAAGAATATCGGAAAACTATCGCATCGGACAAGCAATATGGCATATCCATTTCAAGTATGACCGAAACCAGTACCGGTAACAAGATTTGCCCCTGGACTTCGGGATACAATCGAAATGGAATGTATGAAGGAATAGTTGAAGGATTGAAATAACCCGAAGTATAATGAAACTATTTATTAGAAATCTATGCATTTTTCTGATGGGAATGTCATGTTGGGCATGCTCTGATAATAATAATGCGGAGACTGATGATAACGGGAAGGGCGCATATGCGCTCTTCCTAAAAAAGTCAATTACAGTGAGTGCCGGTGAAAACCAGACAGAGGTCGTTATAGAGTGGGCAAAAACCTCCTGGGAGATAACCTTCGAACAGGGAGATATTGTAAAAAGTATAACTCCGATGTCAGGTGGAAGCAGTGATGGAGAAAAGCAGTACACAAAAATTCAAGTGGTTTGCAATGCTAACGCTTCAATGAAACAACGTACACAGACTATTCACATTACTGACCTAACCAACAAGCAGACTACCGATTTATTGATAGAACAGGAACCGGCATTCAAGTCTGTTACACTTAATATTGACCCTACAGTAAAATATCAGCCGATAGCAGGATTCGGTGGAATGTACAATCCTAAAATTTGGTGTGGCGGAAACCTCATTTCTGCCCGACAATTAGACCAAATGTATGGTGAAGGCGGATTGGGCTACTCCATCCTTCGCCTGATGGTTTATCCCAACGAATCTGATTGGAATGCTGATGTAGAAGCGGCTAAAGCGGCACAGGCCAATGGAGCAATAGTTTTTGCATGTCCGTGGGACTGTACAGATGCTCTCTCCGAGCAAATCAAGGTGAACGGCAAAGAAGTAAAACATCTCAAAAAAGAGAACTATGGAGCATACGCCGATCATCTTATCCGTTACATCAATTTCATGAAACAGAATGGAGTAGATCTTTATGCCATATCTGTTCAGAATGAACCGGATATGGACTTTACTTATTGGACTCCTCAGGAAGTGGTAGATTTTGTGAAGCAATACGGTGCCAAAATCCGTGAAACCGGAGTCAGACTGATGTCTCCCGAAGCATGTGGCACACCACCCGAATACACGGATCCGATCATCAATGATGCCGGAGCATTTGCACAGACCGATATTATTGCAGGACACCTTTATCAAGGTTTTACAGACCTGGATAATGGATACGTCAAAAATCGTCACGATTACATCTGCGGTCTCTACCCTCGCATCCATGGAAAGACCTGGTGGATGACGGAACATCTCTTTAATGACGGAGAAAAATCAGATGATCCGTCAGCATGGGAATTCCAAAAGTGGCAATACTGCCTCAACCACCTTGGCAAAGAAATCCACATGTGTATGGAGGGCTATTGCAGTGCATACGTATACTGGTATTTAAAGCGCTTCTATGGATTGATGGGCGATAATGACAAGCGCAGCCCGGTGGGTGAAGGTGAAATTGCTAAGAATGGTTACATCATGGCCCATTACGCGCAGTACGCCACAGGTACTACCCGTATTAAAGCTGTCACGAATAATACAGGAATATGTGCCACAGCCTACATCAATGAAACAGGAAATGAAGTAACGGTTGTATTGCTGAATTTCACCGGAGCCACCCAGTGTATAGAAATACCGTTGGCAGGAATGAAGCGTGCAAATGCCGTTGAAACCAATGAAAACAAAAATATGGAAGTTATCAGTACTGAGATGCTGGAATCTGGCGAGGGTGTATATGTACTGTTGTCCGGTAACAGCATAGTCTCTGTCCGGTTGACCTTATAATTGCATGAAGTGATATGGAATCACTCAAGTAGTTCAGATTCTCTCCAAATGGTAAGTGTTGCCAAAGCAAAACAAAAAATTGCTTTGTGCAACACTTTTTTTTATTTTTGATGTCACGTTCGCTTTACACGTTCGTCTTAGTAATGTAAATGGAACTCAAACAATTTAAAATATCCGTTCTACCCCTCCGCAATAAGCTATTGAATTATGCGCGGAAGTTGACCGAAAGTCCGGACGATGCAGAAGATGCCGTACAAGAAGTCCTGCTCAAGCTATGGAACAAAAGACTTGAACTGGAACAGTACCGTAACATTGAAGCATTCGCCATGACCATGACACATAATCTCTGCATGGATATGTGGCGCACCAGGCATACCGCCAGCGTACCGTTAGAGTATGTACAGGATGCCACTCCCGGTGGAACACCGGAACGGTTGCTTGAGATAAAAGACGAAATCCGTCTGATGCATGAAATTATTAATTCATTGCCTACCTTGCAGCGCACCATCATGCGGATGAAAGACATCGAGGAGTATGAAACGGAAGAGATCGCCGACATCACAGGCTGTAATCCGGAAGCCATCCGAAGTAACCTGTCGAGAGCGCGAAAAAAAGTGAGAGAAATTTACCTGCAAACCGTACAAGAAAAAATAAGGAGGAAACAAGTATGAAGATAGAAGAATTAATAGACCGCTATTTCGAAGGACAGACCTCATGTGAGGAAGAACGCGAATTACGCAGTTTCTTCACGCAAGAAAATGTACCGGAATCGTTACAAGTATATCGTCCCTTGTTTGTCTGCCTGGATCAGGAAGCAAAAGCATTCCGGCAAGAAAGTGCTCCTGTTAAAAAGCCTTCCTTCCGCCGTCGCTTTATTTACACAACGGGAGGAATAGCAGCCGGAATTTTATTAGTGATCGGCATTGCCGGTACGCAGCGATACCTTCACCCCACTCCGGAAAATTACGTCATTATCGACGGCAAGCAATACACGGATGTAAACCTGGTGCATGAACAAGCCCTTGCTGCTTTCCGAGATATGCGAACTACGGAAGATGAAGTGCTTGATCTGATGTTTGAATAATAAAAAGAACTAATAGATACAATTATGAAAAAGTTCACTCATACCCTGCTATGCTGCCTGCTGCTCTTGTTCAGTACCGGCATGTATGCCCAAAAAGGACTGCAAATAGCATCCGTATTTCAGAAATACGGCAATGAGAAAGGGGCCACTTACGTGGAACTGTCCAAGATGTTATCCAAGAATTGGGACATCACCCATTACCAAAGCCTGAAACTGACAAAGGCAGAAAAGGCATTACCGGATATCTACCGGTGTCTGGAATCCGACCGGGAACATGCCAGGAAAATAAAAGAAGTGGTGACAGACGGGCATATTCAATCGGGATACTACCAGTTGCCTCCGGTAAAAGATAAAATAAACCGCTTCATACTATTCCGGCTCGGCAAGAAAGGAGAAGCCACACTTATCTATATCGAAGGCGAAATAGACAGTGACGACCTTGTTACACTGATATTCAGCAAAGACTAATTCTGAAATTTATAAATCACAAATAATAAAACTTATGAAACGAATTTTCTTTTTATTCCTTATCATGACTTCCATGACAGTCGTGGCACAAGAAAGCATCCCGCAAGATACAACTCTCTATCTCAACGGACGGAAGATCATCATTAAAGAACATGATGGCAAAATCAAAGTGAAAATGTATGAGGCGAAAACCGACAATGACACCATCGAAAACACCCAGGTATTTGAAGGTGTGTATCTGGACGGCCGCAGCATTGAACGAACCACAACGGTTTCCGTACCTTTCGTGAAGAAGAAAAAAGGCTATTACCGCTTTGATCCTCACTACCCTGCCATCTACTTCGGCTTTAACAAACTGGCAAGCAATACATTTCAGTACTCTGCCAAAGTACCTCAACTTGGCTCGAAATCCTGGGAATGGGGTATCAATCTGTTTAATACCGGAGTTGCCATAACCCGTAACAATCATTGGGGATTGACCACCACCCTCGGTTTAGCACGTATCGTCTATAAACTGGATGACAATTACGGCTTTGAGAAAGTAGACGGCATCACCGTTTGCCGGCAAGCCGAAGATGTGGATTACCAAAAGAGCTGGCTGCGCTATTGGGCTTTCCGTCTGCCTGTCAGTCTGGAATGGCAAAGCAAATTCGGCAGTCGCCGTGCTTTCATTGCCGCTGGTCCGGAAGTGGAATGGCGTGTAGGGGTTAAATCCAGAGCCAAATATGATGATAAGAAACATACTTTGAGTAGCAAGCTGAATACCCATCCGCTTGGCATGAATCTGCTGCTACAGGCTGGTTACGGTTGCTTGGGATTCAATGCCCGTTTCGCTCTCACTTCTCTGTTTGAAAAGAATAAAGGACCCGAACTCTATCCGGCTTCTATAGGCATAGGTTGGTATTGGTGACAGCATAAAACTTTAATAATTCATTTCCCGCCTCACAACAAAAACTGTGGGGCGGACTTGTTTTTGTCTATATAGAATTGTATCTTTGTATCGCTACTCCTTTAACAGCAAGAAAGGAAAAATAGAATGAAAACAACTAATGAAATTCTCGCCATCCTGCACGAGTTCAAGCAAACAACCGCTGACAAGTACGGCATTGAGAGTCTTGCTCTCGTTGGTTCAGCTGCCCGTGGCGAACAACGGGAGAACAGCGATATTGATGTTTGCGTAAAACTACGCAAAACCACCTTTCGTGCCTATATGACGATCAAGGAAGAATTAGAACACCTCTTTCATACAAAAGTTGATTTAATAACCTTGCATGAGAACATGCGCCAAATGTTCCGGCATAATCTTGAACAAGATGCAATCTACGTCTAAACAAGCATTAATAGATATGCTTCGCTTTGTAGAAAGCCAAACAGCATTCATCATCAAAACCACTGTTCGGATAAGCAATTATCAGGATTTTCTCAATTCAGACGATGGCATGGTATTATTCAATTCGACGTGTATGTGCCTGCAAACTATTGGTGAAACGATCCGACAAGTAGATGACCGTACTCACGGATGCCTTTTCTCTCATTATCCCGAAATACCGTGGAGACAAATTATAGGAATGCGTAATATAATCTCACATGAATATCTCTCAATAGATCCGGAATTGATCTACGACATTACCAGCAAAGAACTTCCTCCCCTACTCGCTAGTTTACATCAGATTCTCATAGATATTGATGCCGGTCTACGAAATAAGGAGTTGGGGGAATAGACATCATTCGTATCATACAGAGAATTAAATAATCATTTTTATTATGACCAAAGAAGAACTTATGAGAAAAGCGATTGAGCTCTCCACGGAGAATGTCGCTAACGGTGGCGGCCCATTTGGTGCCGTCATTGCCAAAGATGGAGAAATCATAGCTACCGGAACGAATCGTGTGACATCCTCATGTGACCCGACAGCGCATGCCGAAGTCAGTGCCATTCGTGCAGCAGCCACGTCACTAGGTACTTTCAACCTCAGTGGTTGCGAAATCTATACCTCTTGTGAGCCCTGCCCCATGTGCCTCGGCGCTATCTATTGGGCTCGACTGGACAAAATGTATTATGGAAACAATAAGACTGACGCCAAAAATATAGGTTTCGACGACTCTTTCATATATGATGAAATCGCTTTAAAACCTGCCGATCGCAAACTACCCTCAGAAGTATTGCTACACAATGAAGCCATCAAAGCTTTCGAAGCATGGGCTGAGAAAGAAGATAAAATAGAGTATTAAGAGCCTGTCGACAAGAAGTTAAGACTTTGTTTGCAAGGAGTTAACTCCTTGTAAGCAGGAAGTAAACTTCTTGTAAGAGTATATTTCAATGAATTATAAAACAGTAAAATCCCTGAAGTCTACCTTTGACAGAACTTCAGGGATTTTTCATTTATTCTTTATCTAAAAACAACATAGACACAATTTTTATCAAATCTAGTATTGTGCTAAAGGAATTATCCCAAGTTTATAATATCCAGAATTATATTTAGGATTCAGAGCTGGTTCATAAATAGGACAACGATATTCACCACGTCTTCCACAATAAGTAAAACCGACACTATCCATTTCATTCTTAATGATAATATCATCACCAAAATTAACAATCACATCCTGTAATTCATCGCTATCTAAATACGTTGTTACCGTAGTAGAAACTCGATGCTGTACTGTAGTAGAAGTACCAAATTTTGCTCCAACCTTCACTTTTTCCTCTAAGCCTAAATCAAAGTCAAAATTAGTAGCGAAAGTAGTAGTAGTTTCAACTACATTTTGAGTCGTTGTCTGTAGATCCTTTTCTATAATAGAAATCTTTATTGAAGTTGAATAATCTTCAATATTCCAATCAAATAAAGGTAAAGGCTCTGGTAAATAATACCTTTTTATACTTTTAACTCCTTTAACCAAATAAGGCATTCTGTTTCCCTGTGCTTGTAAATCAAGTTCAAATAAATCATAGGGTGGAATTGATATTGCTTTTATTATCTCATCAGAAACCAAATTCTTGTTACTAACATAAGTTTTCACTAAAAATTCATAATTTCCATTATACCAATATCCTTCAGGCCCTCTAGGAACCGGATGATCTCTTGTTGATTGAGGTTGCTTGTCATAATGATGCGGATCATCACCTTGATCTGAAATATTATGATACACGACATCAGGGATTCCTGTTAGCTCAAGAAAATACACACATTCTGATATTTTTTTTTGGAAAACGCCTTTACCATCTTTCGTCATAATATTATAATATACATAATCTCTTTGCCAAATTCCATTCTGATCTGCAAATTTCTTTGCATCAAAAACTTTTTGAAGTTGCGTTGGAATATCCAGAGGGGAAACTCTAGTCTTCACTTTAGTAAGATTATTGAATTCCTCATATTCAAACACAAAATTCAAGCCATTTTCAGCACGCACAACATTAGCTTCTTTAAAATTTCGTGTTGAAGCAGACCGCAATATAACTCTTTCTGACGGTTTCACGACAACAATAGGAAATGATGGTATTTCATTACTCTTAATAGTATTTACCTTTCCAGCATTATCTACAAAAAGAATTTGATTCTCTTTACTTTTATAAGCAACAAAAGGTACTTCTTGAGCAACATTCCACTTTTCTGCCGAAAAGATATCATTAGGAAGTACGGGAACAAAAACAGTCAAAGTAGGCATTTCCTTATATAAAGCTAGCAAGTTCTCTTTACTCATATACTTCGATAAAAACTCCTCTAATGTTCCTCCCCCGCTTAACTTTTTATCTTTAACTAACATATACAAAACATCATAGTCATAATCAAACTGCTTTATCGCCTCTTCTTTTATAAGCTTTCTTACGCCTTCACTTTCATTAAGAACTCTAGCCAAAGCAAATGAAAATTCACTTTTTAAAGAGTTTAGGTCTATTTCATCATAACTTTCTTCAATTAATGATGAATTATTACTTGTTTCAATCATATCATTAGAACATGATCCTACAATGAATAGAGCTAATAGTAGTCCTACTTGTTTCAATCTAATATTCATAATATTAATCTTTTAATAGTAATACATTAAGTCTCATATAATTCTGCAGAACTGCTATAAAGATAATGTTTTTATTTTAAATATATATATTTTTTAGTAAATTCTTGTTTAAAGAAAGCAAGAAAGACATCATTAAGCAGCCACATACAACCATTTTAACAATTTATACAAATACCACCATAAATTTTCGCCTAATTTATAGCAATATAAAAAATCCCCAAAGTGCTGTGATGCAGACTCTGGGGATTTAGTTAATACACAAGGTATTTGCAATGAAAGGTTATTTGCTTATATTGTTACTCTTTTAGAAGCGCATACCTAAAGTAAATATCACTTGACTACGTGTGTTTGTCACTTTTGTCTTATTTAGATATTCATCATCAAAGGCATAAAAATCTGATTTGTAAGTACTATATTGATACGCCAAATCTGCATAAACTAATGAACCACGATAACCAATACCTAAAGTGTAATTACTCTTGGATTTAGCATTAGCATAGTCCGTATCTGTCATAACAGAGTTCAGCGGCAAATCCTTATATGCTCCGTCTTTATATGCTGCCGTGCTGTAATTGTATCCAGCACGCAAAGCAAACTCAGGTATCACCTTATATTCTGCACCTATGCGGAATGTACTTACTCCTTTCAGCATTTCTTTGATTGTAGAATTTTCATACCCCATCTCATCCCCTTCAGGATAATAAAGACGTATACTTGAGTAATCCTGATATTCATATTCAGCACCGAGAGCAAGATTTGTACCTACTGTATATCCTAAACTTAGATTGTATTTCCATGGAGTACGGAGTTCATAATCATAAGTCATATCTTTGTTATCCAAAAAATCATAACTATCTACTGTTGTTTTATAAAACTCAGTTTCCCCCTTATCATTCTGCCCATAGATACCAGACTCAAGAAAAACATTAGTAGCCAAGGTCAACTTATAAAATGTAGGAGTATGTATTGCAAGTCCAATACGCAAAGGAGATGTTTCAAAAGGACGTATGATTGCTCCCAATTTAAAATCAAATCCTGTTCCGTCAATCTTTGTCCAGCTATTTAAGTCATAATATTCCCCTGTGTCATAATCCTCACTATAAATGGAACTTTTGGTATAATTCAAGTCATAAGCACCTACAGTTACTCCCAAATACACCCTATCATTAAAGTTGAAAGAAATATTGAAGTCATATTGATCCACCCCACCAGTTTCACGTGATCTGAACTTACTATAAGGTTGGGGAAGAAAAGCACCAAATCCTGTCAATCTGTCTTTATTATTCACATCCTCATATAAGGGATCATAAAGTGAGCCACCCCATCCTAAAGCAGCCAACCAACCTACATTATTATTATTAAATACATTATTATTAGGAGTAGCATTATCATCTATATATTTTATATCATACCCATTTTCCAACATTCCTCCAGCTTGTGAAGCCATCAAAAAAGTTTGCGAAACAACCTGCCCGTCAGGTGTCAGATTAAGCAACCCCTCCATTGACGTCGTTTTATTAAATGATTTGGAACGGTTATAGCTGAAACCGAAGTTTACATATCGCAAGGTGGTCTCATTACCAATTTTATTAGAAAGTACAAAACCAGCATTATTCAATTGCCAGCGATTCTTATTTGAATTGAAAGTATTACCACCATACGTACTTTCTGTTCCGGTTGATGAAAAACCAAATGAAGCAGTAACATCATTACTACGATAAATACCTATACCTGCAGGATTAGTTGCAATGGTAGACATATCACCTCCCAATGCCCCCATGGCTCCGCCCATACCAACAAAACGAGCTGTTCCATTCAAATCCTTCTCTGTCATCTTTGTAACATCATATATAGTCTGCGCACCCATTCCCATTGAGACAAGCAATGAAAGGGCGACTAAAGTCAGTTTCTTATTCATAATCAATGTTCTTTCTAGTTCAAAACTATTATTACATTCACGTATCTGTTTATCTTCTTCCACCGCCTCTACTGGAAGAACCGCCTCCGCCACCACTTGAACGGGTAGAACCTCCACCACTACCTGAAGAATAGCTGCCGCTAGAGCGTGAGCTACCACCTGCTGAATAGCTGCTAGAAGAACGAGTGCTGGAAGAAGAACGATTATAGTCATAAGAACGACTACTGGAACGAGTACTTGCACCATTGTCATAATTACGTGGAGCAGATGAACTACCGCGGTTATAAGTTGACGAACTACGTGTACTACTACTGCGTGTACTGGTACCGGAAGGACGAACCGCAGAATTACCACGATTGCTACTACTACGTACACTTTGCACATTGCTATTGTATGCACCACTACGAGTGCTACTCGGACGAGTATATGTTGAACGACGTGATGAAGCAGCGTCTGTCCGTGTACTCATTCCCGGACGTTCGGATGAAGCACGGGTCCCTACCACACGGCGAGTTGAACTTGTACCAGAGCTTCTTCTCACTTCTCCACTTGTAGAACCAGCACTGCGTCTTGTTTGATAGCCACTTGTAGAACCTGAAGATCTCCGTGCAGTTGATGAACCTGATACACGATTTCCTGAGGACACTCTATTTCCATAAGAACGCCTGCTCGTATAAACATTATTGTTGCTCCAATGGTTGCCTCCCCAGTGTCCACCGCCACCGGGATACCAGCCACCGCCAGGATAATAATGATGGTGATGATGTCCCCATCCCCAACTCCAGCCACCGTAGAAACCGCCCCAGCCATAGGACCAGCCACCGTAACTGTAATAAGGTGAGTATCCACCCCAACCATAATAAGGATAGCCTCCCCATCCGTAGGAGTTATAACGCCAATCCCACCATAAGCGGTTAGAGAAAGTCGGGAAAGCATACGCATACATTCCGTCGGTATAAACGTTCCAGTCCCATGAATTCAGACCGTAAACGATATCCCAATAATACGGGCTACTGATGCTCACCGCATAACGCGGGTTGCGGAAACGTACGATACGCATAGCATATTCATAATCATCTTCCGAACCATCGAAGCCATTTACCCATTCACCATCCGGATCGGGCACTGCTTTTTCCTTTATATATAAGGTATCATCTTCCATTACGAAGTCATTCTCACGAGAATCATAACGACGGTTATATTCGTCTACATCACGTGTATTTCCTTTACGATCCTGTACTACAACAGTAGTATTACCCGGCGACGTATAAACCGTAGTTGGTGCATTCGACTTTACTACAATTTCTTCAGTCGGAGCAGAACTTGTAACTTTCTTCTCCTGCTTCTTTTCCTTCTTATCCTTAGAAGGAATGTAGTAAAGGTCGTCATCTATGCTCTGCGCCGAAACCATCCAAGGGAGGCACAAGGCAAAAAGCGATAAAAAAACAATCTTTTTCATATGGGTGTGGTTTATAGGTTTTACATTAATCCATTTTATCACGTCACAAAGATAGCGATGGATTTTACCGCATACAGGAGAATTTCCCCAAATGATTATAGGGATTTCCCTATTCTATCATAACAAAAGAGATATTATTTTGGTTTTCAATGCACTAAATTAAATCTCCAGTGCAAGTTTATAACACATGAAACTTATCCGTTTGACGGATATAAAATGCCGGAGAAATCAGTGCGTGATATTTGGCTATCTACTGATGAGATAAAGGCTATACGAGATGTAAAAGTCAGTAGGGAGAATCTGGTTAGGAAGTATCTCCGGAATTTGTATATGTTTATACATTTTACTATCTGATCTTTTTTTATTACTTTTGCAGCAAATAAACGAACAATACTAAAAAACAATGCAAGACATAAGAAAGCAAAACGTATATGACCTTGCCCAAGAAAGATTACGTGTCATTTTTCAGAATTTTGATAATATTTACATCTCATTTTCAGGAGGAAAGGATAGCGGTGTACTATTAAATTTATGCATAGATTATATCCGCAAACATAATTTAAAAAGAAAAATTGGGGTATTTCATATGGATTATGAAATACAGTACAACATGACAATTGATTATGTGGAACGAACTTTTAAAGAGAATCAAGACATCCTGGATATATATCATGTTTGCGTACCTTTTCGAGTAACGACATGTACGTCCATGTATGAAGATTATTGGAGGCCATGGGATGAAGACAAAAAAGCAGTCTGGGTACGCCAAAAACCGGAGAGGGCAATGACATTACATGAGTTCCCTTTCTACACTACCGACATGTGGGATTATGATTTTCAAATGGAATTCGCCCAATGGCTACATAAAAATAAAAAGGCTACCCGAACATGCTGTTTAGTTGGCATTCGTACACAGGAAAGCCATAATCGTTGGCGTGCCATTTACAGAAAAACAAAGGAACGATATGCCAACTACCTATGGAGTACCCAAATTACTGAAGGTGTTTATAACCTCTATCCTATTTTTGACTGGAAAACAACTGATATCTGGGTAGCAAATGGTAAATTCAAGTGGGATTATAATCATCTGTACGATCTTTATTATCAAGCAGGAATTAGCCTTGACCGACAACGGGTAGCAAGTCCTTTTATCTGCGAAGCCATAGAGAGCCTGTCACTGTACAGAGTGATTGATCCCGATATGTGGGGACGGATGATTGGCCGGGTTAACGGAGTAAATTTTTCCGGGATTTATGGAAAAACCGGAGCCATGGGAAGAGATGAGATACATTTACCCAAAGGATATACATGGAAATCCTTTACAGAGTTTCTTCTGTCTACTCTACCTGAACATACCCGGAACAGATACCGGAAGAAATTGGAGACAAGTATCAGATTCTGGAAGAATAAGGGCGGTGTACTCAGTGACGAAGTGATACAGAAACTAAGAGAAAGAAATATTCCTATTCAAGTAGGAGAAAGTACAAACTACAAAACGGACAAGAAGCCTGTCAGGATGGATTATTTGGATGATATTGATATTGCAGAGTTCAAGGAAATTCCGACTTACAAAAGAATGTGTATCTGTATCCTACGCAATGATCACGTTTGCAAATATATGGGATTCGCACTGACAAAAGAAGAAACACTCATGAAAAATATGGCATTAAAACAATATGGAAAAATTTTCAAAGATGAATAGAATTTCTTAAATGCCCCATCTTTAAATAAGACAAACTGCATCTCAGCATAACTTTTTCATGCAAGCATGAAAGTTCTACATTCGATTTGCATTATCTTTGCAGCTAATAAACAAATATACAAAGAAACTGGTTCGCTTCGCTAACAGAGGCTTTGCATTTAACAATAAATTATATTCCAATGAAATATTTAGAATTTACTTTCCGCACTTCTCCTTGTACAGAAGTAGTAAACGATGTGCTTTCCGCTATCCTGGGCGATGCAGGTTTTGAGAGTTTTGTTGAACAAGAAGGCGGTATTGCTGCCTATATACAAAAAGATTTGTATGATGAAACAACTGTAAAAGCAGCTATTGACGAGTTCCCCCTACCAGACACCCAAATCGAATATACTTTTACAGAAGCCGAAGATAAAGACTGGAATGAGGAATGGGAAAAGAACTTCTTCCAACCGATTGTGATTGGTGACCGCTGTGTCATCCACAGTACTTTCCACCATGATGTTCCCCAAACAGAATATGATATTGTCATCAATCCGCAAATGGCTTTCGGTACAGGACATCACGAAACCACCAGTCTCATCATCGGTGAACTACTGGACAGTGACCTACAAGGCAGGTCCCTTCTCGATATGGGTTGCGGCACTTCCATCCTTGCCATTCTTGCTCGCATGCGTGGTGCAGAACCTTGTACTGCCATCGATATTGATGAATGGTGCGTTCGTAACTCACTTGAAAACATCGAATTGAACCACGTAGACAATATTTCCGTATTCCAAGGAGACGCTTCTTCACTGGAAGATATAGGTCCGTTTGACGTAGTCATTGCTAACATCAACCGGAACATTCTGCTGAATGACATGAAACAGTATGTACGTTGCATGCGCAAAGGTTCCCAACTCTTTATGAGTGGATTCTATGTGGACGACATTCCTCTGATCCAGGCAGAGGCCGAACGTAACGGATTACACTTTGTACACCATCAAGAGAAAAATCGTTGGGCGGCAGTGAAATTTGAACTTTAAAGCCTACTTGTCCCGGGTAGCATCTACCCGATAACTCCGGCTGATGCTACCTGCTCAATTATGGACAAAAAAAATCCCGACAAGACAATAATTGTCTGCCGGGAACCAGTATGAATATTATCTCACTTAAACAGATAAATGCAATCTAAAATATTTCCTCATGAACCATACATAAATGAAGCTGAGCAATAAAATAGCACATAAAAGATACAAGTATCCCCAATTCTGACAATAGATATATCCGATAATCACTATAGCCTGCACAGCCATATAAACCAACGAAACCACAACATGAGGTATTTTCAACTCATTTGCCATTAACTGATACATATGTTTCCGATGTGGCAAGCCTATGTTTTCATGGAGCATCAGGCGATGAATAATAGTCAAAACACTATCAACTCCGTAAACTGCCAAAAGAATCATCCAACTGAAATCCTCCGTTTTCAGAATCAACTTCCCTATCAGGAAAAGCAGTATGAAAGCGATACTCACAGAACCTACATCACCGGCAAAACACTTCGCCTTCCTGCGGAAATTAAAGAAGCAGAATACCACCACTGAACAAAGCACCGTATAAATTAAAGCCGGTTCAGCAAAGGATACCATTTCTTCATTGATATAAGCCAATGCTCCTAAAATAATCAATGAATAACCACCTGTAATACCATTAATGCCATCCATGAAATTATAAGCATTGATGATACCTGTACAAACAATCAAAGCTATAATGATCCAACACCAGGAAAGCGAAAACAATCCCCATTGATAAAACATCAAGGCCATGGCAGAAAAGTGAAACACCAGCCGTAAACCTTGGGAAGTAGAACGAATATCATCTACAAAGCTAATAAATGTTATTAGGCTCAGTGCCAATATAAACCAAGGATATTCCCAGTCGTTAGTCAGGAAATAAGCCAAAGCTCCGAAATAGAAGATGATTCCACCACCACGCAAAGTAATCCGTGAATGAGAACTACGTTCATTGGGTTTATCTATGATATTAAATTTATCAGCCACCCTAAAATAAAAAAGTTCTGTCAGGAACAACAGAACCAAAATAATTACGTAATACATTATTCATTTTTATTAATCCAATGAAACCATACCTGAACACAGACAAATAAAAAAGCTGCTACACTTACTACAGCCATTACAATCCAAAAGCATATACTCATTCTATCTTGAAATTTTCTAATACATTTGTTGGCTTCCACCCTAATTCCCGCATTGCTTTCTCATTACTAAAGGTTAGCGACTTGGTTATTTTATCAAGCTTCAATGAATTTAATGGAGCTTTCTTACCCAAGCAGTCCCCTATCAAAGCCATGCCTTTTGCCAGCCAATAAGGGATCGATAAAGGCAGCGATTTATTCATCTGTTTACAAATCAGTGTTTCCAAATCCCTGAATGTAGGTTGATAACTATCACATACATTATAGATACCTCCTTTTCTAACCAGCAAAGGAATCAGGTTCGCAATATCTTGCACCATCAGTACACTTTTCCGAGCTCTACCATCTGCAATACTGAAATACCTTCCTCTACGAATCCCTGTTATCATAGCTCCCAAATTGCCCGGAGGATTAGGCCCAGCTATCAAGGAAGGGCGGATTATCCCTAACACAACATTGTATTTCCGACACCAATTCTGCAAATACTCTTCCGCCAGGCGTTTACTCATAGCATAAGGAGTGGTTCCATTTAGCGGATACTCTTCCGTGATATTCACTCCATAATCGCAACCGTACACTGCTACTGTGGAAATAAAGATAAAAGCTCTCGGTACTCCAACCTTCTCCAACGCCGCACAAAGGTTTTTCGTACCCTGTAGATTTACATCGAAAAATGCCTGTCGTTCAGCGTCCGTTTTAGGAATAGAATGGGCTTTTCCGGCAGCATGTAATACAATATCATAGCGTTCGTATAGCTCCGGAACCTCCTTAGCAATGTTCACTGTATAATTATCTTGTTGGGTTAGGCCAACAGTTGTGACATCATATACTCTCTCTAAAAAAGGGCGTACGTTGTTACCCAAGAACCCGGAGGCTCCTGTGAATAAAAGTTTCATAAGAAAAAGGGAAAAACTATATACTATTATATTGATAGAAAACAATAGCTAGTGCGATATTTTCGCTTTATATATCTTCAAATATTCACCAACCATCTTATCTACAGTCAAGTCTTCCTCAAACCGTTTCAATGCATTTCGTGAGAATTGACTATAAATATCATTACTTTCCAAAATATATTCTATTTTCTCAGCAAAAGTATCAGGTACATTCTCTACCGTATAGCCATTTTCGCCATTCACCACGATCTCACTAATACCACCCACATTGGAGGCTACAACAGGTTTCCCGAAAGCCATCGCTTCGATAATCGTCATGGGCAACCCTTCATAATTACTGGGAAGCATAAATAAATCCGCATATTCATTATACGCACCCGCATTGTGAAGACTCCCCATGAAAAAGACGTTAGAAGGATGTTCTTGCGTATATTCATATTGGTTTCCAATCCAAATAAAAGCGTATCGCGGCAAACGCGCAGCCACTTCCAGAAACAAGTCTACTCTTTTGGGAGGGAACAACCTGGCTATACACAATACCTTACGGACATATCCTCTTATTCCCACAAACGGGTCGCCCCCCAAGGCACAAGGAATGGATATACCATTATATATCACCCGGACATTCCGCCGGATACCCTCTCCTCGCAAATTCCATCCATCATATTCACTTACTCCCACTATCATCTTGCAATATCCCTGCAAAATTCGTTCAAGCGGCAAGTATTGCCTGTAAGCAATACGTATCGAATCAAAACCATGAACCGTATAAACGATTTTTAATTTAGGAAAAGCTATACGCCCCAGTATTCCTACCTTAGAAGAGTGAAGATGAATTATATCAGGTTTATATTTTCCGTACAAACGCCTTAATGCAAACAAGGTTTTTATCTCATTTATTGGAGACAATGCCCTGTGCAATGAGGATATTTCTTCCCGCTTTATAGAAGGCGCTAATAATTTCCACATTTTACCATCACCTTCACCGGCAGCAACGATAACTTCATGGTCCTTGCAAAGCTCATTAGCAAGATTCACGACAACTGATTGCGCCCCTCCTAAATCAGTACGAGTTATTATTTGAAAGATTTTCATTGTATCAAATCATTTTATTGCATCCTGCAAATCCATCATTGCTTTTATCCTATCAAAAGAACTTTTCTTCCTATCCCGCATTTTCACCAAACAATCAGTTTGTCCCACTAAATGCACCATTGTAAATATTCCTATTTTTAAAACCGTTTTTATTTTACAAAATAAAGCTCTCGTAAATGATAATGAATAATCCCTTCTGTTTCCAAACAATTTCAACATTCCTATTTGCGTCTTCACATACTTTTTCCAATGAGGTATTCCAAATTCTCTATAAAACATCAGAGGAATATCTATATTACTGAAAACGCTGCTATTTATAGTTCGTAACCATAATTCCCAATCCTCCATTCTCACATATCGGGCATCATAAGGATTATTCACAAACCATTCTTTACGCCCCATTACTGAAGGATGCAGAAAACATATATCATTCAAAACCGTATTAACACTCGGACTCTCTTTCGGAATTTTAACAGAAACTATATTGTTAAAATTATCAATTGAATACCAAGCCGTACCAACCACATCAATACACAGGTTATCAACTAAATACTTAACCTGCACTTCTATTCGTGAACAATGCATGATATCATCAGCATCCATCCTTGCATAAAATTCACCTTTTGCCAACCTTACTGATTGATTCAACCTATATACTAATCCTTTGTTTGAGTGATCAGAAAAAACCTTTATTTTATTATTCTTAAACGAATTCGCTATAATTAATGATGAATCCGTACTTCCATCGTCTATAAGTAATAATTCCCAATTATCATAAGTCTGATTACAAACTGATTGAATAGCCAGATTCAGAAACTTTTCAGCATTATAGAATGGAATTGCTATTGTCACTAAAGGGTTAACATTTTTCATAAATAACATTTATTTTTTATTTGCCAATGCAAGTCCCAATTTTATATAAACCTTCAAAATTCCATACCACTTATACCTATTTATAAGCAAAAGAATATTATCTTTGAATTTAATTTGGCTTAAAGAAGCATTATGAAGTTCAGGAAAAAGATTATTAGCATATAAAAACGATTCGGCATTATATACAGTTCCCTTCAACATGTGCACCTTAAGATACATCTTTGATATTTGCAGAATCTCATTATATTCACAACAATCTCTATTCTGAAAAAAACTTTCAAGTAATAGCATCGCTCTTTCAATGCTTTGAACAGCTTTCACAGAAATAGACTTTGTGTAAGAACTTTGATTATACTTTATATAGTAATAACATATTGAATCTAATTTCACAACCTTATTAGCTATACAGACTAATCTTGGAGTAGTTGCATAATCTTCACCAAATCCAATTTCAGTGTCTAATTCTAAGCCTTTGTATAACTCTTTTTTACAGAATCTAAAACAAAGCTCATACCTTCTTTGCCTAATTAACAGAAGCTTCAGGTATTCTTCTTTATCAAGTGGTACCGCATTTTCCACTATCTTATTTTTATTATCAGAATAAAGCTCCATTACATCAAATACAACCATATCCGCATCCAAGGACGAAGCTTTCTCATATAATTTTTCCACTGCATCCAATGCTATATAATCATCACTGTCAATATGCCAAACATAGCTTCCAGTGGCGTGTAACAAGGCCGTTTTTCTTGCAGCGGAGAGACCTTGATTCGTATTATGATTAATAACCTTTACAAACAGTTTTCTATCCGGATATTGATTTAAGACAGTCCATAACTTTTCAATACTACGATCAGGTGTACAGTCATTGACAAAAACATATTCAATAGACTTAAAGGACTGCGCAAACAATGAATGCAGACATTTTTCTATATAAGGCTCTACATTGAAAATTGGCACAAGAAGAGAGACAACCGGACTTTCCATTCCAACTAATAAGGATATTTATTAATAAAAAAGAATATTAACCAGATTACTAACGGATTTCATGAATAACACACACCTTCACCGTCAAATAATTTATTTACACACATCTACGCAAGTTTAATAGTAAGCTTGGAGAAAAGGCGATAAAACAAGTATAGAGGAAATATATAAACTACAACATTTCCAAATGGTATCTGAGTATTGAAGCAGATACTAAGTCCTCCCCACAAGGAACAATATATGAGTACATATTTAACAAACAGATTTGAAGTATTCAATAATTTATAATCAAAATGCAAACCTAAAATATTAAATGCAACTGTAAAGATTGGAGCAAACATGCTTCCAAAATAAATATAGCCTAATCCTGTCGCTGGTATAATCTGGGTAAACCATTCCGTATCCGGTGAAATAACATATTGATTAAATAATATATTCGTACGATTCATTTGATCAACAGTTTTGGATAGTACAGGTATAGCACCTACAAAATCATTCCAGCATGTTTCAAACGTTATGTTATACTTATGTCCCATATCTATCGCATGCCCGATCAAACTTGGTCCAGAAAAATAATCTTGCAATTGCGATACAAATAGATCCGCAAAATTTATCAATGAATAGTCACTACCCAAATCATTTTGAAATTTATATATTGTGATCAAAAAAAACAAGCAAACAAATAATGGAACAAAAACCAAAAGCTTCTTGACCAAAGTTCTGTTAAATATTATTCTAAACAGATAAAACGTAACTACAAAATGAAAAATTATAGCCCAACGACTTGTTCCTAGAATTAAGTATGTACTAAACAAGAATAATAATATGGCTAAACAGAAATACTTTTTTTCATGTTTGGCAGAATATCTATACCCCAAAAAGTTTATCATAACTATATAAAACAAATATTTCCACCATCCTCCTATGATGGAAAAAAAGGGAATCATTTTACTACTGTTCTCACCCTTATCATTCAACAAATAAAAATCCGGAAAAACCAGTTTAGGAGAAATTACTAACAATAAAGTAAAAATACAAAAAAGAAAGAGGAACCAAACAGAATAATTTTGTATGAATATCCGTTTCGAATCCTTACTCAAATTCCTATTTAACGGCACAATTGAAGACGAATGTTTTCTAATATATAAATATCTACATAAATAAATCAACAGCATTTCATACAATGTCAAAAATATAGCTAATGAGAAAGAATCTTCATTGGGATCCGAGCCAATCATAATCGGATAAGAATCTATAAAAATAAAAGAAACAGGCATAATGAAATATTTCACAAAAGCTGCAATTTCAAAAGCACAGCTTCCTGGTAGAATAACCGTTTCTTTATTTTTTTGAAAAATAAGTAATAACTTTATTGCAACATACTGCAAAGGGATATAATAGATTTCATTTTTTCCTGAATTAAAATACCATAATTGAAATATCAATACACAGCATAACGTATATAAGAAAAGCTTTTTAACAGTAGATTTTACACCGTAAATCATAATCAAAATTATAACACATCAACCACTAAATCATTAAAAAAAAGACCAAAATCAAAGTCTGCTTATAATTTTTCTTTTTTAAATATTTATCTGCTTAAACAGACTCTAAAAAGAATTATTTTTTTGTTATGGTATAAAGCCGCAAAAAAGCATTCCAAAAAGAACCAGGAAAGAAAGAAAACATATACAATATGTATGTCTTCATTGTTTCTCCCTTCAATGCATATTGTCTAACCATAGCACGAACAAAATCAATTTCCTTTAAATTATTATTATTTTCATGAAATGAATTTCTATAATAATGGAGTAACACAAACAGAAATTGACATATAGTAAACCTCTTGTAAAACGAAACATCACCAACGCCATCAGATCTATCAACCAATCTCATCCGCCCCTCAAAAATCAACAGAGATCTTATTTTACATAAATAATATGGATACGATCTATTCGTAAGAGAATCCGCAGTGATCCTATAATGATAAGGAAAATAGCTATATATCGCTAAGCACGTCACATATTTTAAATATGCTAAAGTAAAGATATGGTCTTCCTGAATAGATATCTCTTCATTAAATTTTATATGATGATCTTGTATAATACAATTTCTAAATAGTTTATTACAAGTCCACCCAAAAATTTCATTCGTTTCTAAAATATAGCAAGCTTTGATTACTGAATTTATCCCCTCATATACTCCCGATATTTTTTGCAATAGCTCCATAGTGTCAGAATAGTCTACAGCAGATTCATATTTCAATCCAAAAAAGAGCAAATCTGTTTGTTTCTTTTGCTCCCATCCTATCAATGTCTCCAACATATCAGGATCAATCCAGTCATCAGAATCTATAAAGCAAACATAATCACCTTTTGCATGATCTAATCCTAAATTTCTCGCTGCACTTACTCCACAATTTTCTTTATGGAAAACATGAACCCTAGCATCCAGCTCTGCGTATTCATCACAAATTTTCCCACAATTATCCGGACTACCGTCATCAATGAGTAAAAGTTCGAAATTAGTGAATGTCTGCGACAAAATACTATCTATACACTTACGGATATATGGTTCAGCCTTATAAACCGGAACTATTATAGAAACCTTTAAAAGTATATTCATATCACCCCAAAGAATTTAACAAAAATTCCATTGAGAAGTTCTTTCTTTCTTCTCTTATCCTATTCACAGAATCCCAGTCTATAGATTTTGTCACAATATCAAAATTACTCCAATCAGTGATAAGCCGTTCTTCTAATCCATACATTTTCAACAATGAATAAAAACGTGCCATACCTCTTTTTTCATTGCCAAGAACTACGAATTTTTTATTAAAAATAATACTGAATACTGCTCCATGAAAACTGTCACATACTACAAACTCGGCATCCATGAAACCACGAAGCCATTTGGTTACAGAAGGAAATACGCACCTATCTATGTCAACTATCGTCTTTGCGCCGACTTGCAATTCCGGCATTACAGAAAAAGGAACTAAGTTCAGACTCATCGCCACCTTAGCAATATAATCCAGTTTACTCTGTTCCGGATCCAATATATAAAAAAGCAGGGATCCAGCACTTTTTTCTTCACTCTCTTTTTCCACCAAATGAATATAGTCACACTCATCCAATAACATGGTCGGATCCAATACTTGGCATGCATCTACATCCAAATAACGCCTACAAAGCTCAATCCCCGAAAATTCTCTAACCGAAACTGCATCAAAAGACTTAACCAGTTTCTTACATCTTTTAGTTTCTAAATCAGAAAATTCCCAATTATCCACCCCAAATGATGCAGCATAAGCAATACGCTTAACCGGGCATGAATCAGTAAAATTCAAAAAAGAGATATAAATGCTACTATTATAACAAGGCCGCCAAACTTGATCGCTACCTACAATATATGCCTCCAGCGACAAAGATTTAACGATCCGCCTTATTTGTCTTTCGTTATCAATCTTTTCAGTATGATTAATGTAGTTATCTACAAAACACAGAGTATTTTGACTTATACGTTTCAACTCCTGATCTTTAGGGAAGAAAAAGAATTCTCTATTCTTGCCTGTCATTTTTAATAATACTGTCTTTAGAGTTGATGCAAACATTCTCCACAAAGGAATTTTAGGATATTTCTGATCAATGGTAATAACCTCATGTCCCATCTTTTTCAATACATCTTGAAGGGCGTAATTCTGAAGAATACCACCATAATTATTCTGTAAAGGCTGAGTTATAATTCCAATTTTCATAAATACAGAAATTTTATTTAATCAAGCAACCGATTAGTATCCTTCAACATCGAATATACGCGAGGTTCGATGATGACAGCGCCATCTATCGGAGTCTTAATTACGTTCATTTTGATATGATTAAAATAAAATGGATGGAATTTCATACGGACACGACCGGTACGTATGCTTCTTATCTTATAAGCACTAATGATGCGGTCGTAAACGTTCCAACGTATCACAACCCACAATAAAATTATATTATAAGTATTACACTCTCAGAGAAATTATTCTTTTCAATGAACCATCTCTATCTTCCAGTCCCCCAGCGTCCTCCGTTCACTATCGAAGTTAATCCCCACTTTCACCACCGGCAGTCCGCACAGTGCGAAGCGTTCGGGATAATTCTTCAGATCAATCTGTCCCATGGCGTCATCGGCCGTTTTGTCCAACTTCAGTTCCATCACGTAAAGAGCGGACAAACTACGCATCACCACATCCACACGCCCGCGCGGGGTGCGCACTTCCACATCCACATACATGCCCAACAGGCTGAAAATGGTATAGAACAACGACTGGTAATGGCCTTCATAATCGGTATTGTCGCAATAAGGAATTGTAGACAGGAAAGCCTGCAACAAACGCAGTCCATCGTCCAGCCTCTCTTCATAGATAGCCTCGTACAGCAGAGCCACCGTGGTAAGCCCATCCATCGTGTGTTGATGTAGATAACCGGGCAGCAGACTCTTCATCAAGCCCAAACGGACTTCTTTATTGGGGATATCCAACAAATAAAGATTCGTAATGGGAGAATAACCCTTTATCGTGATATAACCGCTTTGGTAGAGCAACGGAGTGATATTCGTTATCCGTTCGGTAGGCGCATCAAAAGATTCAGCCAGTGCTTTTCGATCTCCAATCTGTTGGGGAATTACATGATATTTGTTCAGCATCTCTATCAGATAGGTAGGCGTACCACTGCCGAACCAGTAAGAATTCATCTTGCCGTCGGCAAAGGCGTTCAGCAGGCTGAAGGGATTATAAATATCGGGTGACGGCCAGGTGAAATGATAGCCGTCATAGTTATCTTTCAATTTCGCAAGCACTTCTTCGCGAGACACTTCCATACGCATGGCCAGTATATCCACATCATTATCCATCTGAGTCAGCATTTCTTCCTCGCTGATACCGCAAACAGCAGCATACGGTCCATCCATACTGATGTTCTTGATATTATTCAGTTCGCTGAAGATGCTCAGTTGGGAAAACTTTGTGATACCGGTGAGGAACACAAAACGCAGATAAGGATCGCAAGCCTTCAACGGACTGTAGAAATTGCGCATCACATCCCGAAGGACAGGCAGATTCTTTTCCTCATGAACAACGTCGAGAAGAGGAGCGTCGTATTCATCAATGAGGACAACGACCTGCCGACCGGTCTGTTGGCAAACACGGCGGATCAGTCCGGAGAAACGATCATTCAAAGTCACTTCCTCACTCACTTTGCCATACACCTCTTCATATCTATACAACTGAACACTCAGCATTTGCTCCAGACGTTCCTTATCCACATGCTTCGCCATGCTCATGTCAAAGTGAAGAACCGGATACCGAGTCCATTCCGCCTCCAGCTTATCAATGGCAAGTCCCTCAAACAGTTCCTTACAACCTTCAAAATAAGAATGCAGTGTGCTGGTGAGCAGACTCTTGCCAAAACGGCGAGGACGACTCAGAAACACATATTTAGAATCGAAATGCGTCATTCGATAAACGTATTCCGTCTTATCTATATACAAATAGTTCTTTCTGCGGATTTCCGAGAAAGTCTGTATGCCTATCGGATAAAGTTGTCTCTGCTGTTCCATATCTTCCAGTTTACTTCGAAACTATCTTCAATTTCCTTTACTTAGATTACAAAGTTACGATAAAATTTCATCTGAACCATACATCCAGCATGTATTTTTCCATGGCATAGCGGCATTCACTATAACGCTTTTCATCCGCATTTTCACGCAAATAATGAAAGATCCGGATGTAATAGCTTATGCTAACGTCTCGCCAAATATTACCTGATAGTAAGTACGATTACTGATTCCACAGCCCTCACACAATTCTTTCACCGGAATTCCGGAAACTTCGCGGAGAAGTGCCATGCTATCCCCCAAAGCCTTGTAAGTGTAAACCACTTTTTTCATATTGTTCTTTAAATTAATGTTAATATTTAACACGGATTACCAACATGGTGGTAACGCCGCTATTTTCTTTCTCTATAACTTCACCGCAAATTTTAAAACAACAAGCGATGAAGGCTCTAAAAACAACCATCTCCGTCACGGAACTCCAAAAGACCCTCGGTCTGTGGAAGAGCCGCAAGATTACGGACTCCGTCATTCCTAAACTCCTGCACCTCTACCTCGGAATGACTGCATACATGAATCAGGAAAAAGTATATCCCGTGGATAATTTTTACGAGATCAGCATAGCGCTGGCCTTTAAAAATGCAAAGTTCCTCACGGAAGCGGTCAAGCGTTGCGGTTCATTCGGCATTGTACCCGAAAGAAACACATACGGAATAAAATATTTCTACTCGCCTCTCTGGATAGAGAAGATTTCATCGGGAGAATTACCGGAAAAGTTTCCGGAAACTTTTCCACAGGATAATATATATAATATATATAATAAAGGGAATTCTTCTGACGAAGAACTCTCGCCGGAAGGCGATAAACCTTTAGAAGATAATTCTGATAAGAAAAATATCGTTACACCGGAATCTTTGGCTACCGCCAAAGAATTTTTCCATCTCATCAACGAGGATTCAGCACAAAAAGCGCAGATGCTGACGCCGCTCATCAACTGGTTTCAGCTGCACGAAGGGCTCACACGAAAACACGCCTGCGAAAACCTCGTCTATATGGTCAACGAACTGCTGATTCCTTACTTCGCCTCCCAAACGCGGTTTATGAAGTCCAATCACATCGGAAGACTTTGCTGGCTGGGCAATCTGCTAAAATCGGCCCACGGACAACATCTGCTGAACGATGCCGCAAAGGACAGCAGGCTCAAGCGGGAACAGCAGACCCGGGATACCCGAAAGAATCAGCGGGATAATCACCCCGTCAGCGAATTTGAATGGACGGATCCGGAGACCGGAACGAGATTCTATGACGATGACGACGAAGGAACCGTGAACATCCCCGAAGACGCACTGCCAAGACCATCAGCGAAAGCGATATGGAACGTACTGAGCAACCAATGGACGTCACCACAATTATAAATTACTAATTATAAACTATTATGAAACCATTTTATTATCTATGTGACTTTCCCGAACGCAAGAATGCGGGAAAGAATTTCGTAACAGAGTGCCCTAAATGCGGCAAAAAACATCTTTATATCTCCAAAGCGACGGGAGCCTTTCATTGCTTCTACGGAGGATGCGACTTCAAAGGAAAGCTCAAGGACTTCTGGGAAGAACGAACCAACTATGACTCGGCATCTACAAGTTACGGTAGCGGAAACTCTAACACCACAGCCGGTGGAAGCCATAACACCGCCCGCAAGTCCCCTCGCGACAGCATCCGGGAAGGAGAAACAGGAAGCGGAAAGACCACATCCGAAGTACCCATGATCCCCGAAGACTACAAAAAGTTGTCGCCCGAAGTATTCTCCAAAATCAAACCGCTGACGGAGGATCCTGAAACTGCCGATCAAGACCAACTCACTGCCCGGCGTTATCTCGCAGACCAAGGCATCTCACTGAAAACGGCCATCAAAGCCCATATCGGATGCCTCACGCATCGCTGCTTCGGAAAGAACGAAGAGAGCAAAAGCACAGGAACCATGCATCATTGCGTCGCCTACGTCAACTATCTCAATGGACAGCCCGTAAATGCCAAGTATCGCTCGTGCGACCCATCAACTGTCAACACAGCGAATGAAGGGCAAACAAACGGCGCGGAAAAAGCCGCCGGATACACTAAGCTCTGGAGCCAGGATTCTCCCACCACACCCTGCCCGCCTTACCGCATCGACTGCATCAATCCCCTGAAGGTGGCCGAAGAAACCATCCCCCGGCTCATCATCACAGAAGGCGAGAAAGACGTGCTGACACTCACCGAAGCCGGATACGCCTACATCATCAGCGTGCCCAACGGAGCGGCGAGCGACCTCTCAAAGAGTTTCGAAGCCTTCGAGCCCTGGCTCGACCAGGTGCGCGACATAGTGATCTGCGGAGACACCGACCTGCCGGGAAGAATCCTTGTGAAGCATCTCACCGACTATTTCGGTGCCCGCTGCCTGCTCACCACGCTCCCAAGCGACTGCAAGGACATATCAGACGTGCTCGCCACCTACGGCGTGGAAGTGGTGCGTGAAATCATCGAAACGGCCCGCCCGCAACACACATCGGACATCATCACCGTGAACGAACGCGCCGATGAAATATTGAATGCGCTACACGGAGAATATGACCACGGCTACGACATCGGTTACGGACCGCTGACCGACCATGTATTCCACCCCACCGACCAGGGAGGCCTGATCATCACGACCGGAAAGCCCAACAGCGGAAAAACCGATTTCCTGAACGACCTCACCTGCCGGCTCATGGCAAAGACCGGACGGAATGTATGTTATCTTTCATTCGAAGTGCCGGACAAGAATAAGCACATCGCCCATCTCATCCAGTTGATGCTGGGCAAAGTAAATACCGCCAGCTACACCCGGGAGCAACTGCAACCCATCGTCAGTTTCCTCAACAGCCACATGGTGCACCTCGACCTGCACGAGGTATCCCCCACTCCCACCAACATCATCGCCAGAGCGGAAATGGCGAACCGTACCACTCCCCTGAAATATCTCATTATCGACCCGTACCTCTTCATGGAAGTGGAAACGGGACGCTACAACACCGAAACGCAAGCCATAAAGGCCATGCTGACGCAAATGCAGGCATGGGGACGCAATCACCACATCTGGGTAATCATCGTGGCGCACCCCCGCAGCCTAAAGAAACAGAACGGCAAGAACGAGCTGGAAGACATAGACATGTACACCATTTCGGGAAGCGCCAACTGGGCCAATCTGGCGGATTTCATATTTTCCTTATCACGCGTCAAGGAACAGGACCGGAGCTATACAAGACTCGACATGCTGAAAGTGCGCGATCAGGATCTCTGCCAGACCGGAAGCGTGCTATACGTGCGCCAGACCTGCGGACGCTACGACGAACGGGAGTCCGAAGAGCAGGTGATAGCCGAAGCCCAAGGCAAAGTCATGAGCAAGGACCACTCACCCTGGATCAATCTCATTGAAAAATGATGGAAAAGACACTTGCGGCTGCGAAGCCCGACACTTGCGTCTGTGTAAGCCTACACTTGCACAAGTGTAGCCCGACGCACCCGCAAGCGTCAACTCTCCACTCTCAACTCTCCACTCTCCACTTCCCTAAGGCCTCCCTATATACTCAAAAATCAGGCCGACCTGCTTGCTGGTGAAAATCTGTTGGGCGGGGCGGTAGCCCGTATCCAGCAAAGCCTGATACAGAAGTGCGTTCCCACGTAACCACCGGGAAAGGCGGTTCAGAGCCGAACGCTCTCCGATTTCGGGCGCGTAAGCGCGCGCCAACTCACTCTTGGAATAGGGACGGACAGGCCATTCTTCCACGGCCGCATCCACATCATGATCACATACGATTGTCTTCATTTTACGATAACTTTTAGAGTACTGTTTATGCTATAAAGGTACGAAAAAGTCACCGGATATCACCTATTCCGAAACGGGTTTATCAGGTGTCAATGTCACTCATTTTCACAGGTACGGGAGGTTGTATCTTTGTATTGTTCACCAATTTAATTCTTTAATTATTAACTTTTTAATTTATCAATTATGCCACTGAATTACAGTATCGCAATGCTCAAAAATCCGCAGAAGCCGGATGAGGACGCAAAGGCTTACGCCAAGTCGCAAATCACAAGGGAACTGCCCCTGAAAGAACTGAGCCGCCGTGTAGCCGCGCAAACCACTGCCAGCCGTGCCGACGTCACCGCAGTTATCATCGCTACCGTAGAAAACATGATTGACGGCCTGCGAGCGGGCGAACAGGTAGACTTCGGAGACCTGGGGAAATTCCGTCTTCAGATCACCAGCCGCGGGGCGGAAACCGCGGAAAAATTCACGTCTTCCAACATCACCGGAGTCAACATCCAGTTCATTCCGGGCGAAGATTTGAAAACCATATTCTCCGGTCTTGAGTTTTCACCCGTACCCACCCGTGCAGCCACCCGTCTGCTGCTCAAAGCCCAAAAGGCAGGACAGACCACGGTGGACTTTTCAAAAACGCCCTCTTCCGGTGGAAATTCCGGCAGCAAGCCGGATGACGGTGACAATACCGGTAGCGGTGGTTTGGACGAGAACCCGCTGGGATAGGCTCTAAAGGTGCAGCCTTTAGAAATTAAGAATGAAAAAATTAATAATTAAAGGCTGCGCTTTCACCAATTACTAATCACTTATCACTAATAACTAATCACTAAATCACGTTTATATGGAAAAGAAATCAAAATCAGTATGGGGCATTGTCCTCAAAGTTATCGTCACGGTAGTCACTGCCTTGGCAGGTGTATTCGGTATAACCTCCTGCATTCACTGATGAGAATCATCACGCTCATCATCATTCACTGCTCGGCCACGCCTCAGGGCGTGCGCCTGAGTTTTGACGAGTGTCGGCAAGATCACATCCACCACCGTGGCTTCAACGACATCGGCTATCACTTCTACGTGACGCGCGACGGTGAGATTCACCGTGGACGACCTTACGAATGCATTGGAGCACATTGCCGGAACCATAACCGCCATTCCTTAGGTATCTGCTACGAAGGCGGACTTACCGCTTCCGGACAGCCGGCTGATACACGCACCTTACATCAGAAAGCTTCGTTAGTAGCTTTACTGCGCGAACTGAAACGGGTATTTCCACGGGCATTGATAGTAGGTCATCACGACCTCAATCCGATGAAAGCCTGTCCTTGCTTTGATGCGGCAAAGGAATATAGGGAATTAATAGAATTATAGCGTAAAACAAATCCTTTTTTATAAGGCACCTGACGAGATGCCTTATAAAAAACTGCTATAAAATTCGATATCATTTTTTTAATCTCCGCTTTATATATAACCAAACCTTTTGTTTGGTCAGCATGTCAACTCCAATCCAATATATTGATAATATAATTATAATAACGGTTATAAAACCTATAAAAATGGAGTGTGAAATGCTATCAACACCTATTACATAGTATAAAAAAACAGGTACAGGCAGAGCAACCATAGTAACCAACAAACAGGGTTTAAAAACATCCCAGACATCTCTCCAATAATAATTGGCTATTTTCACTACCAATATAGGCTTTACTATTAGCCCCAATACGGCATAAGTCAATAAACTAGCCCATGAAAGAGCAACCGGAGAATATCCCGCTTTAAATAAGAAGTAAATTATAGGAAAACTAATAAAACCTAAGGTTGGTGATATTAGAGCATTTTCCCTCAACCGTCCTTTAGCATACAAAGCTGTATAAAAAGAAGTGTCAAAAACTTGAAACAGACTCTGAATAACTATAATCTGAAGAAATATAACCGTATAATCAGGCACAACACCCAACCATATCTTTAATAAAGGATGTGCGAGAAGACAGACAGGAAAACAGATTATAAACATCATATAATAAGAATACTTGGTGGATGCCAACAGTAGCCTTTTAGAACCCATCAAGTCGCCCGCCGCCAGCTTCTTTACTATCTGCGGATTAGCCGCAGTACGAAAATTGTCGACGAACTGGCTGGCCGCCATATTTACCTGAATAGAAATAGATCGTGCCGCAACCACAGCAGGTTCAAAAAACATATTCAACAAAATCAGAATACCTTGACTATTAAGAGCGATTGAACTACCGGCAAATAAACTCCATCCCGAGAATCCCGCTATTTCTTTAAATATAGCCTTATCAAAAACAAAACGATAAACCGTCTCCTTAAAATGCCGACTACAATACAAACGATAGATACAAATGAGTCCTACCTGAACTATGAATAATAAAGTGGCATACAATTTTAATTTATCATAACTGCCAATGGATAAAAGATAGACTATTCCTAGTTTTGCCGAAACTTCTATAATGCTCATATATGCAAAAACCGACATTTTCTCATGCGCAATAATACTTGCATTATAAGGAACTTGTGTCAATGTAAACACAGCAGTTAATATGGATATATGAAAAGTATAAACTGCAGCGTCCATCCGCTCAGCCGGTATCACCAATTTATTATAAAGAAACCATACTCCGAGCGTTTCTGCAACTATAACAACAAAGAGAGCAATTGCTATATGAATAGTCAATGTTGTAGAGAAAGTTCTCTTCAACTTTTCAAGATTGCCTGTTCCCAGTTCGTAAGTTAAAAAACGAGACGAACCTGTGCTGAGCGCACTATTAATAAAAGACAAAAAGCCTACAATTCCACCTACGGACTGATAAATACCATAATTGTCAACTCCTAACGTTTGTAGTATCACACGTGAAGTATACAATGAAACTATCATTGTAAACATCATACGGAAATACAGAAATGCGGTATTTTTGGCTATAGTTTGATTGGTAGAAGGTACAGACATCAAAATTAGTAGGAATAAGTATGATTATAGGACCATTTTCTATAATATGGAAAAATCACAATTATCGGGATCATAACGAAGTCGTGAATTGATATTTATATTATCAATAGCAATCATTTCATCTGCACTCAACTCAAAATCAAAAATTGAGATGTTTTCCAATTGGCGTTTCTCATTCAAAGACCGCACAACAGGAATTAAACCATTTTGAATATGCCAGCGAAGTATGATTTGAGCAATAGACTTATGATATTTTTCAGACATGCGTTTAAGTAAAGGCAAACGAGTCAACCTTACGTCCATACGTGCAATAGGGGTATAAGCTTCTACTTGGACACCACAAGACTTACAATATTTTATTAATTCCTTTTGTGTAAAAAGAGGATGAACTTCTATTTGATTTATCGCAGGAATAACTTCAGAAACACTTAACAATGCTTCCAAATGATGCTTATGGCAATTAGCAACTCCAAGTGTCCGGCAATAGCCCTCTTTATACAATTGAACCATCTGTTTCCATGTATCCAAATATAAATCAGTAACAGGCCAATGGAACATTAATAAATCCACATAATCAATCCCCATACCCTCCAATTGCTGAAATAAGCATTCTCGAATCTTACCACTCCTTTGCGCCTGGTTACTCACTCTTGTTGTCAAAAACAAATCTTTTCGATCAATGCGGCTTTTTCTTATCGCTTTATTTATCAAAAAGCCATCCCCATATGAGGAAGAAAAATCCAATAATCTAAAGCCTGCTTTAAAAGCATGCGCCACAGAATTGACATAATTATGATATAGCACAGGACGCAAACAAAATTTATTATAAGCTCTAAACCCAAAATTGATTAAAGGAATGTCTGATTTCAAAGTTCCACTAAGAGCAATACCAGGACCAATGCCAATAGCTGGAATGGATACACCATTATTCAATTGAACTTCATTCATAATATTCTATGTATTTCAAAAGTCACTACAATGCTTCTATTAGAAGATACTTGTTTCATTTTATATCTATGTCATTTCACCATGACCGGGACAAAGAGTCTTATTCAAAACCAAAGATTTTATTAATTCCATACTAAATGCTGCCTTGAACTTATCGGCACCGGGAAAATTGGTGACTACTTTAGCACCAGGAATATAAGAGTCTCCCGAAAACAGATAATCATTTATGATATAGCTGATACAACTTTCGGAATGACCAGGTGTAAAGAAAGCTTTAGCTGATGTGAAACCAATATTAACTTCGATGCCGTCTTCAATAACAATTATATTTTCTTTTTCATTTAAGACAAATGGGGTTTCATGAAAGAATGAGATATTCTTCTTTGCCGAAAGCAACCCCTCCCTACCATAATGGTTTGTGATGATACGACACTCAGGATAAATCGTTAACAACTTGTTCAGACCATATATATGGTCAAAGTGTGCATGTGTAAGTAGTACCCCATCTATCTGTTTTGAATGTAAAAGAGGAATCATATTGTCTGTGTCGCCACAATCAACAAGCCATACGCTCGCTGAACTGTCATCCTCTAAAATATAGGTATTGGATTTGAATATATCATTAACAATTTTAGTAACCTGCATTTATTGAAGTACTACACCGTTTTCAACTTCAACAATATCACTAATTTTCAAATCCAAGAAAGGCACAATAGCATTTGCCCAAGTCATACCTACGCCAAAAGCACTCATAAACAATCGCTTGTCACCATCCATCTTACCATTTAGCTGATCAACAATGGTAAGCGGTATAGAAACAGAAGAAGTATTACCATATTTGTCAATTGTAGAAGGGATCTTATTAAAATCAAGTTTCAACTTTTTGGCCAAATAAGTATTAATAAAATTGTTGGACTGATGAAATATATAATAGTCGAGAGATTGAATATCAACACCGCTCCATTTAAGTAAAGCTTTCATATCACGCGGTATTTCTGTGATTACAAAGTTAAACACATCAGCCCCCTTCATATACCCTTGCTCATCATTGCGGATATTGCCATATTCATCAACAACTCTCTCCGTTAAAGTTTCAATAGAACTTGGATTGCGGTAACCGCCTCCATTTATCTTAATCAAATCACCACGTGAACCATCTGAATTCAAAGAGAACCAACTATCACCTATTTTCTTATTGCGTTCTAGAAGGGCAGCTACGCCTCCATCTCCAAAGAGGAAAGCCGTGCGTCGATCTTTGGGAGAATAAACTTTAGAACGTGTTTCGCCATCAAGAATCAAAGCCTTGCGGATACCAGACTGCTGCATCATTGCAAAAACTGTGCTCAAACCATACATGAAAGCAGAACACCCCAGTACCATATCAAAAGCTATGGTAGTAGTAGGAAGCCCAAGACGGTCTTGTAAAAGTACAGAAGTAGCTGGCATGCGATAATCGCCAGTCTGCGAAATAAAAACGAGCAAATCGATTTCGCTTTTATCTATATTATTATCCGCTATAAGCTTCTCTGCAGCAGCAAAACAAAGGTCACTTGAACAGGTCTTTGCATCCGCGTAACGGCGTTCGTAAATACCAACTTTGTCAACAATCTGTTTTACCTGATCCTCAGAAAAGTATTGAGTATATTTATAATTATCAATTACCTGCCGCGGTATCGCGGCAGCCAAAGCCGTAATTCCCACCCCATTATATTTCAAAAAAGCCATAAATTATTTACTATTAAAAAAAATACTCATTGTTTTTTATTTGCGTATCTACAGTTATACATGTGCGATTCTTGGCATCTTTAATTTGCACTTTTATAATACCTACGCCAATATTTTCGATAATATCACAAAGTTTAACCACAATCTTATAGGATTCATCAAGATATATCGGGCGGATGAACTTAGCAGAACGCTGTATGTTAATAGATTCCGGATAAAGTTTCGATAGAATACCACCTACCAAGCATACGGAATACATACCATTGATCAAGACACGTGCATCCCCATGTTTACGGTGCAATTCATTCAAATCGCCAATAATATCGCAAAATATCACCTGTTTATCGTAATTAATAAGCAGATCGGCTTCATAAGTTTCTCCTATTTGTAACATCTGATAAAATTACTCTATGCCTATATCAGCAGGGCTATTGATAATACCTTCAGTAAAAATATTGTCGGTTTCTGCAACTGGTAATATATCATTTGTATTGATCCGGGCTGAAGCCACTCCCCATGATAAGCCAATGCCAAATGCTTGGATAAGGCAATTGAGCTCTTTGTTAGAGTTATCATTACCATAAGTATCGCATAAGGCAAGAATGAGAGATGTTGCGGTTGTATTGCCATATTTGTCTACTACCAGCGGCATCTTTTCAAGAGGGATACCCAGTTTTTTGGCAATTCTTAAGCAGATAGCCTTATTGGCCTGGTGAATAGGAAAACAATCATAGTCATCCACTTTTGAACCGGTTTTCTCAAAAAAAGCCTTAGTGGTCTTTGGTACGGCTGAAATTGAGAATGCAAATACATCAGCACCGTTCAGCCACGTATTATACAATGTATTCTTACTGCCATTGGCAAGAGTGAATACTTCGTGTGTAGCATCCGGATTACGGAAACCTCCGGCAGGCACAATAATAGCTTTGAATCCAGAACCATCTGAACAAAGCATTTCCTCAATGACATTCTCTTCTTCCGTTTTCTCAAGAAGAATTGCAGAACCGGCATCACCGAAAAGCAATGCGGTAGAGTCACCTTGATAGGTACTTTGAGACGACATTTCGCCAACAAGCAAGAGCACCTTCTTAATATCGGATGTCTGCATCATAGAACATGCAGCCTGCAAGCCATAAGGTGTAGCAGAACAAGCCAAACGAAGATCATAGGCTACGCAACCCTGAGAAAGTCCCAGTCGATAATGTAAAATGCAGGCGTTTGACGGACGCCAATAGTCTGTAGAGAAGCCAACAAACAGTACTGCGCCAATCTCTTCACGATTAACATTTTTATGTTGAATAAGACGTTCCGCTGCATCGTAGCAAAGGTCTGATGCGGTTTGATGTTCGGCTGTAGTATGAATCTGTTCAATGCCAACGTTAGCCTTAAACTTTTCAATATACTCTTTGCCCCATACATCTGCTCTATCATCTGTTTTAACGATATGTGAAGGTATAGAGGTAGCTACACCTGTAATTTTAATATTACTAAATTTGAAATAAGGCATAAATTATTATTTTATAGTTTACATCCTCCATCGATGAACAAAGAAATGCCTGTTATCCATGACGCAGCATCCGAAAGCAGATAAACAGCTCCATAAGCTACTTCTTCCGGTTTGCCATACCTCTTAAGAGCATATTCTGCCGCATTCTTCTGCATATCTTCTTCTGAATAAGAACCACCATAAATAAGAGGTGTTTCAACCATGCCGGGACAGATAGAATTAACACGAATACGTGGAGCCAATTCTTTGGCACAAGAGATCATCATCGAGTTAAGCGCAGCTTTGGATGCCCCATAGATTGAGTTTCCCGCAGGAAAACCTTTAATTCCTCCAATAGAAGCTATAATAACAACAGAGCAATTCTTATTCACTTTCTTTGACTTAACAAGTTGACGGAGTAACTCAACAGGAGAAAATAAATTTGTGGTAAACATGTCTTGAAACTGTTCTGGTGTTGCAAATTTGAAAGGAACTGTTTTCATCTGCCCTGCACACAGGACAAGGCCATCATAAATAGCACTACCCAAAACCAATTTCTTTATGACATTGGCATCATTAAGATCACCCACATAAGTGTCGTGGTTTTCACCTGTCAACAATGATAGAGTTTCATTGAGACGCTCTTCATTGCGACCACAGATAGTAAGCGTTGCTCCCATCTTAGAACATTCTATTGCAGTGGCTTTACCAATGCCGGAAGAAGCTCCTGTAACAAGGATATGCTTGCTTTCTAATGAAAATGGATTATACATATTATATCTCTACTAAATCTGATATTACAATATTATCGGTTTCAAAAGCCACAGTAGCCCAAGAAAGCCCTACACCAAAACCACAGCAAAGCAATTTTGCAGGCTGATTTTCAATCTTATTTTTAAGTTGCGTGACTATTGTCAGAGGTATGCTGGCAGAGGATGTGTTACCGAATGTAGGCATACTGATAGGAACTTTCTCAGGATTAAGCTTCAACTTCTTCTGAATCATAGCGTTCATCTTTAAATTAGCCTGATGGAAAACGAAATAGTCATAAGCCTGATAATCAAATTCAAATCTTTCAGCCAGTTTCTTGATTGATTTTGGAGCGGTAGAAATGCCAAAGCTGAACACATCCATACCTTTCATGCGACACTGCAAACGTGTATATTCCTTACCATCAACAATTTCTTTCTTGAAAGAGTTTATAGATAAACCATTGCGAACTCCTCCATCAGGCATAATAATGGCATCATAGCCACTACCATCTGTTCCAAAATGGAAATTAAATGGTTGGGCATCAGAACTGTATTCTAATGCAGTGACTGTACCGGCAAAACCGAAAAGAGGGTCATCTTCTGGCATAAGACGCTTTGCATCCCCTGCCATCAATAAAGCTTTTGTTATGTTACCAGTCTGCATCAAAGATGCAGCAATACTAAGACCGTAAACCCAACCAGAACAACCTAAATTAACATCAGCCGCATAACATTCCTTGGTTAATCCTAATCTGTCTTGCAATATACAAGAAGTAGCAGGAAATCTATAATCTGCGGTTTGCGAAACAAATATAATAGCACCTACTTCCTTTTTATCCCAATTTAAATCAGCTAATAATTTTTCTGAAGCTGCATAACAAAGATCTGAAGTACATGAAGTGTTATCCACACGACGTTCACGAACGCCTGTCATTTCAACAAATGCCGCGGCATCATAGTCTGCAGAATAAACCATTGAATCATCATTACGAACAATAGTTGCCGGAACACCGGCTGCAAAGCCGGCGATCCGAACATTATCAATTTGAAGAAATGCCATGCATTTAAGCCTTACTTTGAATAAGATTAAACAAGTCCTCGATAGTCTCGGATGTCTTGATATCATCTCCCTTCAGAGTTATATCATACTCTTCATCTACCATAGCAATGATAGAAAGAGCTGAAAGTGAAGACCACTCTTCAAGAGCTTTAAACTCTGTATCAGCTCTGAATTCAGCAGCATCTGTTTCGTCAAATTGTTCTGCAAACTTTTCAATGAATTCTGTTAATTCCATAATGTTTTTAGTTTTTAAATTATAATATATAATAGCGTGACTTTAGTATTTCCAATGTACATCAGTTTGCACCACACGGGCGGGATTTCCTGCAACAAGAGAATAAGGAGGAACATTGGTCGTGACTACTGTATGGGCACTAATTATGGCTCCATCTCCTATCTTAACCCCCTGCATGATGGTACAACCTTCACATAACCATACATGCTTGCCAATAATGACCGGCTTCGATGTTTTATAGCCTTGAAGAGACACATGATGTCCACCATTATTATCTCTAATGGTCACATTCCGCCCAATACGGCAATCTTCGCCGATTTCAATGTGATCTCCGCAAATCAAAGTTAAGCCCATATTGGGTCCCCCTCCCTTGAAGTTTCCAAAATCATTGTGTATAATAAGCGAGGCGCCTTTGAATACTTCAATATCGCAACCATAGCCTGCACTAAAATTGCTGTCTACCTGAAGTGTAGCACTTTCTTCTACAAGCAAGCGGCTTTCAAGCTTTGAACCATGTACTCTTCGGCTTCCCATATGAAAACGAGCGTTCAATATAATGTTCGCTTTAGGATGGATATCCCAAACGGTATAACGTGAAAGGGCAATATACCCCCCTCTTTGTATATTAGGATGAATAGATGAAGGTGGCAGAAAATTCAATTTAACTAATTTCAAAAAATGATATGGACTTCCAAAAGACAACTGTATCAATCTTCGGATACAACAAACAGTATTCTTTAGTTTAATTCTTACCGAAGAGTTATTAGGTACCGGAAAATATTTTGCTTCCAGATCTTCAAAATTCATATATTGCGCATCTTTGAAAAATTGTTCCCTGTCAACTTTGCTTGGAGACAAAGATTTCATAATGCTGGGATTACCAAGAACGGCCTCCTCGAATGGAAATTCAATACACTTGATTTTTTGCCGAATATCTTCAAATAATGCTGCACCCTTTTCTGAATTGACTAGAACTAACGAAGTACCTACATTATCATCCATTGATGGATCAAACTTTTCGATACCCCAACAATCAGCAAGAGTGATATCAGCGATACGAGGCATACCCTTAAACTTGCAGCTGTAGCAAGATGGACGACAAAATGCATTAGTTTGCAAATAGCCGCGTGTCATTCCGTTGAGGGGAGATGGAATGAAGAGACTTTTACCATTAGCAAAGATATATTTGGCAGCCATTAGATGCCACCCAAGCTCTTTATTTTTGGCTTTTTGCCAAATAACCTTTGAACCTTCTTTACGTTCAAGACTTTCGCGGAACTTAGTTCCAATCATTGGAGAATTAATACCTCTACACACAAAATCCGCAATAATAAGATTCTCATACGGCTTGCGTAAAAAGATCCTAAGAGCCGCCATTTGGCAAGGACAACCGCAGACAAGGACTTTTTCACCGGATTTCAAGATTTCTTTCACCTGCTTAAAAAATCCGACACAACTACTTTGAGTATATTTTGAACTACGCAAAGCAAGCAAGTCTTTTTTATCATTGGAGATGAATTGCTTCACATTGAAATTTTCATCATATATTGCTCCACCCACATAACCTCTGTCACGATACATTTTTTCCGCAAAAGCAGAGAAAAGTCCACCGGAAGTAGAATCAAAACGCACTTCAAGATTCTTGTGTATAGCTGCATAACACTTTGGCACTTCAAAATCATTCTTTTTCAGTTTATCAATATTGATAATTGGACAAACCTTCTCACACAATCCACAATTGTTACACTTGCTCTTGTCTACCTCCGGATACCAAAAACCTTCAATATCCGTTTTGAAAGTAATTGCATCATGAGCACACACGTCGCCACAGGCATTGCAACCGCAACACATTGCTTTATCCGAAATATCAATCATATGAATGGAAATACTTAATGAAAATATAAAATTCTGACCAACTCACTCTTCTGGTAAGCCAGCACACATATTCACACTGCAATAAAATGATGCAGCGCCAATAATAAAAAGGGGGATAATTATAATTGATTTATCAATCTATCAAGCGTGACCAACAATTGACTTATTGGTCCTAACAGGGGAAGTATATCTTCACTTGCAAAATCAAAGAAATCATTATAGTCACCCGTTACGCGATTTTGTAATAAACGGGAATACAGATAGCCTTCTTCTTTCGTCAAAAGACCTTTAGATACGAAACTCAAGCCAAACTGACCTACCCACACCGTTATGACTATGAATACTTATGCCAAATTGAATCACGCCTCAACCTCTTCCCACGAATAAGGATTTTCTTCGATATTTTTCAACTCTTCAATAATCTCTACTTGCTCTTCCGACAGTCGAAAAGTGCCCCAACTTTCGATAATGGCATGAGCTTCCTTACTTAGTTCCTCTTCATAAACCTCACCATAGCAATAAGTCAGCAGACGGACTTTCAACAATGAAGCAGGGATCAGTGGAAGAACGTTAAGAGCACGCTCCAGAACCTTCTGAATATATTCCTGTTTATGCCCATTATCATACATTGTGGCATTGAAGGCTACTAAAAGACCTAAACACAGCTCAGCTTCAGCTTCAGGAGTTGAGCCATGTTTTCCATACGAGTTTAAGGCTGATTCATAAACATCACGATTCAGACGGGTGAAACTATCAACATAAATCGGACTGCCATCCTGACCTAGAGTGAGAAGACTGTGAGCCAGGGAAAATAAGGATGAAACTTGATCACTCATATATTTAATTATGATTTAGAATTTATGATTTATGACACTGAAATTAGTCAGTTATCGGTTCTACAAGCGAAGAGTGAATAAAAGTCGTTGCAACAGCCATGACACCTTCAATATTGACAACTACACGACGGTCGCGACGGATACGAACAAATTCTCCTACAGCACCCTCAAAAACACCGCCCATGACACGCACCTTCTGGCCTCTTACCAGTTGAAGTTCAGCGGGTTCTACATAAATAACCGATTCTTCGTAGGTACCAGCAACAAGAATGAAACTACGCATCTGATCGTCTGGAACGATAACAGGAAGATGATGCTCCCGATTCATTATATAGCGTATAGGGATGTTCATACCGGCTTTATCCTTCAATGTATCGATACGCTTACGAGTAGAGCGAATGAAAACAAGGTTATGCACGGCAGGAACAAACTTACAAATGCGACGACCATCTTTCACGACATAATCGCGACGCATCGGAATGAAATTCTCTATCTTCTCTTCATCCAGAAAAGCTTTCAGAGCCAGTTCACGGCCATATGTGACACGTACTGCGAACCAGTGGAGGCGAGGAGGAATGTTCACGTCAGAATATTCTTTGGGGACACCGGAGTAGTGAAATACTTACCGATTATTTTATGTAATGCAGTTGTTTTCAACAACTTATTTAGCATTCATCTTATTCCAAAGCGTTCCGTCATCTCGATCAAAAAGCAGTGAAATAGTTATGTAAAAAGGTTATTAACGAAGAGATAAAAGAAAACGAAGTGTCTTTTAATCGTTCGTTTAATGTGCGCAAAGATAATGGGTATTTTTCGAATGTACAAGGTGTTTAATAAAAATATTTCTAATAGATTTTATTTCAAACATTATATTGTTGATAATCAATATTCTATATTATATCTAAATGGATTTAATATCTTCTCATTTTTATAATTCCTAGTATCCATTTTTTACGTTTAAAATTGTGCACATTAAACGAACGTTTTTTGCACACCCCTTATTTCAGGATGATATATAACTATATATCAATGTATTATCATTCCTCTAAATACTTTTTAGAAATGTCTCTTTTCATACTTTCTATCTATAATAAAAAAGATCAAATCCATTCTATTATTCGTCTATAAATCAGAAAAATAGTCATTACATCAAAAGAGAGAAAGATTATCTCCTAGTACCTTCCTTTTATATTTAACACACATTAAGCCCTCCTCAATAGGGAGAATATCAAATCCTCCTGTCTTTACTACACAGAAAACGAATTAGACATTTACTATAAACTATAAAATCACGAACAGAATGGAAAAGAATCAAAAAGATATGATCGGTGAGATCATAGAGGCTTTTGAAAAGTATGCAGGACACCAGGCATTTGTTATTAACAACATCACCTATACCTATCGTCAACTGTCTGAAACTGTATATAAAATATCCACTTTGATTAATAACAGGGAAGATAAAATCATCGGCATTATAGCCGAAGATAGATTGGAGACTTACGCCTCCATACTGGCAGTATTAATCAGTGGAAAAACGTATGTCATTCTGCATCCAGCCTATCCCAGACACAGGAATAGAAAGATTGCGGAACTCGCCGATATTCATTTAATTCTATATACAAAGGACATCCGTGTATTGAACCTGGATACCGAACATATAGATTTTATATGTACTTCGGAGTTACAGGAAGTAGTTCCGTCTTCTTCTGGCATACATTCGGAAAAGAATGAAAATGCTTATATCATTTTCACCTCCGGCAGTACGGGAGAACCGAAAGGAGTTCCCATCTCCCTCAACAACCTAAATGCTTTCTACAACGCATACAGCCATTTGGACTGGCAATTGGACGAGAACGACCGTATGCTGCAAATGTTCGAACTAACCTTTGACGTTTCTATCGTTTCTTTCTTATTTCCCCTAACAATAGGTGCATGCATATATACAGTTTCTCCGGAAGGCGTAAAGTATATCAATGTCATTGAAATATTGGAAAAATATAACCTCACATTTGCTGCCGTAGCCCCCTCCCTGCTCCAGTTATTATTACCCTATTTCTCTGAGATACAACTTCCTGAGCTCAAATACCTGATAGTTACTGCCGAAGCATCGGATGTTGAATTACTATCTGCCTTCAGAGCCTGTGCTCCCAATGCCTCTTTTGTGAACCTGTATGGTCCCACAGAAGGAACAATTTATTGTACAGCCTACCAGATACCGACCACCTCATGCAAACATCATAACGGTATGATTGCTATAGGCAAGCCATTCGAGGGAGTGGATGCTCTAATCATGGATAATAACGGTATTCCCGTTGCCACAGGCGAAACCGGAGAACTCTGGATCAGTGGCAGGCAAGTAATGAACGGCTACTGGAACGCTCCTGAAAAGACTAAAGAATGCCTCATCGAAGGGACAGATGGAAAGACTTATTACAAAACCGGTGATCTCTGCCAGATAGATGCCGACGGCGATATCATATATTGTGGTCGCAAAGATTCGCAGATTAAACTTCAGGGATTCCGCATCGAACTAAGCGAAATAGAACACGTGGTGAAGAAGTATTTCAACAATGAATGTAAAGCTGTCGTCATCCCCAAATATGGAGCAAACAATCAATGCGAATTACATCTGGTAGTTGAAAAAGTCCATCTCGACAAACACCAGATAGAAGAACATATGAACAGCCGGCTACCTTTCTACATGATTCCCCAGCACATACATTGCATGGAACATTTTCCACTGAATACCAGCAGCAAAACCGATAGAAAAAGAATACTGGAACTAATATAAAACTAAACTAATATGAATACGCAGATGATTTTAAATGAACTGAGCCTGATTTTTCAGGAGATATTGAAGAGAGACAACATCGTTCTTGCCAGTGAAACCACTGCCCAGGATGTGGAAGGTTGGAATTCATTAACCAATATGTTGCTGATAAGCAGAATAGAGAAAGATTTCAATGTTCACTTCACCTTCAGAGACATTGTCCGATTCAAGAATGTAGGAGATATTTGCAATGCTATTCTCACCAAAACCAAATAAGACATGTCATTCATATCTTTGAATTTTGTCACGCTGTTTGTATGTACCTTCCTTTTGTACTACACACTTCCACCTAAATATAGAAAAGCTATACTCTTGTTGTCAAGCTGTATTTTCATAGGCTATTACCACATAGCTTTCCTGATCATAGCCCTTCTCATTTCACTGGCAACTTTTTTTCTCGGAAAATGGGTGGGACAATCAAAACATGAGAAGGATGCGAAAAGAATCTATATTTCGGGCTTGTGTTTTCTAATTACAGGCTGGTTGGCATTCCGATATGCCAACCTCCTGCCAGGCGTGCACTGGCTATTCCCCTTAGGCATCTCCTTTTATACCTTTCAGGCCCTTTCATACCTGACGGAAATCTATTGGAAAGAAGAAGAACCGGAAGAGAACCTTGCCGACTTCATGATATATATGCTCTTTTTCATGAAATTCCTGTCAGGACCTATAGAACGGGCGAGAGATATGCTTCCACAATTGAAATCGGGTAAACCGGTAGCATATCCATCCATTGTCTACGGAATGAAACTGATCGTAGTGGGACTGATAAAGAAGTTGATCCTTGCCGATTATATTTCCCCTTATATAGATGGTATTTTCAACTCTATACATACGGCATCCGGTATCCAATTACTCATGGCATGCCTTTTATATCCTGTAGAATTGTATGGTGACTTTTCCGGTTATACGGATATTGCACTTGGAGGTGCCTGTATGTTGGGATTCAAACTCAGCCCTAACTTCAACCGCCCATTCATAGCGCAAACCACTGCCGAATTCTGGAGAAGATGGCACATGTCTCTTTCATTTTGGGTTAGGGATTACTTATATTTGCCCCTATCTTCGGGTATGCGCCGTTGGGGACAATGGGGAGTATTCCTGAGTCTGAGCCTGACATTTGCAGGATTAGGTGCCTGGCATGGCGCAGGATGGAACTATATTATATATGGACTCATCCAAGGGCTTATTATTTTCTATGAAATGAAGACCGCCATGATCCGTAACAAGATAAAGAATTGTATAGGTAATCCCCTGTTTACAACCCTGTCCATCCTCCGCACTTATCTGCTTTTCGCCTTTTCTTTGATCTTCTTTCGCTTAGAGTCGGTAAGTGATGCGCTCTATTACATCAGAAACATCTCGTTCAGTACCCATGCCAGCTGGAAAGAAGTAAGCATCGGAATTCCGGATCATAATTGTATTGTGGCCGGTAGCGCTCTTGTACTGATTTTAGTTTACGAATATTTTATGTCGAAACGAGATCTTTTAGAAGCGTTGGAAAAACAACCCATGCTTGTCAGATGGAGCATTTATTATCTGCTGGCCATTATGTTCTTTACCTTGGGACAGTTCAATTCCGACAGTTTTATTTATTTGCAATTTTAATCTAAAAACAAAGATAGCAGAATGAAGAAAAACAGTGAGCGAAGTGCAGCTATGCGCTTCACGATGAAACTATCTATACTCCTGACGCCATTTATAGCCTTACTAGTGGTGTATTTCCTCAATGATCCTTTTATGGTTTTAAGGCATTATAACCGTTATGATAACTCTCCCGTCATGTTAAATGAAGGCTATATCGGTTGGCAAATGTATATGAACAACCGGGATTCCATTGCATTTGATTCTTTTATTATGGGCAATTCCTGCACCATGGCCTATCAATGTCATGAATGGGAAAAATATTTGGATGGTGGCAGAGCAGTACGCCTGTTCGGAAATGCAGAAAGCATAGCCGCCATCAGTAAGAAGTTGCAGGCTTTGGAAAGAAATGGTGCAGAAATAAAGAATCTGCTCCTCATTCTGGATAAAGAGTCATTGGGGAAAGACCAGCTTTTAAGCAGCCATAACCATGTGTTGCCTCCGGCTATCTCAGGAATCAGCAACTTTAGTTTCCAGGAGAAATTCTGTCAGGCCTTCTTCTTCCCTAATTTCCTGTTTCCTTATCTCGATTATAAAATATTTCATCAATATCGTCCCTATATGCAAGGAGTGATAAACCCTTATGGCGCAATCAGAGATGCAGTAACAAATGATGCAATCAATCCCAGAGAGGGGATGATCCGGGATGAAGGAGAAGCATATTGGGAAAACCACAAAAAAGAGTTTGTGAAAGCCAGAGACTGTAATTACAGAAATGGTGAATACCGGGAAGGTGAGCGATTCCTATGGGAAACACAGACCGAATTATTAAAGGAAATAGATCAAATCTGCCGGAAACATAACACCTCGGTTAAAATCATCATCAGTCCCGACTATAACCAGATCAGCATAAATCCGGCAGATGTGGAAATATTGAAAGACATTTTTGGCTATGAAAACGTATTCGATTTCAGTGGTATCAATGAATATACGAACGATATTCATAACTACTACGAAAGAGGACATTACAGACCGATACTCGGAGCGCGCTTATTACAAAAAGTATATGCAAACCATAACTGATTTGAAATACATATTAAAAGTAACAACTTATTATGCGAAACTATTTCTGTAGAGTAAGCGCCCGCAATTGCTCCAAAGATCCGTTGAATACATTCAAATCGACCTCTTCTCTGATACCGGGAACATTCCCCACATCGGTATGTTGCCAGAAGTGCCATGGACCTTCATATTTGACGGAGTCTACGTAATAGTGGGCAATCCAGTAGGGATAAGTATTGAATACCGAATCACTAAGATAGCGGTTCTTGAATTTATAAGATGTATAAAGAATCGGTTTCACACCATAATGTGATTCTATACGGTCGAGCCAAGTTTTGACAGCAATCCTTAAATCATGGGGAGTACTTTTACCAATAGTTTCAACATCAAGCACAGGTGGTAGATCTCCGGGAATAAGCTGGACCGTACGAATAAAGAAATCGGCTTGTTTTAGCGGATCTGTTTTAGGAGAGAAGAAATGGTATGCTCCGCGAATAAAACCATAACGATGCGCCTGATCAAAATTGAACGGGAAAGTATCGTCAGCATGATCACCACCTTCGGTAGCTTTCATAAAGACAAAATGGATAGGAAATTTGGTTGTTTTGTTGGTTGTCAGTTGCACCCAGTCAATACTGCCTTGATAATGGGAGATATCAATGCCATGCACTTCATAGTCGCAGGGCATACAGACCCCATATCCTTTCTGACCATAACAGGGTTTCCAACGATAGGCATACGGACGAATGAAAAACCAATAAAACCCGGCAGAGAATACGGCAATGATACAAACAGCAAGTATTGTACGTAACCATGCAGGCATGATACGCGCTTCGCTTTTCTTTTTACCGCGACGTGCAGCAGATTTTCTTTTAGTTGCCATGTAATATTCAAAACAGAACGCAAATTACACAAATTACGCAAATAGATTATTCAAATTTGTGTAATTCGCATAATTTGCGTTCTTTTTATTAACTCTTCGTCAGTTTGCCGATTTATTTAGCTTGCTCTAACTGCAAAGTCTTCGTCGGCTGGTCACAAACTTCCGTAGGTCCGAAGTACTGGATCGGTCCCGGATATACATAATCTGTAGTGATAGCCCACTGGTCACGCTGAGCAGCAAATGCCTTGAACGGAGCACCATCCAGTTTCACCAGAGCTTTCTGGATTACCGGTTTCATTTCACCGTGACGGCGTTCCATATTCATCATCATCGTGATGGGCACACCACCTGCAATCCATTGGTCAGCAGGAGCCGTAGTGTTGCGTACAGAAGACATATAGCCTGTCTTGCCGTTAGCAATCAGAGAAGCAGCTGTATAACCCAATGAATAGCAATAGTCAGCATCGTAGTTAGACGGAGCAGCGCAACGGCCTTCATAACCGAAGAAGTGGTGTTGAGAAGCGAACTTACCTACGAATTTACCTTCTTCTTTCCATGCAGCAAGCTTAGTAGCTACCATTTCCGACAACAGTTTTTCTGTTTCGATCAAAGATACCTGTACGTTTCCGTGTGGGTCACGGTCCAGCGTCAGCTGACGTGCAACACCCTCAGGCAGGCTGGCATAGATAGCCGCATTTTCCGGAGACAGTTTACGGATGATATAATCACGTTGGTGAGACTTCTTAATTTGAGAGAATTCTTCAGCATTTTCAGCAAGGAAGTCGTTCAACTCAGCGATCAGACGTTTCATAGCCGGAATAAACTCGATCAAACCTTCAGGGATCAAAACCGTACCGAAGTTGTTGCCTTGAGCAGCCCGGTTAGCTACTATCTGAGCAATGTAAGTTACTACATCGTCCAAAGACATATCTTTTGCTTCAACTTCTTCTGATACGATACAAACGTTAGGTTGCACCTGCAAAGCACATTCCAATGCAATGTGAGAAGCAGAACGTCCCATCAACTTGATGAAGTGCCAGTATTTACGAGCTGAGTTACAGTCACGTTGAATGTTACCGATAACTTCAGAGTAAACCTTACAAGCAGTGTCGAAACCGAAAGAAGTTTCAATCATTTCGTTCTTCAAGTCACCGTCGATAGTCTTCGGACAACCAATTACCTGTACGCCGCACTTCTTAGCTGCATAGTACTCAGCCAGTACGCAGGCATTTGTGTTAGAGTCGTCACCACCGATGATAACCAATGCTTTAATATCAAGTTGCTTCAGGATTTCCAGACCTTTTTCAAACTGATCTTCCTTCTCCAATTTAGTACGACCTGAACCGATGATATCGAAACCACCCGTGTTACGGTATTCGTCAATGATATCTGAAGTCAGTTCCATATAGTTATGGTCAACCAAACCGCCGGGGCCAAGAATGAAACCATATAACTTGCTGTCCTTATTCAAACTCTTGATACCGTCGAAGATACCGGAAATCACATTGTGACCACCGGGAGCCTGACCACCAGAAAGGATAACGCCCACGTTCATAGCTGGGAAGTTAACCACTTCGTCAGTAGCCTCAAACTTGATCAAAGGCATTCCGTACGTGTTAGGGAACAATTTTTGGATAGCTTCCTGATCGGCTACAGATTGAGTAGCTGCTCCAGCTACCGCCTTAACGGCACCCTTCAGCGCTTTCGGAAGTTTGGGCTGATAAGCAGCCCTTGCAATTTGCAATGCACTTTTTGTCATTTTATCTAATTATTTAAAGGTGTTAGTAAAGTTTCGTTCAAAAGCGTCGCAAATTTCGTGTTTTTTTCTGAATTATGAAAGGAAGCGCACATCAAAAAAAATATGAAATGTTGGTTTATACCGTGGAAAGTACTTATCTTTACCGGAAATATTTCAATTTATTCACTTAAAACGTAAAGATTATGGCAAGTAGAAGAGAACTTAAGAAAAACGTCAATTATATCGCAGGTGAACTGTTCATGGAGTGTTTGGTAAACAGCTTATACGTACCCGGAACCGATAAAACTAAAGCCGACGAGCTGATGGGCAGAATCCTGAGTGTGCAAGATGAATTTATCAGCCGAATCAGCCATACCGAGCCCGGAAATGTAAAAGGTTTCTACAAGAAATTCCGCGAAGACTTTAATAAAGAAGTAGACGCAATTATTGACGCTATCGGCAACCTGAAGTAAGCACCGGGAATGAAAAAAGCAATATACAGCTTTATCTACTATCGCATTTTGGGATGGAAGACAAACGTAACGGTGCCGGATTATGATAAATGTGTGATCACTGCAGCACCTCATACATCTAATTGGGATTTATTTATCGGCAAACTATTTTACGGAGCTATCGGGCGGAAAACCTACTTCATGATGAAAAAAGAATGGTTCTTCTTTCCGCTGGGATTAATTTTCAAAGCCGTGGGAGGCATACCGGTAGATCGGGGACGCAAAACATCATTGGTAGACCAGATGACGGCAAAGTTTGCAAACAGCAAGAAATTCCAACTCGCCATTACACCGGAAGGAACCCGTAAAGCGAATCCTAATTGGAAGAAAGGATTTTATTTTATTGCATTGAAAGCGCAAGTGCCTATTGTAATGATAGGCATCGATTATACCACTAAAACGATTTCTGCGACAAAGGCGATTATGCCGTCGGGAGATATAGAAAAGGATATGCGCGAGGTAAAGCTCTATTATAAGGATTTCAAAGGGAAGAACCCGAAGAACTTTGCTTTAGGAAACATTTGATAATAACTTTTAGGCGCGGATTACGCGGATTACACGGATTTTTATTACCTTGCGGCGTGGAAAGCCGGGCAAATAATCTTTGCCTGCAAGTATAGCGTAGCACATTAATCCGCGTTATACGTATGATCCGCGCCTAAAATATTTCAATGAAGTTATGCGTGTAACTCTATTACAAACAGATATTGTTTGGGAAGATAAACAAGAAAATCTCCGCCTACTCCGTAGGAAGCTCAAAGCGCTTCGTGGAGTAGCGGAGATTGTTGTCTTGCCCGAAACCTTCTCTACCGGTTTTAGTATGGACAGCCGAAGGCTAGCTGAGCCGGTATCGGGTGTAACCATCGCCACCTTGCGCCAATGGGCGGCAGAATTCCAATTCGCCATTACAGGCAGTTATATAGCTTGTGATGAAGAAGTAGATGCAAATAAAAATGCGGTTCCCATTCCTGATAAGTCTTATTATAACCGTGCTTTTTTCCTGACTCCCGAAGGGGGGGCTTATTACTACGATAAACGACATCTCTTTCGTATGGGCCAGGAAACGGAGCATTTTACAGCGGGTAGCCAGCGGTCTGTTATCTCCTACCGGGGATGGAATATACTGCTGTTAGTCTGCTACGACCTTCGCTTTCCGGTATGGAGCCGGAACGTAAATAATGAATATGATCTTCTGATATACGTTGCCAACTGGCCTGTTCCCCGCCGCCGGGTATGGGATATTCTGTTACAAGCCCGTGCACTCGAAAATATCAGTTATGTTTGTGGTGTCAACCGTATCGGTACGGATGGAAATCAAATGCTATATAATGGCGGCAGCGTCATTTATTCACCAAAGGGCGATTTGCTTGCCAGCGTACCCGACCATGAAGAAGGAACCGCCACCGCAACTCTCGACCTCTCTGTCCTGAGAGAATTCAGACAAAAATTCCCTGCATGGAAAGATGCTGAATGTTTCCAAATTAAGAATTAAGAATTAATAATTAACAATTAAAGCACTATGGGACGAATGAAAGCTAAACACCGCATAGCTGACAGGTTATTCTTTCTGTTACTGACCATCTTAGTTTTTTCCTCTTGCGCAAACAGCAAAAAGGATATTATTCCTTCTGCCGAGTATGCACCTTTTGTGAATGCATATACGGGAGGAGTTATCTCGCAAACTTCGAACATACGCATAGAACTGACGCAGGATCTGCCTATGGTAGATTTGAACAATGAACTGAAAGAAAATCCGTTTAGCTTCTCTCCCTCCCTAAAAGGCAAAGCGTATTGGATCAGCAACAATACGATTGAATTCGTTCCTGAACCAGGAACTTTAAAGCCGGGAGAGTTCTATGAAGGTACGTTCCAATTAGGCAGGTTTGTAGAAGTGGACAGTCGTCTGAAAGAATTCAAATTCTCTTTCAGAGTACAGGAACCCAATTTCACACTGTATATCGAACCACTGACAACCATCGACATAGATAGCCATGGCGACTTGGTGACATTGAAAGGTGAAGTACGTTTCAGTGATGCCACTCCCAAAGAAGCAGTTGAGAAAATGCTCTCTGCCAAAGACGGAAACGGCCAAAGCTATCCGGTCAGTATCACTCCAACAGATCATCCGACGCGCTATCAGTTTGAAATAGCCGGTGTTATTCGCGAAGCGGAAGACTATCAGTGGGAAATCACCGCCAACGGCAGCCCTGCAGGAATCGACCGCAAACTGACAGAAAACGTACTGATCCCTGCCAAGAATGACTTCCGTTTCCTCTCTGCCAAACGCATTGACGAACCGGAAAATGGAATTGAAATAGTATTCTCCGATCCTGTTTCTACCACACAAGACCTGAACGGATTGATTGAAATTCCCGAAGTATCATCTTCTATATTTCAAGTGGAGAATAACAAAGTATACATCTACTTTGAAGCCAACCAACTGAGCAAACTGACTTTGAAGATACACGAAGGAGTGAAAAACAGCCGGGATAAATCGCTCGGCACATCACACTCCATCGCATTCAGCGAACTGAATCTGAAACCACAAGTGAGCATGTCTACATCAGCCGCTATCCTACCCGACTCCAAAAGTTTGATCATCCCGTTCCGGGCAGTCAATCTCTATGCGGTAGATTTAAGCGTAATCCGTATTTTTGAAAACAATGTACTGATGTTCATGCAGACCAATACGCTCTCATCCGCCAGTGAACTGCGCCGTTCCGGACGATTGGTTTACCAAAACACATTGTGGCTGAGTAAGGACAGCACAAAAGACGTGCACCGATGGGAAGACTATTCAATAGATCTTGCCGGACTGATCCGGCAAGAACCGGGTGCTATCTACCGTGTCATACTCTCTTTCCGGCAAGAATACTCAGCCTATCCTTGCAGCGGAACAGAAAAACAAGAGATGAGTTTTGCAGACAATGCTGCGTCAGAGGGATTGACGAAAGTCAGCGGAAGTAGTACTTTCGAAGAAAATGAAGCAGAATGGGATACTCCGGAAACTTATTTCTACTATAATGGTAACATTAAGATGGATTGGAGTCAGTATAACTGGCGGGAACGCAATAATCCTTGCCATGCTTCCTACTATATGGATTCTGACCGGGCAGCATCGTGCAACGTATTTGCCTCCAATATAGGAATGATTGTAAAACGGAATTCACTGAACAAACTGTGGATTGCCGTAAGCAACATCTTGGATACCAAACCGATGGAGAAAGCAAAAGTGACTGTTTACAACTTCCAGTTGCAAGCCATCGGAACCGCTGAGACCAATAGTGAAGGATTTACAGAAATCACTCCACAAGGTGTTCCTTTCATTGTGGTGGCCGAAGTAGAGAAGCAGAAAGCTTACGTTCGTGTGGCAGATGGCGAAGAACAATCTGTCAGCCGGTTCGATGTAGGCGGAAAAGATATTCAGAAAGGATTGAAGGGATTCGTCTATGGCGAAAGAGGGGTATGGCGACCGGGAGATACGCTGCATGTAAGCTTTATTATGGAAGACCGTGAAAAAAGGATTCCGGATAAACACCCTGTAGCATTGGAATTGTATAATCCGAGAGGACAATTCTATACCAAAATGATTTCCACGCAAGGTATAAACGGTTTCTACACATTTGACCTGCCGACACGTCCGGAAGACCCGACGGGATTATGGAACGCTTACGTCAAAGTAGGCGGAACCGCTTTCCACAAAAGCCTTCGCATAGAAACGGTGAAACCAAACCGCCTGAAAATTAATCTGAAACTACCGGAGAAAGCAATCCAGGCTTCTACCAAAGAAATACCGGTAATGCTTACTTCCACATGGCTGACAGGCGCCACCGCTTCACGGTTGAAAACCAAAGTGGAAATGTCCCTGTCAAAAGTAAATACACAATTTAAGAACTACGGGCAATACATATTTAATAATCCGGCTACCGAATTTACAACTGTAAAAAACGATATATTCGATGGAACACTGGATGCGGAAGGAAAAGCTAACTTTATGTTGAAACTTCCGGCTGCCACCAATGCCCCGGGAATGCTGAATGCAACCTTAACCAGCCGTGTATTCGAACCGGGAGGAGACGCCAGTATTTACACGCAAAGCATTCCGTTCTCTCCATTCTCTTCTTACGTAGGGATTAATTTGAACCAACCGAAAGGAAAATACATCGAGACCGATCAGGATCATGTATTCGACATTGTCACCGTAAATGCGGAAGGACAATTAGTGAACCGCTCCAATCTGGAATATAAGATTTACCGTATCTCCTGGAGCTGGTGGTGGGAGAACCGGGACGAATCATTCGGAACTTATGTCAACAGTAGTTCCATCACTCCCGTAGCCAGTGGCAATATACAGACTACAGGCGGAAAGGCAACTTTTAAATTCCGGGTAAATTATCCGGACTGGGGACGTTACCTGATTTATGTGAAAGATAAGGAAAGTGGACATGCCACCGGTGGAACTGTTTATATAGACTGGCCGGATTGGCGCGGACGTTCAAGCAAGACAGACCCCAGCGGCATTAAAATGCTCGCTTTCTCTCTGGATAAAGACTCGTATGAAATAGGTGAAACGGCAACAGCCATCATTCCTGCCGCTGCGGGAGGACGTGCATTGGTAGCCCTGGAAAACGGTTCAACCGTTCTGCAACGTGAATGGATTGAAGTTTCCAACAACGGAGACACAAAGTATTCTTTCAAAGTGACTCCGGAAATGGCGCCGAACGTTTACCTGCACATCAGCCTGTTGCAACCTCATGCACAGACAGTGAACGATTTGCCGATACGTATGTACGGTGTGGTTCCGGTATTGGTGACTAATAAACAAACTATATTGCAACCGCAAATTAAAATGCCGGAAGTGTTGCGGCCGGAAACGGACTTCACCGTTACCGTCAGCGAAAAGAACGGCAAGCAGATGACATACACACTGGCCATTGTAGACGACGGATTACTCGACCTGACTAATTTCAAGACTCCCGATCCGTGGAATGAATTCTATGCCCGCGAAGCATTGGGCATCCGCACCTGGGATATGTATGATGATGTACTCGGAGCATCTGCCGGACGCTACAGTTCATTGTTCAGTACGGGTGGTGATGAGACATTGAAACCGGCCGATGCAAAAGCGAATCGCTTCAAGCCGGTAGTGAAATTCATCGGTCCGTTTTATCTGGATAAAGGAAAACAGAAGACGCACACGCTGAAACTACCAATGTACGTAGGTTCTGTGCGTACGATGGTGATAGCGGGGCAAGACGGAGCTTATGGAAAAGCGGAAAAGACTTCTTTCGTACGGACACCATTGATGTTGTTGTCCACACTACCCCGTGTTCTGAGCACACAAGAAGAGATTACCGTTCCAGTAAATGTCTTTGCCATGGAGAAGGAAGTGAAGAATGTATCAGTATCCATCCAGGCTTCAGGTGGAGGTGTGCAGGTAATCGATCCCAATAAACAATCCATTACTTTCAGTCAACCGGGTGACCAACTCGTTTACTTTAAGATAAAGACCGGAAGTAAAACAGGAAAAGTAACGATGCATATCACTGCCAGCGGTGGCAGTCAGCAGGCGAAAGAGACCATTGAAATCGAAGTCCGAAACCCGAATCCGGCAGTGACTTTCCGCAACAGCCAATGGGTGGAAAAAGGAGAAAGTGTAACACTTCCTTATTCATTGAATGGTGCTTCTCCGGCAAATAGCCGTATGCTGCTAGAAGTCTCACGTATTCCTTCGGTAGATATCAGCCGCAGGTTCGACTACCTGTATAATTATCAGCATCATTGCACGGAACAGCTGACTTCCAAAGCTCTGCCGTTATTGTTCGTCAGCCAGTTTAAAGCTGTGGATGAGAAAGAAGCTCAAAAGATTAAGGCTAACGTACAGGAAGCGATACGGCAACTCTATGCACGCCAGCTTCCGAACGGCGGTTTTGTTTACTGGCCGGGGAATGCCAGTGCTGATGAGTGGATTACTTCTTATGCGGGCATGTTCCTCGTATTGGCACAGGAGAAAGGCTACGCTGTCAACTCGAATGTACTGAATAAGTGGAAACGCTTCCAACGTGCTGCTGCCCAAAACTGGCGGATGCCGGATCAAGATGACAGTTGGGGTTACTGGCAAACGGGAGTGCAACAAGCATACAGATTGTACACACTGGCATTAGCCGGTGCACCTGAGCAGGGCGCCATGAACCGGATGAAAGAACAAGCTAACCTGCCTCTGCAAGCCAAATGGAGACTGGCAGCCGCTTATGCCCTGACAGGTAAGATGAAACCGGCTGAAGAACTGGTATTTAAGGCAGAAACCACCGTTACCCCTTATTCCTCACAGAACTACATCTATGGTTCGTATGATCGTGACGAAGCTATGATATTGGAAACTTTACTCCTAATGAACCGAGACCAGGCGGCATTGCAACAGGCGAAGAAGGTATCCAAGAATCTGGCTGAAGAGAATTGGTTCAGTACACAGTCCACTGCTTTCTCATTGATGGCGATGGGACGCCTGGCTGAGAAGCTTTCAGGTACTTTGGATTTCACCTGGACTTGGAACGGAAAGCAGCAACCCATAGTGAAATCAGCCAAGGCTGTATTTGCAAAGGAACTGTCCACTTCACCGGCTTCGGGTAATATTATAGTAAAGAATGAAGGTAAAGGTGCATTAAGTGTCGACCTCATTACACGCACGCAATTACTTAATGACACGTTACCCGCAATATCCAATAACCTCCGCCTGGACGTAAAATATACGGATATGAACGGAGCGACAATATCTATAGATGATATCAAGCAAGGAACAGACTTTATGGCAGTCATCACTGTAGGTAATATCAGTGGAACCACTGCTTACAGTAATTTGGCATTGACACATATTCTGCCGTCAGGTTGGGAAATTTACAATGACCGGTTGATGACTCCGGAAGCGACACCTACCCGTGAGTATACCTATCAGGATATTCGTGACGACCGCGTATTGACTTACTTCGACTTGCGTCGCAGTGAATTGAAAAAGTTCACCATAAGACTGCAAGCTACATATGCAGGCAATTTCATTTTGCCGGCTATCCAGTGCGAAGCCATGTATGACGGTTCGGCACAAGCACGAACCAAGGCGGGAAGAACGACTGTCAGTAAGTAACATGCCACTGAGCAAAACTATCCAAATTCCCCTCCTTCTAGAAGGAGGGGTGCCCAAAGGGCGGGGTGGTAGGTAAGAAAAGAGTTCCTTATTAATTCATAGGTATTTTTCATTCTACCTACCACCTCCCCCCTATGGGGTACTCCTCCTCCCGGGAGGAGGAGAATTAAGATAGTCATATTTAAATATTGATGAAGATTCAAATTATAAAGTACTTCAAACAACTGTCTATCACCAGAAAAGTAATACTCATACTTATTACAATTCTGGTGATAGGCTATATCTTTTGCCTCCCCCGGCAACTTTTCCATGTGCCCTACTCCACCGTCGTCACTGACCGGAACGGTGAATTATTGGGCGCACGCATTGCATCCGACGGTCAATGGCGCTTTCCACCCCGGACCACTACTCCGGAGAAAATAAAGCAATGCCTCATCACTTTCGAAGACAGGCATTTCTATCACCATTGGGGAGTCAATCCTGTCTCCATTAGCAGAGCCGCCTACCAAAACCTAAAGAATAAGCGCATTGTAAGTGGAGGAAGCACCCTCACCATGCAAACGATCCGTCTGGCAAGAAACGAATCGCGCACTTTTGGAGAAAAGTTCATAGAAATGATCCTGTCCACCCGACTTGAGTTTCGCGCTTCAAAAGAGAAAATCCTGTCTATGTACATCTCACACGCTCCTTTCGGAGGAAACGTAGTAGGGCTCGATGCCGCTGCCTGGCGATATTTCGGACATCCCGCCGAAGAACTGTCCTGGGCAGAAGCAGCCATGCTGGCAGTACTTCCAAATGCACCCGCCATGATTCATCTCTCCAAATCACGACAATTATTACTTAATAAAAGAAACCGTCTGCTAGAACAACTATATGCACGAAAGATTATAGATGACTCCACTTACGAACTGGCTATCAGCGAACCACTCCCCGACGAGCCTCATCCACTCCCCCAAACCGCTCCCCATCTAGTCAGTCGCTTCTATCAGGAACGAAACGGAAAATATTCCATATCAACCATTGACAGGGGTATTCAAACCCAAATAGAGAACGCAGCCGAACGTTGGAGCAATGAATTTAACCGGAGTGATATACGCAACCTCGCAATTCTGGTGATTGATATCCGAACCAATCAGGTTGTAGCTTATTGCGGCAATGTCAATTTCGAACGGAAGCAAGCCGGTAACCAAGTAGATGTTATTCAGGCACCCAGAAGCACGGGAAGTATTCTGAAACCATTTTTATATTACGCCATGTTACAGGAAGGCAGTCTGCTACCTCATACGCTACTGCCCGATATACCGATTAATATTAATGGCTTTACACCTCAAAACTTCAGTTTGCAATTCGAAGGTGCCGTTCCTGCTTCGGAAGCTCTTGCACGTTCATTGAATATTCCGGCAGTGACGATGTTACAAAGATATGGTGTTCCCAAGTTTCATACTTTTCTGAGGCAAATAGGCTTAAAAACAATCAATCGTCCGGCTTCCCATTATGGTTTATCACTCATTCTGGGCGGAGCGGAAGCTACCCTGTGGGATGTGACAAATGCGTATGCTTACATGGGGCGGAGTTTATTGCAGCTTCCACAAACAGAATGTAGTTTGCTGCTTGCGGACGCTGAAGGATCAGGAGAATCAGAAGTCTTCGCTTCGGGAAAATCGACGGATACTTTCCAACCGGGAGCCGTATGGCAAACCTTCAATGCGTTAACCGAGGTGAATCGTCCCGAAGAAATAGACTGGAAATCAATCCCCTCCATGCACCCCATTGCCTGGAAGACCGGAACAAGCCACGGATTCCGCGATGCCTGGGCTGTAGGAGTCACTCCTCACTATACCGTAGGTGTATGGGTAGGAAATGCTACAGGAGAAGGTAAACCTGGTCTTGTAGGAGCACGGACAGCCGGTCCGGTTTTGTTTGATGTATTTAGTCTGCTACCTCCGACACGGTGGTTCAAACGCCCGGGAGATGTCTTCGTCAAGGCTGAGGTATGCCGGAAATCCGGACACTTGAAGGGTAGGTTTTGCGAAGAAACAGATACTTTACTGATTCTTCCTGCCGGACTAAAGACGGAAGCTTGCCCTTATCATCACCTGATCACCCTTTCAGCCGATGAAACTCACCGTATCTACGAGAATTGCGCAAATTTGGAACCAACTATCCAGAAGTCCTGGTTCACTTTACCACCTGTATGGGAATGGTATTACAAACAACATCATCCGGAATACAATCCGCTTCCTCCCTTCAAAACAGGCTGCGGAGAGGATGCATTGCAATCCATGCAATTCATCTATCCACCCATGAATGCCCGTATTGTGTTACCCAAACAGATGGATGGAAGTCCGGGCTTTCTAACCACCGAGTTGGCTCACAGCAATCCAGGTACCACCATTTTCTGGCACCTTGATAACACTTATCTTACCCAGACACAAGACTTTCATAAGATCTCACTACAACCCACGCCCGGAAAACATTCACTAACAGCGGTAGACGAAGCAGGAAATACAGTAACCACTACATTCTATATCAATTAAGGTTATCTGTTGATGAAACCGGTCAGCATACCATCCCCCCGAACAGGTGATGTTTTTGTACAAAAAGATTCCATTTTAGTCTTTTTAATGAAAATACCTAAAAGAAGTGAGTACATAGTTACCAAAAAGTGGCTACATTTGTATCCCGAAACAGTGTCAGAAGAAAACACCTTGTTCCAAAAAACAACCCCAACACTAGAATTAGTGAACATTGTTTTTTGTATATTTGTTAAATCTTAGAAGCGACAAGCTTTAATCAATTTATTAATACCAATTAAGTTATGAAAACCAATCTTAGTTCTCAAATCACTCTCAACAGAGTCTCCCCCAGGTATTATAGGCCTGAGAATGCATTTGAAAGGTCGGTATTGACCCGACTGGAAAAAATCCCAACCGACATCTACGAATCGGCAGAGGAAGGCGCCAACCACGTTGCCTACGAAATAGCTCAACTTATTCGTGATAAACAGAAAGCCGGACGTTTCTGTGTATTGGCATTGCCGGGCGGTAATTCTCCCCGCAACGTATACTCAGCCCTTATCCGTATACATAAAGAGGAAGGCTTGAGTTTCCGCAACGTTATCATATTCAACCTTTACGAATATTATCCTCTTACATCAGATGCCATCAACAGCAACCTGAATGCCTTGAAGGAAATGTTCCTTGATCATGTAGATGTTGACAAGCAAAATATCTTTAGCCCGGACGGTACAATTCCTAAAGATACCATCTTTGAATATTGCCGCCTGTACGAGCAACGCATCGAAAGTTTCGGTGGATTGGATGCCGTATTACTGGGCATCGGACGCGTAGGTAACATTGGTTTCAACGAACCGGGTTCCCGCCTGAACTCCACCACCCGTTTGATTTTACTGGACAACGATTCACGCAATGAAGCATCCAAAATGTTCGGTAGCATCGAAAGCACTCCGATCAGCTCCATAACAATGGGTGTTTCTACGATCCTGGCTGCCAAGAAAATCTATCTGATGGCATGGGGTGAAGACAAAGCCAAAATGGTAAAAGAGTGCGTAGAAGGTGCAGTAACGGATACCATTCCGGCATCTTTCCTGCAAACTCACAACAATGCTCATGTAGTTATCGACCTTTCTGCTGCCGGTAACCTGACACGTATTCACCGTCCGTGGCTAGTGACTTCCTGCGAATGGAACGACAAACTGATTCGTAGCGCCATCGTCTGGTTATGTCAACTGACAGGCAAGCCGATCTTGAAACTAACAAACAAGGATTACAATGAAAATGGTTTGAGCGAACTGCTGGCTCTGTTTGGTTCGGCATATAATGTGAATATCAAGATCTTCAACGATCTGCAACACACCATCACCGGATGGCCGGGCGGTAAACCAAATGCAGACGATACTTATCGTCCCGAACGTGCGAAACCGTATCCGAAACGTATCGTCGTATTCTCTCCGCATCCCGATGATGACGTAATCTCCATGGGTGGTACAATCCGCCGCTTGGTAGAACAAAAGCATGACGTACACGTGGCTTACGAAACTTCCGGTAACATTGCCGTAGGTGACGAAGAAGTAATCCGCTTCCTGCATTTCATCAATGGTTTCAACCAGATCTTCAATAATAGCGAAGACAAGGTAGTTGTTGATAAATACGCAGAAATCCGTAAATTCCTGAAAGAGAAGAAAGATGGTGACATCGATACACGTGACATCCTCACAATTAAGGGCTTGATACGTCGTGGTGAAGCGCGCACTGCTTGTACGTACAATAATATCCCTCTGGATCATTGCCACTTCCTTGACCTGCCGTTCTACGAAACAGGTAGAATACAGAAAGGTCCGTTGACCGAAGCTGATGTGGAAATTGTGCGTAACCTGCTGCGTGAAGTGAAACCTCATCAAATATTCGTAGCCGGTGACCTCGCCGATCCGCATGGAACACACCGTGTTTGCACAGATGCCGTATTTGCTGCTATCGATCTGGAAAAAGAAGAAGGTGCAAAATGGTTGAAAGATTGTCGTATTTGGATGTATCGTGGTGCGTGGGCCGAGTGGGAAATTGAAAACATTGAAATGGCAGTGCCCATCAGTCCGGAAGAACTGCGTGCAAAACGTAATTCAATCCTGAAGCACCAGTCTCAGATGGAAAGTGCACCATTCCTGGGCAACGACGAACGTTTGTTCTGGCAACGCAGTGAAGACCGTAACCGTGGTACCGCCGCATTGTATGACAATCTCGGATTGGCATCTTACGAAGCAATGGAAGCATTCGTGGAATATATTCCGCTGTAAATGTTTGCTAAATAGAAAGAAAAAGGTTGCAATGTTTTGTCACTGCAACCTTTTTCCATTCTACATTTTCATTAATTTTATTTTCACGTCATCTCCATCTCATCAATATTTTCTTCATAACTATGATTTTGTTCCACAAGTCATTCAGAGAACATGGCAACAGTCCCTTTATATTCGCCTTCGGGCAATTTGATTTCTCTTTTATTTCCATTAAGGATCACTTCCATGGATGTTTCTGTCTGAGTTGGATCTGAAGCATACACTTTCCACTTTTTCTTATAAGTACGCAGAATAAAAAGCCCTTTTTTATTGCTTTCAAACTTTAGTTCACCGGATAAGGGAACACTTCCAGCTTCATACAATGCAAGTAAATATGTCTCTTTATTTAGTTGGACTGCCTGACATTGACTGGTATTACTAATTATTTTAAATGAAGATAAATCAAAGTGTTGTACTTCCTTAGGAGTGGTAGCCGGCAATATCACGTATTGATATGAGTCATTTTTTGGAAGAATTCCATAATTCATATAAATAGTAAACACATCTTTCGTCTGCAACTCGCTTTTAGGATATATCTTCATGATATCATTCCAAGAATTTGTACGCTGTTCAGAGAAAATACGCCCCTCGCCTTCCAACAAGATGTATCCGGTCTGATGGTGAAAAAAGCGCTGGGAATCCCCACAGGAAAATTTCAAATCTTTCACAGCTTCCCACTTTCCTTTATTCCAATACAATAAATCATCTCTTAGTACAGCCTGCTCCACAGAAGTATTCACCTGATAACTGCTATCAGAACGAATGCCCGCTCCTAAGCATAAGACATAATCTGGTGTAAAAATCCACGTCTTTCTAGCATAAAGCCCGTCCCTTACCAAATCCATCGAAGTAAGGCCAATAGTGCCATCATTCACATTTCCCACAAATGAGCCTTTATTTTGCTTTTCAAGCCATCCCATTACATGGACAGCCTTATCTTCCTGATAGCAAGTCACACCAGGCACTTTACGCCAATCCCAACAAGGAAATATATCCGTATATTCATCACCATCCACATAAGTGTAGAGAGCACCGTCTGCCAAATAATAACCTTTTACGTTATCCGTACCCGACTCTGTGCCGATCACCCTGTCCGATGCCATTCTTACAGATGCCATCCAAGTGGGACAACGATGGATTGTCATATCAGATTTCCAGAAATGGTATTGTCCCAACAACGCAGTTGATGTATTCCCAAGATTTTCATCAATCAACATATGATATACATTACAATCTTTACTATTCACTTGCGCCAATGCATTAGCAGAGAATAAGCTCGAAAAAGCCTTATTCCGCTGTGCCTGCCGATAAAGTTGCCTTCCAAGATTATTCACATCCATCTTGTTTTTCCACAAGATTCTCCGCACACCTTCATTCGTATAGTTAGTGATAAGCTTAAAACGCTCTTGATCCAACGCTAATGAAGTGCCGTCAAGAATATATGCCCAAAAACTCATAGTAGCCAAATAAGCTGCACCATAATTCCCGACCTGCTGTTGAGGTCCGTGTTGATGAAAACTATAATCGACCTTGATCCCTTCTGCTTTGCCATAAGCTATTTTTATCTCATCATTCATGGCATTCCTTGCTTCCTGTACCAGTTGAATATCATTTAGCAATAGTCCTTTCACCAATACATTGCCAGCTAGCCAAACTCTATTCTGGGCCGTCATCCCTATCTTTGCTTGGTTCATCACTTCAATAGCATGCTTCTTCTCTTCCGTCGACAACTGGTCTTCAAATAAAACAAATGCAGCTCCCAAAACTTTAGGTATACCTATTTCATTATACCACCAATTGGCAGCTACCGGCTTCATCCGGAACCAATACCCCATAGCCTTATGAATGGCCTCTGCAATCTCAGCTGATTTATAAAAGGTATGTTCCGAATTAGCATAAACTTTAGCCAACTCAAGCACACGGGCCGCATGAATCCGCGGAAGCCAACTGGCAGCCTTACTATTAGTGAAATCGAGCCCATTCCAACTACCTTGTTCACTCAAATCAGATAATAATTGACGAACGTACCCAACTTCTATCGGGCAACGTTCCATTAATTCTACAACCATCTGGTCACCGACTACTTTCTCATGGGACATCTGACACATCAGTCGTATCAACTGCTGTTCTGATTTATTCTTATATAATATACTCTCTATATACTTCTGCCTGATGACGGATAAATCATCCGCTTTCAGTCCCAAAGTAAATCCCCAAAGCAATAGGATAAAAATAGGACGTACTACATGTAATTCCATTTATTTTTTTATAAGTTCAAATTCCGTTGCTTTTAAATTATCCGAACTGCTTCCGACAAAGAGTTTAAAGTCACCCGACTCTGTGACGAACTGTTTATCTGAATTAAAGAAACCTAGTTCTTGTTCAGACAAGGTAAATTCAATCTTTCGGGTTTCTCCAGGTGCCAATTCTACCTGCCGGATTCCACATAACTCAATAACCGGACGGGTCACAGAACTGACCACGTCCTGTAAATAGAGTTGAACGGTTTCTTTGCCCGTATATTGCCCCGTATTCGTAACAGAGGTAGTCAGCACTACTGGCTCTCCTGCTTTATATTCTTTTTTCGACATCACAGGAGCCGCTATTTCAAAAGTCGTATAACTCAAGCCATATCCGAACACATAGGCAGGTTTCACACTCTCATCCATATAACCGCTTACCCACGGATTGTTAGGCGCCCAGGCACGTCCTGTACTTTTATGATTGTAATATAGCGGGCACTGGCCTACGTGACGGGGAAATGTCATTGGTAACTTACCAGACGGATTATATTTACCAGTAAGCACATCCGCAATAGAATTGCCTGCTTCCGTACCAAGCCACCAAGTCATAAGAATAGCATCGGCATAAGGTTCCATATCGGAGAAAATCAATGGACGGCCTCCCATAACTAAAGTGATAACAGGTTTCCCTGCCTTCTCCTTTATTTGTTTCACCATCAACTGCTGATTAGCATTGATGTTGATATCCACTTTCGATTTCGCTTCTCCAGACTCCATCGCACGCTCTCCTACTGATACAATAATCACGTCATATTCAGAAAAATCCGGTAATGGTTTCAATTCATTCGTTTCCAAATCATAACCTTCAATATAGGTAATTTTAGCTTTTGGTAAGGCCGCTTTCAGACCATCAAAAACAGAAATTACTTCTTCAGCCTTTCCAATGGCGGACCAATTTCCCAGCATATCTTTTTTGGCTTTATTCAAAGGGCCGACTACAGCTATTTTACCAGCAGTGGATGTAACAGGCAAAACATTTTGGTTTTTCAGAAGGACGACTGAACCAGCCCCAGCTTCACGAGCCACTTTCCTGTGAGCAGCATTTACTTTCTTGTTTTCGATTTCCCTTTCACGATAGTTATAACGATAAGGATCATCAAACAAGCCTAATTCAAATTTCACTGTCAAAATCCGCTTTACAGCATCATCAATCAAGGTAATGTCTACAGCTCCCTGTTTTACCAAATTGACCAAATGTCTGGCATAAGTCATAGAATGCATATCCATGTCACAGCCTGCAATAGCGGCCAACCGACCGGCATCCTCATTATCTTTTGCCATCCGATGCTTGGCAATCTCACCAACAGAGCCCCAATCACTGACTACAAAGCCGTTGAATCCCCATTCTCCTTTCAGAATATCTCTCAAAAGAGGCTTATGGGCAGTTGCCGGAATACCGTTTATTTCATTAAAAGCATTCATGAAAGTACCCACTCCGGCTTCTACCGCAGCCCGAAATGGTGGTAAATATACTTGTAGAAGTGTATGTTCCGAGATATCAGCTTCAGCATAATCCTTACCTGCTACCGCTGCTCCATAAGCAGCAAAATGCTTCGCACAAGCAAGAACTGTGTTTCTATCATTATAATCAGTACCCTGAAAACCTTCTACACGAGCCTTTGCCACCTGGCTACCATACCAAGGGTCTTCCCCAGCTCCTTCCATCGAGCGCCCCCAACGGGCATCCCTAGAAATATCAACCATGGGAGCAAACGTCCAGTGAATTCCATGGGCAGAAGTCTCCGCTGCTGCCACACTTGCCGTTTTTTTTATCAGCTCTAGATTAAAACTGGCAGCCTCAGCCATCGGTATCGGGAAAATGGTCCTCATCCCATGTACAACATCCAAACCAAAAATTAACGGGATTCTCAAACGGGACTGCATAGCCAAATCCTGATATTGCTTTGCACGCTCTACAGTCAATATATTGAAAATAGAACCTACCTCACCACGTTTGATTTCTTCCGTATGATTACGACTGTCAAGGGAAGGACCAGTCAGAAGCTTATTATTGGAATACTGAATCATTTGTCCTACTTTTTCTTCCACAGTCATAAGCTTCAGTACAGAATCTACCTGATGAGTATAATCCTTCTTCACTGTCTGGGCGGGCAAAGTAGTTGCCATGATACCCAAAATTATTGCACATAAAAGACTATTCTTTTTCATATCATCACTTATTATTATAGAACTCTTTCATCACATACCAAGCCTTTTTCCTAAATCCCTGATCAGAAATAAGCCCTTTCCGATTCCAACCTTCCTGATTCGTAGGATGAAAACGATACGGAGAACGGAAATCAAATAGTATCCAGGGAGAGATACCGGCCAAATTTTTCACATTGTTGAACATCTCCAGATTATCTCTAAACAGCTTTTCCTGATATTCTTCGCTCCATGAACTGGTTACCGTAGAATCTCCCGATTGCCCGTAAAGGGCTTCACCACCAAATTCAGAAAAAATCAACGGTTTACCAGGAGCCACATTCCAACACACTTCCGAAGGATCTGACGGCCAGGCATGATACCACCCCATATATTTATTAATCGATACTACATCCAACTCTTCGATAAAAGAATCGTTCATTTCAAAAGCCTTCGTTTCAGGATTTAGTTTCGGCAGGTCGAAAGCTGCTGTTATCAGACGGGTAGTGTCCATCTCGTGACAGTGCTCGACAAGACTCTTCAGAAAAGCATTGCGGGCTTCGGAAGGGGCCGTTTCATTGGCAACTCCCCAGAAGGCCAAGGCACACCTATTCCTGTCACGCATAACCATTTCCGTATACATTCTTTGCGCCTTCATACGCGTCCCGGCATTTTTAAAATCAATTCCTTGCCAGATAGGAATTTCTTCCCATAACATAATACCCATCTTTTCAGCCAGACGAACGATGTATTCATTCTGCGGATAATGTGCCAGACGTACTAAATTGGCACCTAATTCCTTTGCTTCAGAAAGTAATGCTACAGCATCCTGCTCTGAAAATGCTCTTCCCTGGCGTTGCGCTATCTCTTCATGGAAACTGATTCCTTTCATAAAGATCGGAGCGTCATTCAGATAAATCTTCGTCCCTTTCACACTAAGATTACGAAAGCCTATATTCTCTTTCACATGATCCGTTGCAGAAGAAACTGTAACTTGGTAAAGTTTAGGTTTTTGGGGCGACCAACGTTCTAAGTTCTTTGCACGGAAAGATGTTTTCGCTATTCCTTGTCCATCAGTCTGTACTTCAGATGCGATTTTCAGTTCAGGAATTTCAATTCTCACTTTCTGACCCGCTTTCCGCTCTGACAGTTGCAAGATCGCATGAATATAATCCGGCTTGTATTTATCCAGTTGTATAAAGTAATTGCTGATATATACTTTAGGAGTATGTACCAACATCACATCACGCGTTATGCCGCCATAATTCCACCAGTCAAATGACAGCGCAGGAATTGCATCTACCGTCCGAGTATTATTCACTTCCACAGCCAGAAAATTTTCTCCTTCTATTATCAAATCAGTGATATTGAACTGAAATGGCGTAAATCCACCTTCATGACTACCTATCTCTTTTCCATTCAGATAGACCCGGCAACGGTAACTCACAGCTCCGAAGTAGAGAAACAGATTCTCATCCTGATTTTTATTCACCTTAAATTTGCGGGCATACCACACCGTACCTTCATAATATTTAAGTTCAGGAAGCTGCGAATTCCAATCGGAAGGTACATTCAAACGTAACCCTCCTTCGAACTCATACTCTTTAAAGTCAGCCTTATTTCTCAAAGGTCTGTTCTTATAGATAGAGGTTCGCCGACCTTGCTGATAAGGATCAATAATAACATTCCACTTTCCATTCAAGAAAGTATATTGTCTGCCATATACATTTGTCAGTAACTCCTGAGCACCAACGTACTGGCCATTACAGATAGTTATCAGAAATAAAATCCAACCTAAAAATTTCTTCTTCATAAATATTTCTCTATTACTTTTTATAAATTTTCATTGCACATCCTCCACCTTCTGCCAAATTCACTGTTAGTTTACGATTTTGGGGAACAAAGATAACAGACTTCCGATAATCAGAAGCTATCTTATCCGCATTTATACCGTCCTTATAAAGCTCAATTGTCCATTTACCTTCACCCAGAAATGACAAATCAAATTCCATCGTACGCTTTTTCCAGTTAGTCAACGCTCCTACATACCAAACATCTCCTTTACGACGGGCCATTGAGATATATTCTCCTATTTTTCCATTCAAGGCCCTTGTCTCATCCCATACTGTCGGAATATCTGAAATATAAGAGGTACACTCAGATTCACGCTCATAGAGAACAGGACTATCACACAACATAGATAGCGGAGCTTCGAATATTACATATTCAGCCAGCTGGCGGCAACGGGTTCCCATACTCATAGGTTCTTCATTAACAGCACGAAAATTGCGTTTATTGCCATTTTTCATTGCGCCTTGAGTATAATCCACAGGTCCTGCAATCATACGAATGAAAGGCATAGTCACATCATAGGTAACCTGATCCACATTCTCACTGCCAGAGAACTTTAACTGTTCCAAGCCATGTACGCCCTCAAAATTAATCACATTCGGATAAGTACGATTCATTCCTGTCGGCTTATAAGTGCCATGATAATCTAACATTAAATGGTATTTTGCAGCTATCTCAGCCCCACGATAGTGAAAATCAACCATTGCTTGATCGTCACGGTCCATGAAATCTACCTTGAATCCTTTAATACCCAATTCCGAATAATGTTTGCAGATTCTTTCCAAATCACGTTCAAAAGCATAATAACCAGCCCACAAAATCAGCCCTACATGTTTAGAATCAGCATAAGCAACCAACTCTTTCAAATCTATTTCCGGCACAACCTGAAATAAATCAGCTTTTAGATTTACGGCCCAGCCTTCATCCAAAATCACATACTCAATACCATGCTTAGAAGCAAAATCAATATAGGCTTTATAGGTAACATTGTTCACACCAGCTTTGAAATCCACACCGGACAACCCACAACTGTTCCACCATTCCCAAGCCACCTTGCCAGGCTTAATCCATGAAGTATCCTCCAAGCGGGAGGGAGCAGCCAGTTTATAAACCATATCATTATCAAGGAGCTCTTTATCATCAGAAGATACAATAGCAATGCGCCAGGGAAAACTTCGTCTACCGGAACACTTCGCAATATAATCTTCTCTTGCAGTAACCAGTTTTTGTAATTTGTTGTGCCCACCTTGTACCGTTTCTTTCGGATACGGAGCAAAAACACCTTTCAAAGAATTAGACTGATTCGCATTGCGAACAAACATGCCAGGATAACTCTCCACGTCTGATTCTGCAATACAAAGCTTCTTTCCATCTTTCAACTCCACAACAACCGGAGTAAACGCCAATTGATTAGTACCCATTTCACTTAGATTGACATGTGTATAGATATTCTCAAAAGAATTGAAGAACTGGTCTTCCACCTTTTTATTTTTTCCTCCTCTCACATAGGGAATATACACCATATAATCATCGTCAAAATTAAATGTAGCTTCTTCAGCTATTACATTAAAAGGCTTATTCTCCGTAACGACGAAGCGATATGCAACTCCTTCATCATAAGCTCTGAATTCTAATTGAAATCCATCCCTGAAAGTAAGAGACAGCTCATTGCAACGATTTCTTATCTCACTCCGTTTGTAAATGGCAGTAGTGATATTCTCATCAATCACACGCCTACGTATATTCTTAACTTTAGACTTCACGCCTAATATTTTATTATTGCTTAATGACATGGAAATCGGCGAAGAGACAATAATCGCTGTATTTTCATGTCTTAAGGAATAACAAATTTGATCATCGGCTTCGATACTTAGTTCAAGCTTCCCATTCGGTGACTTTAACTGATATTGTTTTTGAGCTATACTAAAACTCAAGAATGCACTCAGAAATGTAAGTGTCAGACAAAATCTTCTCATAAATCGATTTTATTGGTTTAAAGTGATATTTTGATTAATACTAAATTAAATAATGCGTCACAAATATAGACATTTACTTAAGTCCGGTTTACTGTTTATGTATGAAAACACCGGGAACGTTTGCAAATTCACTTTCACATTAAAACACTATATACAAGACGTTTATCTAATACATGAAGCACGAAATCGTTTCCGATAATTTTATCTGCACATCTATTGTATATGTTATAGCATTCACTTACTTTCGCATAAAAAATAATCTACCATGAAACATTTATTATTTATTTTTCTATTTGCCTCTTTAAGTGTACAAGCCAAAGTGACATTGCCAGCCATCTATTCCAATGGAATGGTACTACAAAGGAACCAGCCTATTCGTATATGGGGACAGGCTGATCCAAAGGAGAAAATACAAATTTTATTCGCAGAGCAAAAACAAACGGCAAAAGCCGACGCCAAGGGATACTGGGAAGTTAACCTGAAAGCTCTGGAAGCCGGAGGTCCCTATCAACTGCAAATCACCGGAAAAGACAACCAAATAAGTATCAAGGATATTCTTATCGGAGATGTATGGTTATGTAGCGGACAGTCTAACATGCAATGGGTAGTAAACAACGTCACTAATGCGGAAGTGGAGAAAAAGAATGCCAACTATTCACAAATCCGAACTTTAAACATACCTCGCCGCATGGAATTATCCCCTAAAGATACAATCAGCACAACATGGCTCGTATGTTCACCTGAAACCGTAGGTCGTTTCTCTGGAGTGGCTTATTTCTTCGCTAGAAAGGTTTATGAGGAAACAAATATACCTATTGGTATTATAAATTCATCATGGGGCGGTACAATCGTAGAAACCTGGACAAGTCTGGAAGCTGCCAATACACTACCACAAAAACGACTAGACCGATATAACAAAAACGAGAAACTATCCCCCCCTACAGAATACTTTACACGAACAAATAAGGAAGCAAAGCGTAATGATTATCCATCATTGGTATACAATGCAATGATCCATCCACTGCTATCCTTCGCCATTAAAGGAGTCGTCTGGTATCAAGGAGAGAACAATGTAGGAAATGCAGAACCTTATACCGATTGGCTCACATGTATGATCAGTGACTGGCGTAATCGCTGGAATTCAGAATTACCGTTTTATATCATCCAACTTCCCAACTTCGATTCTACTAACAAGACACCACTTTGGGCGGAAATACGAGATGCTCAGCGTAAAGTTCTAACAGTTCCTAAAACCCATCTCATTGTTACCAGCGACTTAGGAGATCCGCATGATCTTCATCCTCGCAACAAACAAGAAGTAGGTATGAGGGTAGCATTACAAGTGTTGCATCACGAGTATGGGCGTCCGGATATTGTCAGTGAAAGCCCCATGTTCGAACGTATGGAAATCAATGGTGACAAAATCATAATTACATTCAAAAATACAGGTTCCGGTTTAGAAATACGCAGCCGATATGGATGTCTGCAAGGGTTTACCATCGCAGGAGAAGATAAAAAATTCTACTGGGCACAGGGAGAACTCAAAGATAATCGAATTGTTATTTGGAATCCGAAAGTTCCTAACCCTATTGCTGTACGCTATAACTGGGAGAACAATCCGGACGGAAATCTTTATAATAAGGATGGCCTACCGGCTTGCCTATTCCGCACAGATAATTGGTAAACATTATCTATTATTCACATTGCTAACAAATCAAACGGAATTATCGTTTTAAGAGAACTGCTCCTAAAGTTTCGTGTCTAACTTTTGGGGGCAGTTCTAAATTGTGAGGTACAGTTTATTTTTAGACGGCCTTGTTAGCCCCAATATACATTTCCAAATCTTTGCACGCTGCAATCGACTCTATAAACGAATAAATCAGGTGTTCTTATACCTCTCCTTATATACTTTAGGAGAAACTCCATAAACACTCTTAAAATAATCACCAAAATGATTATAACTGCCAAATCCTGTTTGATAGGCAATTTCCGTTGCTGTCTGTTGAGAAGTACGAAGCATCTCAGCAGCACATTCCAAACGGATATTACGGATCAATTCTGCCGGAGAAAGATTAGTAATAGCCTTTACCTTACGATATAATTTAGCTCTGCTCACTCCCATTTCCTTGCATAACATTTCCACATCCAACTCTGGATTAGAAAGATGTGTTTTCACCACTGCCTCATATTGTTCAGCAAAAGATTTATCTGCAGGTTCCAACTCAATGCCTACACTCTTTAAAGAGAGTTGTTTTCCATAAATCTCCTTCAATTTCTTCCGACCGCTCAGAATATTATTAATACGGACTATCAAGGTAGAGACTTTGAAAGGTTTCACAAGATAGTCATCCGCACCGGCCTGAAAGCCTTCTTCAACATACATGGTCATGGATTTTGCAGTCAGCAATATGACAGGAAGATGGCAAAAAGAAGGATTCTCTTTAATATACGTACATAATTCCATCCCATCCATTTCAGGCATCATGACATCACTCACTACTAATGACATATTTTCTTTGCCTAATACCTCCAATGCTTCACGTCCATTCTGGGCTGTAATAACTTTAAAGTTTCGCGACAATTCCTTCTGAAGATAAGTCAGAATTTCAATATTATCATCTACCAACAAAATCGTCTCAGAAATCGAAGTAACTTTAAAAGAAGAAGCATCGTCTACTGCATCTTCACTCTCATCTAATGTGTCTTGAACCGCCACTTCATAACATTTATCATATCTCCACGGCAAATCAATAGAAAAACAAGTACCATGCGGTTCCCTGCGTCTGACCGATATAGTTCCCTGATGTTTTTCTACAATAGCTCTTGCTATGGTCAGGCCGACTCCACTACCTCCCATCTGTCCATGCAAATCCTGATGAGACAGTGCAAAAGGTTTGAATATCTTGTTTATATCCTCATTGGATATGCCGACTCCGGTGTCTTTCACTTCAACATGTATTTGCGGTTTCTCTCCTTCAATCAGGGAAACAGCCAAAATTACAGTTCCCCCCTCCGGAGTAAACTTCAGGGCATTGGACAATAAATTAAAGAACACTTTCTCTAATGCGTCCTTATCAAATGTAGCTAATATAGGTGTCTCCGGTAGAGAAAGCTGCAATGCTATATCTCTTTGCCGGGCAGTAACCTGAAAAGAGTAATAAATCTCCTGAATAAAATCATTAAAATTAAAAGAAGATAATTCCAGTTCCCCATTGCCATTTTCTATCTTCCTCAGATCCATCAGATCATTTACCAACGTGAGTAATCGTTTGGCATTACGACGGATTAACAGCAAGTCTTCTTCTACTCCAGAAACATGTATTATCTTTTTCTGTATCTCGTCCAAAGGATTCAGAATCAGAGTTAACGGAGTCCTAAATTCATGCGCCACTTGCGTAAAAAAGGTCTGCAATTCCCGGTTGAACTCCTCAGATTTATCCTTTTCAATTTGTTTGAGGTACAGTTCGTGCTCTAACCGTTGTTTCCTTTGCTTATAGGTAATATAACGTTGCAATATGTAGAAAATAATAGCAGCATAAATAGCAAATGCCCACCAACGCGCCCATAAAGGGGGAAGCACTTCAATTTTCAAATGAGTTTCCGGCCCTATCGTTCCATCATTATTAAGTACTTTGATCCTTAAAAGGTAGTTACCGGAGGCTAGATTACTATAGAATACTTCGCGACGATTACCCGCATCCACCCAATCCGGGTCTACTCCATCCATCTTATAAAAGAACCGATCGCTATTACCATATATATGGTTATCACTCGCATAGGCTATTGAAATGTTTGTCTGATTGTGTTTTAAACATAACATGGATGTCTCAGCCAAACATTTATCTAACACAGAACCTTCACAAGGTCTTTGCAATTTATTATTAATACGTAACGTAGTAAGAATCACAGAAGCCGGTATATCATTCAACATAAAATTCCGATTATCTACCATTATATAGCCGGTATTACCCAATATCCAAAAACGATTGGCTGAATCTATCAGACTGGAGGCATCCATATCGGTCAGACGCAAACCGTTGTTATTATCAAAAGTATGTAATTGTTCTTCTTTTGGATCGAACAAATACAATTTGTGTGCACCAATTACCCATAACCTCTCTTCATTCTGTTTGGCAACGAAATAAAGTTTATCCGAATGAACCTTGGTATGCGACAAATGTTGCTTTCGCATTTTCCAATGTTTATCTACAGATAAGAGTCCCTGTCTCTCAGTCGTCATCCATAGGTTATGTTCCGAATCACGGCAAAAAGAAGTTATACTAAGCGATTTATCTGCAGGAACCCCCAAATCTGCCGCACTTATCTGTTTCTTTTGTCCTGTATTCAGATTATAGACATACAATCCATCTTTCTGGGTGGCAAACACAAGTATTCCAGGATCTATCTCATCTATGTAATTCGAGCATGGGAATCGCACGGAATCCATATTCAGACAGAAAACGCCCTGATCCTGTACGGATATCCACCAATGTCCTTTAGAGTCTTTGAAAATATACAATATATTTGTATTATCGTATTTCCGCAATAATGAGAATTTATTCCTCTTTATAGAATAATTATAGACTTCTCCCCGTTGATTACCGCACATGATTGTATCACCGGATATACAGATCGATTTAATAATATTATCATTGTGATGCTTGTTTTCGTTCAACCAAAAAGATTCCACTTGGCCTGTTTTCGGACGATGACACAGCAAACCGTTACCTTCTGTTGCGAACCAAATATTATTATCAGCATCTTCTTTTGCCATCCTGAAGCGTCCAGCCAAATGAGAAGGAGCAAAGAATCTGAAGCGCTGATTATAGCTGTGACTGTAGTTCACACCACCGGCATATGTACCAACCCACACTATTCCTTGCCTATCCTTAAACAAAGAATATATAGAATAATAGCTCAAGCCTCCTTCTTCCCCGATTTCTCCTTTTTCTACTATCACTTCCTCCATATTATCCTTATGTAACCTAAATAGACCGTTGAAAGTGCCAATCAACATATAGTCCTTATTCAACTCTATGATATCCCTAATCTCCTTATTAAGGAGAGATGTAGAAGAAAGCTTATAAGTTTTCACTTCCTTGGTCTTAGGATTATATTTGTTAATACATATACCTACGATCACGCTCCAAAGACAACCTTCTGAATCCACCCGCAACACATTTATCAATCCGTCAGTCAAGGGGCCTTTCTCTATGGACTTGGGATAAATATGCTCAAGCAATTGCCAGTTTTCATCATATACAATAATGCCATGTTGGCGAGTACCTACATAATATTTCCCACCAGCCTGCACAAATGCAGAATATCGATATTCCTCCGGAGCGTCCTGCAGAACCACAAGAGTATCTTTTTCCATATCATATCTGAATATTTTCTTTTCCGTATAGGCTACCAAGCTCTCCTCTTTATCAACCCCAATCCCAACCCAACGGCTACTTTGGTTCTTGTCATACAGGAAACTTTTTACTTGCTGAGTAGAATATTTCATCCTGTCCAAACCATTTTCATGCAATATCCATAAATTCTTATCCCTGTCCTGAATGATGCGGCGTATTTTATTACCTCCAAGAGTGGGTTGGGTATTAGTACTAAAAATATCGATACGCTGTCCGTCATAACGGTTTAAACCATTATCACTTCCCAACCAGATAAAACCATCCTTATCCTGATATATGGATTGCACATAATTATGAGAAAGTCCGTCTTCGGTAGTCAAATGTTCGAAGAACAATTTGTCGGTTAAAAGCTGGGCACTTCCACTCGACCAACAAAAAAAGAATAATATCAATACTATATATCGGCTAAACATGCTGCAAATATACCTTTTATTCCTTAATGACACAAATCCGGGAGTTTCTGAGACATATCGTAAAGTCCTAATATTCATTGCATTCTAACTTTGCAGCAACAATAAAGAAAATAATATTAACCCTAATAAAGTAAATACCATGAAATCTCAAGTAACACTTAAAACAATCGCTAAAGCACTAAATCTTTCTACTTCCACTGTATCCAGAGCTTTGGCAGACCAGTGGGATGTAAATTCGCAAACAAAAGAAATCGTGATGGAATTGGCCACCAAATTAAACTACAAGCCCAATATCATGGCAGTGAAACTTAAACAATGCCATAAGAATAATACGGAAGTCTGCAAACAACCTAAAATTACCATCAAAGAAATGGCACGCCAACTCAATCTGGCACCATCTACCATATCACGCGCATTAGCCAATAAAAAAGATATTAGCCTGAACACCAGAAAGGCTGTACAGGCTTTAGCCAAGAAGCTACATTATCGTCCAAACCCCATCGCTATCATCTTAAAACAACAACATACTAAACGTGCATCAGCATAATCTCATATTAATGCGAATCAGGAGTTGAAATTGATTCATAACGGTATAGAAAGGAATAAGACTCACCACAGATTACACAGATTGACACAGATTTTATTTTACTGATTATTAGATTAATAAATCTGTGTGAATCTGTGTAATCTGTGGTGAATTAATTCATAACCGAAAAGGAATGAATCAAAGATTGCTGATGAGTTCCTTGCTAGTTTACTGATAATCAGCTAATAGTATTTACCAAAAGCTTACCATAAGATGTAAAAGCGTTTACCACCGTATGTAACGGCCTTTACCCCTTATTGTAACGACCTTTACCTCGGCATGTAACAGTCTTTACCTCGGCATGTTAATGGAGTTACCGTGTGAAGTGAACAAAGTTACCATTTGGGGTAAATAGAATTTCCATGAAAGGAAAACGACTGTGTACTTATAAAGGTGAAGTAAGATAATCCATAACAGTATGGGAAGGAATAAAGGAGTGATAAGGTGATAGGGTGATAAAGTGGCTGCGCTATATATCACAGGGCGTTATCACTTTATCACCCTACCACTTTATCACATTTTGTTCATAACCCTATAGAAACGTGCATATCCAGCGGAATATATTAGGAAAAAGCAGAAGTTAAATACGTTTTTCTCTCGAAAAGTTAGCCTTAAACAAGCCAACTCTTCGAGAGAAAAAACTATGCAAGCCTATCCCATAGCCTTTTTATAACGTAACAATGCTTCTAAGAAATAATAATCGGCATAAGAAAGTGGTACATCTACTTCGCTCTTTTCTGGAAGATTACCGACACTATGCTTTAGAATAAAATTACAGTTAGTTCCCGGTTCAGCAAGATAATGAGATGAAGCAAGAGTTCGAAGTTGTTTTTCAGCTATTGATAGATAATTTTGTCTTGCTTTCTCATCCGTAGCAAAACCACTCAGTTCCACAAAAGCAGAGGCCATTATTGCACCGGCTGAAGCATCGCGATATTCATTACCGTTAGGAGCATCAAAGTCCCAATAAGGAATACCATCAACCGGAAGACGTGAAAGAAGCATATCGGCAATATTTTCTGCGTGCTCCAAATACTTTTCATCTCCGGTCATACGAAACATCATTGTATAGCCATAAAGCGCCCAGGCTTGCCCTCTCCCCCATGATGATTCATTGGAATAACCCTGTACTGTTTGCCGGCTACGCACATGTCCATCTTCAGGGTCATAATCTACTAGATGATAAGAAGAATAATCTTTACGGAAATGATTTTTAAGGGTAGTATTTGCATGCGTACGAGCTACATATTCCAAAGTATCATTATCAAAGGCTTTCGATGCAAACATCAATAATTCCAGATTCATCATATTATCAATGATAACAGGGTATTTCCAACCACGACGCAAAAAATCCCAGCTCCGGATTACTCCAGTTACGGAACTAAAGCGGGTCGCCAATGATTGTGCCCCTTGATAAAGAACTTTCTTATAATCTTCATTTCCCGTAAGACGAAAACCATTACCATAACTACAATTTAACTGGAAACCTACATCATGATCATTGGTCACGTATTGAATGGGATCCAGCTTCAACGTATTCTTTTCGGCCAATGTCTTCACGGCTTCATTTTGAGTATACTCATAAATATACCAGAGTGAACCGGGATAAAACCCGCTACACCACCAATAAATTGTCGAAGATTTAAATGTGCTGTCCGAAGCTATGGACTGCGGTAAAGTAGTAACCTCCAAACGAGTATCCATTGTCAAATACTGCTGTTCAGCAACGGTAAATACACGTGCCGTCAATACATCCATTGATTCCTGTTTCGAACACGAAATAAGGAAACCAATTAAACTTAATAAGAGCCATTTTTCTTTCATAAATCCTTTTTATAATTTAATTAATAAACAATTCATCTGATAAGATTTAATGTCACTTTCAACAAATTCTTCCGGTTTGCGGGAAGATGGGTTTCAAAACCTACACGCATACTTCCCGGATTAGGTTCATCAAAAGCATAGAGAGGTTCATTGGACCAAAGTTTCATTTCAACATCACCTGGTGCAATCACGGTAAGCAACATTCGATGTCCATCCTTAGCCAATTCCATTTGATTCTTACCGATGATCTTTGCTTCAGCCGGTGTTACCATAATCCAAGTTACCAAAGCCTCTTTTTCTCCCGTAACCAGTTCATCTTTCACAATCAGATCATCTTCTTCATTCAGATAAATGATGCGGACAACTTTTTCCATATCATCAGCAAAAACGCTTATAAGATCTACTTCTGCCCCTTTCATATCTTCACTTTTATATATTCTGTTAATAGAAGCATAGCTATTCACTAAATGCCGCTTATTGTTTATCGTAAGCGTATTATGTGCCATATTACCAAGACGGAACACTCCCCACCGTTGTCCTTCTTGAGACTGATCCCATAAATTTATTCCTCTACTCTCCAGACTTAAGTAATTTTGCATTCCAAGATCTATCGCCCAGCGTATTCCCTTCCTTTCATAAATAAATGAACCGGCATCCATATGTGCATGAGAAGTTAGAGGAGAACCTCCTTTTACGGCCAAATAGCTATCCTCTTTACTATTCCATCCGCCACGATAAATAAAAACCGGAGTCTTTCCACCATTATGCCAGAAATGGCAGGAAGGCGGTTGTATATTACTCAAATCCTGATGAGCACAAAAAATCAACAGACAGGGCAATAAACGATCTTCTGCAAAACAAACTGAAGGATTCTCTAAATATTGATTTTCTAACCATAGTAAAGATAAATCCCCCATTTTCTTAGCAAACCAAAACATCATCATATTACATCTCACTCCATTAACAGCATCCGAAAAATTAAAGTATTCACCACTTGGAGCTGTCATAAATTCCATAAAGCGAGCTGATTCCAAAAAACCAGGATATTCGGACAATCCGGCATCCGTCCCCAATGCACTTTCAAGGACAGCAATAAGTAACACCTGAAAACTGGTACCGTATCCCCAATAATGAAAGCCCTCCGGATATCCTCCGTCCGGTCCATAAGCCGATAAAGCTTTAGGATTAGTCAGCAAGCACCTCTCTATGATTTTTTTTGCCTTATCCGGCACATCCTCAAAAATTGCAAGTGCACCATACAATAAACCAGCATTACAAACAGAATTCCAATTAGAGGCTGCCCTGTAAAACCACTCATCTGGAGCAGCGGCATCCAAGCCTTTTTCTACAATTGCGTCACGTACTATAGAACGTGTTTCCGATTCCAAATACTCATAAAGCCAATCATAACCTATGGATAATGCCAACACCATTTCTCCCACATCCAAAAAGTGAGATGGATTCCAATCTGGAAAACGGCTTACCGAAAGCATTTCTTGTGTCGCACGATAAGCATACTTTTCTTCCTTCGTCATACGATAGGCATATGAAAGATAGAAAATACGTTTTAATACCAAACGGGAAACACTCAGCAACCGCTTCCCTTCCATAACTCGTTCCGCCATTTGTTGGATGAGTATCTCATCAGATTCTTCCAATATACGCTTATGAACCTTCAATAACGATGGAAACGTTGCTATTGATTTCTTTACAGCTTCTTCTCCTCCTTGCGTTAATAATAAACGAGGATGAGGGGTTATTCTTTCATAGTCCACAAACTGCGCACACAGAACTAAAGAATAAAAAGCTAAAACTAACAATAAGATTATTCTCTGTAGACGAAATTTATAAAAAATGGATAAATATATCATCATATTAATTACTTAAAAGTTCAACAACATGGCAAATATCACAATATTATAGAATAATATAGAATCATTATCTGCAAAATCAACGGGAACGTTTTCCTTAACAAAAGCTAACTATCTTTCTGCACAAGGTATGCAAAAACATGTTTTTACATAGGAATAATCAACTATATAACAAGCTATTAACATCAAAAAACTACAAAATCGTTCCCGATGATTTTCATCATTCTTTGCATAAGTTATAATATTATTTCAGAGATTTGCAAGTGTAATCAAATGTATAACATAAAGCAAATCTAAAAAGAATAGAATAGAAACAATATTATTATCCAGCAATTTTGAGGTTGAAAATCATAAAGTTGCAATCTGTAAAGACTAATAAATATCTAAATACTAAATTATTATTCAGTTATATGAAAAACAATTCATCACATCCATGCATGTGGCAGCAAGGTCACAAACGATGCTATCGTCTGGTCCAATCAGTAGCTCTGACTACTTTGTTGGGCATTGGTACAGTACAAGCTGGTCAGCCCTTCATTACGACATCCCTTTCAATGCAGGTTCATAGTGTTGCTCCAGAACAACAAACGGGCAATATATCAATAAAAGGGCATGTAGTAGATAACAAGGGAGAAGTCCTCATTGGCGTTACTGTCATGGTAAAAGGTACCAATAACGGTGTCATCACAGATATGAATGGTAACTTTACCATTACCGCAAAAAACGGTCAAACACTGGTTCTTTCCTATATCGGATACAAAGATGTGGAAGTCAAAGTACAGCAAAGCAATCTAAACATTACAATGCAGGAAGACGCTCAAGCACTCGACGAAGTTGTAGTTATCGGATATGGTACAGCTAAAAAGAAGGATCTAACCGGTGCTATTTCAAACATTCGTCCGACCGACTTAAAAGCAGAAATGCCCCGTAATATGCACGACTTATTGCGTGCTAATGCTGCCGGTCTGAATATTTCAGTCAACAACGAAGCAAAAGGTGGCGGTGACTTCCTGATACGTGGTAAGGGTACGTTAAAAGCCGGTTCACAACCGTTACTTGTTGTAGACGGGGTTATTTATAATGGCGAACTTAGTGAATTGAACCCCAACGACATCATTTCAATCGACGTACTGAAAGATGCCAGTTCTGCTGCCGTATATGGTGCAAAAGCAGCAAACGGAGTCATTGCTATCACTACACAAAAAGGTATAGCAGGCAGTAAGCCAGTGATTAACGTCAATACAAGTTGGGGGTTGGTCACTCCTATTAAGAGCCGCAAACTCAGAAATGCCGAGCAATTTCTTGATTTCCGCCAAGCATACGAAATCGGTAGGCAAACGGATGAATACCTTGAACAATATCCGGGAATGTATACCGATCCAAGGAAACTTAATGGAATAGATAAAGTAGACTGGTATAATTATGACCAGAAGGATAAAGTTACGTCTGTATCAGAAGAAGAACTAATAACGAAATGGTTGTCACGTCTGGATCTATCTACCCCTGAAATCAATAATTATTTCAATGGTAAACTAACCAATTGGCAAGATTTGATGTTAAACAATGCAGTACAACAAAACTACAACGTCAGCATTAGCAAGAAAGGTGAAGATTACCAATACTATTGGTCTATTGGCTATATGGACAATGAAGGTATCAAAGATGGTGATGCATTTAGCCGTTTCACTACCCGCCTGAATCTGGAATCCAATGTTAGCAAGTATATCACAGTGGGACTGAATATGAACTTCTCCAGCCGTGACGAAAGCGCTATTGCTGTCGATACTAAAGCTCTGACATGGTTTTCTCCGTATTGTAGTAATGATGTTAACAATCCAGAAAGTGCTAACCAGCACTATCCTAATGGTTCAAACACCATCGCCAACCCATTCTATGACCGTAAATATACAGATAAGAAACAAGTATACATGAATCTGGATGGAACTATCTACGGGCGTCTGAATTTACCGTTCGGTTTCTCTTACCAGATGAACTTTACTCCGCGTTTGGCTTGGAACGAAAGTTTTGAGCACAAATCAGCCAAGAACGATGCCTGGGCAGGAGAAGGAGGCTCTTCCTTCCGCCAGCATAATAAAGCTTTCAACTGGCAGGTAGACAATGTTTTCAACTGGAAATATGAGTTCCTCGATAAACATAAAGTAGAAGCAACTTTCCTAGTCAATGCCGAAAAGTCACAAAGTTGGATGACTAAGAGCACTAACAAAGGATACAATCCAAGTGACGCATTAGGCTATCATGGCATCCATTTGGGCAACAATCCTACTGCATTGAGTACTGACCAATATACTACCGGCGATGCTTTGATGGGGCGTTTGTTCTACTCTTTTAGTAATAAGTATATGTTGACCGCTTCGGTTCGTCGTGACGGTTACTCAGCTTTCGGTATGATGAACCCACGTGCTACATTCCCTGCCGTTGCCTTAGCATGGGTATTCACAGAAGAAAAATTCATGAAGAAAACCTCCTCATGGTTAAGCTATGGTAAATTACGTTTCTCTTGGGGTGAAAATGGTAATAGAGACATCGGTATCTACGCTGCCCTTGCAGAGTTAACCTCTAACCCAACTTGCTGGATCGATGGAAATGGCAAATTCTATACCACCACTTATACGTTGAACCAAAAAATGCCAAATAGCAAGTTAAAATGGGAACGTGCCAAATCATATAATATAGGTTTGGACTTCGGACTCTTCGGAGATATCTTAAGCGGTTCTATCGAAGTATACAAGAAAATGACCAATGATTTGCTCATGGACCGTGCCATCCCACCCATCACCGGTTTCAGCAAAGTATTGAGTAATATGGGACAACTCCAGAATACAGGTTTTGAATTGACATTGAATGCCAACATCATGAGACGCAAAAACTTTGAATGGAGTGCTACAGGTAACTTCTCACTCAACCGTCGTAAGATTAAACACTTATACGGTAACATGAAGAATATTCTTGATGCTGACGGTAATATCATCGGTCAGGTAGAAGACGATGATATCACTAGCAAATGGTTTATTGGTGAGGACCCAGACCGCATTTGGGATTATGTAGGAGATGGTGTATGGCAACAAGATGAAGCTGAAGAAGCGGCAAAATACGGCTGCCAGCCTGGTGACTTTAAATATCTGGACTTCAACGAAAATGGGAAATTGGACCAGGATGACAAGAAACACCAGAAATATACAACCCCTCGTTTCCGTTGGACATTCCGTAACAACTTCCAATTGTTCAATGATCTGGATATTTCATTTATGTTGTACTCTTTATGGGGTCACTACGGTTCATATGCTGATGCCGCCAACAATAACTTCGATGCTTCTATCAGTTGCGGTTACGATCAGCCTTACTGGACACCAGAAAATCCGATTAATGACTATGCACGTATCGGTTCAAAGAACTTAGGAACACATTACGTAAACAAGTCATTTATCCGTTTGGACAACATCACAGTTTCATATCGCCTGCCACAAAAATGGACAAAAGTTGTAGGTATCCAAGATTTACGCTTCAATGCATCCATTCATAATGTAGCAGTCTTTGCTCCTCATTACGACGGTTGGGATCCTGAATCAAATAGCCCAATGGGAAGAACATTCAATTTCGGTATTAACTTTACACTCTAATTTGAAAGAACAATGAAAAAGAACAGAATATTCAAAACTATCAGTGGTGTCGCTTTATGTACGGTACTACTAACCGGATGTAGCGAAAGTTGGCTGGAACCTAAGCCCCTCTCTTTCCTCACTCCTGAAAATGCATATGTTGATGCTGACGGTCTGCTCACTTCTCTTGCAGCAGCCGAACGTTCCATGCGTCATGAATACTTTGGAAACGGAAGCGGATATACTTGTGAACTTATCTTCTCCGATCTCTGTATCAGCGGAACAACTGATAAAGCAGGCCCCTTGCAGGATATGGATCGCCAATTAATGCCGGATGCTAACTTTAATAATGCGGAAAACTCCTATTTGACATCGCACAACTGGGATGAGAACTGGAATCAAATAAAATATACAAATGTAGTACTTTCACGTATGAAAGATACTAAATTCGTCAATGAAGCAGAAAAAAACAAAGTATTGGGTACAGGTTACTTTCAGCGTTGTTACAGATACTGGCGACTGATCAACCAGTTCGGGGATGTCCCCTTCATTGATGTTGAAGTCACATACCCACGGTATGATTTTAATACATGTGATCGTTGGAGTATCTTACGTCGTATGAAAAAAGAACTGGAATTTGCATACCAATGGGTACCCGAACAAGTAGACCGTGGACACACCACCAAATCGGCCTGTGGAGTACTGTTGATGAAAGTCTATATGTCATTGGGGGAATTCGACAATGCTATCAAAGTTGGAAATGAAATCGTAGCTAAACACCCACTGATGGTAAACCGTTTTACTTCCACTAAAAACAATCACCCCAACCTGATGTTTGATCTGCACAGTGTAGAAGCCAAAAGTGATCCGGCCAATACAGAAGGTATATTATATGGTGTATCCGAACCGAATAATGCCAGTGGTACAGGCTCTGCAAAAACAGAAATCATGGCTAACTGTGTTCCTATGTGGAATAATAACGTAGTAAAAACTCCGAGTGGAAAAACAGGTTTCGCCGTCACTCCCGACAGCAAAGACGTTGCAGCCGGTATTGTGGAGGACGTGAATAAAACATATGGACGAGGCATTGCCCGTGTACGCCCCACCAACTACTTCCAATATACCATTTGGACAGAGAAGGAAAAAAATGACTTACGTGGCCGATACAACCACGATAGTTGGAGACGTATGGAAGACTTGATTTATAATGACCCGACCCTGAAGAAAGCCAATGATCCCTGGTATGGAAAGAAAGCTGTAAAGCCTGTAAATATGTCTTGTGGCGATTCCATCCGTTGCTGGTTTTCATGGCCCCACTACAAAGTATATATTCCAGATCCAACAGCAGGTAGCGGTCAATGGAAAGGTGGTTCAAGTCCTATCTATCTAATGCGTAGTGCCGAAGTTTATCTGATGCTTGCCGAATGTTATTATTGGAAAGATAATCTGGGTGAAGCTGCCAACATGCTGAATGTAGTACGCAAACGTGCAGGTGCCGATCTGTTGACTGCTCAGGACATCAATATCGGTGAAATTCTGAATGAACGCGCACGTGAACTTTATTACGAAGAACATCGTCACATTACATTAGTTCGTATCGCTTATACATACGCACTGACAGGTAAACCTTGTGAGATATTCGACGGACGTATCTACAAAATGGAAAACTTATGTGGTCCGAAGGGTGCCAGCAACTTGAAAGATGCCGGATACAATTTCTGGTTCGACTGGATCAGCCAACATAACAATTTCTATAACAAAGGTGTAAAGAACAGATTTGCTGAATACACTATGAGTGTTCATCACATGTTATGGCCTATTCCTAACAAAGATATCAGAGCCAACACCAATGGACACATTAATCAAAATAACGGTTATTTAGGCTGTGAAAATAATGTAACCCCCTTGCAGGTACCCGAAGAAGGCCAGTTCATGAAAGATTAATCGTGGATATCCACTTTTATTAAGAATTACCCCTGCCACATAATATTTGTAGCAGGGGTAAATTTTATAATTTACAAAGAATAAAGATATGTACAAGCTTTTATATAACATTTCATTTGCCGAATTGAAAAGAAAATGGTTACTATTGTTAATAATCAATTTCTGTATAACACCCATAGAAATGCTGGCAAATTATAAGATTGAATCTTCCAATTATATTTTAAGAATAGCATCCAAAGATAAAGGAAGATTGCTGTTGCAAAACAAACAATCGGAGACATTGGTACAACTTGGCGAGCTGAAACTTGACCGGTGGCCTCAACTTGAACTCGAAAACAATTGCAAGTATGAAATAATAGAGGTGGATGGGGCAAGTGCCATTCGTATCAATTATTTTTTTTCTCCATCAGTACCGACTTCGATGAAACTTACAGGTACATTCATAGTACACCAAGACCGAGTGGACGTACAGTATTTGCTTTCAGGAGTTCCCGAAAAGTATAAGGCTGACTGGAAAGGATGTCAGTTCCGTTTCTGCCTGCCCGAAAACGCCGGTACTCAAAAACTTCCGGAAGCCAAATTGGGGATATGGCAGCGGGATACTAAAGGAGGACTTCCGTTAGAAACAGCCGATGCCAAAATATTCCCGTTTTTGATAAAAAACCGCTTGCTTTGCCTTACTTATGGAGCCGATAACAAAGTCGACTCAAATTGGAAAAGCGAGGACTACAGACATACGATTCTGTCGCGTCAGGAAGACGGCAACTATTTCACTCAGTTTTCAATCCTATTTCCTCCTTATGGATGGCCTTACGAAGCTATCAGTGCAAAATGGCAGAAACGTCCGTTTGCCTTGACACTTACCACTGATAAAGTCTATAACTGGTGGGAGGACGCAACTGCTCCAATCGGCGTACAAGCTAAAATCATCAATACGTCACCAGTTCCACAAAAATGTATGCTTAAGTATTGGATTCGCGACTATGCCGGAAATTACATAGTGAATGACTCCAAGAAATACTTCTTAGAAACAGGAGAAGTACAAGTTCACTCTATTGAATTTACAGCAAACACAGAACGGGAAATTTATTTTGTAGAAGTCTCCGTTGAAGACGAAAACGGAAAAGAACAAACTTTTTCAAGGACAAGTCTGGCTATATTGCCCCCGCATGAGTTTAAAGCCACACCCGATGAAAATATTATGGGGCTTTCAGCCTATTGGGCCATTCCCGATTCCATGAGCCTAAAACGTTTATTAAACCGGATGGGTGTCCGATGGGTACGTAATGGAATTACCAGCAGTTTCAAAAATACAGAAGCTACATTTCACAATAACATAAACTGGAAGAAGAACTGGAAAGACCCAGAGCGAGAAGAATTGATACGCTCCTTTTTCCGAAAGATTGTAAAGAACGGAAATAAGATATGGGAATTTGGCAATGAACTGAACATGAGTTCACCGGATATTGCCGGTGCCGGCGAAGGCATTGGCAAAGCTCGTTTAGCCGAAGCATATATAGAGTGGCTGAAAGCCATACGCAAAGTTCAAAAAGAACAAATTGAATGGCGGAACATTCAGATTATCTCATTCGGAATAGCAGGGGCAGATGAAGTCTTCCTGGAAAAAATTGTAGAATTGGGAGGATGGGACTTACTGGACGGAATCGCATTGCATCCGGGCAGAGGTAATTTTACACCAGATTTCCCGGTAGCCGCTCCTTGGGAAGATTTCAAGAAGCCTACTTCCGGATATCAATACTGGAATTATTACGGTTCTATCCGGATAGTTAAGAATTTCATACAAAAGCATGGAGGTAACAAAGATTTGTACCTTACCGAAATATACGCACTTGATTATCCAAATCATTCATGGAACGATACCCCTCGCGAAGCGGCAGAGAATTTATTATTATCGTATGTGCTTGCAGCGGCAGAGGGAGTAAAGAATGCGCTTTACTATCAGCTATTTAACTCCGTATGGTTCGACCATTTAGGAGTAAATGCCACCAACCGGGAGTATTTCTTTGGGATGATCAACAGAGATTTGAGTTTCAAACCTTCTTTGATGGCCTTTTGCAACACGGCTGAAGTATTGGATAAAGCTGTATTCAAAGGCTGGATACGGATGGACGAAAAGCATCCGCTTAGCAGAGGAATTTTGTTCGACACTCCGCAGGGAAGCATGGTTGTACTTTGGGATAGGACAGAAGGAAATATCCTGACCCATCCTAACGGAGATATTTTTCCGGAACCTTGGGTAAGCTCATGGAGAATAAAAAAGAAACTGACCTTGCCAAGCAGTGCTCCCGAGGTTACCTTACTGAATGCCATCGGACAAAAACAAATAGTACCCGCTATTAACAACCAAGTGACTATAGAACTGACTGGCGCTCCTTGCGTGATATACGGAATAGACGCGTCACGAATTCAGCTTTATCATTAATCAAGGATACCATAAAGTTAAAAAAATAAGAATAATATAAACATTTTACCATGAATACTCTAAAAATGATTACAGGAATTTTATTCTTCTTACAGTGTTTTACGTTCACGGTGTTGGCTGAAAGTCTTCCCAAATTTGCTATGATTATTTCCAATTGTTTCAGTTGTGGAGGGGCCGCCCTTTCCCGACACACTTTCGGAGAGACTGTTCAGACTGTCAACTGGCAGTTTCCCCATTATTTTTATCGCAATTTCCAGAAATACAACGGCAAAGAAAACACGCTTCCTTTTGATCTGTATGAATTGATAACTCTTTTAGCCCCACGTCCGGTTTATATTGCCAGCACCACCGAAGGCCAATGAGCCGACCCTAAAGGAGAATTCCTATCCGGAGTACATCCTCCAGTATATGAGTTTATATTCGGGCCTACCATATTCGTTCCGGAAAACATAATATCACTCTATATGACTGGAAACAGTATGTAAAGTTCGCAGATAAATGATTCAAATAAAACATCCGCCCACGGTTGTAAAATTCAATATAACTTTTTAAATATTACCAGAAATGAATAAAATACTTATTATCAGATTAGTATTGTTGTATTTATTGGAAATGAAGACAATATATGTTTTTTCACAGCCACCCTAAAACTGATAAAAGTTACTGCCTCTCTCGATCATGCAAACTGGCTATGCAAGACCGAAGAGAAAGCAACCGTCTCTATTTGCGTATGAAAGAATCAGGTTCCTATGCGAAATATTTCCATACACTATGAAATTTCAGAAGATTTGATGAAGCCCCACAAAGTAGAAAATATGGTTCTGAACGACGGCACACTAAAATTACCATTAGACACTTTTAAAAAAGATAATGCTCATAATGCAATGTATTCCATCCCGATATTCAATTTCAACAATATGGAACAGTTGCAGGCCATTGTGAAAGCTTAATAGCCTGTTTTTCCTTCCTTTTGAGTCCATGCCTCAAAAACTTTGATCTCTTCATTGTGCAACAATATTTCCGGCGGTAGTTTACGGTTAGCAAGCTTTAAGGCAATCTCGTCATAAATAAAAGAGTCATCAAAACCTATATTCCGCGCGGTGGTCTTGTTGTTTCCGTAATACATTCTGTCCAGTTTGCCCAATAGATAGCACCGAGGCACATGGAGCATGGCTAGCAAGATAGATAAAAGTGTTACCCAAGCAAAAAGATTGCTTCGGGTAACACTTCTATCTTAAGAATAATATAAACTGTTCTATTGCTTGATAATCTTCTTGGTTATGCGTTTGGCACCATTTATGTCGAAGACTGCGTAATAGATTCCTACATTGATTCCAGTCATGTTTATGCTGTGTTTCAAAGTATTACCTAATACCGAAATTGACTGACTTGCAATCTGCTGCCCGATTACATTATAAATATAGAGGTGTATTTGCTCGATATCCGACTGAAAATTACCTTTGATGAACAGTCGGTCCTTTACCGGATTAGGACTTATTTGTATATCTTTCCCATCGACATAAAGGTTCTCTATGCCGGTCGAGGCATCTCCGTGAAGCTGTATCTGAGAGGCATCCATGCCGTAAACAATAACCGGAGCTCCGGTTAGAGTTATTGTAGCTTTATGGTCTTTTACCGGGATTGATTCTTTTTGTCCGATGGCATTCAATACCGTAATACTTTCTTCTTTGCAAGGCAAAGTCAATTCCGTTTGTATATTCCATGAACTGATCCAGGGTTCCGGAGAACTATTCCCGTTGGGACGTGGTAGTATATCGCCTTCCATTCTGTCCCAAATAATACTCATAGGACCTTTAGGCGTATCGAACATGACTCCTTTGCTGAAAGGATTATTTTCACTGAACTTAATCCATCCTTTGAAACGGGCCCCATCCAACGCTTCGGATATATTACAGTAGGCCATGAAGGAAGGCTTGAAACTTAGATCGCGGTTGATTAGACCAAAGAAATATTCGCGGTTGTCTGCTCTCACACCTAATTGATTATTCCATACTGAATTGAATAGCTGGTAATAGAGTGCATTCTTTACTCCTTCAGCAGCGGCAAGTGCAAATGAAAGGACCACGTTCTCGGCTGACTCGCGGGGAGTATCATTCCATGAATGGTTCGGAAAGTCAAGTGCGTAGACTTCCGTCAGGTATAAATCTTTATCATTTCCATGTGCTTTGATGAAGTTTTTGAGAATACGGATGGAACCATAGTAATTCCAGTATTGATATCCTGAAGAAGGTTTCTCAAATTCATTCCATGGAACTGTTACAGGATAATCGGGAGTAAAGTTACCTCTTCCTGGGTGAAGTGCTATTCCATCCAGCAATTCCCAACCTCCTAGTGTGACGAGTTTTTCCAGGAATACTTCGTCAGTACCGGCAAAACCGAAAGATATAATTTTGATTTTTTGCCATTCCGTTTTTTCCGACTGTATCTTGCGGATAGCTTTTAACCATTTCACATAAGGCTCGGCCAATAGTGCTTTTCCGATACCTTCACCGGCTCCACCTATATCAGGAGAACTCATATTCAGTTCATTGCCAAACTCCCAAATTTTGTTTCCATTCTTCACCATTTCTTGGAAGCAGGTTCGGATTTGTTTATCTCGTTCTGTATCAGTCCACTTTTTTGTCCAGTCGATATTGTTATGATACATCGCTTCGATATTCTTGAAACTGCTGTTAATTCCGTTTCTTACCCATCTGACCCCCATTCTGTTTAACAACCGTTTCAATTCTGTTGAGTCAGGGATAGCCCAGTAAGCGGAAAGTCCCATGATGTTTTCATCAGGAGTAGATGTGAACTCGTGTGGGGGTAGGAGCCCTAGATTCGTTCTGTGGAACACTTGCTCCTTGCCAGTTTCATCCTCAATGGAAGCCTCCACAAAGTAGATTTCTCTTTCGCTTTCAGGGGTGAACTCAATGGGATAGACTTGTAGCTGACCGGCTTCTATAGTAAGTGACCGGCTTTCATTGACAACATAATTTCCGGCATAGTCTCTGATCCAATATTTGAGTGTGCAATTTTTCTTCTCTTGGGAAGTGTTGGCCAGATTTGCCTTTACACTTAATGTTCCGGATGCATTTTCCCACCAATTGTAAGATTTATCGGTGCTGAGAGTTAATGCAAAGGGACGTCCTTTCCATTGGGCACAGATGGCTTCGTACGGCCAGTCCGAAGAAGCCACCAGTACGGAGAACTTCGTGGAGTAGGAACCGTCCTTATTATCAATTAAGACAGTATGCCTGTACCAGTCGTCCTTCCAACTAGAATTAGCCTTATTCTCAGGACCATAGGCCAAACATATTATTTTATCTTTTATGAGGAATGGGAAGAAATTGGAGTCTGCGGCTTCAATGGGCAATCCTCCTTGTGCATCCCGTTGCCATAAGCCGAGTTTGGCCTCTGGCAATATTTGGGTATTTGCCTTGTTGGAGAGTATGAAGCGGAATTGTGAGCCTCCCCAGTTGGTGACATATCCAGTAGGAACACCAGAAACCAAATATTGGACGTCTACCCGGTCGGGACGTGCAATGAAGGTTCCGGTCAGTGTAATAGAAGAAGGCACGGATGAAGGAAAAGTGTAGGTGGCTCGGATGGCCTGATATCCGTTTACTTCAATGATTTCATAACTGCATGTATTTTCCATTGTGATGGCAGGTGTCCATCCGAACTTTAGTTTTCCGAGTTGAATCAGGTTTTCAGATTCCTTGTTTTTGATGTACAAAGTCTCTGTGTTTGTGCCTGATGCTTGCAGGATGTAATTGGGCATTTCAATTTTGTAAAAAGTTTGTGCATTTAATGGTACAATGCACAGACTTATCAAACATAATATCCAAATCCGTTTTAATTTGTGAACCGATTGAAGGAGTAGTGTCTTTTTCTGCATAAATTTTAGTAATTTAGTGATTATACAATTACAGCCGGAAACTGGCTGGCAAGACAAAACTAATGATTTGAAGCAGGTTGTTCAAAGAAACAGGGATAAATCATCGGAAACGATTTCATGAAAAATGTAAGGATAAAAAAAGAGGATACATTTCTGTCTGCGCGTTTTCAACCAGATAATGCCATATTTTTTTCATAAGTATTATGTATGAATTCAACAACATTGCAAATATCGAATCTTTATCAAACAAAATAATTTACAACTAAATCATCGGGAACATTTTCTGAAATACAGATTTGCAAAATATATCAAAAAGAGAGCAATTCAATAAACAATGCAATCTTCTTTTATGTACTTTTGTATGCACTACTTCCACATAGAAGCAGACATTACAAACTTGAATATTCCATAAGTATGAAAAAAATAATTCTAATCAACATATTACTTTTGTTGTATGGGACATTTCTTCCGGCACAAGAAATCAAACAAAATGTAGAAGAACGTCTACAAGCTTTCTTTAAAGAATATACCACCAATACGGTAAATATAGGGACTTGCAAGCTGGACAGTTTCCGTATTGACTTCCGGAAAAAAAGGTTGCTCATCTATACAAACGAACGCTTTGCCTACCAGCCTTTACGACCAGCAACAGTAGATGCCATTTATCGACATTTGGAGCAAATCTTGCCGGGACCGGTGAGTTATTTCAAAATTACCCTTTTTGCAAACGGACGAAGCATTGAAGACCTCATTCCAAATCTTTATCGGAAAGAGAAGAAAGACAAGACACGTCTGTTTAATAAGTTGGAATACAGAGATAGTCCGTGGGTATCCCGTATCTCACGTCCATACGAAATTACCCGTGGATTGGAAAGAAGACATATCGCCCTTTGGCAAAGTCATGGAAAATATTATATTAACAACAAAAATAAATGGGGATGGCAACGTCCGCGCCTGTTTTGTACAACGGAAGACCAGTTCACACAATCATTCATTTTACCCTACCTCATACCCATGCTGGAAAATGCCGGAGCCAACGTATTCACCCCCCGTGAACGGGATACGCAAAAACAAGAAGTAATCGTCGACAATGACGGAAACCTGAGCGGATATGGTGGACAAGGTTCCCTCTATTTAGAAGTCAAAAGCCGGAAAGCACGTTGGCAACAGACAAGCCAACCAGGGTTTGCCCAACAGAAGAGAGTATATCAAGATAACGAAAATCCTTTCATTACCGGTACAGCCCGCTATGCCCAAACCGAAAAGAAAAAAGATAAAGCCTTTGCCGAGTGGATACCCGATATTCCGGAAACAGGAGATTATGCTGTATACGTCTCTTATCAAACTTTGCCTAATAGCGTAAGTGACGCCAAATATATTGTTTTCCATAATGGAGGAACCACTGAGTTCAAAGTTAATCAGCAGATAGGTGGTGGTACGTGGGTGTATCTCGGTACTTTTTCTTTTGATAAGGGAAAGAACGATTATGGCATGGTGGTACTTAGCAATGAAAGCAAACAGAAAGGTGTAGTCTGCGCTGATGCCGTACGCTTTGGCGGTGGAATGGGCAATATAGAACGCGGTGGAGAAACCAGTGGAATGCCTCGCTATCTGGAAGGTGCCCGTTATTCTGCACAATGGGCCGGCATGCCTTATCCGGTTTATGGCGGACGTGAAGGTAAAGATGACATGTCTGATGACATTAATGTACGTTCCAGAATGATTAACTATCTGTCCGGCGGTTCGATATTTAATCCCAAAGACAAAGGTTTAGGAGTACCTTTTGAACTCTCAATGGCATTGCACAGCGATGCGGGTGCCAGCAAAGAAGATAAAATCATAGGTACGCTCGGCATATATACCACCGATTTCAATAACGGAGTACTCGGAGCCGGAACAGACCGCTATGCCTCCCGAGACCTTTCCGACATTCTGCTTACCCAACTCCAGCGGGATATCCGTTCCAATTATGCCATAGATTGGACTCGTCGCAGCATGTGGAACCGTAATTACAGTGAAACGCGACTGCCCGCCGTTCCTTCCACTATTGTCGAATTACTTTCGCACCAAAACTTTGCCGATATGCGCCTCGGGCATGATCCCAACTTTAAATTCACTGTAGGACGCTCTATTTATAAAGCTATCCTGCAATACCTTTGCGGTCAGCATGGCAAGGATTATGTAGTACAACCTCTTCCTGTAAGTAACTTCGCTATTCGCTTCGGTAATAAAAAGAACACACTGGAACTTTCCTGGAATGGTGAAGAAGACCTGTTGGAACCAACAGCCAAACCGCGCGAATACATCGTATATACCCGCATCGGCCGTGGAGGCTTTGACAATGGCGTACGTGTCAGCAGTCCCTCTTATACCGTAAAGATAGAACCCGGTATTGTCTATTCCTTTAAAGTAACCGCAGCCAACCGGGGTGGAGAAAGTTTTCCATCCGAGATTCTTGCAGCTTATAAAGCAAAAAGAGAAAAAGGACGTATTTTGATTGTCAATGGTTTCGACCGCCTCAGTGGGCCAGCCGTCATTGATACCCCCACTGAAGCCGGATTCGATTTAACGAAAGACCCGGGTGTACCTTATTTATATGACATCTCACTTTGTGGTGCTCAAACAGAATTCTCCCGCAAGCAGACCGGGAAGGAACTGGGACGTAGCGGTAGCGAATGGGAAGGAATGCGAATTGCCGGAAATAGCTTCGATTATCCGTTCATACACGGAAAGGCGATACAGGCATCCGGAGATTATAGTTTCGTGTCATGCAGTGATGAAGCCGTAGAAAGCGGACGTATTCCATTGGAAGCTTACGATATCGTAGACTATATCCTCGGACTGGAAAAAGAAGACCGCCAAAGCAATCCGGCAAGCAATGCATATTACAAAACCTTTTCCTCTGCCATGCAGCGAGCACTGACCGCTTATTGCCAATCCGGTGGAAATCTGCTTGTGAGCGGTTCCTATCTTGGCAGCGATATGAACGGTTCGCAGGGAGACCGGGAGTTCACACAAAACATTCTGAAATATGCCTACGGACAATCCATCACCGATAATCGCTCAGGAAATATTAATGGTCTGGGACGTACATTCAGCATCCCCCGCCTACCCAATGAGTACGCTTATCCCGTAACAGCTCCCGAATGTATTCTACCGACAGATACTGCTTTTCCAGTGCTCACCTATACTTCCGGAAATCAAAGTGCTGCCATTGCCTATCAGGGCAACTACCGTACCTTCGTTATGGGGTTCCCATTAGAAAGTATTGAACAGGAAACGGATCGCAACGCTGTCATGGCTTCTATCCTGCAATTCTTTCAAGCAAAAAAATAAAAAACAATGCGCCTAATTAAAAATAACGCTTATCTTTGCTCTCAGAGTATAAACCTTTAAAAATATAAAACACTATGTATACTATACAAGCAAACCCCAGCGGTACCCGCAGTTTAGAGATATCCGAAGAGAACCTGGCAACCATTGAGAAATACGGACTTTTCCGTCATCTTATCGACAGTAATGGTATTGTAGACGAATCTGTTCTGGAAAAACTGAGACTGAATATCCGCTCCCTCATCGCATCACAAGAAGAAGACAGCAAAGACTTGCTCGACCTCTGCATCGACGTGATATACCACAACAACATGAAAGCCTTCGGATTACAGCAACTGATTAAGCTCTATCTGGAATGGTTTTCAAAGCAGGAACCCATAGAAGAGGAATAATAAAATGAAAACAATCGACACGTGCAGTCAAAAACTTTACAGTCCTCTCATCCCGGCCGTCAAAGCCATGTGCGAAGCTACACTGGGTGAGAAATTGGAAATTATTATGAATGATACTGCTGCCTTCAATGATTTAAAAGAATATCTCGCAGAACAACAAATCGGCTTTCGTGAGATTTACGATGGCGAACAAATGACGGTACAATTCACCAAAAGATAAATTGTGCAGTAAATTGCAAATCATCATTCATGATCGTATCCGGAAATAAGAAATAAAAAAACGAATCCTGTTTCAGCATAAGAAAGCTTCTAACAGGATTCGTTTTATATTATTTTCTCTCATTCAATTATACGGATCCATAATCAAGGGTACTACAAACCAAAATGTAGAACCTTTATTGACCTCAGATTCCAAACCTGCCCTACCTCCCAAATTTTGGATAATAGTTTGTGAAAGTGTCAACCCCAGACCTGTTCCTGGTACTTCCCGATCCAACTTTTTAAAACTGGAAAATATTTCTTGCTGTTCTTCTTTCGGAATTCCAATTCCAGTATCAGTTACATAAAAGTAAACCTCATCCGTTCCCTCCATACGGCAACTAAAGCGTATCTCACCTGATTTGGTAAACTTGATCGCATTATGAATCAGGTTTGCCATCACCTGAATAATACGTTGGCGTTCAGAATACATGATAATAGATTGCACTGAGTCTTCACAAATCAAATCAACTGAAGGATTATTGAATAGTTTCACCTTAAACATACCTTCCAACTCTCTTAACAAGTCATTGGCATCAAATTCAGAATACTCAAAATTCAAAGTTCCGGCTTCTATCTGCGAAAGATCAAAGATATCATTTATCAAACGTAACAAACGCTCATTGTTCTCTGAAATAATATCCATATACAATTTCTTTTCCTCTTCATCAGAAGCGGTAGCTATTAATCCCGAAAAGCCGACAATCGCATTCAATGGTGTGCGGACTTCATGACTTATATTCGCAATAAAAGTGGATTTTAATCTCTCTGCAGATATCGAGTTCTTTCTCTCAATATTCAGCAACCTTTGAACATTCTGTAGTTCCGTCACATCATAAACCGTCAATACCATATGATCTTCCCCGTTAATAACAACATAAGCACCCGATACTGAAACATCACAAGGGATCACTTTGTCTTCTTTGTCATTCAAAAGATTCATAGAAGCATTTACTTTTTGGAAACTCTCTTTCTTATGAAAAGCTCTTCCAATAGCCGCGCGGATACCACAAAGTTTACACTGCTGATGCATACCACATTCGCCGGCTTCGGCAGCATTCCGGCAATGCAACAGGTCACCGACCTTTTGTGCCATACCAACCTCAGGAGCTGGAAGCTTATTCAAGGAATAGTAATTGGTATCGCAGACTATAAAATCTTTATCTATCAGTAAAAAATAAGCATTGATATTCTGCAAAATCATAGTTGTCTGATCGAGTTTGCGTTGTATCACATCTTTTGATTCTTCATACGGAGGTATTTCCATAATATATAGATTGATTTATATTTTGCTTGTGCCATCTGCGTACAAAAGTATAAAATATAAGGATATAACAGACGATTCTTTGATATTTTTGTTAGCCTCTATCTCACGAGATGGATTTCATCGTCTCACGAAGCTGTTTTGCCCCGGACTTGGGGAAGAGCCGCAAGCATCATCAACAGCAATTTAACTACGCATTTTCTGGCTGAACCTCATTTTATGCGTATCTTTGCGGCATGAAAGAATATCGACTGACTGATTGGTTGCCCACAACGAAAAAAGAAGTGGAGTTGCGCGGATGGGATGAACTGGACGTTATCCTGTTCAGTGGTGACGCCTATGTAGACCACCCTTCTTTCGGGGCTGCTGTTATCGGACGTATCCTCGAAGCAGAAGGTTTGCGCGTGGCGATTATACCTCAACCCAATTGGCGGGATGACTTACGCGACTTTAAGAAGTTAGGACGTCCCCGCCTGTTCTTTGGCATCAGTCCCGGATGTATGGACTCTATGGTAAACAAATACACTGCCAACAAGCGTTTACGTAGTGACGATGCCTACACACCGGATGCACGTCCGGATATGCGTCCGGATTACCCTTCAATTGTTTACACCCAAATTCTGAAGAAATTATATCCCGACGTTCCCGTCGTATTGGGAGGTATCGAAGCAAGCATGCGTCGCGTGACGCATTACGATTATTGGCAGGATAAGCTTATGAAAAGCATTCTCATAGAAAGTGGTGCTGACTTGTTGATTTACGGAATGGGAGAAAAACCGGTGGTGGAACTGATAAGAAGATTCAATGATAAGCGGCTATCACTAAATACCATTCCGCAAATTGCTTACCTATGCAAGACAACGGATTTCATCAGTGAAGAAGGAGATATCCGTCTCTTTTCTCATGCTGAATGTCTGAAAGACAAGAAGAAGCAGGCTGCCAATTTCCGCCACATTGAAGAAGAGAGTAATAAATATACTGCTTCCCGTATTACACAGGAAGTAGATGGTATGACTGTTGTTGTCAATCCTCCTTACCCACCCCTGACGGAAGCTGAACTCGATCATTCGTACGATTTGCCCTACACCCGTCTGCCTCATCCCAAATACAAAGGCAAGCGAATTCCGGCATACGATATGATTAAGTTTTCGGTAAATATCCATCGTGGGTGTTTCGGTGGTTGTGCATTTTGCACGATCTCGGCACATCAAGGAAAGTTTATTGTAAGCCGCAGTAAAGAAAGCATTCTTAAAGAAGTAAAGGCACTAATGGAACTCCCCGATTTTAAAGGGTATCTGAGTGACCTTGGCGGTCCATCTGCCAATATGTACCGGATGAAAGGGAGGGATGAGAACATTTGCAAGAAATGCAAACGCCCCTCATGTATCCATCCCAAAGTTTGTCCGAACCTGAATACCGACCATCGGCCTTTACTGGATATTTATCATGCGGTAGATACTTTACCCGGTATCAAAAAGAGTTTCATCGGTAGTGGTGTACGCTACGACTTGCTCTTGCATCAAAGCAAAGATCCGGCAACTAATAAAAGCACTGCTGAATATACCCGCGAGTTAATAGCCCGCCACGTCAGCGGTCGTCTTAAAGTAGCTCCGGAACATACCAGTGACCGGGTATTGAGTATCATGCGCAAACCCTCGTTCGGCCAATTCCAGGAATTCAAGAAAATATTCGATCGTATCAACCGCGAAGAAGGATTGCGACAACAGCTGATTCCTTATTTCATTTCCAGTCATCCCGGCTGTAAGGAAGAGGACATGGCAGAACTGGCTGTTATCACCAAACGCCTTGATTTTCATCTGGAACAGGTGCAAGACTTTACCCCTACCCCTATGACCGTAGCCACTGAAGCTTGGTATACCGGCTACCATCCATACACATTGGAGCCTGTATTCAGTGCTAAAACACCACGTGAAAAGTTAGCGCAACGCCAATTCTTTTTCTGGTATAAACCGGAAGAACGAAAGAACATCATCAACGAACTACGCCGTATCGGACGGATTGATTTGATAGACAAACTATATGGAAAACGATAAATATTAATCTACCAATGATGAAACGACTCTTTATTCTCTTCACTATCTTTTTGAGTTATGCAAGCACGACCTTGCAAGCACAAGATAACCTACCGCAAAACTTCAGTATCTCACTGGGTGGCGGAGTAACATTGCCGCGTGTAGAAGGAAACCGTAATGACTTTTTCAGTAAAAATGGCGACCGTGCGGGATACAACCTGATGACAGAAGGGCGCTACTACTTCATGCCCAACTTTGCCCTAGGGCTTCAGTATGATTACTTACGGGTAGCTCGTCTGCCGGATAAAATGCACCTCCATTATATACACCCCAATATTACTTACCGCTACTTGTGGAGTGAGGGAAATCAAGGAGCATTTCTTTCATTCGGCATAGGCTACATGAACTATCAGGAACGTACTTACCAACGAGGTGAACGGAACGGAATATCTTTTCAGAGAGGCTATTGCGGACTGTCATTCGGCATGGGTTACGAGTTCTACATTACCAAGAAATTATCAGGAGTGTTTCGTGCAGATATACTCACAGCCGACTGGTTTGCAAACCCCGACGCACGGCTTTCCAATCCATACGATTATGATGACGGAATAGACCACAGTTGGTTTAAAAACAATGTTACATTCTTTAATTTGGGATTTGCGATACAATTTGGACGATAGCTATCAGAAAACTATCCCTCTTCCACCTGCATCGCCACAATCTCCTGCAAAACACCAACTGCCGTTTCCACATTCTTCACATCCTTCACTAGCATACTACGACGAGTATTCTGTTCGCGCAAATCGCAGCGACGGGTATACTTCATCATGTATGCAATAACTTTACCGAATGCCTGACTCTGATAATAGGGACTTTCCGGATTGGAAATAAAGAATAGCGACATACGCCCACCTTTAAGAAAAACCTTTTCCGCACCAAGGCGGGCAGCAAGACGACGCAACGGCACAATACGCAGTAACTCTTCCGTTTCTGACGGAACAGGACCAAAACGGTCGATAAGCCGGTTACGGAAAGCCTCTACATCTTTATCCAATGTCAGACTATCCAACTCGCGGTAAAGTAACATACGCTCACTACTACCCGTGACGTATGTAGCGGGAAGCAACAGTTCCAGATCACTTTCTACCTGACATTCATCAACAAATTGTTCGCCACTAATGACACCACCTTCGGCTTTCAACTCTTCAGCATAGAGATCGGCAAACTCATCAGTCTTCAACTCGTGAACAGCTTCCGTTAATATCTTCTGATAAGTTTCATAACCAAGATCGGCAATGAAACCACTTTGTTCTGCCCCCAACATATTGCCTGCACCACGAATATCGAGGTCCTGCATGGCAATATGAATTCCACTACCCAAATCGCTGAAGTTCTCAATAGCCTGCAAACGACGTCTCGCCTCAGGAGTCAAAGAAGAAAGAGGAGGTGCCAGCAAATAACAGAAAGCTTTCTTATTGCTTCTTCCCACGCGGCCGCGCATCTGGTGAAGATCACTTAAACCAAAGTTCTGTGCCTGATTGATAATAATGGTATTAGCATTTGGAATATCAATACCACTTTCTATAATGGTAGTAGCTATCAATACATCATAGTCATAATTGACAAAGCCAAAGATTATCTTTTCCAGTTCTGTCGGTTCCATCTGCCCATGTCCGATAGCTATTCTGCAATCCGGAATGTGCCGCTCAATCATTGCTTTCAATTCGGGCAAATTGGAAATACGGTTATTTACAAGGAACACCTGTCCGTTACGACTCATTTCAAAGTTGATGGCATCAGCAATCACTTCCTCGTTAAAAGTATGCACTTCAGTCTGAATAGGATAACGGTTGGGCGGAGGTGTCTGTATCACACTCAGGTCACGTGCCCCTATCAATGAGAATTGCAATGTGCGGGGAATAGGTGTAGCCGTCATAGTCAAGGTATCTACATTCACTTTCAGCTGGCGCAGTTTCTCTTTTACAGATACCCCGAATTTCTGCTCTTCATCAATAATCAGTAATCCCAAGTCCTTGAATTGTATATCTTTACCTAAAATACGATGTGTACCGATCAGTATATTCACATCTCCGGCAGCCAAACCTTTTATAACTGCTTTTGCCTGCGCTGCCGTGCGAGCACGGCTTAAATATTCCACCTTGCAAGGCAAATCTTTCAAACGATCCTTGAACGTCTGAAAATGCTGGTAAGCCAGCACTGTCGTAGGTACCAGAACAGCCACCTGCTTATTATCCGCCACCGCCTTAAAAGCTGCACGGACTGCCACTTCCGTTTTACCGAAACCAACGTCTCCACAAACCAAACGGTCCATCGGGCGATTACTTTCCATATCCGCTTTTACATCCGCCGTAGCTTTACTCTGATCAGGCGTATCTTCATAGATAAACGATGCTTCCAACTCCCGCTGCAGGAAACTGTCCACACTAAACTGGAATCCTTTTTCCTCCCGACGCTGAGAATATAACCTGATAAGATCGCGTGCAATATCCTTAATCTTAGTTTTGGTGCGCTCTTTCAGTTTTTCCCAGGCACCGGTACCTAACTTATTCAGGCGGGGAGCTTCACCATCCTTACCTTTATACTTAGATACTTTATGCAATGAATGAATGGAAACAAACACCACGTCTTCATTCTGATAGACCAGTTTCATCACTTCTTGTGTCGTATCTCCGTTAGGAATACGCACCAGCCCTGAAAAACGCCCTACTCCATGATCGGTATGTACGACATAATCTCCCGGAGTAAACTGGTTCAGCTCTTTCAAGCTTAGAGCCACCTTACCGCTACGTGCTTTATCACTCTTCAGATTATATTTATGAAAACGGTCGAATAATTGATGATCCGTAAAGATACAAAGCCGCAAGGCATTATCGGCAAACCCTTCATGCAACGTACGTTCCACGGCCGTAAATGCAATCTGATCCCCCCTGTCTTCAAAGATGGCACGGATACGGTCAGTTTGTTTCATGCTGTCACTACAGATGTACAACGCATATCCCTTCTCCATATATTCTTTGAAACTCTCAGCCACCATATCAAAGTTCTTGCGGAAAATAGGCTGTGCAGACGTATCAAAAGTAATCGTAGCATCCGGTGTACCTGTCGGTTTATTACCAAATTCCATACGACGGAAATCCAATGCACGGAGTGTAAACTCGCTTCCGTCAATCAGCTTGCCATCTAAGGTTATACAGCCACTTTCTTCTGCTTCGCGGGCAGCAATTGCCTGTGGAGTAAGTGTTTCATCATGCACTGTTTGAATGCGCTCACGCAACCAAAGTAAATCACGCATTGCCAGTACGGTATCCGCCGACAGAAAATCCAGAAACGAAACCATGCCACTCGCACCACCCTGCTCCAGACTGCGGCTTAAATCAGGGACAATTACAATGCTATCTTTCTTTTCCTTGGAGAGCTGTGTCTCCACCTCAAACGTGCGGATACTTTCCACTTCATCCCCGAAGAAGTCAATACGGTACGGAAACTCGGAGGAAAAAGAAAACACATCGATAATGCTACCACGTACGGCATATTGTCCCGGTTCATACACATAATCTACATACTCGAAGCCATAGCTACGCAATACTTCCATGATGAAGTTCGTATCCACATTCTCCCCCGAATGCAGTTTCAGGGTTTTATCCCCCAATTCTTTCCGGGAAACGACCTTTTCGGCTAATGCATCAGGATATGTCACCACACAAAGTCCTTCTTCACCTTTCTGCAAGCGACTCAACACTTCTGTACGAAGTATTTCATTCGCAGCATCTTTCTGTCCGTATTTTATTGCCCTGCGAAATGAAGAAGGGAAAAACAAGACTTTATCTGTCCCCAGCACCTGCGTAAGGTCATGGTAGAAATATCCCGCCTCTTCCAGATCGCCCAGAATAAAAACAAAAGGAAATTCTCCACGCTGCACCAGCACGGACGAAAACAGTGAAGCAGCAGAAGCACATAGTCCACCACAGAAAAGAGTGCGGACAGACGGATTCTTCAGTAAACCACTCATAGCTTCCACATTGGGATGGGCGGCATATCGTTGTTGTAGCTCGGTAATAGTCATCATAACGGGCGCAAAATTACTAAATAATCCTTAGTTTTATTCGTATGTGATAGAAAACACTTAACTTTGTTCCCAATTTAGAACCTCCTTTTATGAATATGCAGACATCGGACAGCATCGTTATCATTCCTACATACAACGAACGGGAAAACATCGAGAACATCATCCGTGCCGTTTTCGCCCTGGAAAAAGTATTCCATATCCTGATTATAGAAGATGGCTCGCCTGATGGCACTGCCAACATAGTCAAGACCCTTCAGCAAGAGTTTCCCGAACGTTTGTTCATGATAGAACGCAAAGGCAAACTGGGACTGGGTACTGCCTATATCGCAGGCTTCAAATGGTCGCTGGAACATAATTATGAATACATCTTTGAAATGGATGCCGATTTCAGCCACAACCCCGCTGACCTGCCACGCCTGTACAAAGCCTGCGCCGAAGAAGGTGCCGATGTCTCTATCGGTTCACGCTACGTCAGTGGCGTCAATGTAGTGAATTGGCCTATGGGACGGGTATTGATGTCCTATTTTGCCTCCAAGTATGTACGCCTCATCACCGGACTGCCGATACATGATACGACCGCCGGCTTTAAGTGCTACCGTCGTGAGGTATTGCAGACAATCGATCTGGATGGTATCCGCTTCAAAGGTTATGCCTTCCAGATTGAAATGAAATTCACTGCTTACAAATGCGGTTTCAAGATTGTGGAAGTACCGGTTATCTTTATCAACCGGGAACTGGGTACCTCAAAAATGAACAGCAGTATCTTTGGAGAGGCCGTTTTTGGTGTTATCAAACTGAAAATGCATAGTTGGTTCCATAAATACCCGCAAGCAGTAAAAAACAATTAGTGATTAATGATAAATGATTAGTGAAGATGAAAAGAACACTGATACATAACGCAACAATAGTGAACGAGGGACGCTCTGTACAAGGTTCCGTAGTGATTGAAGGCGACCGTATTGCCGAAGTGCTTACCTATGGGAAAAAGCTCTCTGTCCCTTGTGATGAAACCATAGACGCTACCGGCTGTTGCCTGTTGCCGGGTGTTATCGACGACCATGTACACTTCCGCGATCCGGGATTAACCCACAAAGCGGATATTCTCACCGAAAGTCGTGCAGCCGCCGCAGGTGGTGTCACTTCCATCATGGATATGCCGAACACCAACCCTCTGACTACCACCCTTAGTGCGCTCGAACAAAAGTTTGATTTGCTGAATGAGAAGTGTATTGTTAACCACTCCTGCTACTTCGGAGCCACTAATAATAACTATACGGAATTCAACCAGCTGGACAAACATCGTGTATGTGGCATCAAACTTTTCATGGGTTCCAGTACCGGAAATATGCTGGTAGACAAAACAAACAGTCTGCTCAATATATTCAATGGAACAGATATGTTGATTGCTACTCATTGCGAAAGCCAGGAAATCATCAAAAAAAACACTGAATACTATAAGAAGATGTTCAGTGATGTACCGGAAGTTCCCATCAGCAAGCACCCCAACATACGTTCTTCAGCCGCCTGCTACGCCTCAACAGAACTTGCGGTACGCATGGCAAGCTTAGCGGGTGCACGTCTGCATGTGCTTCACGTCTCTACAGCCAAAGAACTGCAATTGTTCAGTGATATACCGCTGGAAGAAAAGCACATTACAGCCGAAGCCTGTGTTGCACATCTGTTATACCGCCAACAGGATTATAAAGAACTGGGAACACGTATCAAGTGCAATCCTTCCATAAAGAAACAAGCTGATCGTGATGCTTTACGGAATGCCGTCAATACCGGCGTGATTGATGTGATTGCTACCGATCATGCGCCCCACCTGCTCAGTGAAAAGGAAGGTGGCGCACTAAAAGCCATGTCAGGTATGCCGATGATTCAATTCTCTCTGGTCAGCATGCTCGAACTGGCAGAAAAAGGAATTTTCTCTATTGAAACCATTGTAGAGAAAATGTGCCATGCTCCTGCCCAGATATATGGTATCTGTGATCGCGGTTATGTCCGCGAAGGCTATAAGGCCGACCTTGTACTTGTCAGCCACGGAGACCGTTGGGAAGTCAACTCTGAGAATATTCTCAGCAAGTGCGGATGGAGCCCGCTGGAAGGTAATTCTTTCCGCTGGAAAGTAGAAAGAACATTTGCTAACGGACACCTGATATACAGTGACGGACAAGTAGATGATACTTATCGTGGCGAAGAATTGAGATTCGATTACAAAGATAAATGATGAACAGCCCTGCGGATAAGGTGTTGACGTACGCTATTCATGACGTTACTCCATACATCAACTGGATATACTTCTTTCATGCGTGGGGATTTCAGCCCCGCTTCGCCACTATTGCGGATATCCATGGCTGCGATGCCTGCCGTGCTTCCTGGCTTACGACTTTTTCTGAAGAGGATCGTACCAAAGCCGCTGAGGCAATGCAGCTACTTAAAGAAGCTAACCGAATGCTTAACCAGCTGGATGAGACTTACCATGTACACACCATTTTCCGTCTTTGCAAGGCTAATGCCGATGGGGATAATTTACTGCTGGACGGCACACGCTTTCCTTTACTCCGCCAACAGATCCCCCATCCGGATGGCAGTCCTTTTCTCTGCCTCAGCGATTTTGTCCGCCCTCTTGCTTCCGGTACACCTGATACGGTAGGTATTTTTGCAGCTTCCTGTGACGGAGAAGTTGAACTACTCTATGAGGAGGATCCCTACAAACGTATGCTGGTACAGACACTTGCCGACCGGCTTGCTGAAGCCGCTACCGAAAAGATGCATGAATACGTGCGTAAAGTTGCCTGGGGGTACGCAAAGGATGAGAATCTTTCCATCCCCGAGTTGTTAAAGGAAAAATTCCAAGGCATACGTCCTGCCGTCGGTTACCCTTCTCTGCCCGATCAGTCTGTCAACTTTCTGTTGAATGAATTGCTTCATATGGAGCAAATAGGCATTACGCTTACAGAAAACGGTGCTATGCGTCCACACGCCACTGTTTGCGGATTAATGCTGGCACATCCTGCCGCACGATATTTTGCAGTAGGCAAGATTGGAAATGATCAATTGGAAGATTATGCACGACGCAGAAGAATGCCAATTAATGAAGTAAGAAAGTTTTTGGCGGCCAATCTCTAACTTTCTCCCTATTAAAAAGAATAACATCAGCTTATAGTTGCGTTATTATATGCTTGCGGCTGCGTCAGCTCACACTTATACAAGTGTAAGACAACGCAGCCGCAAGTGTAAGCTGATGCAACCGCAAGTGTTCTATTTAGAATTTATATCCTATTTCAAACTCCAGATTCGTAAATCCTTCACTCCTACGCCATGAAGTCCAACCTGTACGTCCGGTTAGACCGAATGTGAAATGGCGTCCTTCTACCCCCATACTATAAGCTGCTCCACCGGTGAAGCGTTTACCAAAAGCTTCAGATTCTTCTGTTTCGTATGTATACTGAGAGCCATAGCCATCCGGGCTGGAATTATAAAGTTTTCTCACATCACGAATATCCCCATTAATACCGCAATCTACATAAGGGCCGGCAGCAATTACCCAGTTCATCGAGGAACTTAAACGGAACTTATAAGCAAACAGCAAAGGAATTTCCAGATACGTCAATTTATAGTTGGTAGTTTCATCACTATAATACCAGGTGTTGCCCTCCATTTCACGGTGCGCAATGTAAGCTGCCGGCTGGAAAGACCAATGCTTGGCCATTTTAATGTCTACACCTCCTCCGACATGAAAAGACACTTTATCTTTCGTCTCGTCAGCACCCAAAAAGCGACTAACACCTACACCTGCCTTCACAAACCAGGAAAAACGCTTATCTATAACCAACCGCCCCATCGAAATCTTCATAGGTGTGTTAACAGTGATGTCTTTCCGGCCTTTCTCCACCTGAATAGAATCAAGGTACAACGGTACATCTTCAATGAAAAAATTACCATCCTTATCAGAAGTAGTACTCAAAGTTGTGCCTTTTACGGTTACTTTGGCATTCTTCACCGGATAATGATCCTTATCAATAAGTCTGCCTTTCAGTTTTTGTCCCTGCGCCATAGATGCTCCTGATATACAGAGGCCTATAATTGCTAATATAATTATTCGTTTCATTATATATAGTATTCTTTATAAATTCAACATTTAATAAGTAGGATCAGAAACGGTATGAAACACTGGCACCCAGCACAAAGTTATGTTCCTTCACATCTCCCGGTCCTTCATCCTCCGCAATAATTCCCATATTCTTACCGGAAACGTTTATCATAAGCTTCTTATATTCCACACCTATGCCATAAGTCATACCGAACCCGAGCGGATGCAGCAATGCATGCTTATAATTTCCCCAGCTACTCTCATAATCTTTACTATAAATGTCATATTCAGCATCTTCCTTACCCGTTTCTGAAACTTTCACTTTACCGCTAAGTCCCCATGAAAATACCGGGCCGAAAGAAAGTACCAAACTCATATTACGAGCCAAGTCATAACGTACCAGAAAATTAAACGGTACATCCAGCATCAACGGATTCCAGGTCTCTTTATAAGAGTATGATCCTTCCGTGAAATTATATTCTGCGCCCCGATTGGCCAGTTGCACCATCGGACGAAATGCCCAACGCTTAGACATACGCACTTCCATACCTACACCAAAGTGATAACCGTTTTTGCTATCAGAGCCCTCTGCCGTATAACGGCTCCAGTCCATTCCGGCTTCCACTACCAGCGAGAGACGCTTCGGGCGAGCAGCCATCATTATCGGCCGATCAATCTTTGCATCGGTAGTCTCCATACCAATTGACTCTACGATCACTTTCTTAGCATCAACAGGTACGTCCCGCAACAGGAATTTACCGTCGATATCGGTTATAGAACTGATGTCGGTACCTTCTGCGGTGACCAAAGCACCTACTATCGGTTCATTTCTCTTGTCTGTTACCACACCTTTTATATCGTGCGTCTGCTGTGCCATGAGTGTTGTCAGTCCGGCAATCGTCATGAGCATGGTTATAATCAGTTTTTTCATCTTTGCTTATCTTGAGTATTGAATCCGTTGAACATATCCATAGATCGTATCATTATCTTTCGTTACTACAAAAGGACGCATATAATAAACCTTCTGTAGAAGAGGACCAATAAAATGCATACCGTCAGCCGACTCAGAAACATACGTTTTATCAGCAATGGTAGGGAGTTGATTTACATCGGAATAGCAAACTCCAACCTCTTTAATTCTTCCTTCAAATCCATCCACTCCAAAGTAAACTGATACTTCATTCTCATTAGCATATCCTAAATCTGCATAAGGAAGGTATTTCGTAGGAATCGTAAAGGACTTAAGATCATCCAAAGTAGCTTGCCTACCATCTTGCTGCAAACAGTCATGAAGGATACCGGGACCACTACCCCAACTGTTACTATAAGCAACCGCACGATAATAATAGGTACCGGCCTGCCAATCAGAATGATCAAAATACCAAATAGCTGTAGTACTTTGCCAACCATAATAATACTCGGGATAGACACTATATACATTGTCATAATCGAAGCTATATGACAACAAAGCCTTGTCAGTCAAATTGTCTTTATCAGGAGATATAAAGTATTCAATATGCCCGAATGACTGATAAGGAGAATCCAGCACTATATCAGCTGACAACACATACACTCTATTATGGTAATTAAGATGCATACCATGAGTAGATTCTAAATTTTCCAGTTCGGTATATGAAAAATCCACCGCCTCTTTTACTTCACTCTTAACCTCAGAAGGCGGAAACTCCGGGCTATCAATATCACCACATGCCGACAAGCCCAGCAGCATTGCACAGCACACTCCCATAAAATATTTCATCATCGTTCTCTTATATTGTTGTTAATAGTATCCTTGCAAAGATAATGCACTCCTTTAGAATAATCAAACCCTTTTTTTATAATATTTAGCCAAAAAAGCAATTTCAACAGCCAAATAGCCTAAAAGGAATACTAAATGATTAAAATCTAATCACACCCTTGTGATTTTCTAATTACCTTTGCGACTAACAGTGCAAAAGCAATTCAAGAAGCAAGAAACAGACGATGGAGAATGTAGAACAGGAGTTCTTGTCCGTGATACGGGAGTATGAACGCGTCATATATAAAGTGTGCTATCTGTACACGACGCCGAATGCTACTCTTAACGACCTGTATCAGGACGTCGTGCTCAATTTGTGGAGAGCCTACCCCAAATTCCGGAGAGAGTGCAAAGTATCCACATGGATTTACCGCATCGCACTGAATACTTGTATTAGCTTTATTCGCAAAGAAAAGAACATTCCCGAAATCGTGACTCTAAGCCAGGACTCCGACCGAATGGAAGAATCGGACGAAACACAAGCCATGCTAAAGCAGCTCTACCGGATGATTAACCGTCTGGGCCCGTTGGAGAAGTCTATTATTTTGCTTTATCTGGAAGAAAAAAGCTACGAGGAAATTGCTGAAATCACCGGCCTGACGGTAACAAACGTCGCTACCAAAATCAGCCGGATCAAAGACAAACTTAGAAAAATGAACAAGGAGGAATAATATGGAATTGGATGAACTAAAGAAATCTTGGAACGCGCTGGACGAGCAATTGAAGAAAGAACCGATTGCCGATGAAAAGCAGATTGCGGGCATGATTGCCGAATACAAGGCAAACGCACGCAAAAGCATAGGGCGCCTTACGGGTTGGCAACGCTTCTCCATAGGTATTGGAGTCGTGGGACTGGCTCTCCTTCTGGTTATTTGGTTACTGCCGTCCATCTTTCAGATCAACGAAGAATGGCAACCCAAGATTAATACACTCGTAATATTTGTCGGCATCAGTATTCTGCTGGGGATCTGGTGGGATCACAAAAACTATCGCTGGATAAGAAACACGAAAATAGATGAAATGCCTGTAGCCATAGTAAGCAAACGTATGGCAAGTTTCCGCCGATGGACGAAATATGAAATTATCGCTATTTCCGTATGGGTGATTGTTTTCAATGTACTCAATTATTGGGTGATGGGCTATTACAAAGCTTCTTTCGGCGTTCAGGCCACTTTGATTGCATTCTTTGTGTTGTGTGACATTGCCATCATCTATCTGCTATACAAAAAAGTAGCTTACAAATTCCTTAACGACATCAAGAAGAATATAGAAGAATTAGAAGATATATGCACAGAATAACCCTACTCCTTATCCTTTTTTTATTGATCCCCGATTTGTACATCTACTTTATGTACATTGTTCGGAAAACCAAAAACATCTGGCTGCGCATTGCGCACTGGATCCCCACTCTTTTATTGATAGCAGGCTACTTCCTGTTGATGCAGGGCATAGGCGAAAATGCGATGGCACACCATGCACAAGCCATCGGAAGACTGGCTATCTGCATTTTCCTGTTTGCCATCCCCAAGACCATCTTTATGATATGCTCGTTGGTGGGGCTACCTTTTCACTATTTGCTGCGCTGGCCCCGTTCACCATTTACGGCTGTAGGGTTAGTATTGGGTGTAGTCAGTTTCTTTAATATACTTTATGGCACCCTTGTGGGTATCAGCAAATTTGAAGTGAAGGATATCGAATTTCACCACCCCAATCTTCCGAAAGCATTTGACGGTTACCGTATCGTGCAACTATCGGATATACATATCGGCAGCTGGATAGACAATGAGAAAACCATCAATGAACTGGTAGAACTCGTAAACGCCCAGAAACCCGATCTGATAGTATTTACCGGTGACCTGGTGAACCAAAGAAGTTGCGAACTGGAAGGATTTCAGGACATTCTGGTGCAATTGCATGCCAAAGATGGAGTATATTCCATTCTGGGTAACCATGACTACGGAAGTTACTATCATTGGAAAAACCTGAAAGAACAGGTTAATAACATTGACAATCTGATTCGGATGCAAAAGACAATGGGATGGAAACTACTGAACAATGAGTATGATATATTACATCATGAGGGGGACAGCATCGCACTTATCGGTGTAGAGAATGATGGTGAACCTCCTTTCTCACAATTTGCCGACCTGAAAAAAGCGACTAAAGGTACAGATGGAATGTTCCGCATTCTGTTAAGCCATAATCCTACGCACTGGCGCCGGGAAGTACTGCCGGATACAGACATCGAGCTGATGCTTGCCGGACATACTCATGCGATGCAGGCTATCATGTTCGGTCATTCACTTGCTTCGCTGATTTATCCCGAATGGGGAGGGATGTACACTGAAGGAGATCGGGGATTATATGTTAATATAGGAATCGGTTATGTAGGACTACCGTTCCGCTTCGGGGCATGGCCGGAAATTACAGTGATAACGTTGCGTGATTAGGCGCAACGTTATCCGGCTCAAAACTAATCGGACAAATAGATTCAGTCTGCTTGCAGTCGCACTATATCCAGTACCAATTCCTCTGTTTTCTCATTCTCATCCAGCGAATTATCAACAAAAAGGGCAACTCCGTCATTGGTTTCCATCCATCCTGTGAAATAGTTATATCGATGAGACGGTAACTTAGCCTCTCCCACAACCACAAAGTCTTTATCAAAAAACGTCAGATAAAGATCACGATCATCCATCAAATTCAGTATATCTCTCGTAGCATCAAATTCTATTCCTCCAAGATGTAAACGGGCATACATTCCCGTTTGCGGAAGATACATAAGATCATAGAAATGAGGATTCTCAATATTATGCCGTTCCCATTGCTCGTAGTTACCCGATTCGCATTTTTCCACTACATTTTTCGTGAAACGACTATCTGCTTCAAAAACTTTTTGCTCTCCACTCTTACGATCCATAACATATACATGAGACTCGACCGGATAGTTATAAAGGAGCTTTTCCGCTGTAAAGGTTATATTCAAATCACTCATATTACCATAATCTCTGCCACTCACATTCGTAACAGCCACCGATGGCTGCAATAGATAGTCGACAGACGGAGTCATACTGTTCAGAAAAGTTTCCCGAACTTTAAAGGTAACCGGCGATGTAGAGAAATCCTTTATTCCATAAAGCAATGAATGACGTCCTCCGTCATAAAACAGCCGCGCTGTAGATATTGCATGATTAGTGTTTATCAGAATTTGTTCATTGTCTTTCAGTTCCGGACGTAAATCTACTGTTTTCAAAAGTTTCCCATCACCATTTATCAGGAGTATCCGTTGCGTATCATCATAAATCCAGATAGAGTCCGGAGTTTGTATAAAAAGCCCGGCTACAGAACGCATTACAGCTGATTCCCCCTGACTTGAAAGCAATATTTGCGATATCTGATGACGCTTCAAATCCATACAATCCAAAGCATGAGATTTATAATTGTATCCATAAATCAAACTCAGAGAGTCATTATGAAAATAAGAAGACAAATAATAAGACTTCAAATTCAAAACCTCCGAAACGGGGAACAGAATATCTTCCGTCTGCAACTTCACTTCATTAACCTCTTGTCCCGCAGATTGTTTCTTGCTCCCATTACAAGAAATAAAGAAGAAACAAAGTGGAAATATGATTAATGCCCAATGCTTTATACGATTACTAATAACCAAGATTGCTCTCGATACAGAAAACTTCGTTGTTTCATTTTTCATATACATTATATATTAGATGTTTTGCCTGGGCAAATATAAGAACTATGTATACACTAAATTGTAATTTTCATATAATTTTCCAAGTTTTATTCAAAAGACCTTTCTCCATATCATACCGCTTTGTTCCATTTCTCTTCTCCCATCCACCCTATTCGCATCTCCTTCGCTCCTATAGAGAGAACAAAATAGCGAACTTGGTACGAAGAGGGTACGAAGAAGATACAAGGAAGGTACGAAGGAAGAATTATTGTTCTTTTTTTCGTTTTCCGATATTCCGAAGAAACGGAGAATATTTCACCGACATCTCCCTATTACCCCTCCAGAAACCTCTTGTGGGGGATATAAAAAATGGCTACACCCTTTGCCTCGGATGGCTACACCCTTTAGTGCAAATGGCTACACCATCCGGGACAAAGGGTGTAGCCCTGGCAAAAGCCGAATTACCGAATAATCTAAAAGTACGATAACCGGGTAGCATATCTAAATCAAATTATATATCTTTGCGGAAACAAAAATCCAACACCTATGAAGATACTTTATTATATTTACCAAATATGTTTTGCTTTACCAATTCTGTTGGTATTGACTATTCTCACGGCTTTGGTGACTATCGTCGGCTCTCTGATAGGCGGTGCACATATCTGGGGCTATTATCCCGGAAAAATATGGTCACAATTGATTTGTGTTTTCCTACTGATTCCTGTAAAGGTGCGCGGCCGGGAGAAAATACATAAACATACATCGTACGTATTCGTACCCAACCACCAGGGAGCATTCGATATCTTCCTCATTTACGGATTTCTGGGGCGTAACTTCAAGTGGATGATGAAGAAGAGCCTGCGGAAATTACCTTTCGTAGGGAAAGCCTGCGAAAGTGCAGGACACATATTTGTAGATCGTTCTGGTCCCAAGAAAGTATTGGAAACCATTCGCCAGGCAAAGGCTTCGCTAAAAGACGGCGTATCATTGGTTGTGTTCCCGGAAGGTGCCCGTACTTTTACCGGACACATGGGATATTTTAAAAAAGGTGCATTCCAGTTGGCAGATGAATTGCAGCTGGAAGTGGTGCCGGTCACTATCGACGGATCATTCAAAATTCTGCCCCGCACGGGAAAATGGATACATCCGTACCGCATGATACTGACCATTCACGATCCGATCCCGCCCAAAGGACAAGGTATAGAAAACATCAAGGCGACGATGGCCGAAGCCTACGCCGCCGTAGAAAGTGCTTTACCGGAAGAATACAAGGGAATGGTGAAAAACGAGGACCAATAATAAAATTAAAAATTGAAAATTAGAAATTAAAACGTTGCAATCCAAAAGATGAGTTTGTGAAACAGCATGATAACATGCCTTTAATTTTTAATTTCTAATTATTAATTTTTCCGCTCTCCTCCATACGCCGATGTTCCTCTATCAATTTCATATTCTCTTTAGCTTTATCGAGGAATTCCCTCACCAAAGGACTACTCTTGAAAGTTTGAGGGGCTGTACGGATGATATCCTCTATTTGCGGTGTCATGATGGGATAAGGCAGTGTACTGCACATCATCATGAATACGCTGGGACCAAGGACATTCTCATAATTGGTGGAAATGAACTCCTTGATATAGTCATTCATTTCTTTTACCAAGGCTTCTCCCTCCTGAGTCAGTTGTTCGTGGATGTCATCCAATGCGGCGCCATCCAGCACCATACGTGCCTCTTTCTTTTCCAGTTCTTCAATCTTCAACTCAAGCGAATTACGCTTTTCGATGAATTCATACAAAGCATTGTTTAGCGGCGTACCTTTAGCGGTGAGTTGAGAGTTGGATATGGAGACTTCAATCTTACCGTTCTCAAGTACAAGAGGCATGATAGCCTCATCATTCATGTAGAGCGTCACCATCATTACAGAGTCCGACGGACCACTCGTAGAGAACAAACCGTGTACCACTTCGGCGGAATCAATTGCTATCCACTGCCCGTCGCGGAGCGTTTTCAGGTATAACATCTTACCATCGAGGCTGGTCACCGATGACACACCCTCCACTTTATACTTGCGACTGCACGAAGCAAAAAGCACGAGCAAAAGCATTAAGGGCAAAATACGGTTCACATTCATTCTAATCATGCAGGAAACGATTTTTATGAAACACGATACAAAGGTACAACCTATTCGGGCTGTAAAGAAACTTTTTATCAATATTTAATTTTTGCTCTCTTTTTTCCATTAATAATCCTTATAAGGAGGGAGAAAAGAAAGGATATTTCATTTAGTTTACTTATTTTTGCAGTGATAACTAACAAAATGTAAACCCTGTAACTGAAACAAGTTAATCTCCTATGTCAACTTATGCTCCTTTTGCCAAGCCTCTTTATGTTATGCTGAAACCGGTAGGCGCCGTATGCAACCTTGCATGCGATTACTGTTACTACCTGGAAAAGAGCAAGCTATACCAAAACAACCCCAAGCACGTAATGAGTGAGGAGTTGCTGGAAAAGTTTATTGAAGAATACATAAATTCGCAAACCATGCCGCAGGTAATGTTCACCTGGCACGGTGGGGAAACTTTGATGCGCCCGTTGTCCTTCTACAAAAAGGCCATGGAACTGCAAAAAAAATATGCCCGCGGACGCACCATAGACAATAGCATACAGACCAACGGAACCATGCTGACGGATGAATGGTGCGAATTCTTCCGTGAAAACAACTGGCTGGTAGGTGTCTCTATCGACGGGCCACAAGAATTTCACGACGAATATCGCAAGAATAAGCAAGGTAAGCCTTCTTTCGTAAAAGTAATGCAAGGCATCAATCTGCTGAAAAAGCATGGTGTGGAATGGAACGGCATGGCGGTAGTGAACGACTACAATGCCGATTATCCTCTGGAATTCTACAACTTCTTCAAAGAAATAGGTTGTCACTACATACAGTTCGCCCCCATCGTAGAGCGCGTATTCGGACATCAGGACGGACGTCATCTGGCCTCACTGGCCGATCGTGAAGAGGTGGCCGAACTGGCGGATTTCTCCATCAGCCCTGAGCAATGGGGCAATTTCCTCTGCACCCTCTTTGACGAATGGGTGAAAAAGGATGTAGGTACCTATTACATTCAATTGTTCGACTCTACCCTAGCCAACTGGATAGGCGAACAACCGGGCGTTTGCTCCATGGCAAAGACTTGCGGACATGCGGGAGTGATGGAGTTCAACGGAGACGTATACTCCTGCGACCATTTTGTATTCCCCGAATATAAGTTGGGCAACATTTACCAGAAGACGCTGGTGGAAATGATGTACAGTGATAAGCAGCAGGCTTTCGGACAAATGAAGCAGCAATCATTGCCCACCCAATGCCGGGAGTGTGAATGGCTGTTTGCCTGCAATGGCGAATGTCCTAAAAACCGCTTCGCACGAACGGCAAGTGGCGAACCGGGACTGAATTATCTGTGCAAGGGATATCATCGTTTTTTCAGTCATGTAGCGCCATACATGGACTTCATGAAGAATGAACTGATGAACCAACGTCCGCCTGCCAATGTAATGAATTTCATAAAACAATAAATTGTATAAACAGATAACAATGAAAATTAGAACCTACTTAGTAGCGCTTGCAGCGCTGGCGTTCGGCTCTACAGCACGTGCCGACGAAGGAATGTGGTTACTGCAACTGATGAAACAGCAGAACTCCATTGAGTTGATGAAAAAACAAGGTTTGAAACTGGAAGCGGATGATTTGTATAATCCGAATGGAGTGTCACTGAAAGATGCGGTAGGTATCTTTGGCGGTGGTTGTACAGGTGAAATCATCTCACCGGAAGGGCTGATTCTGACAAACCATCATTGCGGATACGCTTCTATCCAGCAACATAGCAGCGTGGAACATGACTATCTGACCGATGGTTTCTGGGCAAAAAACCGTGGTGAGGAATTGCCTACTCCGGGATTGAAATTCCAGTTCGTTGACCGTATCGAAGACATTACGGACATCGTGAACCAAAAGATCGCTGCCGGTGAAGTAACTGAAGTAAATGCACTCACCCGCCCGTTCCTCAATAAACTGGCTAAAGAATTGTTTGAGAAGAGCGATCTGAAAGGTAAAAAAGGCATTGAAGTACAAGCTTTGCCGTTCTATGCCGGAAATAAATTCTATTTGTTCTATAAGAAAGTGTACACAGACGTACGTATGGTAGCCGCACCTCCTTCTTCCGTAGGCAAATTTGGTGGCGAGACGGACAACTGGATGTGGCCCCGCCACACGGGTGACTTCTCCATGTTCCGTATCTATGCCGATGCTAACGGTGATCCCGCAGAATATGCAGCATCAAATGTACCTTTGAAGACTCCCAAATATCTGCCTATCTCTATCAAGGGGCTGGAAGAAGGTGATTACGCCATGATCATGGGTTTCCCCGGAAGCACAAGCCGTTACCTCACCGTATCGGAAGTAAAGGAACGTATGGAAGCACAGAACCAACCGCGTATCACTATACGTGGCGCACGCCTCGCCGTATTGAAAGAAGTGATGGCTGCCAGCGACAAAACTCGTATTCAATATGCCAACAAGTATGCCGGCAGCAGCAATTACTGGAAGAACTCCATCGGTATGAATAAAGCGATCATTGATAATGATGTACTGGGTACAAAGGCAGAACAGGAGAAGAAATTCGCAGAATTCGCTAAAGGTAAACCGGAGTACGAAGGTGTAGTAGAAAAAATAGATGCCATTGTAAACCAGACAATGCCGGTGACCGGTCAGTATTACTACCTGATGGAAGCATTCAGTGGCGCCATTGAATTCGGTAGCCCGTACATGGTTATGGATAACCTGAAAAAGGGATTGGAAGAAAAGAACGACTCTCTCATCAATAAGTCTCTCGAACAGTTGAAAGAGGTCTTTGCTGACATCCATAATAAAGACTACGATCATGAAGTAGACCGCAAAGTAGCCAAAGCTATCTTCCCGGTATATGCCGAAATTATTCCGGCAGAACAACGCCCGGCTTTCTATCAGGCTATTGAAAAAGAGTTTAAAGGCGACTATAATGCTTATATTGATGCCATGTATGACAATTCCATCCTGGCAAACCAGGCCAACTTTGACAAGTTCATCAAGAAACCTACAGTAAAAGCTATCGAAAAGGATCTGGCAACTCAATATTCACGCGCCAAGATTGAAAAACTGAGGTCACTGGCACAAGAACTGAACAGTACTTCCAAAGAACTGGCATTACTGCACAAAGCATATATCCGCGGACTGGGCGAAATGAAAGAACCCGTTCCTTCTTATCCGGACGCTAACTTTACCATTCGACTGACGTATGGTAACGTGAAATCATACAATCCGCGTGATGCCGTACATTACAAGTACTATACTACTACGGACGGTATTCTGGAAAAGGAAAATCCCGAGGACCGTGAATTCGTAGTTCCTGCCAAACTGAAGGAGCTGATACTGAAAAAAGACTTCGGACGTTATGCTCTGCCAAACGGTGATATGCCGGTTTGCTTCCTCAGCACAAACGACATCACCGGTGGTAACTCCGGTAGCCCCGTGCTGAATGCAAACGGTGAATTAATCGGTACTGCTTTCGATGGTAACTGGGAGTCTCTTAGCGGTGACATCAATTTTGATAATAACCTGCAACGTTGTATCAATCTGGACATCCGCTATGTACTGTTCATCCTTGAAAAACTGGGAGGATGCGAACATTTGATTAAAGAAATGAAAATTGTAGAATGAGAAAAACAATCTTATCCCTATTCATAACATCACTTGCCTTCGCCGCACACGCTGACGAAGGCATGTGGATGCTGACCGATCTGCAAAAGCAGAACGAAGTCGCTATGACGGAACTGGGATTACTAATCCCGGTGAACCAGATTTATAATCCTGACGGCATCGCCCTGAAAGATGCAGTGGTTCACTTCGGTGGCGGTTGCACAGGTGAAGTGATCTCTGCCGAAGGATTGGTACTGACTAACCATCATTGTGGCTATGGTTCTATCCAACAGCACAGTACAGTGGAGCATGACTATCTGACAGATGGATTCTGGGCAATGAACCGCGAAGAAGAGCTTCCCTGTAAAGGACTTACCATTACTTACATTGATGAAATCCTGGATGTAACAGACTACGTCAACGAACAGTTGAAGATAGATCCGGACCCAAACGGTACAAACTATCTGTCACCCAAATACCTGAAAGAAGTAGCCGAGCGCTTCTCTTCCGAACAAGGCATTGCCCTGACACCGGGACGCAAGCTTGAACTGAAAGCTTTCTATGGTGGTAACCGCTACTACCTGTTTGTTAAAACCACTTACAGTGACATCCGTATGGTGGGTACACCTCCCTCTTCTATCGGTAAATTCGGTGCGGATACCGATAACTGGATGTGGCCGCGACATACAGGTGACTTCTCTTTGTTCCGCATATATGCCGACAAGGACGGAAATCCGGTGGAATACTCCAAGGATAACGTTCCCCTGAAAGTGAAGAAACATCTTACCATCAGCCTTGCCGGATACAAAGAAGGTGACTTCACTTTCGTCATGGGATTTCCCGGACGCAACTGGCGCTATATGATTTCCGACGAAGTGGAAGAACGCATGCAAACCACTAATTTCATGCGCCATCATGTACGTGGTGTTCGCCAGGAAGCATTGATGGAACAAATGCAGAAAGATCCTGCTGTACGTATCCATTATGCCAGTAAGTATGCCTCTTCTGCCAATTATTGGAAAAATGCCATTGGTATGAACGAAGGGCTTATCCGCCTGAAAGTACTCGACACGAAACGTGCCCAGCAGGAACAACTCTTGGCTCGCGGACGTGAACAGGGTGATGATTCTTATCAGAAAGCATTCGATCAAATACGCAGTATCGTTGAGCATCGCCGCCCTGCCCTCTATCATCAGCAAGCCATTCAGGAAGCATTGGTGACAGGCCTGGACTTTATGCGCATCCCCAACACTTCTGCCATGCTGGCTGCCCTGAAAAGCAAGGATAAGGCACAGATAAAGGCTGCCGCTGATAGCTTAAAGATTGCCGCTGACAAATACTTTGCTTCCGTACCTTTCCCTGATGTGGAACGTACAGTTGCCAAGAAAATGTTGCAGACTTATATGCAATATATCCCGGCGGAACAACGCATCAGCATCTTTGAGGTCATTGACAAACGTTTCAAAGGTAACAGTGATGCCTTTGTCGATGCTTGTTTCGACCACTCTATCTTCGGCAAGAAGGAAAACTTTGAAAAGTTCATCCGAAAACCGGGCTCGTATAAGTTGGGATTTGACTGGATGGTACTGTTCAAACATTCCATCACAGACGGACTGTTGCAGACCGCCATTGCTATGGCAGACGCCAACAAGAATTACAATGCCGCACACAAAGTATGGGTAAAAGGTATGATGGACATGAAACGGAATGCAGGTACTCCCATTTATCCGGATGCCAACTCCACCCTGCGCCTCACCTACGGAAAGGTGTTGCCTTATAAACCGGCTGACGGAGTGGAATATGGTTACTATACCACCCTCAAAGGTGCCATGGAAAAGGAAGATCCCGACAATTGGGAGTTTGTGATTCCCGCCAAATTAAAACAACTGTATCAGTCCAAGGACTTCGGACGCTATGCCATGCCGAATGGTGAAATGCCTATCTGCTTCATTGTGAATACAGACAACACAGGCGGTAACTCCGGCAGTCCGGTATTCAACGCCAAAGGTGAGCTCATCGGTACAGGTTTCGACCGCAATTATGAAGGACTTACAGGAGATATAGCCTTCCGCCCCTCTTCACAGCGTGCAGCCTGCGTAGACATTCGTTACACTTTATTTATCATAGAGAAGTATGCCGGTGCCTCACATATTATCAAGGAGCTGACTATTGCGGAATAAATAAAAAGAAGTATAAAAATATCACTCGGATATTCAAGTGAACCATAATTCGCCCCTGCAAGTAAAGTGAATAACTAAAGTCAATCACAATGTTTGCAGGGGCGAAATGTTTTCATTCAACCATAGTACAACAGTTACCCACAGAGCACCCAGGAAAGAAATCAGAATCATTTGATAAGTTTTCCGATGGAAAATGTTTCAAAATTGAAAGTATTCTAAAAAATACCCAAATATGCCATTTAAATAGTATGAAAAGCAATAGATCGTGAACAAAAGACACCACAAACTGTTTCACTATACAGACAACAACACTAATATTGTATTTATACAAAAAAATGAATTAATAACAGAAAGGAAAAGATTATGGAGAAATTTGAAGAACTTATACAATCAGAAAAACCTGTTTTAGTAGACTTTTTTGCAACTTGGTGTGGCCCATGTAAGGCAATGCATCCCGTATTGGAAGAGCTGAAAGGACAAATCGGTGATGGTGCCCGCATCGTGAAAATCGATGTAGACCAACATGAGGAACTGGCTGCTAAGTATCGTATACAAGCGGTACCCACTTTTATCGTATTCAAGAAAGGTGAAGCCGTTTGGCGTCATTCCGGAGTTATTAAGGGCAGTGAGCTGAAAGGCGTCATTGAACAAAATTCATAAAGAACAAACATTATGAAGAAAGTACTAACCTTTGCCATTCTGATTTTTGCCAGCGTACTGACATTCGCCTGCAAGGATGGAGCAAAAGCACAACCCAATGAACCGGAACAAAAAGAAGCCAAGAGCGGAGAAGTAATCGTAATGAACAAGGATATGTTTATTAAAGATGTATTCGATTACGAGAAATCCCAGGACTGGAAATATAAGGGTGACAAACCCGCCATTATTGACTTGTATGCCGACTGGTGTGGTCCCTGCCGCATGACAGCGCCCATCATGAAAGATCTGGCAAAAGAATACGCCGGAAAGATCGTGATCTACAAAGTGAATGTGGACAAAGAACGTGAACTTGCCGCATTATTCAATGCAAGCAGCATTCCTCTCTTTGTATTCATTCCGATGGAAGGAGAACCTCAGCTTTTCCGTGGTGCAGCTGATAAAGCCACTTACCAAAAGGCAATTGAAGATTTCTTGTTAAAGAAGAAATAATATATAAGAAAAAGTCACTGGAGTTATGTATGAATGAGGAGTGGCATATCTTTCCACTCATTATTGTACATCTCCGTGACAGTGTGATAACCGGACGCTTGCAGGGCCATCAAAGCTTGCAGGCGTCCGTTGTTTATACGCTCCGGGTAGTGGGAATCACTATTAACCTGTACACGGATTCCCTTTTCAAGCAATACAGGGAAGTAGCGTTCATTAGGATAGAAAGTGCCCAATTCCAGATAAGATTTTGTATTAATCTCTACGATATATCCTTTTCGGGCAATAGCATCAAAATATCCCTGAATCAAAGCATCATACCAAGGTTCATCCAGTAAGCCGGGATGATAAGCAGATGCGTTATAGTGCATTTTGTCAGCATGACCGACAATATCAAAACCGCCCAGTTCCACCATACGCATCAAACGGTCATAATAAAGATGCACCACTCTCACCAGATCACCATTGAAATGTTTATCCACAACTCTGCAGAATTTATCAGCCGTCACATCCACATCCACTATTTCTCCCTTATCATCATAAAGCAAGTGCACAGAACCGATACGGTAATCCAACGGTAATTCGCGGAAACGGACAACAGACGGATTGCTCTCTTCATTCAGATAGTCAATCTCCAGACCGATATAGAGTTCTATTTGTCCGGTATACTTAGCCTTCAGACGATGGAATTCGGCCAGATAGTCATCCATAGCGTCCCACTCCATAGTCCACGCTGTAGAAAACGGCAGAGGGGCATGGGAAGAAAATCCATAAGAAGTAAATCCTTCACTCAGGGCAAAGCGGATAAAGTCTTCCATATTAGCACGTCCGTCGCAATATAAGCTATGACTATGATAGTTCGTTAAATTTCCAGTTCTGTTGCTCATAATTTTATCATCTTATCATTTATCATCTTATCAACCATCTTATCACCCTATCATTCTTCTATTTCACTAAGTTCCAGCCAACGCATGGTCTTTTCATCAATCAAATCCGTGATCTCGGGCAAACGCTTTGATTTCTCCGTGAGTTCTTCTACGGATAAGGTGCCACTGCACAGGGCAGCTTCAATGGTTTTCTTTTCGTCCTCCAATGTAGCTATTTCCTGCTCCAGCTGTTCAAACTCCCTTTTCTCTTTAAAGGACATCCGGCGTTTTTCATTCAAACGCACTTTAGCGGTTTTATCTTCCTGCGGTTTAGAGGCTTCTTTTTCTTTCTCCTTTTCCAGTCGGGCTTTTTCTTCCTTCCAGTCACGGTACTGGGTATAATTTCCGGGGAAATCACGGATATCTGCCTGACCGTTGAAGACTAACATGTGGTCTACTACTTTATCCATAAAATAGCGGTCGTGGCTTACTACGATAACACAACCCTTGAAATTCTGTAAATACTCTTCCAGCACATTCAGGGTAATGATATCCAGATCATTGGTAGGCTCATCCAGCACAAGGAAATTAGGATTACGCATCAATACCGTACACAGATACAGGCGACGGCGTTCTCCACCACTCAGTTTATAAACATAGCTATGCTGGGTTTCGGGAGTGAAGAGAAAATGTTGCAGAAACTGGGAAGCGGTCAGCTTTTTACCATTACCTAACTCTATGACTTCGGCGATATCCTGTACCACATCAATCACTTTCATCTGCTCATCGAACTGTAAGCCATCCTGCGAATAATAACCGAAACGTACCGTTTCTCCGATATCAATCGTTCCGCTATCGGCTTTCTCCTCTCCCATCAGTATTTTGATAAAAGTAGATTTACCGGTACCGTTATTACCTACAATGCCCATCTTTTCATAACGGGCAAAAATGTAAGAAAAGTCTTCTAATATTTTAAGGTCACCAAACGACTTGTACAGATGGTCTGCTTCGAATATCTTGCTACCGATGTAGGAGGCCTTTACTTCCAGTTTCACATTGTCGTTATTAAACCGCTGTTTAGCTACTTTCTCCAGTTCATAGAAAGCTTCTTCGCGATAACGCGCTTTATGCCCGCGGGCTTGCGGCATACGACGCATCCATTCCAACTCAGTGCGATACAGATTGTTGGCACGGGTTATTTCAACATTCGTTGCATCGATACGCTCTTGACGTTTCTCCAGGTAATAGCTATAATTTCCCTTATATTGATAGATCTGACGATTGTCTATTTCAATGATTTCGGTACAGACACGGTCGAGGAAGTAACGGTCGTGCGTCACCATGAGCAGACTCAGGTTTGTGCGGCGCAGATAATCTTCCAACCATTCAGTCATATCAAGATCGAGATGGTTGGTCGGCTCATCCAGAATCAGCAGGTCAGGCTCAGTGATAAGGGTATTGGCAAGCGCCACGCGCTTCAACTGTCCACCGGAAAGATGCTTTACTTGCTGATCGAAGTTTCTTATCTTCAACTGGGAAAGAATTTGCTTGGCCTTCTGCTCATACTCCCATGCTTTTTCATGATCCATGCGCACCAGGATTTCGTCCAAACCAGGATGTCCTTCTGTTTCCATGCAGCGTTCGTACTCCTTTATCAGTTCTACCGTACTGTTGCCATGATGGAAACAAGCTTCCAGAACGGTCAGTCCTTCGGGATATTGCGGGTCTTGTTCCAAATATCCTACCCTAAGGTCACGACGAAAAGAAATGGTTCCACTGTCATAGCCTTCTTTTCCGGCAATGATATTCAACAAAGTAGTTTTACCACTGCCGTTTTTGGCAATCAGTCCGATACGTTGCCCTTCGGCCACACCGAGCGAAGTATTCTCAAGCAATACCAAATCACCGAATGACTTGGTCAAATTTTCTATCTGAAGATAACTAATCACAGTTTAAGATTTATAATTTATAATTTATGATTTATGGCTGGTTGGCAAATGATCAGAGTAAGGATTTGTAGGTTTCTGCCAGATTGCAAGGTTCCCCTGCCTTCACTTTGCTCCACACTAATTTCATGGGGTCAATCCATTCTCCGGTAGTAAGATTCTGCAATACAGGAGCTTCACGATTACCATCTATCAGAGTCATCCATTCTAACCCATCTACTTCATTGGCAAGAATCACACAGATGGCAATACCAAATGAAAGCCATGCTTCTTTCTTCTTCGGACCGATAGTCCCACTATCAATGATCTGCTGCATGCTGTCCAAATCTTCTTCCATACCCTGGAAATCTTTTTTCAGTTGTTCTTTTACAGTAGTGGTCACCCACTCAAAAGCTTCATTAATCTGGTAGATTTCGGACAGGCGAACCGGTATAAGCTCTGCCGGATATTTCACTCCCTCTTTACGTATTTCCAACGAGGCGATAACGGCTTCGGCCTCTGCCACAGATGCTCCCTTGCTTACCGTAAAGGAACATTCAAAGGCAACATCATCCACACCGGTAATCCAAAGATGAGAAGTATAATAAGCTCCTTCTTCTTCAAACATCTCCTTACTGTAAGCACATGCCAAGCTTCCTATTTTAACGGAGACTGCCGAAGGATTGTCTTTCAATTCCTGACGGGTAACTTCCCGACCATACATAGCGTTACCTTTATATGCAGAAATACGAAAATTCCCAGTCCATTCACTTGGATTATAGAAGAGAAAAGAGCCTTCCCCATCTTCAAACTCATTCCAGTCCGCGGGATACAACATGGAAAACCATGCTCCCGGAGAGATAAATTTCTTGCTTTGTGCCATTGCTATTCAGAGATTAATAACGAGGCCACCTGACCTCGTTCGGCAAAAGTAACATTACATCCGTTGATATGCAAACAAACAGAAACAAAAAACAGCCGATTCTCACGAACCGACTGTCCCAATCATCATCTATGAATGAAGACCGTTACAGTCTTCAATATCTTATTAAATCTCTATGAAACTTCAAAGAAAATCATATTTCTGTTTCCGAGCGCAAAGATAATCAATGAAATATATAGATTCCCAATATTTTAAGATATTTAAATTAACGTTCTATAAACTATGGAATTTTATAGATTAATATGCAAAAAAGGAGCCGATTCTCACGAACCGACTGCCCCAATCATCATTTATGAATGAAGACTTAAAAGTCTTCGCTTGTTTTATTTCAAATTAAACATATTATTTTCAATCGGCTGAATCCCACCATACAGGATATGTCCAGATGTCATCATCATTATAGTTGGGTTGAATGGCCCTAAGCTGATCTGCATTATAATTGATTTCATGAGAACATTGCTTTATACGACGCCATTGTTTACCTTGTGGAATACCCTTCAGTGAAGCTGCATTTACAGAATATTCATAAGGCATTTGCCATCCCATATAATTTTTATAATCATGACGACGCATATCATTCCAATTCACAGTTGAGTAAAGCATCGCAATAAACTTCTGACTCATAATCTTTTCCAATGTTATGTCTGATGCAGTGCCAATGGCACCATTTAGGAACTCGTCTATTTTTACCTGTTCCATTTGTCCCATTGAAGGACAGTCAGTATAGGCTGCATCGCCGGTCCAAATCGTCAACATCTTGTTTAGTTCATCGATATTAGCCTTGATGCCGTCCTTATAGGCATTAAAAGCTTCTGTTTTTTTACTTTGCTTAAAGAGTACCTCAGCCTTGATAAAGCAGGCTTCAGCATAAGTAGCCCACAGATAAGGACTATTAGGACGGACATAAACGTTACCCGATGAAGGATACCAATTATCAATAGCCCGATAGAAAATATTAGGTGTACTGTAAACGCCTACAGAACCCGCATAAATACCTACATAAATGGAGTCTGATGCACGAGTGTCTATGGATGGATTCCAACCGCCCTCTTTACGGCTGATAAAATTAGCCATACCATTGGGTATACGAACGTCCGATTGCATATCAACTCCTGCACCACGTTTCCAAATTTTAGTTCCATTCTCACTGAATTGACGCCAAGCAATAATCTTATCTGCACGCGGATCTTCGATGCCCTTATTATCAAAATCAGTCAATAGATCTACAAGCCATTTTGTTGGTAATGTGATATGGCGGTTACCATTGTAAGTTTGATTCCAGTTATAATTGGTCTGCATAGGATCAGTGGAAATAAAATCTTTTGAAGACTCTCTAATATCCTGACATTCAATATATGTATCATCATCAATGCTTTGTTGCGCCTTGTTTAAACAATCAAGAATAGTTTCAGGATCATAGTATGCAGATTTCTTCGACATTTGATTGATAGTACGAGCCTTTAACAGGTAGGCCATCTTAACCCACTTATCAATATTACCACCATTCCAGCTATCACCTTCGGACAATGCCGGTTGTCCTACCGCCTGAGTTTTTCCAAATTGTTCAATAGCTTCATCAATGTCTTTTAAAGACTCAGTATAGATGGTTTCACCTGTATCATATTTGGGATGAGGGCTAATACTATTAGCCTCAAAATAAGGCATTTCACCATACATATCAGCCATTAAAAGGAAGCCATAAGCCTTAAGCAATTTAGCAGCACCTGCATAGTGCCATGCTTCTGAAGCAATAGCCTTGTCATACATATCTACCAGATTGGGACCCGCACCAACAAAGAATTGTTGATAGGAGGTAGTACTCAATGAACTAGTAGCCTCCCATTGTGCAGAACAACCATCACGATGTGTACGAGAAGTAGCAGTAAACGCCTGGCAAATAAATTGCGAGCGATATCCATGTGCACCGGTTGCATAAGCCAAGTGATATTGAATCCACGGAAGCAAAGTCTTTACAGAAACGGCAGCTTGGGCGGGAGTATTGGGATCCTCATTGACGTCCAGCCAATCTGTACAAGAGGCAAATGTCATTAACCCTGCTACACTTAATATAATTGATTTAAATAGTTTCATATTTCTAAATTTTAGCAGTTGAAAAATTAGAATGTTACATTAAAGCCAAACGCAAAACTTGCAGTTGGCGGTACACAGCAGTAATCAATACCCGTTGCACCGGAACCGGAAATACCGGAACCTGCAGAAGAAGATTCGGGATCACCACGATAGTTAGTAAACAAAAGCAAATTATTGGCTGTCGCGGATACATTGGCACGCTTTATGCCTATTTTGGCCAAAAATGCCTTAGGAAGTTCATAGTTCAAAGAAATAGTACGAAGACGGAGCGAGTTGACTTTAGTGATATAATTAAGACCTTCACGATAGTAGTAATCTGTATAATATTTTTGGATTACTTCTTTTCCTGAAACCTGAGCTCCATTGAGGTTATAAGTTTCATTAGCATTGAATGTATAAGTTACATCTTTATAGGTATCACCATCTTGCTGGGCACCCGCAATAGTCAATGATTCACGGTCAGCTGTTAAATCACTAAGCCCCTTACCAACCAAATAGTAATCAGTACCGTTATATATATCACCACCTATCCGGAACTCCCACAACATATTGAATGTCCAATTCTTATAGCTGATAGTATTATTAAAACCACCTTGGATTTTAGGTTCACGATTACCTATAAGCACGCGGGTATCCTTATCATACGTAGGCATTCCATATTGGTCAAGAATTACCTTGCCATCATCAGTATATTTATAGTGATATCCGGAAATACCCAAGAATGGACCATTATTGAATGACGCAGCCTGAGCATCACCAAATTGCACATCCGTAACATACAGCACATCTGTGCCTACTGGCAATTTTTTAACAGTACCACGATTCCCGTAAAGATTCAAGCTTGCATCCCAAGTCCAGTCTTTAGTTTGTATCGGAGTACCACTGATTGTAAGTTCCATACCTTTGTTATAGACATCACCGATATTCTGGGCAAAGAATATGAAACCCGTGGATTGCGGACCACGCGGAGAAATAATCTGATCAAGTGAGTTATTAGTATAATAAGCATAGTCTAGGCGCAAACGATTCTTTAAGAAACGTAACTCAAGACCTATTTCTGTTGATTCCGTCATCTCGGGTTTCAATACCGGATTACCACGGCTCCAGCTCGTTCCATATCCGGTTATTCCCCCAAGCATTGTTGCTGCATTTTCCAAATAAGTAGTTGTAGCATAAGGACTGGCATCTTTACCTACTTTGGCCCAACTTACACGAAGTTTACCAAAGCTAAGAAAGCTATCATCCATCAATCCCCTGTCTTGCAAGAACTGAGTAAATACCAAACTTCCGCTGACAGATGGATAGAAATACGAACGGTTTTCCACAGGCAGCGTAGAAGACCAGTCATTACGACCTGTAGCTGTTAAAAATATTGTATTTTTCCAGTCAACACGGAATTCGCCAAACACACCGACAAGACGGTGCTTGCTACGATTTACAACAAGATACTTATCAGCTGTTGAAATATTACCAAATGAATAGAACCCCGGAATAACAAAATTCCAACCATAACGATAGTTAGTCGTCGACTTCGTGGCATCTGTTGCAGTGCCAAGCATCAAGTTAAAATTAAAATCACCAAACGACTTGCTGAAGTTAGTCATCAAGTTAGTAGACAAATATTGGTAACGAAGAGAGTTTTCACTCATCATTCCATTTTGCCACAGATCTTTCACAGCTGCGCCTTCAGCAATACGATTACTATTTTCTGTCGTATATGAATCAACACCCATACGATAAGAAATCCACCACCAATCTGTAATATCAGCTTTCACACTGAAACTACCCGTAAAACGTTCTGTATCATCCTTCAGTCTGTAATTATCAAGCATCCAATAAGGATTTTCAACATCAGCGGATAGCTCTTGGCGACCTTCGAATATACGATATTTTGAACCATCTTCATTTAAATAATGCTTCATATCATCACTGCGTGCCCATCCATAAAGAGCAACCATGGAACCCGTCCCTGATGAATCATGAAGACCTGCAGAAGTTAAAGTTTTGCTTGTACGAGCCTGAGAATAGGCTACATTAGCATTAAATGTTAGCATTTTCCATCTTTGCTCGGCATTGAAGCGGAAAGTCGTCTTTGTATAACCGGTAGTCGGAATTATGCCATCTTGGTCATAGAATGAACCGGACAAGAAAAAGTTACCAGTCTTATTACCACCTGATACACTCACATTAGTGTCCCATGCACCTCCGTTTTGAAAGAAATCTCCAACATTGTCATAAGCTGTTTCTCCAGCTGCATAAGGTTCTCCCCAAGAATTTGTAGTAAAATCATCTACTATAGCCTTACCACTCGAATCAAGGCCGTTGTAAAATCCTCTCTTATACATGGATTGAGTTTTCGGGAGCGATTTGACCCATGAAGTAAGATACTTTGCACTCAAATTTACTTCCACATTACCTTCTTTACCTTTCTTTGTCGTAATAAGAATAACACCGGCTGCAGCACGAGAACCGTATAGAGCCGATGCTGCAGGTCCTTTAAGAATTGACATATTCTCAATATCTTCCGGATTAATATCCATAACACGATTAGAGCCTGTTGTAGCTGAAGCTTTCATCCCATCATATGCAGAGTTACCGATTATTGAAGTTGAGTTATCATAGATAACGCCATCAACAACGAATAATGGCTGATTGTCGCGTTCGAGTGATGTTCCACCACGAAGGATAATCTGAGAACCTGCACCAGCCGCACCTGACGTCTGCGTAATCGTCACACCCGCCACCTTACCAGCCAAAGAATTGATCGCATTGGTACTCTTGTTCTTCATCAATTCTTTCGCATTTACATCATCCACAGCATACCCCAAAGATTTGCGTTCTTTTTTGATACCCATCGCTGTTACTACAACTTCCTCCAGCGCCTGAGTATCATCTGCCAAAGTCACATTATAGATACTTCCCGCACCTACTTTTATTTCAGCCGAAGTATACCCCACAAATGAAATTACCAATGTGCTACCTTGCTGGGCATCCACAGAGAAATTACCATCCACATTTGTCACAGTACCCGTACCTGTGCCTTTCACTAACACACTGGCGCCAATAATTGGTTCGCCTGTCGCATCCATAACTTTACCTGTGATTTTCTTTGCCTGCAGAGTACTTTGGGTACTTGGTATAAGGGGAGTATATTCTTTTTTTTGCTTCAATTAATAATCCGATATTAATATTGAGTTTAATTAATAGCAATAAAGGAGAGAATCCTGAAGTGTGTCTCTTTATTTTCTACTATTATATATAAAATAGTATATATATATAATAATTTACCTTGTGTAGGTATTAATGCAATTTACATCGCATCAACACTAATATTTGCTTATATATGACACTATGGTGGAAATTTATTTCTTAAAATATCAATATGATTATTTTATAAAACTATTATAATCAAATATCTTTTATACAGGTTTACGAGTTATATGTTAATAAAATATTCTATAACCTACTAAATCATAAAAACAAATATATTAGTAATCGTTTGCATATTTTTAGCACTATCTGTACTATGAATACTAAATATATTCATATATTTGCAAACAAATCCAAATTAGAGAGCTTATGAAAAACGATTATTGCTTATCATTAGTATTGCTTGCATTATTTGGGATGTCTTCTCCATATTCAGCTAAGGCTTTTACTGGAGATAATATACCAAGTACCCAAAGAACTAAATGACATCATTGCTAACCATTTCCTATTTTCCAATAGGCTGTATCTTCCTTCTCACATCCTTAGAAATCTCCAAAAACATGTAATTCAATTTCCCGGAATGTATTCCTTCTTCATTTTGCTTATACTTATTATTAGCGTATTGCTTAGACTTATCGAATGTTAGTCGTGACATTTGATTCTGTGATTTACCTACCATCGTTGAATCCAGCTTCTCATCCGGAAAGAAATCATCCAGATCCACATCTCCAATCATAGTAGTTTCAAGGAAGTTCATATTCTTACGACCGGCATCCGTGTAATATCCCACAAACATGTGTCCTGGAGTACGAACTAATATTGGTTCTATATTAATGGCACGAAGCAAGGAAGCAAACAGCACACTACCATCCACACAATTAATCTGCGAAGACTCCAGCGCATCATCAAACGTGCGAACACGCTGGGAAAAGACCACATTACTGGACAAACTGGTATTGGAAACAGAACTGTAACGGAAATTACGCTTTTGAAGTACGTTCCATAGAGCATAGACTTGCTTGTCCACCACTTCAGCATTGCCACCTTGATAGCCCAAGAAACGATTGACAATACGGGTGTTCAGTGCTTCACGCAACAATTTGTCAATCATCGGATTTTCCTCATTGACGTATGCCGCAAAGAAAATACCGGTATCATGAAATTTAGTTCCGTTCGTGACATACCCCAACAGACATTCATTAATGCTGCGAACAGAAAAAGTACGAACCCGCTGCCCCAAATCCTTATCATTCATTTCTACCTTAACAGCCACACTAACCGGTTCCGCCTGGTTATTATTCTTCAGCGCTTCGTAATTCCAGATAATATCGGGATAGATCGTATATTCCGTCCGTGGTTTAGCCAACACAAACTCAGATACGGAACGGGAAAAGAACGGAGTTTCAGCAACTTCAATACGCACCCTGCTATACGCCTTCCCCGAACGAATCCGGATAGAAATGCAGGATTTAGAATTACCCACATATAAGGAATCAGCCGGAACAATGACTTGAGCATCCGTCGTCGCTACAGAAAGAATACTGGAAGGAAAGATGTTGCCTCCCAACTCATCCGTTATCTCAAACCCGGAACGGAACGGAGCCGTATTCAGCCAAAAGGAACCTGCCACAACAACCACCAATAAAGCTATCAGAGCGGGCAAACGCCATTTATATCGCCGAAAATTTATATTAGTCAACTCTTTCATACCAATGTTATTTATATTAAGACAAAGGTAAGTATAAAAACTGAAAAACTAGGATGTAAAAGTAATAGTTTACAGTTCTTCACCTTACCAAAACCGTGTCAAAGCCTTACCAACTCCGTGTCAGGTTCGTACCATCTCCGTACCTATACGCTTGAACCTGATACGGACCCAATACGGAGTTAATACGGACCCGGTACAGAGTTTCTACGGATCTGACACGGAGTTGGCATGGACTTGATACGGACTTGACACGGACCAAATTACCTTCAGTACATACTAAAATGTAACCGAATTGTAACACGTGTTTCACTTTCCCGTAACAAAAACACCGCACCTTTGTCGCTGAAAAGAAATAAAGTATAACTTTGTGGTAGGAGAATTTGTTTTGAATACCTCATATTAATTAGAAAAAGCAATGAACGATTATCGTATTTTAGTTGTAGACGATGAAGAGGACCTTTGCGAGATCCTGAAATTCAACCTTGAGAATGAAGGGTATGAAGTGGATACTGCCAACTCTGCCGAAGAGGCATTGAAAATGGATATCGGTAGCTACAATCTGTTACTGCTGGACGTGATGATGGGAGAAATATCCGGTTTCAAAATGGCCAGCTTACTAAAGAAAGACAAGAAGACCGCTCAGGTACCTATTATATTCATCACCGCCAAGGATACGGAAAATGATACGGTAACCGGATTCAACCTAGGAGCTGATGATTACATCTCCAAACCTTTCTCTCTGCGTGAAGTCATCGCACGCGTCAAAGCTGTATTGCGTCGCACCCAACAGGGAGAACCGGAACGGGCACCGGAGCAAATCTGCTACAAGACGTTAGTCATTGATATTGTAAAAAAGAAAGTTAGTATCGACGGGGAGGAAGCCCCTCTCACCAAAAAGGAATTTGAGATATTACTTTTACTCCTCCAGAGCAAGGGACGCGTATTCTCCCGCGAAGATATACTGGCACGGATATGGAGCGACGAGGTCTATGTGTTGGACCGCACCATCGATGTGAATATCACCCGTTTGCGTAAGAAAATAGGAATTTATGGTAAATGCATCGTAACTCGCTTAGGATATGGATACTGCTTCGAAGCTGAATAATACCACACATTTCCTGTCGTTCAGCCGGAAGTTATTTCTTTCGGTCATTTCACTGTTTCTGGTATTTGCCGGATGCTTCCTGGCATATCAATACCAGCGTGAAAAAGAATATAAGATAGATCTGCTGGATATACAGCTACAGGACTATAATGAACGGTTGCACCAGGAGCTTGCCCACATTCCGGACAGCTTATGGAACACTACTCTAGAACGATACCTGCAAAAGTACATCAAACAGGATTTACGTATTACAGTAGTTGATGTACAAGGTGACGTATTATATGACAGCTTCGAAAATCAGAAGTTAGGTAATCACATCAATCGCCCGGAAGTGCAAAAAGCGTTGGCAGAAGGAAAAGGATATGATGTACGCCGTACTTCCGAAACAACAGGAGTGCCCTACTTCTATTCTGCCACACTCTATGAAGGCTACATTATACGCTCCGCCCTCCCCTATGACCTGAACCTTGTAAGACACCTTGCAGCAGACCAGCACTACATCTGGTTTACCCTCATCGTATCATTACTATTAATTTTCATCTTCTACAAATTCACCTCTAAACTGGGGACAGCCATCAATCAGCTACGCGAGTTTGCCAAACGTGCCGATAAGAATGAGCCTGTGGAAACAGATATGCACTCCGCCTTCCCACACAACGAACTGGGGGAGATTTCACAGCATATCATCCAGATATACAAGCGACTGCGGGAAACCAAAGAGGCGCTATACATTGAACGGGAGAAATTGATCACCCACTTACAAACCTCGCATGAAGGATTGGGCGTATTCAATAAGGACAAGAAAGAAATCCTGGTCAACAACCTGTTCACACAGTACAGCAACCTGATTTCGGACTCCAACCTGCAAACAACAGAGGAAATATTCTCCATCAGTGAGTTCCAGAAAATCACGGATTTCATCAACAAGACTCCCAAGCGTCCGGGCAAGGAAGAAAAGCGTATGTCTATCAGCATCAATAAGAATGGACGTATGTTTATTGTGGAATGTATTATATTCCAAGACTTAAGCTTCGAGATATCCATCAATGATGTCACCCAGGAAGAAGAGCAGATCCGCCTGAAACGCCAGTTGACACAGAACATCGCACATGAACTGAAGACCCCGGTCAGCAGTATACAGGGCTATTTGGAAACCATCGTGAACAATGAAAACATTTCGCGGGAGAAGATGCAGACATTCCTGGAGCGATGCTATGCTCAAAGCAATCGGCTAAGCCGACTGCTACGCGACATCTCCGTATTAACGCGTATGGACGAAGCCGCCAACATGATCGACATGGAGAAAGTAGACATCAGCCTGTTGGTAGGCAATATCGTAAACGAGGTATCCCTGGAACTGGAAGAAAAGCATATCACCGTAGTCAACTCCCTAAAACCGAAGATACAACTACGGGGAAACTATTCCCTACTATACTCCATTTTCCGCAACCTGATGGACAATGCCATTGCCTATGCAGGCACGGATATACGCATCAACATCAGTTGTTTCCGCGAGGACGAGAATTTCTACTATTTCAGTTTTGCCGATACCGGCGTAGGCGTCTCTCCCGAACATCTGAACCGCTTATTCGAACGCTTCTATCGGGTGGATAAAGGACGCTCACGCAAACTGGGCGGCACAGGATTGGGATTGGCTATCGTAAAGAACTCGGTAATCATCCATGGAGGTACCATTTCGGCCAAGAACAACCAGGGTGGCGGATTGGAATTCGTATTCACACTGGCAAAAGAAAAATAATCACTTATCACTAACCACTAATCACTTTTTTCCTTATCTTTGCGATGCATTGGTTTACTGTCTTTGTTCGGAGACGGTAATTAAAAGGGAATCAGGTGCAAATCCTGAACAGTCCCGCTGCTGTAAGTTTCATGATAGGTTGCAGGCAAACTACCAATAGCCACTGGAAGGCCGCTTCCGGGAAGGCGCCTGGCAACAGAAGCAAGTCAGAAGACCTGCCATGCACTGTTTTTATCACTGCTTTCGAGGAAAAAGCGTTGAGTCTAATGAAACGGGCAAATCGTCCCATCATTTCATTCATCCACTCTGCTTCAAAGAAAGTAAGGAACAATAAACTCTGCCAAGTTTATTTGAATGGTGTCCGGTCGAAGGGATTTCGCCCGGACATTTTATTCTGTAACTTTCCCAAAACAAATTTCATCATCCGCGTGTTATACATACAGTAAACAATTAATACGAAGAGTTATGGAAGCAGATTATGAACTGATCGACAATGAAGAACGTCGCCAATATGAGTTCCATGTCGAAAAATATACTCCAAAGATTGAGTATATGAAATCAACAAATGGAGAGATTTACCTGACACACACCGAAGTACCCACTCAATTAGGTGGTAAAGGCATCGGCAGCCAGTTAGTAGAAAAAGCATTAAAAGATATAGAAAAACAAGGACTAAGGTTAGTACCTCTCTGCCCGTTTGTAGCGGGATACATTCACAAACATCCCGAATGGAAAAGAATTGTAATGAAAGGTATTCACATTCAATAATAAATAGTTATGAATATAAAGAAAGAATATACGAACGGGGAAGTGACCATCATCTGGCAACCCGGCCTGTGCCAACATGCAGGCATTTGTACCAAGACCCTTCCGAATGTGTATCATCCGAAAGAAAAACCGTGGATAACGGCTGAAAATGCAACGACGGAAGAATTGATTGCTCAAATCAAGAAATGCCCGTCGGGAGCATTAAGTTACAGAATGAATAACGAGAAAGAAGATAAATAAAAGAAATGAGGTTACCCCTTCAACATATGAATTCGGGTAACCTCATTTGTATTATGAAAAAGAAAGTAGTTATGTACGTTCCAATTGAACAGTGAAATGACGCATCAGGGGAGCCTCCCAAGTAATACGGACTCCATTAGTAATACTTTCACGACGGTCGAAAACATTCTTCAACGCTACTGCAATCACGTTCATGTGATTATCCGTATATACGCGGCGGGGAATAGCCAGGCGCAATAAATCCAGCCCGGTAAAACGGTTCTCACGGGTAACCGGATCACGGTCTGCCAGGATATAACCGATTTCACATCCTCTGATACCAGCTTCAAGATATAGCTCAACCGTTAGAGTCTGTGCCGGGAATTCATTCTTCGGTACATGCGTCAGTACCTTCGTTGCATCCACAAAGATGGCATGTCCGCCTGCTGGACGCTGATATGGAATACCATATTCATCCAACTTCTTTGCCAGATATTCCACCTGACGGATGCGGGTTTCCAAATTATCAAATTCCGTATTCTCATCCAGTCCTGTGGCAAGTGCATTCATGTCACGACCATTCATGCCACCGTAAGTAAGATACCCTTCATATTGCACGCAAAAGCCTTTGGCACCTTCATACCAATCTTTTTTTCGTGTAGCAATGAAGCCTCCCATATTGACGATACCATCCTTCTTGGCACTCATAGTCATACCATCTGCCAGGTCGAACATCTCTTTCGTAATTTCCTTTATCGTTTTACCGCTATAGCCATCTTCACGCATTTTGATGAAGTAAGCGTTTTCCGCAAAACGTGCGGAGTCAAATAATACAGGTTTATTATACTTATCCGCAAGAGCACGGACTTCACGAAGATTCTGCATGGATACGGGCTGCCCGCCGGCCGTGTTGTTCGTAATGGTAACGATGATAAACGGTATGCGGTCACCATGTTCCTGCAACGCTTTTTCCAGCTTCACAGGATCGACATTACCTTTAAAAGGTATTTCCAGCTGAGTATTCTTCGCTTCATCGATGGTGCAATCCAGAGCAATGGCCTTCCGCCCCTCGATATGTCCCTTTGTGGTATCAAAGTGAGAGTTCCCCGGAACGATATCTCCATCATGTACCAGATAAGAGAAAAGCACATTCTCGGCAGCACGCCCCTGATGGGTGGGAATGACATATTCAAAACCAGTCAGACGAGTGATCACTTCTTTCAGATTGAAGAAGGAGGAAGCACCTGCATAACTTTCATCGCCCAGCATCATCGCTGCCCATTGACGATCGCTCATTGCTCCCGTACCGGAGTCAGTTATCAAATCGATATATACTTGTTCGGATTTCAGCTGGAACACATTGTAATGGGCTTCTTTCAGCCATTGTTCACGTTCCTGGCGGGTACTCTTCCGAATAGGTTCCACCATTTTAATTTTCCAAGACTCTGCAAAAGGTAATTCCATAGTGCCTGCTTATTATTTTGACATTTAGTTAACAAAAAGACCCGTAGAAGAATTTCTACGGGTCGAATATAAGCATTTATACAGGATTAAGCAAAAGTTTCACTGTCTTTTTGTCAACAAATCATTCCTTTGACAGAAATTTCTTCTTCTCCTTCTTACTCATCTCCTTCATGATAATTTCAACAGGATGCCAGGACTTATACATCACCCGCTCTTCAGGTTTACCTGTTTCCTCGGGAGAAAGATAAAAATCAGGTACATATGAGTGATCCGGCCGATCGGGGCAATAAATACTGAAACGTAAATGGGAACCCTGCTTGTAGTTCTCTCCGCCAATGATGCCAAGCGGCTGTCCCGGAATCACCTCTTCACCCGGAGAGACAAAGATCCCTTCATTCTGAAATAATTTATAACGGGCAAAAGTTCCGTCCTTATGGAAAACTTCCAGATAATTTTCCGTCGAATGGAACGATGTGTTTTCAGAAGTGGAAGCGGAATTGTCAACAACTTCCGTTACGAGTCCGCCACGGGCAGCAAAGATCGTGTCTCCGGCAGTCGTAGAGAAACCAAGTCCCGTGATACGCTTCTCTCCTTCCTTTCCTATAAAATTATCTAAAGACACCATCTTATTCACACGGACCACTTTCCCTTGTGCCAGAGGAAAGAGATACACAAAACTGGTATCCGCCTTCAAGCGGCTATTGCCTTTTTTATAGGTATAGCGATATGAGAATCCAATCGGAACATTTTCCGTAGACGGACGCAAAGTCAACAGGCGCGTTTTGCCATAATGAATAACGGCATCATAAATTTCTCCTTCGGAAGAGGTCGTATTACTCAGCCGGGAAAAAGTCATAGATACCGTATAAGGCGTATGCGACTGAGTTTCGGAATAGAAAGTCACTTCCCCCTTGGCAGAGCGTTCATAGCTTACCGTAACAGTCTTATCCGACTGTGTATAAACCAGTAGAGGCAAGCAAAAAAGAAGAAGACAGAAATAGCGTTGTAGTTTCATAGTATCATGTTTTTAAAATTAATCGACTTGCCAGGTCAGCACAAAGTCTGGATGCAGGAGATATCGGATCTCAAATTTACGCTGTTCCGGTGTTCTGTACTCTTCAGCCGAGAAGGCTCCTTTTTCAGTAACCGTAAAAGGAAAAATACGCAGATGCTCCCGGAAATCAACCTCCGGTGTATTCATACATTTAAACATCACTTCTTTGGCCGACCAATGGAGCAACAAAGCCCAGGTATCCGTTCCCTGATACGAAGACAGAGGTTCATCAGTACGCATATACTTATGCGCCACCTTATGTACCCGTTCACCGTATTGTTCTATATCAATGCCCACTTCCTTACCGGCTTCACCGATAATCACCGATACATACCCACGTGTATGAGAAATACTGATTGATGCAGATTTATCTGCCAGATACGGTTTCCCGCTGGGATAGTAAGCAATTTCCTTTTCCTCTCCCAATAGAGTGAACAGCAACACACGAACCGACAGCCATTCCAAACGGCGATGTTCAGCAGAGAAACGTTGCAACCCCTCCAGGTATGTTTCCTGTTGCGGAAGCATGCTCAGCAATTCATCCAGTGTTTCGTCCATCTTCCAGACTCCCCACTTATATGAAGGATACGTATGTTGTATGAAAAGAGACATATTATTTTGTAAATCAATCTTTCTTATCGGAATCCGACGGAGGAGTGTTGATGGTGAACTTCACTTTAAGAATACGGCGGTTATCCATCTCCAGAACTTCAAATTCATAGTGATCGTAGGTAACCTTTTCATGCAGGGCCGGAAATTCACCTTTCAGCTCCAGCAGTAATCCTGCAAGCGTATCAGAATCACCCGCCACTTCATCAAAGACTTCCTCGTCCACCTTCGTGATCTTATAAAAATCCGTCAACTGAGTTTTGGCTTCAAATACCCACGTATGATCGTTCAGCACTGCATACGTACGTTCTTCGTCATCATATTCGTCGTGAATCTCCCCGACTATCTCCTCGATGATATCCTCCATCGTCACAATTCCCGATGTGCCACCAAATTCATCAACCACAATGGCAATATGAATCTTATTGGCCTGAAAATCACGCAACAAATCGTCAATCATCTTAGTTTCCGGAACAAAATAGGCCGGACGTATCAGTGACTGCCAACGGAAATCCACCTTATTCAAATGGGGCAACAAGTCCTTGATATATAAGATACCTTTGATATTATCCCGGTTCTCGGAATAAATAGGGATACGGGAGTAAGCATTTTCGATAATACATTGCAATACATCCTTGAAAGGCGTGCGAATATCCAGATCGACTACGTCCAGACGGGAAGTCATCACCTCCTTCGCCGTTTCACCGCCAAAACGAATGATGCCTTCCAGAATATTATTCTCTTCCTTCAGCTCAGCCTTATCCGTCAGTTCAAGGGCATGAGAAAGCTCGTCTACCGAGATGTTATGGTTTTTGCGGGCAAAATGCTTGTTCAGGAACGAAGTGGAACGTACCAGCATAGAAGCTACCGGATAAAAAAGGGAACGAAACATCCAGATACCCGGAGCGGAGAAGCGACAGAAAGCCAACGTCTTCTGGGCTGAATAAATCTTCGGCATGATTTCACCGAAAAGAAGCAGAAGGAAGGTCAGGATGACGGTCAGTATCAGAAATTCCGCAATAGGAGAATGAAACTCAAACACACTCATGAAGAAGAAGTTACAGAGCATGATAATGGTCACATTCACAAAATTGTTTGTTATCAGGATGGTTGCCAGCAACCTTTCCGTGTCATCCAGGAGTTTACGAATTTTCTCATCCGAGGGATGTTTCTTCTCGTCAATGGCATTCAGGTCGGACGGAGAAAGAGAGAAAAAGGCTATTTCTGAAGCTGAGGCAAAGCCGGATACGAGCAACAGCAAGCCTGCCAACACAATGGCGATGATTGCCGAAATAGTAGGGCCATGTACGGATATACCATTAAAAACATTTGCCAACTGGCATAAATAAGCGTCTGGGTCCAAAGATCTTGGTTTTAGTTAAACAATTAGAACGGTAAATCGTCCGTTGTATTATCTTGTGCAGGGGTTGCCTGCGATTGCGCCATAGGTTGTGCAGGAGCACCTTGTGACATACCCGGTTGCGGAGCGGCAGCACCCGGTGCAGCAGTTCCTCTGGGGCTCAGCATTTCCATAGAGTCCACAAAGATTTCCGTAACATAGCGCTTTGCACCGGTCTGATCATCGTATGAACGGGTACGTATTTTGCCTTCCACATAAAGTTTATCCCCTTTATGCACATATTTTTCGGCTGTTTCTGCCAGTCCGCGCCAAAGTACCAGATTGTGCCATTCCGTCCGTTCGGGTACCTGCGTACCGTTAGCCAATGTGTATGCACGGTCTGTAGTAGCTAAAGGCAAAGAAGCCACAGCGATACCGGAATCAAGGTATCTTACTTCAGGGTCTCTACCTACATTTCCAATCAATATTACTTTATTTACTGACATAAGCCTTTTTTCTTTTTATTTGAATTTGCTGCCAAAATTAAACAGAATAATCACACAATGCAAGAGTTAGCGCAACTTTTATAGATATTTCTCCAGAAAGGCATGCACCAGGCGAGAGACTGCATACTGCTCCAAATCCTCTATTTTCACCCGCAGAAAGGCAGAAAAAGAAGTAGAATTTTCCGGTAAAACAACTTCATAGAAATTGGTATAAATCACCCTGTGGGAGAGCACATGCTTCACATTTCCACTGATTAAACGCAATCCCGAAACCTCCCCATCTGCAAAAAATGCACGTACCTGCGGCAATTCACGAAACTCTTCTTCCGTCACAGGTGCTTCCGTTTCTATCAGTGGAAATTCGAAAAGATTTTTCCAGATATCATCCTCCGTCCGTTTATGTAAATAGGTACACGCGCCCACACGTACATATATATAGTTAAAATAACGATTGGTGGTTTTCGTCTTATGCTGCTTTACAGGCAACTTCGTTATCGTACCCTCCTTCAGGGCTGAGCAACTGTCTACCAAAGGACAAAACAGGCAATTCGGTGATTGCGGCGTACATTGTATGGCACCGAAATCCATTATCGCCTGATTGTAGACAGCAGGCTGCAATTTATCCATCATCTCATCTGCCAAAGCAGCAAACAATTTCTTGCCTTCCGTACTGTCCACTGGCGTATCGATGCCGAAATAGCGCGAAAGCACACGATAGACATTCCCGTCCACCACTGCATAAGGCATACCGTAGGCGGATGAGCAGATAGCCGCAGCAGTATAGTCCCCTACCCCCTTCAACGCACGCACCCCTTCATAAGTAACCGGAAAAACACCATTCATACTTTTTGCCGCCGCATGCAGATTACGTGCACGAGAATAATACCCCAGTCCCTGCCAGCATTTCATCACCTCATCTTCCGGTGCTTCAGCCAAGGCTGTCACATTAGGAAAACGATGAATAAAACGCAAAAAATAATCATAACCTTGTGCTACCCGGGTCTGCTGCAGTATAATCTCTGAAATCCATATAATATAAGGGTCGGTGGTATCCCGCCAAGGCAATTCACGCTTATTTTCGGCATACCAGGCTATCAATTTCTCACTAAATATATTCATCTCTATTACAGATAGTTATAAAAGTCTAAAAAGGGCAACATCTTTCGCCTCGGACGGCTACCTTCTTTGTAATTCATGGCTATATCCCTAATATAAAAGGGTGTAGCCCTTCCTACAGCACAAAAATAGTTCTTTTTCCCCCAACAAACCTTAATCAAAAGACTTTTTTAGAAAATTGTCCAGAATATATTTTTTAGAGAGCGTAAAAAGCTATATATTTGCAGTCCAAAAAATTAGGAAACTATAGTAATAATATTTTTTTTAAAGAAAAATGACTAAAGCTGATATTGTAAACGAAATTACAAAGAACACCGGGATTGACAAAGTAACAGTGCTTACTACGGTTGAAGCGTTCATGGACACAGTAAAAGCATCTTTATCAAAAGATGAAAATGTTTACCTCCGCGGGTTTGGTAGCTTCGTAGTGAAGAAAAGAGCACAGAAAACTGCTCGTAACATCTCAAAGAATACTACGATTATCATTCCGGAACACAACATTCCGGCATTTAAGCCTGCAAAAACATTCACCATCTCCGTGAAGAAATAATAAACAAGAGTATTAACCTATTAAATTATTGAAGCTATGCCTAGCGGAAAGAAGAAAAAAAGACATAAAATGTCTACGCACAAGCGTAAAAAAAGACTAAGAAAGAACAGACATAAAAGCAAAAAGTAATTTTTAGTCTGAAGGACAGAAATAAAGAACAAACTTGTGAAGCTATTTGTCTCGCGAGTTTGTTCTTTGTTTAAGTAACAAATTGTAGTCGGCAAGGCTATTTGTATCCTCGCTGACTTTAGAACCTAAAAAAGCAAGAAAAAATTGTGACAAGCGAACTCGTTGTAGACGTACAGCCCAAAGAGGTCTCCATTGCCCTGCTCGAAGACAAGAGCCTGGTGGAACTTCAAAGCGAAGGAAGAAATCTTTCTTTCTCGGTGGGCAACATGTATTTAGGACGAATCAAGAAATTGATGCCCGGCCTGAATGCCTGCTTCGTGGACGTGGGTTACGAGAAAGATGCTTTTCTTCATTATCTGGACTTAGGTCCTCAATTTAACTCGTTAGAGAAGTACGTAAAGCAAACTTTAAGCGATAAAAAGAAACTACCGCAAATCACCAAAGCAACCATACTTCCCGATCTTGAAAAGGATGGCACCGTAGCCAATACACTCAAGGTGGGACAAGAAGTAGTGGTGCAAATTGTCAAGGAGCCTATCTCTACCAAAGGTCCGCGCCTGACTTCCGAAATCTCATTTGCCGGAAGATATTTGGTGCTGATACCTTTCAACGACAAGGTTTCCGTATCACAAAAAATTAAATCGAGCGAAGAACGCGCTCGCCTCAAACAATTGCTGATGAGTATCAAACCGAAGAATTTCGGAGTAATCGTCCGCACCGTTGCCGAAGGAAAACGCGTAGCCGAGCTCGACGGAGAGCTTAAAGTTTTATTAAAGCACTGGGAAGATGCTGTCACCAAAATACAGAAAGCTACTAAATTCCCGACATTGATTTACGAAGAAACCAGTCGTGCCGTAGGCTTATTGCGCGACTTGTTCAATCCTTCTTTCGAGAACATCCACGTCAACGACGAAGCCGTGTTCCACGAAATCAAGGATTACGTAACTCTTATCGCCCCTGACCGGGCAGGAATCGTAAAACTGTATAAAGGACAACTCCCCATTTACGACAATTTTGGTATCACCAAGCAGATCAAGTCTTCATTTGGCAAGACGGTTTCATACAAGAGTGGTGCCTACCTGATTATTGAGCATACTGAGGCGCTTCACGTAGTAGACGTGAACAGCGGTAACCGCACCAAGAATGCCAACGGGCAGGAGGCCAACGCACTTGAAGTGAATCTGGGAGCTGCCGATGAACTGGCTCGCCAGCTGCGACTGAGAGATATGGGTGGTATCATTGTGGTGGACTTCATTGATATGAACGAAGCCGAAAACAGACAAAAGCTTTACGAACGTATGTGTGCCAACATGCAGAAAGACAGGGCAAGACATAACATCCTACCGCTCAGCAAATTCGGACTGATGCAGATTACCCGCCAGCGTGTGCGCCCGGCAATGGATGTCAATACCACAGAAATCTGTCCCACCTGTTTCGGAAAAGGCACCATCAAGTCCTCTATCCTCTTTACGGACACTTTAGAGAGTAAAATTGACTACTTAGTCAACAAACTGAAGATTAAGAAATTCTCGTTACACATCCACCCGTATATTGCTGCTTACATCAACCAGGGACTCGTTTCCCTGAAACGGAAATGGCAGATGAAATACGGATTTGGTATCAAGATTATTCCAAGCCAGAAACTCGCGTTCCTGGAATATGTATTCTACGACCCGCAAGGGGAAGAGATTGACATGAAGGAAGAATTCGAAATTAAATAAGAAAGACGGCGAAGTAAATCAGAAACTTCGCCGTCTTTTTTGTTTTCCTCACCAACTTTTCAAAATTATTGGCCGATATCTAAAAGAAACTCACCCTCTATACAGAAGCGAACATCACTCCCCTGCACATGCAAGGTGATAAATCTCTTTACTGTCCTGCTTTGTCAGTTTCACATAATTCCCAACCAACTCTCCTTTATTGCGGTGTAGACTATCCGCCAGACGGTCAATATCAGGATTTTCAACACCCAGTTCTTTAAATGTCACAGGCAGACCAAGAGAGCTAAAGAAAGCTTTCAGCTTACCAATACCCTCCAAAGCAACCGCTTTCTTATCTTCTGATTCAGGAACGCCCCATACACGAACGGCATATTGAGCAATCTTTCCTACATTATGCTCTACCATCCAAGTCATCCAGGCGGGGAAGATAACAGATAACCCAGCACCGTGAGTAACACCATAAATAGCACTGATCTCATGCTCCAGGAAGTGCGAAGCCCAATCTTCCTCACAACCTACGCCACAGGTACCATTATGCGCAATCATGCCCGCCCACATCAAGTTGGCACGCGCACCGTAATCTTCAGGATTTCTCATTACCTTGGGAGCTTCATTGATGATAGCCATCAAAGTGCCTTCACAAAGACGATCTCCAATTTCCACCTCCTGAGTGTTCGTAAAATAACGCTCCATGATATGAGCCATCATATCAGCCACACCGCAGGCGGTCTGGAAGGGTGGCAAAGTATAAGTAAGTTCCGGATTCATAATAGAGAATACCGGACGCAAAACTTCCGGTACACGCAGACTGAGTTTCTGCAAACCGTCCAGTTTCGTTATAACCGTATTACCGGAACCTTCACTTCCGGCAGCAGGAATAGTCAGCACAACAGCTACTTTCAGCGCTTTAGTCACTTTAGCCTTTCCGATATAGAAATCCCAGAAGTCACCTTCATAAAGCACACCTGCCGCTATGGCTTTGGCTGTATCAATGACAGAACCACCACCCACAGGCAACAGCATATCAGCCTGTTCACGGCGGCAGAATTCAATGCCTTCATACACTTTTGTATCCACCGGATTCGGCTGCACGCCCCCCATCAAACAATATTCAATCCCTGCTTCCTGCAAGGATTGCTTCACCCTATCCAGCAAACCACTCCGTACAACAGAGCCGCCGCCGTACACGATCATCACTTTCCGCGCACCATGCTTCCGCGCCAGTGCACCGACTTGCATTTCCGTAGCCTTACCGAATACAAATTCGGTAGGACTGTAAAAGACGAAATTATTCATAATTTATTATATTATTATATGCGAAATACCGGCATAAAGTAGTATAGCCATAATAAGTGCTTACGTTTCTCCACAACTGAAGAGATAAAAGTTTCCACAACTACATCATAAAATTACTGAACAGAAAGAAGCAAGCATCGCCAATCTCCGGAAGTTCTTTCTTGCGGGAAAGACGAATGCCGCACCGGGAACAAAAATCCTTCAACAGGAATTCAGTTTTGTTATCTTCCACCTCAATGGCGTGAGGTTTATTACCCTGCTCGCGCAAAACATTGACTAACTTCAATAGTAACTCCTCTGGATTGTTGTTCAAAGCATTCTGAGTCAAAATGGGAAATACCAACTCGTTGGCGGTATCCAAACAAAGTAATACGGTAGGGAGGTAAGGAGCTTCATCCTCATCTGCATCTATGGGCGTCGGCATATGCAGATACTTCATTTGTAATGTCCCGGAAACAGGCAACTTTTTCATCTCGCCTGCCAGTATGTCGTTGGCAAACTTTGGTGCAATACACTCATCAGGCAGAAAAGCAGGAAGCTGAGTAATATTCCACTCGTATGTACCATCGGAATTGGGAATAAGGTACGGAACAGATTTTCCACCCTTTGCGGTAGGATAGTTGCCATTTACATCAAAGCCCAGCTTTACAAAGTCAGAGGTTGTCACCTTTACCGCCACAGCAATAGCGGCCCGAAGCGCCTCAACGATATCACGCGCATCCTCCATACAAGTGATGCCATACTGCATCTTTCCAGGCTGATGCCGGGTAAAGTCAGGCCAGCCTTTAGAGCGTCGAATCTTCAGCTTATGGGCATCGGCATAATTACGGATGATTTTCTTTGTTTTCACATCCATGTCAGATGCTTGCATAAAGTCGCAATTGATGCAATCGAAAGTTGTTGTCATTTCAAACATTTCGATTTCTGAGAGATGTGCATTGCCTGAGCTGATAGTTTTCAAATAAGTAGTAAAACCTTTTCGCCCTCGGTAGAAACCCAAGGCAAGATGTTCACCTGCATTTCCCATCACGCAACAATATCCGGTTTCCCCATCGGATAGGCGAAATGCAAATACATCACTATCTGTCAACTCTTTCCACAATTCTGTGTCTCGATATTGAAATGCTACCGCAAGCATGTCGTCTACAAGAATCATTTTTCTTATTATTTATGGTTATAAATGTATTATTTTGTTCAAAGATAGGAAAAAAATTGAAACTTAGCGCAGGACGCAGTAATAAGCCTGATAAATAGCACGGTGCTTTCTTTTTTTGCTAAATATCATGTCGTTTTCGGGAATAATCAATATCTTTACATGAAATATCAAGTTAAATCAGTTGAAATGAAGCGTATCAATAGATTAAAAGTCGTTTTAGTAGAGAACGTTGAAACTTTCGATAAAATAGCTAATCTTCTGAATGTTGATATGAAAGAGAGATTCTATGACTCAAGCGGTTATATTGCCCAAATACCGTAGCGATTTGAGAATAGTTTTAAAAGAAATAATAATTAAGGAGTGAAGGGCAATTCTAACATTTAGAAGTATACATGGAACAACAAGATGAAATCATCATATATCAGTCTCAGGATGGTACGATAAAAGTTGATGTACTATTCTCTGAGGAGACGGTTTGGCTGACACAGACACAGATTGGGTCTCTGTTTGGAAAGGCTAAATCTACTATAAGTGAGCATATCAAAAATATCTTCGAGGAAGGAGAACTGAATGAGAATATGGTTGTTCGGAAATTCCGAACAACCACTCAGCATGGTGCGATCGAAAATAAGACCCAAAGCCACGAAGTTAATTATTACAATCTGGATGTAATTATCTCAGTTGGCTATCGGGTGAAATCTGTGCAAGGTACACAGTTTCGTATTTGGGCGACACAGCGTTTGAGGGATTATATCATCAAGGGATTTGCTCTGAACGATGAGCGATTCAAGAGCGGCTCGTCAATGAACTACTTCCGGGAACTGTTAGACAGGATTCGGGAGATTCGCTTGTCCGAACGGCTTTTCTATCAACAAATCAAAGATATTTATGCTACAAGCATTGATTACGATCCGTCCGATGAAATGACCCTTGACTTTTATAAAGAGGTGCAAAACAAACTTCTTTGGGCGGTCAGCGGGAAGACTGCGGCGGAACTGATATATTATCGGGCAAATGCCGCATTGCCGCAAATGGGGCTGACATCGACATCTTTACCCAATAAAGTTCGTAAGGCAGATGTGGAAATTGGAAAGAATTACTTGAATGAAGAGGAGATTGGGCTTTTGAAATTGATCGTAGAACAATTCCTTGCTTATGCAGAGACTCAGGCAATACAGCACAAACCGATGTATATGCGGGATTGGATTGAGAAACTGAAGCAGGTACTTACGATGAATGATAAAAACATATTGGAGCACGCGGGATCAATCTCTCATAAATTAGCACTGCAAAAAGCCGCTGGTGAGTATGACAAATACAGGGAGGTACAAAAACAGTTGGAGCGATTGGAAAGCATCAAAGAACTGGAGCAGGATATTCAAAAACTGAATAAAAATAAGAGAAAAAAGAAATAGTCTAAATTTTAAATTATAACAGAGACTGAAAAGGATTCTTGGTCTCTGTTATAATACTTCTAAATATTTTGGTTATCAACAAAATCTCTTCATATATTTACATAGAGTTATTTGAGGATTATATTATTCAATATATTTACTATAACGTTCGAAGAAGCGCTTGAGCGCCCCCCATTTCATCAACCCTTTTTCAAAGACAAAGATACCCAGGAGAGCACAGAATATTCCCAATAATACATCAATCAGGTAATGATGCCCCGAATAAACAGCCGTGCACCAGATACCCACCATAATAAACGCGAATAATGCTATCAGCCAACCCTTACAACGGTTCATTATAGCATAAGCCAACGCCACAACCATATATGCCGCATGCAGCGAAGGAACGGCTGCAAATACGTTTGCATTACGCCCATAGATAGAGTCGAAGATCGTGCATCCCAGCAGTTCGTCAAAGCGCCCCAGTCCGGCCACATTTCCCGGAGTATCCAGCATCGCCTCAAATCCATAGTTCATAGCATACCAGGGGGGAGCGGCAGGATGAATATAATATCCGGCAAAGCCAATAAGATTAACCAACAGGAAGACCATAGCAAAACGGAGATACATCTGGCGATCTCCCTTCAGATAAAGCCACAAACCGAAAGCTATAGGCACAGGCACCCAGCAGAGATAGAACACTCCGGCAAAGAAATCAGCTATCGGCCAGTGATGTATGGCAAAGTATTCACAAGGAATCAGCGTATCTCCATTCACGGATATACCGAAAAGAGACTTTTCCGCTTCATACAAGCCCTGCACATCAATAGGGTTCACCTGGTAATTGGGATACACCCGCATCCAGTCATAGGAAACTGCAAAAACAACAAAAGGCAGTAAAGCCACTGCCAGCTTACGGGTTGTCTTTCCTGCAAAAAACAGAACCAGGAACAAGCCCGTCATTAGAAAATGCTCCGTACGAAGCCCGATACAAGTAGCTGTCAGCAACAGAAAAGCCAACGTAATGACTACCAGCAATACCGTCTCTCTTACCGGAGGGAAATATCTATTTATCATTTATTCAAAAGTTTATAGCAATGTGCCAGACGGACAAAAGCCGTCAGATTAGCCAATACGGCAATGATTGCCAGAGGAACAATCAGAATCAACATCGGGTCGAAGAGTGTGCAATCGGAAAATATACCGCAGAACAAAGCTCCCAAACTGGTCAGCACCACTCGCTCAGGGCGCTGCATAATACCGACTTTACATTCCAGTCCCAGACCTTCGGCACGTGCGCGTACGTAACTTACCATCAGCGAACCGATCAAAGCAAGAAAAGTGATAATGGAACCCACGAAATAGCCCTGCAAGATGAGATAATAGGATATACCGAATAAGGTAAACAGTTCACTGTAACGATCGAGCACAGAATCGTACAATGCCCCGAAGGTGGAAGACATATTGCCAAGACGCGCTACACGGCCATCCATCATGTCAAACAACCCGGCAAAGAGTATCAGTCCGCCTGTCCATCCCACCAAAGAAAGATCCTCTTCCGAATCTGTCACTAACCCTGCATAAATAAATATACCGGCAGCCACAATGTTAAGTATCAACCCGGTAGTAGTAATAAAGTTAGGCGTAATGCCAATTTTAATCATGCCACGCACAACGGGATTGATAATCTTGTATATCACCTGTTGCAGCCAATCTCTGTAATTCATGTTCATTCTATTTTTTTCTCCAAACGTTGTTTCAGAAATCTTTTTAAGTTGTGGTTCCGGTAGACGAAAACCCGTTGCAAATAATAGTTCCAGAAAAATGCAACCAGCAAGGCAACCGTAATTTTAGACAGGATAAACACGTCATAAACGTAGTATCCCAGCAACCCGTTCACCCATTTCATTCCTGCCAGCCATTCCGTCAAAGCAAAAGTACCCCATGTATTGATAAGGATGCTCCCACCCCAGACTATGAAATACTTCAGCCCCACATGTATCTTCTTGCAGTCTTCCGCCTTAAATACCCATTCATAGTTGATTACACAATTGACAATACCGCCAACCACAGAACCTATAAATGTGGCATACAAATAATATATACCAAATAATTTCACCAAAAGAATAGTTATCAGAAAATCGATCACCGTAGCTATCTGTGCAGAAAGCTGCGCCTTCATAAAAAGCCACACTTCCCTGCGCCAACCTGCAAACCGACTCTGTTCTTCTACTCCATCAACCATCTTGCCACAATTAAAACAATGAAACCATACACTCCTGCCAATACGTCGTCCATCATCACTCCCACTCCGCCCGGAAGATTTTCCATCCGCCGGATGCCCAGCGGTTTCAGAATATCAAAGAAGCGGAACAAAACAAATGCTGCCAGTCCATACCAGATATGACCTGCCGGAGCTGCCAGGAGCGTGATCCACACACCTACCATCTCATCCACCACCACGCGCGACGGATCTTCACCCCAGTAGGGTTCCAGACGGTCGGTAGCCCAAATACCGGCTACGGTGAACAGGGATATCAATGCGACAGTCGTCCACAACAGACAAGTTTCTGATATGAGTAAAGAAAGTCCGAACCATATTAGCGTAGCCAGTAAAGCGCCCGCCGTGCCCGGAGCAAAGGGAGAAAAGCCTGAGCCGAAGCCCGTGCCTATCAGGACAGGGAAGAAGGAAGGTCTCCTCATAGAAAAAAGATATAAAAGAGTGATAAGGTGACAAAGTGGTAAAGCGGTAAAGTAATACTACATCACCACTTTATCACTCTACCACCTTATCACCTTATTATTATTTATTAATCCAGATAGCTCGGTGATTTTTCACCCACCATCGTACGGATTGTTTCTTTCACCATTCTCCATTGAGTGAACAGATCATGGATCGGTTCATGCTCAAAGTCGTGCATCGGGCTCTTGCAGAAGAATGACAACCAAGTCTGGATTCCAGACATACCTGCACGTAATGCCAGGTCACTGAAAATAACGAGGTCGAGTGCAATAGGAGCTGCAAGAATAGAGTCGCGGCACAGGAAGTTTACTTTGATTTCCATCGGGTAACCCATCCATCCGAAGATGTCGATGTTATCCCATGCTTCCTTATTATCTTTACGGGGAGGATAGTAGTTGATACGAACCTTGTGGTAAACATCACCATAGAGGTCGGGATATTTTTCCGGTTCGAAGATGTTATCGATAACAGACAACTTGCTGACTTCTTTTGTTTTGAAGTTTTCGGGTTGATCGAGCACTTCGCCGTCACGGTTACCCAGGATGTTGGTAGAGAACCAACCGCTTACACCCAGCATACGAGTCTTGAACATCGGAGCGAGCACTGTTTTCATCAGCGTCTGTCCACTCTTGAAGTCCTTACCGGAGATGGGCACATTCATCTTCTTAGAGAATTCCCACATTGCCGGAGTATCTACGCACAAGTTAGGAGCACCCATGATGAACGGAGCACCTTCTGCAATTGCAGCATAAGCGTAGCACATACTCGGAGAAATCACTTCCGTGTTATTAGCCTTCATTGCTTCTTCCAAAGCAGCAAGCGACTCGTGTTCTTTACACAACGGAACGTAGATTTCAGTACTTGCAGCCCACAGCACAGCAATACGCTCGCAGTTGTTGGCAGCCTTGAAGTTACGGATATCCTCACGCAGTTGCTCCATCATTTCCCAACGGGTGGCAGCCTGCTTGATGTATGTACCATTCAGACGTTTTGCAAAGTTGTGGTCAAAGGCAGCAGGCATCGGTTTGATGGCTTGCAATTCCTCTTTTACCAGATTTAAATCTTTCTCTTTCAGAACTTCTGCATACATCGCAGCTTCGTATGCATTATCAGGGAAGATATCCCATCCGCCGAAAACAATGTCGTTCAAATCTGCCAAAGGCACTACGTCCTTAATCAGCTTTTCGTCGTTGTTCTCCATGCGTATTGTGGCCATCTGTGTAATAGACCCAATAGGTTTTGCCAGTCCCTTACGAGCAGCCAATGTACCCGTGATCATGGTGGTTGAGACCGCGCCACCCACTCCGACTACCAGTACACCCAAACGACCAGTTGCCGGCTTAATGTTTTCTTTCATTGCCATTGTATCTTTTAAAGTTTAAAAAATTGCTCAAATTTAGGCTATTTTGTTCAATTGAGACTTGTCATTTTATCCGATTTAATGTTCTATTAGTAAGATTTAAGTTAAAATGTCATGTGCAGACTGATTCTAAGACCGGATTTATCAATTCCAGGCAGATTTCTGTAAGTTAATCGCCATACATAATCGAAACGGAGAACCTTCAAAATATTCTCTACACCGACACCCACCTCCATATAAGGGGTATCCCCCATATAAGAGGTTGTGACGGGAAAACGAAAAAGGTCATTGCTGACTGTCGGATTATTTTTGTCGCTCAAATTCCCGTACAATCCCCGAAACGAAAGGACTTCACGCCATTTCAACTTTTTCAGCAAAGGTACGCGGTTGAACAAAAAGCCATTTTAGATAGTAAGTAACATCCCACGAAGCATATTCATCATTCATAAACTCCATGGCATTCATCAGGGAGTAAGACTCCGGCTGAATGGTATAAGAGAGGTTGGCGTTCGGGATAATCAGTAACGGGAAAGGTACTTTATTCCAAACTTTTCCGGCCTTCAGGATAACGTCTGTATAGCCGAAGGCCGAAAACCAGAAACGTTTCTGAAAACCTGCCTCTGTATATTGATAGGTATAATCACCGCCCAATACTCCTTTTGCAGCCATCGTATGCGAAAGCGAGAAGACCGGAGCATCCAGCGATACCGGAAAGCGGTTCCATTGCGTCTGAAAGAATTTTTCATTCGGCGCATAACGCAATTTTACTTCAAACTCGGTATTCGATATTTTCTTCACGGGCGTTGCCATCTCATCCTGTTTCAGGAAAGGGATAAGATACGAAGACTCATCCTGCCGGAAGCGGGAAGTGAGCTGAAAGGAGAAACCGGAATGGAACTCATTGGTGTAAGTCAGCTCCGCCTTGCGCTGATAGCCTATCCGGTCGTCCTTCTGGCGCTTTAAGCTCAGAAATACGTTGTCCTGACTGGTATAAAGGTAATGTTGCCCGTATTGGTTTACATCCGAGGTATATCGTGCTTTCAAAGAGTGAATAGGAAACTCATTGGCATACTCCTTCTTCTTATGGAAAGAATATTCCACTTCAGCCATTCCCTTCATCCGATGGTCTTTGAAACCGTAAGCCATGTATCCTTTATAGAATAGGTGTGGATTGAGCCACGCCGTAGTCATACCTCCCGCACGCAGACGCACACCTTCCAGGGTGTTGCCGCTTATGGTGGTATTCATCATACCTATATAGAACAGGGGTTCTTTCTCTTTAGGCGCGGGTATATATCCGGTAAACAGCACTTTCAAGGTCTTCTCCGTCCAGTAATAGACAGGATACGTGCGAAGCTGCGCCATCATTTTATCAACGGAAGTTTCTTTCTTGCTGACTTCCACCTGACGGTTATCGTCCCAGTAGGCTTCTGTGCGATGCGTTGCTTCGGCCGGCTCAATCACTTTTTCCGGCTTCTTAAAGGCCGAAAGGGCATCCGCAGAAGGTTCATACACATAGTTCCTGTAATATACATCCCGCTTGGCATAGATACCGTCACTGTTGTCCACCAGTTTAAATTCGGTGGTGATATGTTCGTCAGCCAACTGGCGCGTACCGTCTGCCCCACGGGTAAAGTTCTGTTCAAGAGACATATAATCCACAAAATTCAGATTGATTTTCTGTGGAAAGTTCATGGTGGCACGACGCACAAAATAGGTACTGTCCAAAGTAACGTACAAGTGTCCCGTAAAACCGAAGGATTCGGAATTGAAGGGTACGAACGTCAGGTCCACACAAGGCTGGCCCGCTATCGTAAGCGTATCCATCAGATAATATTTATAGAATGAAGGGCCCAGTGAAGAGAGCGGACTTACGAACTTATTGGTAAACAGCGTGATGTTGTTCTCATAAATATCCACATCCGTCATCGTCACACTGATGGCTTGCTCCATGCCTTGTTGCGAAAGCATCTCATCCACACCAGCCTGTCGGCGGGCATGTACGCGCTGTTTCTGGCTTTTGGGAGATTTGCGGTAATAGTCCGTAGCCAGCAGCTCACGGTTAGAAACGGCAAGCACGGGCTTTCCCGTAACGGCGGAAGTATCCACATAGTCCGTCAGGAACTTGAATTTACGATAAAGCCACTTCTGTTGCTTTACGCTGTCGAAGTTGTTGATGGCAAAGGTCATCTTCTCATAACGATCCCGTTGCCAGAAGTCCAACTCTTTGGGCGAATAGTCATCCCGATGTTCTATCATTTGTCGCACAAATTCCACGGCGGGATTATCTTTTTTCTTATATCGCTCCCGTTTGGGCTTTACCACCACTTCATTCAGGGCATACGTTGCCGGTGAAAGGGCGATGGTAAGACGGATACCTTGTGCCGGATGAATAAGACGGGTGTATTCATTATATCCAATGGCAGAAATAACCAGCACGGCTTGGGGGCGGTAGGTCTTGAAAGAAAACTGTCCTTTGTCATCGGTCATACCTCCTTCGGTAGTACCTTTCAGATACACAGATGTATATGGGAGAGGCTCACGGGTTAACGAGTCTGTAACAACACCTTGTACCACATATTGTGCTTGCAGGGGGAAGCTCATCCAGCAAAGGCTGATGAACAATAAAATCCTTAAAAAAGTAAACCTCATACCTATTTTTATATTAAGTGACAAGCTACGAGCTACAGGCTACAAGTGGCTGCGCTATACCGACAAGCGCAAGTTATTGCCACTTGTAGCCTGTAGCTTGTAACTCATCACTTCTTTCTTCCTTCTTTAACGCCCGCAAAGGTACGCAAGAAAACTATTTTAGAAAGTTCAGTTTTACTGAATAAATGTTCTAAAAAACCACTTTTGCACGAAACACTTCCTTTTGCAGGCTGTTGTATATATCTTAAACGACGCGAAAAGCATCGAAAACCAATTAATAACCTAAACAACTTAATTATGGAATGGATAATAAACCAGCTCAGGGAGCGCCCCGAACTTGCCATATTCCTCACCCTGTTTCTGGGGTTCTGGCTTGGCAAGCTACGCATCGGGAAGTTCAGCTTGGGGACGGTCACAAGCGTATTGCTTGTAGGCGTATTGGTAGGACAGTTGAAGATCGACGTGCCAGGCCCCATCAAATCCGTGTTCTTTCTTCTCTTTTTGTTCGCCGTCGGGTATAAAGTAGGGCCGCAGTTCTTCCGTGGACTGAAAAAAGATGGACTTCCCCAGGTAGGCTTTGCCGTGCTAATGTGTGTATCGGTATTGGTGGTAACCTGGCTTCTCGCCCTCGTGATGGGCTACAATCCCGGTGAAGCCGCCGGATTACTGGCAGGTTCGCAAACCATCTCCGCCGTCATCGGAGTAGCCGAAGACACCATGGCAAACATGGGACTGGACGAAGCGCAACGCCAAAGTTATATCAATATCATCCCCGTATCTTATGCAGTGACTTACGTTTTCGGTACAGCAGGTTCAGCCTGGGTACTCTCCTCCCTCGGTCCAAAACTATTGGGCGGACTGGAGAAAGTAAAAGCTGCCTGCAAAGAACTGGAAGCCAAAATGGGTAGTTCCGAGGCAGACGAACCGGGCTTCATGCACGCCGCACGCCCCGTAACCTTCCGCGCCTACAAGATAGAAAACGAATGGTTCAAGCAAGGCCGTCGGGTGATAGACTTGGAAATGTACTTCCAGAAAGATGGCAAACGTCTGTTCGTAGAGCGCCTGCGCAAGCAAGGAGTCGTTCGGGATGTATCCCCGAATACCGTATTGAATATAGGAGACGAAGTCGTTCTCAGCGGACGCCGTGAATTCGTTATCGGCGAAGAGGACTGGATAGGCAATGAAATACAGGACGCACAATTGCTCGATTTCCCGGCAGAGACGTTACCTGTCACGGTCACAAAGAAAACGTTCGCCGGAAAAACAGTGGCGAATATCCGCCGGCACAAATTCATGCATGGCGTCAGCATCCGCAGCATCAAGCGTGCGGGAATTGAAATACCCGTATTGGCACAGACCAAATTGGATGCCGGCGACGTCATCGAAGTAGTGGGCACCAAGCAAGAAGTGGAAAGTGCCGCTGTACAAATAGGATATGTGGATCGGCCTACCCACCAAACGGATATGATATTCGTAGGATTAGGAATTCTGATAGGTGGTTTGTTCGGTGCATTATCCATCCACATCGGTGGTGTCCCCATCAGTCTGAGTACGAGCGGTGGCGCATTGATAGCCGGATTATTCTTCGGTTGGCTGCGCAGCAAGCATCCTACGTTCGGACGTATTCCCGAAGCTTCCCTGTGGGTACTGAATAATGTAGGGCTGAATATGTTCATCGCTGTAGTGGGAATAGCTGCCGGACCGAGTTTCGTACAGGGTTTCCGGGATGTCGGGCTCAGTTTATTCATTGTAGGTGCCATAGCCACTACCTTGCCGTTAATCATCGGTTTACTACTGGGTAAGTACGTCTTCAAGTTCCACCCTGCAATAACACTGGGATGCTGTGCCGGAGCACGTACAACGACAGCCGCACTGGGAGCAATACAAGATGCGGTGGAAAGCGAAACGCCTGCGCTGGGGTATACGGTAACGTATGCTGTGGGCAACACCTTATTAATAATATGGGGTGTCGTCATCGTACTGCTGATTTAACCCGGCGGATATATCATACAACTGATATACCGTATGCAAGAAACTAATCGCCGCGATGCGAAGAATTAATCTTCAGAATGCACATTATTATTCTTACAACAGCTATTGTAAGAAAGAAATATATCTATCGTAAGAAAGTAACACAGCTGTTGTAAGATACAAAAACAATTATAGTATGAATAATTTTATGCATTTCCGAAAATAGATTCTTGCATCCCGAGAGTTAGTTTATCACACTCCCAGGATTAGTTTATTGAACCAAAAGATTATATGATAACAATTAAAACTTAACGATATGGATACCAAAAACTTAGAAAAGAAAATGGAAACGATCAGCCCATTCGAGCTGAAAAACCAATTGATCGATATGGCCGATGAAAGCCTGAAAAAAACTGCCCGCACGATGCTGAACGCAGGACGCGGTAACCCTAACTGGATAGCTACCACCCCTCGCGAAGCCTTCTTCCTCCTGGGACAGTTCGGACTGGAAGAATGTCGCCGCGTCATGAACCTCCCCGAAGGCATCGCCGGCATCCCTCAAAAAGAAGGCATTGCCTCCCGTTTCGAAGCCTTCCTCAAAAAGAACAACGCCGCCCACGGTGCCAAGCTCCTGGAGCAAACCTATAACTACCTGTTAATGCAACATGCCGCCGATCCCGACTCCCTGGTACATGAATGGGCAGAAGCCGTCATCGGCGACCAGTATCCTGTGCCCGACCGCATCCTGCACTTCACCGAAATACTGGTGCAAGATTATCTGTCGCAAGAAATGTGCGATAACCGCCCTCCACGAGGCACATTCGACCTCTTTGCCACCGAAGGCGGAACCGCCGCCATGTGTTACCTCTTCGACTCCCTCCAGGAGAACTTCCTGCTGGATAAAGGTGACGGTATCGCCCTGATGGTGCCCGCTTTCACCCCCTACATTGAAATTCCGCAACTGAGTCGCTACCAGTTCAACATGATAGAACTACATGCCGACCGCATGACGGACGACGGATTCCACCTCTGGCAATACAATGACAAGGACATCGACCGCCTGAAAGATCCCGCCATCAAAGCGCTCTTCGTGACCAATCCCAGCAATCCGCCCAGTTACGCCCTCAGCCCGGAGACGATGGCACGCATTGTCGATATCGTAAAGAATGATAACCCCAACCTGATGGTTATCACGGATGATGTATACGGCACATTCAGCCCACACTTCCGCTCATTCATGGCCGAACTGCCGCACAATACGCTTTGTGTCTATTCCTTCTCCAAATACTTCGGAGCTACCGGTTGGCGTGATGCCGTCATCGCCCTGCACGAAGACAACATCTACGACAAGCAAATCGCCCGCCTGCCGGAAGATAAACGCAATGCGCTGAACCGCCGTTACTCAAGCCTGACTCTGCATCCCGAAAAAATGAAGTTCATCGACCGCATGGTAGCTGACAGCCGACAGGTTGCACTGAACCATACCGCCGGCCTGTCATTGCCCCAACAGATGCAAATGAGTTTATTCGCTTCCTTCGCCCTGCTGGATAAGGAAAACAAATACAAACTGAAGATGATGGAAATCATTGAAAAGCGTCTGCATGCCTTGTGGGATAATACGGGATTCACATTGATAAAAGATCCGCTCCGCGTAGGGTATTATACAGAGATCGACATGCTGGTATGGGCAAAGAAATTCTATGGAGATGATTTCGTAGAACACCTGAAACGTACCTACAGCCCGCTGAACGTCGTATTCCGCCTGGCGAAAGAAACGTCTCTCGTCCTGCTAAACGGCGGCGGCTTCGACGGTCCGGAATGGAGCATACGCGCCTCGCTTGCCAACCTGAACGAAAAGGATTATGTGGTCATCGGGCAGGGCATCAAGCGGATTCTTGACGAATACGCAAAGGCGTGGAAAAAGACTACGGAAAAATAATGCGGAACCGTGTCAACCCATCACTGTACGTGCGCAAAGAGAACGTACAACCATGACGGGTAAGCACCTCGCGAATAAACACCAGACCGATTCCCTGCCCGTTCGGTTTGGTGGAAAAGAAGGGACTGAAGAGCTTTGCTTCAGTCTCTTTTGTTATACCGGGGCCATTATCTACCACTTCAATCGTGGTAGGAGCGATTGTACGGACTACAACCCTACCCTGCTGGATCGTTCCTTCGGGCGCATGCTCTATGCTTTCCGCAGCATTCTTGATAATATTCACCAATACCTGTTCCAAGAGTGCCGCATCAAAGCGTACCGGTTCCAGCTTCGGATCACATTCCAGCCAGAGAAGAATATTCCGGTCGTTACACATACCCTCCATAAAGCGTTTACACATGGAAGCCAATTCATTCAGTTTGCCCGTAACCAAGGCGGGCTCAGGAATCTTCACGACATCGGCAAAACGGGTAATAAAGCGGCTCATGGAGAAGCAACGTTCGGTACAAACGCGCATTACATCGCAGATATCCTCCATATCCTCTTCGGTGGAAAGAGCTTGCTCCACGGTATCGAGGGTAGATGTAATACCCGCCGTCGTATTGTTCACCTCGTGGGCAATCATGCGGATCACCTTCTCATACGCTTTCTTTTCAGCACGCATCACCTCGTCCGTCATCTTCTCTATCAGATAGAAAGGGTGATGAAAACCTCTGTCGATAAAGGAGGAATGGGTACACTTATAGATATTCGAGTCATTCAGACGCACCACTGCCGTCTGATCTTTTGAGATATTCGCCAGTTCTTCAGCCAAAGGAGAGTCTATATTCTCAATTTTCTTTCCCATAATCTCTTCCAGGCGTACTCCCATCATCTTCAATCCCATCGGATTGAGCTGGGATATTTCACCGTTCAGTGTGGTAATGACAACTCCCATCGGCGAAGCCTGGATAAGCAAGTCCAGGAAATGGTTTTGCTCGCGCAGACGCAAACGTTCGTTCTTTAATTGCTCCATCATACGGTTGAACACATTTACAATGCGGTCCGCCTCGTATTGCCCTACTTTGCTGAGCCTGCTGCTGAAATCCTGTTCCCGCAGCAATTCCATACCGCTGCCGATAATATTCATCGGTTTCACAATCTTACGGTAGAAGATAAACAGGAACACCAGGATAAATGCAATGATCCCCTCCACAATGTAGAGATGCAACGGCTTCATCCCCTTCGCCAAGTAGAGAAGCACACCACCTAAACCCAGAAGGAAAAGGACAAGTATGGAGAAATAGAACTTTATTCTCACTTTTCTGTGACTGTTATATTAAACTTTTCCAGTCGGCGATAGAGTGCGGCACGACTAATGCCGAGCGTCATAGCTACCTGACTGAGATTTCCCTTATGGCGATCGAGCGCCTGCAAAATAGTCTGACGCTCTATTTCATCCAGCGTCATGCCTGCCAGAGACGATGCGTCCGAAGCCTTCACCGGTTCATTAGGACGCAGATACTGTGCGTCGAAATCCGAAGCATCCAGCGTCGGTTTTCCGCTGACGAGGATCGTACGTTCCACCAGATTCTTCAATTCACGGATATTTCCCGGATAAGGCAAGCGGGAAAGGAAGTTCAGGGCATCTGCCGAGAATTCCGTGCGGGGCAGTCCGTTAATCTCTGCCTGGCGGTCGGCAAAGTGGCGTGCCAGCAAAGGAATATCTTCACGGCGTTCGCGAAGGGAAGGCAACTTAACGGTTATCAGGTTGATACGATAAAACAAATCTTCGCGAAATGTACGTTCCGATACCATCTTGCGGAGGTCGGCATTGGTAGCGGATACTACACGTATATCCGTCTTGCGGGGACGGCTGTCACCCAGCACTTCAAACGTCTGATCCTGCAACACACGAAGCAGTTTCACCTGACAGGAAGGATCGAGGTCACCTATTTCATCCAGAAAGATAGTACCCTTGTTGGCAAGTTCAAAGCGCCCTACACGGTCTGTTGTCGCATCCGTAAAAGCACCTTTCTTATGGCCGAACATTTCGCTTTCAAAAAGGCTCTGCGAGATACCGCCCAGGTTGACCTTTACAAACGGCTGTTTCACCCGCTGGCTGTTGATGTGGATGGCTTCGGCAATCAACTCCTTACCCGTTCCACTCTCACCGGTAATCAGTACCGAGGCATTGGTACGCGCAATGCGTGCCACTGTATTCAGCACTTCCATCAATCCCTGAGATTTTCCGATGATATGGCTGCGGTTCAGCGTCTCGCTCTGTTCTTCCGGTGCATCTTTCGGGACGGCAGTCAGTTCAAGGGCTGTCTCGATGCGTTGCAGCAAAGCGGCATTGTTCCACGGCTTCGTGATAAAGTCGAACGCGCCCGCCTGCATACCCTGCACGGCAAGTTGTATGCTTCCCCACGCCGTCATCAGGATAACGGGTACATCGGGGCGGAATATTTTCACTTGCTTCAGCAAAGTCAATCCCTCTTCTCCCGTTGTGGAAAGGGTGAAGTTCATGTCCATCAAAATGAGGGCAGGTGCCTCGGCACGCACCACATCCATTGCTTCGCGCGGTCCGGGAACAGTTTGCGCTTCATATCCTGCACGTTTCAGCATAAAACTGAGGGAAGAACGTACGGCACTATCATCGTCGATTATCAGTATCATAAGATTTCGTTGTTTTATGGTTTGCAAAAATAAACGATTTCACACAGAAAGCACAGAATAACACTGTTTTTTTCAATAACAAACGAAAAACAGTTATGAGTTATAAGTTATTATTCATAACTCATAACTCAAACTCAGTCTCTCACAATTTCTTCAAAGTCCGCCTCCAGCTCACAATTCCGTTCAAAATCCCAAAGTGTCAGACTGCGGATTTGATAGAAATAGTACCAATAATAATAAAGCTCGGAAATATGTTTCTGCCTTGCTTCATCTTTTGATTTCTGTGCGTCGTTCAGGTCCAGCGTACTGATTTGTCCGATCATAAAGGTTTCCACACTGGTTTTATAACGTTTCTCGGCAATGCCGTCAGCTTCCTGTGCAATACCCAATTGTTGTGCCTGATTATTGAAGTTCGCTACGAGCAGGAAAATATCCTGATTGAAGTCCATCTGTTCCTGACGGATTCTGGAAAGCACCACTTCACGGTTACTCTTTGCCACACGTACTTTTCCGCGACGTTTTCCCCAGTCCAAGATAGGTACTTTCACACCTACCTGCACAATCTGATTATCAAGCAGCCCCTTGTAAGCGGAAGTCAAATCACGATCCTGCCCTGTATAACCCACACTGGCAAACAGGTCGATGCTGCGCAAATTGCCGCGAGCCGTAGCCACTTCATAGTCCGCTTCCAACTGGCGACGACGGATATTCTGTGCAAACGAGTTCCGATCCAGAGCCTTGCTCAATACAAGATTATATTCCATCTTCATATCCGGTGCCGAATTCGGCAACATCGGATTCAGATTCTCATCTTCCGACAAACCGAGGAACGAACGCAACTGGAACATTTTCGCATTCAGGTTACTCTCCGCTTCCGTCACATCCGCCTTACCTTGCAAAGCATTCAGTTTCAACTGCAACAGGTCATTTTCAGAAATCTGCCCCATCTTGCGCTTTGCCACTGCTACTTCATAGAGGCGGTCGGCATTCACTTTATTCTGGTGAGCAGTTTTCAAATTTTCTTTTGCCAGCAGCAGATTGAAAAAATAAGTGATTGTCTTCATCGTTACCTGTTCCGTAGCAGTGATAAAAGCAGCTTTTGCTTCTGCATATCTCACCGGTTCGATACGACGGTTCCATTTCAGGTTGTTCACTCCGAAAATAGGTTGCGACAATTCCAGGCTGACGGGGACGGACATAAACCGTTTATCTCCTCCGGATCCTAATTGCTTGATATATTCAAGAGAAGAAGCCAGTGACAGTTTACCGCCCGTAAACCATAAGTTCTGGTCTATGGAGAGCGTTCCGGAAAGTCCCAGCGTATTGTTACGCACAAATGAGTAGGAACCATCCGAGTTTTGATATCTGCTGTAAGATTTATTGTAATTGGGTAAAGTACCGTTCAGATTCACTTCCGGTAACAGGTCGGCACGGAAAGTACGATATTCCCAGTATGAAGTCTTCAATTCATTCAGCGCTACGGCGGCATCCACTGACTGGGTACGTGCCAAAGCTATCGCTTCATTTAAAGTGATGAGACGTTCACGTTCGTTTGTCAATGTATCGTTCTGTGCAAAAGCGGCGAACGGAAATAGCATCCAAGCTGCGAGTAAAATATTCCTTTTCATATTTATCAAAAAATAGTTGTAAACAGAAAAGCAAAGAGCGTGCCAAAGCGCCAGGATGCTTCTGGGCAGGGGTGGGTGTTCATTATCGGACAGTAAGTACGTTCAGAAATGGACATCTTCTTTTTACAAAACAGGCTCCAGTATCTGATAATCTCTTATTGCCATCTTATTTGTTGCTACAAAATAGATCTTATGTTCCTTGAATAAACGGGTCTGCTCAATCAAATCTCCTACTATCATTTCATTAAAAGCAGTTTTATTCCGGCGGGGAAAAGAAATTACGGCATGTACCTTATTTGTGTCTGAAATCAAATTATGCTTTCTAAAATCCTGAATAGTAGAAACTAACTGGGATTTACACTTTTCCTTATAAACTGCAATATTCTTAGGTTTGCAGTCCTTTATCTCAACAAACATAATCCAGCATCCCTCATTACCGGACGAAGGAAAAAGGCAACATTCGCAATGTTCTATTTGCAATCCTTTTTCATCCTTAAATTGGCAATCATCAAAAATAACATGATCGACAGACAATGATGTTGCATTATTCAATGTCAGACCATCCATTTCTGTCGTAGTTTCGGGAATAAAAGGGATTTTTGTGTGTATTTCCACTTTTCTTACAGACATGGTTCGTTCCGTAAAATCAATGATATAAAGTTTTTCTGCTTCAGTAGTAGACACTTCACACAACGAATAAACCTCACAGATTCTATTCTTCATCCTCGTAATAATTAAGCAATGACAAATACTCTGTAGAATTCATTTTATAAGCCTGGTTCAAATAGTTATCTTCCAAAATGCCATCCTTATCCTGAATGCACATCAAAGCGCCTTCGTGAATCTCATAGATAGAAACTAACTTAGGATCAATCCACGCACTGCTCGAAGGATATTCCTTTCTCTTTTCATTCGGAATATTCTTTTCCACCAATTTCCCCATCAAACAATTATTCAATGCAAAAAGTATATAAGGACTATGTGTGGTGATCAATAATTTATGCCCTTCTTTCTTCAGGATTTCACGAATGATATAGTATGTAAAGTCTTGTTGTATATCAGGGAATAAGTTCTCTTCAGGCTCTTCTATAATCAGATCGCAACACTGAGTTTTGGTAAAATGATCAACAGTCTGATAAAACAAATCTTTTTCTCCCGGTCGAAAAACTCTGAAATGCTCATTTACGCCCTCACCTTCATGGAAAGTTTCCGAAGCAGCATCTATATCCGGATTCCTCCTTACATTTACACGGAATCTATCACGATAAATAATTTCTTTTAGCTCTTCGTAGATCACCTTATTATCAAAAGACACATGAGAATCCAGTTCATCTCTCAAATCATCATTCAGAAGCGTATGGCAAAGCAATAATAGCGGAACTACCGATTGCACTCCACTTGAAGAAGAAAACAATTGAATCTGCGTTCCATTATCCAAACGGATATAATCTTTATTACTTGATTTATCATAATAGTATTTAACCCCCAGAGAAAGGATATTCAAGGGTCTGTCAGCTGTGAATAGTTCGCGCATATTCCCCCAGTCCTCCATGAAGTTTGCAGTACTGGTGTCCGACATCTTTATAGTACTCCACTGTGGCAGCACGGAAATGATATTTCTCTCAGCCGGTATATAGGCTATTTTCTCCAGTTTGTACCCCCATCTCGTACTTTTCAGTTCAAAATCCGGAGAAGTTCCCAAACCTTTATATACCACCTTATAAACATCCGATTCATACTCCAGATATGAATCTTCGCGGATATATCCTTCCATTTTATGAAACGAAATTAAACGTTCCACAAATTTATCATCTTTGTATTTTACGAAGGACTGTTCCAGAGATACGCGTTTCTCCAGCCACGCACAATAGCTTACAATCTTAGCAATTGTACTTTTTCCACTGCTTTGCGGCCCCATGAAGATATTGATTTTATTCAAATCAAATTCCACTTCATTTATGGGGCCAATATTTTTAATAATCAGATGCGCCATGCCAATATAACTCTTAATGCCCTTAGATTTTATTTTCTATATCTATTTGACAAAGTTATGAAATTATCCGGTTATAGCAGTGAGAAAAAAGAATTAAATATTAAAGCACTCCCTTCGAACTCGGCAATTCAAAGTGATAGATATCCCTCTTCACCGCCATCTTTATAGCGCGGGCCAGCGCTTTGAAAATGCCTTCTATCTTATGGTGCTCGTTCTGGCCTTCCGCTTTGACATTCAGATTCATCTTGGCGGCATCGCTCAGGGATTTGAAGAAATGCAGGAACATTTCTGTCGGCATCTCACCAATCTTTTCACGATTGAACTCTGCATCCCATACCAGCCAGGGGCGTCCACCGAAGTCCAGGCAAACCTGGCAAAGGCAGTCATCCATCGTCAGGGCATAGCCATAACGCTCGATGCCACGTTTGTTTCCCAATGCCTGATAGATGCAATCGCCTAATGCAATCGCAGTATCTTCTATGGTGTGATGCTCATCCACTTCCAAATCGCCTTTCACATGAATCGTCAGGTCCAGACCGCCATGCTTGCCTATTTGCTCCAGCATGTGGTCGAAGAAACCCAGTCCGGTATGAATGTCGCAGGCACCGTTACCATCCAGATTTAGAGATACGAAAATATCCGTTTCCTTTGTTGTGCGGCGTACTTCCGCTTTCCGTTCTCCGGCAAAAAGAAATTCGGCAACTTTATCCCAATCTTTCGTGACAAGGGCACATACCTCTTCCAAACCTTCGCAGGCAGCAGTTCCACCTTCTGATTCCGGTTTCAGTAATGTAGTATCATCCTGCAAATAAATGGCCCGGCAACCCAGATTCTTAGCCAGTTCCACATCCGTCGGACGGTCACCGATAACGAAACTTCCGGCAAGATCGTACTCCGGATTATTCAGATACTTCGTCAACATCCCTGTGCGCGGCTTCCGGGTAAGTGCCATATCTTCCGGCATACTACGGTCGATGAAGATTTCATCAAATGTAATCCCTTCACCCTCCAGCGTCTTCATCATCAGGTTATGCGCAGGCCAGAAAGTTTCTTCCGGGAAAGATGCCGTGCCCAAACCATCCTGATTGGTCACCATCGCAAACTCAAAATCCAATTTGCTACGGATGAAGCCCAGGTTACGCATCACTTTGGGATAAAACTCCAACTTTTCCAGCGAATCCAACTGGTAATCTACGGGCGGTTCAATCACCAAAGTCCCGTCACGGTCTATAAATAATACTTTCTTACTCATAGCTTTTCAATGCTTCTATCAGTTTATCATTCTCCATCCTTGTTCCTACCGTCACACGCAGGCAGTTGCCACAAAGCGATATAGAATTACGGTTGCGGACGATGATCCCCTCTCCTACCAGATAATTATAGATTTTCACCGCATCCGTCACCCGTACCAGGAAGAAATTGGCATCAGACGGAAATACTTCCACTGTCAACGGCAGTTCGGAAAAACGTTTCTCCAAATCCTCGCGTTCCTCTTTCAACCTCTTCACCCAACGTTCTATCTCATAGTACTTATGCAACATCTCTATTGCCTGTTTCTGAGTCAGTTGGTTCACATTATAAGGGTACTTTATCTTACTCAGGATACCGATGATTTCCGTAGAAGCAAACGCCATTCCCAGGCGGATAGCCGCACAGCCCCATGCTTTAGAAAAAGTCTGGAACACAACAAGATTCGGATATTTATCTAAATCCAGCAAGAACGACGGAGATTCTGAAAAGTCACTGTACGCCTCATCCAGTATCACCAACCCTTCAAACTCACGCAGCAACTCCTCTATCTCACTGCGCAACAGATCGTTTCCCGTAGGATTATTGGGCGAGCACAGGAAAATCAGCTTCGTCCGTTCATCCGCAGCTGCCAGCAACTTGTCTGCCGAGAACTGGAAATGCTCGTTGAGCAAGACTTTGCGATACTCCACATTATTCACATCAGCACATACCTGATACATACCGTAAGTGGGATCGATAGCTACCACATTGTCCACTCCCGGCTCACAGAAAGCACGGAAGACCAAGTCGATAGCTTCGTCGCTACCATTGCCCAGGAAAATATGCTCGGGAGACACCTTCTTTATCTTGGAAAGTTCCGTTTTCAATTCCCACTGCATCGGGTCGGGATAGCGGTTGTGCGGCAGGTTGTACGGATTCTCGTTCGCATCGAGAAATACCGATGCCGTTACACCTTTATATTCATCACGTGCCGAAGAGTAAGGTTTCAGCTTCCAGATATTCGGACGGGTCAGTTCTTGCAATGTTTTCATGATCTATAATATGATAAAGTATTGAACACTGATTACGCGAATTACACAAATTTCATCTTTACCCTTATTCGTGTAATCCATATAATTTGTATTCTATATTGTTTTTAATCTCACTGTTACCGCATTTTTATGCGCATCCAGATGTTCGTTCGCCGCCATCTCTTCAATGGCAGGGCCGATATTCTTCATACCTTCCTGACGGATTTCCTGGAACGTAATCTTGCGGATAAAACTATCCAGGCTCACACCGCTATAAGCTTTCGCATATCCGTTCGTCGGCAAGGTATGATTCGTTCCCGAAGCATAATCTCCCGCACTTTCCGGAGAGAGCGATCCCAAGAAAACGGAGCCCGCATTCACCACACGTTCTGCCACCTGCATATAGTCCGCAGTTTCCACAATCAGGTGTTCGGGCGCATATTCGTTCGTCAGTTCGATGGCCTCTTCCATATCTTTCACCACAATAAGTTTACTGTTGGCAAGAGATTTCTCCGCAATTTCCTTACGGGGCAGAAGTTCCAACTGACGTTCCACTTCCTCTTTCACAGCCTGTTGCAAAGCCTCTGAAGTGGTAATCAGCATTGCCTGACTATCCACACCGTGTTCTGCCTGGCTCAGCAGGTCCGCAGCTACAAATACCGGATTCGCCGTTTCATCCGCCAGCACTTCCACTTCCGACGGACCGGCAGGCATATCAATCGCCACATCACGCAGACTGACCAACTGTTTCGCTGCCGTCACATACTGGTTTCCCGGACCGAATATCTTGTAAACCTTCGGCACGCTTTCCGTTCCGTAAGCCATCGAAGCAATAGCCTGTACGCCACCTGCCTTGAATATCCGGTTCACCCCTGCCACCTGTGCAGCAAAAAGAATAGCAGGATGCACCCGTCCTTCTTTATCCGGCGGTGTGCAAAGCACAATCTCCTTACAACCCGCAATCTTTGCAGGTACAGCCAGCATCAGCACCGTAGAGAACAGAGGAGCTGTTCCTCCGGGAATATACAATCCCACCTTTTCAATAGCCACCGCCTTTTGCCAGCACGTCACGCCCGGCATGGTTTCCACCTTCTTGCCCTCAAAGCGCTGTGCAGCATGAAAAGTCTCTATATTCTGTTTAGCCAGACGGATAGCCGCCTTCAGCTTTTCATCCACCAGCGTCTCCGCTTCTTTCAGTTCCGCCTCCGTCACTGCCAGCGATGTCAGCTCCGCCTTATCAAACTTTGCCTCCATCTCCAGCACCGCACGGTCACCGTCCGACTTCACGCGATCTATAATCCCCCGCACCGTATCGAACAGATTCTCAGTATTCATCACCGGACGTTTCAGTATCTCCGCCCATTGTGATCTATCCGGATTATTTATTAATTTCATACCCTATTCCATTTTTAAGATTCATTCTACACTATCACTCCTACACCATCACCTCTGCACTATCACCCCGAATGGTCCCCGGCCTCACTGTAGGAGCGTCAAACGCAGGTAGTATGTTCAGCGTCAAGAAGGGCAGGCTGTTTGAGCGTAGCGAGTTCCTGCCCTTTAGCTGAAAATGCTACCGGAGTAGCTCCGGAAGTGCAGCCTTGAGTTTTTCTTTTGGTATCTTTTCTTTTGTCTCAAGACAAAAGAAAAGTACATCACAATATCATTTTTTCAATCGGCAGCACCAAAATCCCTTCTGCCCCCAGCGACTTCAGCTTTCCTATAATCTCCCAGAAGCACTTTTCATCCAGCACCGTATGTACCGAGCACCAGCCCTCCTGTGCCAACGGCATCACCGTCGGACTCTTCATACCCGGAAGCACCTGGATAATCTCTTCCAACTGTTCCTTCGGTGCATTCATCAGCACATACTTCTTATCTTCCGCCGTCTTCACAGCATCCATACGGAAAAGCAACTCTTTCAGGATTTCCTTTTTCTCATCGCACAGATTCCTGTTACCAATCAGCAGTGCTTCCGATTTCATCACCACTTCCACTTCTCTCAACCGGTTGCTCACCAACGTAGACCCCGAACTAACAATATCAAAAATCGCATCTGCCAGTCCGATACCTGGTGCCACTTCTACGGAACCTGTAATCACATGTATCTCCGCATTCACATTCTGAGTTTTCAGGAATGTACTGAGGATACCCGGATACGACGTCGCAATCTTCCGCCCTTCAAACCACTGTACACCCGGATATTCGATATCCTTCGGAATAGCCAGTGACAAACGGCATTTGCTGAATCCGAGACGCTTTACAATTTCTGCATTTTCATTCTTCTCCACATATTCATTCTCGCCTACGATACCTATATCCGCCACGCCTGTTGCCACTGACTGTGGAATATCATCATCACGCAAAAATAATACCTCTACAGGAAAATTAGACGATTGTACCAGCAGTGAACGTTTCACTGCATTCAATTTGATATCTGACTCTCCCAGAAATGACATTGTCTCGTCATAAAGACGACCTTTAGCTTGTACTGCAATTCTTAATAACATAATCTTATTTATAATTTTACAATTTAACGACTCACAAAAACTAAACTAGACTTAACTAAACTCTTGAAAACAAAAAACGAGGCTTGCCACTATCCGGCAAGCCTCGTCATTTATATGTTTATTCATTATGCACATACAATCATACGCCTACCGATTATTCGTCAGGTAATGATGATGGTGATGATGTGCAACAATATTTTTCATACAATTCTTTTGTTTTGATGCGACAAAAGTAAACTATCCGTTTGAAACTTCCAAAGATTTATCACAAAAAGTTTCGTTTTCCTATCATTTTCTTAGTTTACGTTACAAATTACACTGATTTGCACAGATCAATTTATTATGGGAAAGTAATGAACTAAATGCCAATAATAATTTTAGGCGCGGATTACGCGGATTACACGGATTAATGACTGCGCTATCACACTATATTACAGGAAAAGAATCCGTGTAATCCGCGTAATCCGC